>ENA-UOYA01003482-UOYA01003482.1-activated-sludge-metagenome-genome-assembly--contig:-NODE-3482-length-14009-cov-4.717859_pt1 | contig 14009 bp, 7 predicted proteins | sample MGYA00238163_ERZ764804 | MGnify/ENA primary metagenome ERZ764804 (study PRJEB28919, sample SAMN05720223) | activated sludge metagenome | isolation source: Anaerobic digester | place: Hong Kong...
TACACTCTTTCCCTACACGACGCTCTTCCGATCTTACCGTTTGCCAATTTATCAGGGGACATTTGACCAAAACCATTAAAACTATACCCACTTCCATTATTAAAATATCCCGGAAAAGTCGAACCGGGCACATTTGTAATTTGATTCCAATCAATGGCACCACTAAATCTCGTTGCACTAACTACACCAGTAAATGTGCCACTTGTAGCATTGATAGTGCCAGTAAATGAACCATCAGTGGCATATACTTTACCATTGAATGTGGCACCGCTGCGGGTAATTTTTAAATTGCTTGCACTACTTCCCAGCTGTATATCACCATTATTATGAATATACTGTGTAAGACCACCAGAAGTATCTGGACTTCGCAATCCAGAACTATCAATAATCCATCCACCAATATTGCCCGCACTGGAATTTATGGTTCCACTAAAAGTTCCTGAGGTTGCGGTAATATCACCCTTAACTTTAAGATTTCCAGTGATTGGATCAATTTGCAACGGGTATTCTGTTGTACCACCAACAATTCTCGAAATTTCAATACCTTTGGTGGTATTCATCAAAATAGTAACGCCATTATTCGCTGTAATTGTAAAATCAGCATTGTTCAGCCTTACTCCATTACCATTTACAGCAAAACTCATGTTGCCATTTTGTATAGCTAAATTATTACCAATAATGACATTACCAACAAGATATTGCCCGACAATTCCATACACAGTGCTTTCATCACCCGTAATAGGATCTACATATTGTATTTTTCCAACAGCTGTTTTTGCCGTATGCCAGCTATCATCAGTAAAAGCCAATGTGTTTGATGTAAGCCAAATCTCTTCTGGTGAATACGTACCATCATCTTCTTTTTTTCTACCTCGTAAACCATATGAGCCAAGCGTTACTTCTTGGTTTACAGAGCTAATAACTTCATTTCTGGAAGCATCAAGAGCAGAATTAATAAATTCTGTTACGTCATTTCTTACCTCAGACCAAGTAGTCCATTCATCAGAATTAAAACTTGTTTCAGTTACAGCCCTATCGATTTGCTCATACAAATCAATGAACTGCATTTGCCCATCATCTAATCTCAGGCGATTGCTAAAAATAAGTTTAAAATCTCTCGGATCATCGTAATTTATATCAATACCCAAGAGTACTAAATATAATGTATATCCTTCATCAAAATCAATATAAACTTTCGTTCCTAATTTTAACTGATTAGTAAATGTTAAGAATTCATGTAAGAAAATAAAATTTGTAGAATCACAAGAAAATTGTAGAACTGGTTGTGATACCTTTTCAAGAACACCTTGTGCTTGCTCATATAAATTATACGCCATAGCAGAAACTTCTTCGGGCGTCATTTCATCAGTCTTCAAAAAGTTTTCATTTTTATATGTGTTTCCCATAATAAAACGGGAAAGCTCTCTTTGCTGGGCTGAAGTAAAATTTTCTGTGTTGGTCATGCTGACATCTTCATTAATTGCCTGAAGAATTTCCATCTGGGCAGCCATTTCAGCTTCATATCCAGCAATCTCAGCATTAACAGCAGTTAAATGAGTGTTAACAATAGCTTCAGCCTCATTGACATCATCAGCTGGTTGACCAGCTTCTGCCCGAAGTGCTTTTATATTTTCAAGAGATGCTAATTCATTTTCCAGAGCTACTTTACCCCATTCATCAATTCTATCATACTGAGGATCATCATCCCAGCCAGTACCAACTCTGGGTGCGTTGATAGCATCAAATTTTGCCTGATTTGCTACTGTCCAAGCATCCATAGCATCCTGATATGCGCTTTGATGTTGCTCAATTTTAGCTTCCCAAGCATTAATTGCATCAATTAAACCTGAGCTCATCCATTCGGTAGTTTTATAATAATCAAAATTATAAATCGTATTTCCGCCAAGTGGATTGACTTGATTGATAGATAAATCACCTTTGCCATATACAGTTAGAGCAGTTACAATCTCATCTGGTATATCAGTAAATTCAACATTTTTTAAAAGATTTTCATATGACAAGTATATACTACTATCAGTTACGGCGTTTAATAAGCTATATACCGATATTTTTCTTGCTTGTGTATCAAAAATAAACATGCATTCATATTTTTTTTGAACAACATTCATCATCCAAGCATAAAGCGTCATACTTTTTGAATTATCATACCTTGAAATTTTTACATCAGAACTTCCCAAAGCTGGATCAATATATTCAAAACTCCAGTCTGGTATTTTTGATTTAATATAACCAATTACCGTGTCTGTGCTATTTGGTTCAAGGACATCATAAAAAATAGCGGATCCGTCTCGCTCAAAAATTCGAGGAAACGTAAGTTCAAATTCCAATGACTTACACTCAATATGTTTCTTTTTTACAACACCATCATTTTCCTCTTTTATGCCAGAAATTATAAAATATCCCAATTCATCTCCAGCATAAATCATCTTTCGGTATTTTAATTTGTCATAATAAGCCAATTTATTGCCATTATCATCTAAAGAGGGTGTTTCAAAAGAAAACTCACTCATTGAGTTAAATCTTCCTTTGTATTGTATGTTTTTTGCAAATCCAATAACTTCAATTGGCTCCATATTAATGCTACAAAGCACAATTGTTGGAATTTCATAACTACTAAAATTATCAAAATATTGTATCATTACACGCCCCTTGTAAATCTATATGTTATTGAAAAATATTCAAGGTTACCATAGGCGACAAGTATATTATTCCCCGGAACCAATCTAATCCACCTTGTTGCATCTCTCATATATACTATTGGGGAAATAGTATCTAATTTCCAAGATGCAGATACATAGTCATAATAATACATAGTTGCTATTTGAGTATTGGTATCAATGTCTATTTTTTTATCTGGCGGTAAAGCATCAAATATCAAAGTTCTCCCATTTGAAAATCTTGATGTTATATCACTCTGATTTTGGAAAGACATATAAGCTGCGTTTGCAGCACCTTTACTACTGAAAGAATATTTTAAATCTGTGTATCCATTTATAATACCATCATTATAAATTCTAAAAATTTTATTTGTTGCAATATTAGGATTCATGGTTTGAGTCCAAGTTTGCTCTGGGGTAAATCCCCACGGAGCATTGCAAATACCATGAATAGTAAACACTTTCTGCTCATTTCCAAAAAAATGTAATTGTGTATCGGTAAAAAGTACATAAAAAATTGTATCCATCATATCATCTTGAACGATTTGAAATGGAAGAAATTGATTTCTGCCCAACAACCATCTTAGAATATAATTTCTATTTCTTGCAGGAATACTCTCAAAAGAACCAACAGTAAGAGTAAACTCCATTGGTTCATTTTGGGTTTTCCCATATAAATAAAGGTTATTTCTGCGAGGTAAAGTTTCAGTAATAAGTTCTGCTTTACCACTTGAATCTAATTCAATTGGGGATTGTTCAAAATTCATTATTCTCAAATCAAAAGTTTCAGATGGTATATTATCATAAATAAAAGAAGCGCCAAAAAACGCCATTATACCTCCATAATTTAGCGGAGAGGATAGTTTTTAGTTATCCTCTCCTTATATTTTATTAAACTGAGCCAAATGAACCGGGATTACGTTTAAAGCCAGCATCAACAAGCGTATCATTTATGGCTTTTGTTACCATATTTTTGATATCAGGAAGTACTTCTCTGTCTAAATGCTCAACATCAAAATTAATATTAATATCGCCTATTGAGTGAGATTCTGAAGAGCTTCCAGCAATTGTGGGCAATGTTTTATGAACAAAATTATACATTTCGCTTTCAGTTGCAACGTATTCGCCCTTTAATAATTTAGCATAAATTTCCGACTCTGGAAGTGTTGGTGCACCGCCAGCAAAGCCACCGCTGTGATACGGCACAGAAATATTTTGAGCTGGAAAAACACCACCGCCAGTAAATATCCAACCACCCAGAAGAGCCGTTAATCTTTCATATGTACTACTTATTGCTGAGTCCATATTCGCTGTTGCAGCAGCAATTGCCTCTTGTGCATCTATCGCAGCCTGAGAAACGGCTGCTGTCATTCCACTAACGGCACCACCCGCTCTACTGGCAAATCCTTCAACAGAACTTGCCCCCTGCATAGCAAATTGATCAATCCAAACTATAGCACCCTGCCAAGCATCAACAACATCTTGTGCAACGCCAGAACCATAAGTCATATTCCATTCCATAAGTTCGTCATAGAATTCTTGTGTTCTGCCGTGTATTAGCTCCATAGCCTCTTGGGTAATCTCACCCTCACGTTCAAGATATTCATCAAGAGCTTCTATCTGGTCATTAATATACTCTTCGAAGTTTTCATACTCTTCGTCTAAAGCTCGCTGTTGTTCTTCTATACTTTGTTCAAATTGCGCATCTTCAAGATCTCGCCTTTCCTGAGCGAGCTGCTCCTCAAGTTCAAGTCTTCGGGCAATTCCTTCCTCAGAAGTATCAAATTGTAACTGGGCAATCTCTTCTTCAAGATTAGTGATGTTTTCTTTCGCTTCATCAACCTTGTTTTGCTCTCTACGCTGTTCCTTCATCAAATCAAGATCTTTCTTTTTTTGATTGATGAGTTCTTTATAATTTCTAAGCTCATCCCGTAGAGCTTCCTTAGCTTGCTTTGCCCTGTCTTTCAACATTGCAATTGTCATCTGAAGAAGATTTTGATATTGCCGTTCAGCTTCATTTCTTTCTTCATCCTCTTGTGAACCGCCACCCCCTCCTCCGCCACCACCATTAACAGGGGGTGGGGTATATCCACCGCCACCAGACCAGATATCATTTCCAAAATCTGGGTTTGTCCAGCCACCACCACCTACAAGACTCGATAGCCCGCCAGCAAGAGTATCAACAGCCCCCATATTGCCTATTGATGCACTTCCACTAATTTTTATATTTGGTATTCTAATTGGAAAACTATCAATGTTAAAAATACCACTAATAATTTTTGGAACCGGCCATTCTATTGTGGTAAAGCCTTCTTGCTGGGCAACAATATTCATCTTGAATGAACCAATAATATCGGCAAGTGCCTTTACACTTTGTTGAACAGCCAATCTTTGTTGTTGAACAGCGAGATTTGTTCTGGCTGTCATTTGGGAAGCAAAGTTACTAAAGTTACCAACACCACCACTAAGATAATTATAAATTTGTTCTGCGCTTGTAAGTGCCTCACCAGCACTATTTCTAAATGCAAAACCACTTTGTTGTGCATAATTCCAAGCAGCCTGTGATAATTGCTGATAATAATTTATCATTTCTTCAGAGGCGGGCTTCATTGTTCCATTCATTACGGAATCATATCCAGCCCGTAAAAGCTCTGCTGTTTCACGCATATTTATCAATTCTTGATTAGAAGTTGATAAAGCGCCTGTCATTTCCTCATAGCTTTCGGTAATATCCGCAATTTGCTCTGCGTTTAAACCATAAGCATCAGCATTTTCAAGAAGCGATTCGTATTGTTCTCTTAATACATCACCAGTTCCTTGTAGCCCATCCATATATTCAAGAATGGAAATTTTACCTTCTTGCATTTGAGTGTCAAGCGTGGCAATTGCTTCAACCCCTTCAATAAACAGGGCTTGAAAGAAACTTTGTGCAGCCTCAGTGTTATCCTCAAACATCCCAATAAGATCGGCATTATCTGCTTTTTCAGCTAATGTTGCAAAATAAGCTGAGGCGCTGATTTCGCCTTCTTTAAATGCCTCATTGAGATCAAGAATATCTTGCGAGAATTGCAAAAAGGCATCTCGCTGCTCGCCTTCCATTGAGTTAGCAATTTGCTCTAAAGCATCAGACAAATCATTTATCGTAGGTATAACTTCTTGCATTGCTCTATCTGTGCCATCAAGAGCTTCTTGCCATGATAAATCAGGAATTTCCCCTTTCATCATAGCTAACTCAATTCGCATTCGATTAAGTTCTTTTACGAGCATTCCAAGTTCTGCGCTTTGAGGTATTCCCGCTAAAGCCAGCTCTAATCCAGCTATATCAGCCTGCGTTGTATCAATTAAGTCTTGATAAGCCTGAACATTATATTCATCACCAGCTGCTTTTGCTTCATCTCTGAGCCTAATATATTCAGCAAGTAGAGCCTTCGATTCTTGTAATCCACGTTCAGCATCATACTGACCTGTTTTTATTTTCTCATCTTGAATAAGAGCTTCTTGTGCACGAATTCTCTCTTCTTGTGCCTGAATTGCTTTTTGTTTGGCTACTTCAACTTGTTGTTTAGCATTTTCAAGTATTAGCTTTTGAATGCCGAGAATATCTTCGCTGGTAAGACGATTATCTACTAAGAAGTTACCAACATCATCATAAGAACCAGCAATGTTCGGAACCAAATCTTTAATCTTTTGATTTACCTCAAGCCAAGTCTCGGTTTCTTCGATAGTAAGTCTTGATTTAGATCTTAGCTCATCATAAACTTTCAAAGTTTCTTGAAGCTCTTTACGATTTCTTGCAGCCAAACTAATTTCATTCTCAGCCTGAGAAAGCTCGCTACTCGCTTTTGCAAAATCTTCTTGTGCTTTTTCTGCACTATCAAGCCATTCTTTATATTTTATAACTTGATTTATTGCAGTTCCAATAAGAAGAATTAATCCTGCCCATCCAGTTGCTGCTGTTAATCCAGCATTCGCAAGAGTTGCCCCATTCAATGCGGTTGTAAATCCAGTCATTGCCCTTGTTGCATTGATAACAGCCCCAGCAATATCACTTAACATACCAGCAACATTGGCTGCATTTAAAGTTAGGATAAACCAAACAACATTTTTTAAGACTTCAACAAGACCACCCATACGAGTGGTTACTTCTAATATTCCAGCAGCTATATCTAAGACATTTTTGGTAGTTTCGCTACTAAAAGACACAAGCCAAAATGCTTCCCAGCTTGCTTTTAATTTATTTGTTTTTGCCTCAACAGAATCAAGATAAATACCATAGCGTTCTTGTGCCAATCCAGCAGAATTGGTCATCTCGACTTCTATTTCTTTGTAGCGATTATACCGCCCCATTAATATAAGCAGATTCTCACGTTGTCTTACGCCCGCCATTTGTGCAACAATATCTGCTTGCTGTGTATTACTAAAAGTTTCCCATTTAGCATTAATTTCATCAAGAACATCGCCGAAATCTCTAAATTGACCTTCTACATCACGAATAGTAATTCCATATTTTCGAAGAGTTGCTTCAACATTGTTGATCGCCTCACCCTCTTCATCAAATTCCTTACCCATTGTGACATTTTGATAACGAGCGAATATAGTTTTTCTTTTATGTTACAACATTGTAATAAATACAATGCGGAGTTGGTTCTTCCAAGAGTGTCTTTACACTCGATCAACTCTCTACCATTTCATTTTTAAATTATAGTGGTAGAACAGACTGTCGCATCTCCATATAAAATGGAGTTATTTCGTTCAGTCGTTCACGGCGAGTTTACTTTTATTAGGTTGGCGTACCCATTTCAAAAAACTGTACTATAATATTTTTATTTAGTACAAGTTTGTTATTATCATCTAAAGAATAATTGCAGCTATGATAATCTTCCAAAATTCCATTATTTTTTATATATAATAAAATTAGTTTTTCACATAATTCTGCATTGTTCTCTAATTCATTTTCCCACAAATATAATATGGAAATATTTCTTATATTTTTCATATAAGATTGTTTAGCTTTATCTCTTATAATTCTATCTTCTTGAAGTTTATATTTTGGTTTATTATATTCCCTAATATCACAATGAAAATATGTCCCCATAACCTCAATTGCCAAATTAGCATCAACAAGATACGAATCTATCGAATAATATTTAAATACTCTTTCATTCTCATATTTTATTTTATTTTTGTTCAAGATTTCATTACATATTAATTGCGGATGACTATTAGAAGTTTTATATACTGCCTTTGCTGAGTTCGCACCCCACTGTCTTCTATCTTCTTTCCATTCATCTCTTTGTGACCATACATTTTTAAACCATTCTCTACGGCATTTTATAGAACAAAATCTCTTATTTTCTCTTTTAGCTATATAAGCATTCTTTACAATAAAGCTTTTATGACAATATTCACATATTTTTGTTCTTTCAATACCTTCTATGTATCTGGGATTATTTTTCCCAGCAACATCTTTAGGCAATCTATCTTTGGCATGTATTTTTAGCCATTCATTGTAACAATTCCTTGAACAAAATCTTTGTTTTGTATATTTTTCTGAAGAATACCCTTTAGGTTTATATTCTTTACCACAAAAAGTACACGTATACATTTTTCCAAATCTTTCTACTAAATTTCGCCATAATTTAGTAATATTAATAAAAGTAAACTCTTCCGCCTTGTTGCCCATTTCTGGGTTTCCAAGTCAATTAGAAATAATTTTCATTAGCCTTTATTTATTATGGGCTAATGCCTCTATAGCCTTCTGGCTAAAGGATTCCCCAATTGTCTCTGGAGCTTTTCGACTCGTTTCAGAGATTGTAGTAATCATTGCAGCAACTTCTTCGAAACTTACGCCTGCCTGTCTTGCAGAAACGGCGGTTCTTTGAAGTGCTGTTCCAACCTCGGCAATGCTGCTTGCTGCCATATTGTCAGCTTGAGTCAACTTGTCAAGAACTGCCATCATATCTTCAGCTTCTAAATTAAAACCATTCATTACTGAAGTTATAATTTCTGTAGCCTTGACAGCTTCCATATCGCCAAGCTTAGACATCATAGTAGAAACCCTTAGTAACTCACTGGTTTCTTGTAAAGTTTTACCTTGACGAATAAATTCTAAGCTGCCTTCTGCAACTGCTTGCGTTGTACTTCCGAGTTCTTTAGCAAGATCATTGTACTGGTTTGCTAACTCACGAGTTTCATCCGCTGTCATTCCAGAAACAATTCTTACATTAGTAAGAGCATCATCTAATTCGTTAATAAACTGGATACCCTGTTTTATTTGATTGATTGATCCATAAACAGCGCCCATAGCGATAGACCATTCAATGGTTCTCTTGATTGCCACTTGCATTTCGTGAGAGAAATTAGCGGTATCCTTACCCATCGAACCAACTGCAGCCCGTGCTTTATCAGTTGCTATATATTGTTTGTTTAACGCATCAGTTTGCTCTTGTGTCAACGGAATTCCAGCAGCAAGTTGTGCATTATAGCTTTCATACATATTGCCAAGAGCTTCAGCTTGAGTAATAGCTTCTCGTACCTCTGGAATACTTTGCGAGCGAATTTTCATATCTTCTTTCATTGTAGAAGATAATTTACCAGCTTTATCCACCATGCCCTGCATTGCACGCCACTCTTTACCAGTATCGCTAAGAGATATTTTAAGTAAATTTGCTTGTTGCGTAGCAGCTCGCAATTGTTCTTCAAGACCACGTGGCGCTGCTTCCCCAGTTCCACCATAAACATAATTGCTAACATTTTCTATTGCTTCATCAAAACCACCAAGAAATCCTTGTGCGCTTTGATAAGCTTGTGTTGTTTTAGCGGGTGAAGATTCTATAGCACGTTGTAAATTTAATCGTGCAGTCGTAGCCTGCTCAATAAGTTTTATCTGCTCCTTGTATCTTTTAATACCTTGATCTTGAGCAGACATATTTCTCAAAAGAAGATTGCCTTCTTCATCAACAGCAAAGTTATATTTTACTACCTTCCTATATAAATCATCATAGGTAGCCGACATACGTCGTAGTATACCTTCTTGATCATAATAGTAAGTTCTGGTCTCTGGTGTAGCCTCAGGAAAAAATTTAAATTCATGCGCCTCCCCTAAATCTATTACACCTTCTCTTGATGGCTTACCAGTAGACGATGAAGACCCTTTAGGGGTTGCAACAACATTGACTTGAATATCTTTTAACCCCGCCTCAATGCTTTTTTTCAAATTTGCAATAGCACTATTAGCAATTTCAAATTTCGTAATTTTTAATGAAAGGTCTTTTACGTTATCAAGCTGAGTTTGAAGCTTTTTCGTAAGGTCTTTTTCAAGTATACCCTTAATTATAATTGTATATTTATTATCATCCAAGCGAACCTCCTTTTGATGCTATAAACATCATTGCTTTTTTATCGAAAAGGTTTCTTCATAAAGCTCATCGCTTTTATCACGTAAATAACCTTGTGTAGTTTCAATACTTTCGTGATTTGCAACAACCTTTAGAGTATTTATATCTATTTTCCCTAAATTTCTACGCACACAAATATAGTGCGTTCCGTTTCCCAAATTTTCAAGTGCTGAATGGCGAAAAGAATGAACATTAAAATTTAATTCTTTGCCAAATAATTCCTTATATGTGTCTCGCATTGAAATAACCATTTCATAAATATTGTCTACTGTAGCAGGCTTTTTAGTTCCATCCTTTGTTACCACAATAAATAAATTATCAATATCATCTTCGCCCCTTTGTTTTAACCAAAGCTTAGCACATCGTTTTGTTTCATCAAAATATCTCGCATAAAAGCTTTTATGCCTTTTTCCTATAACTTTATTTGCTGTGTAAACGCCATCTTCTTCAAAACCAAATTTTGTTACTTGGCTCAGTTCATTTTTTCTAAGTGCAGAATCATAAGCCAGCATAAGTAAAGTTGCTTTCTGATATTCCTTATCAGCAATAAGTTTTTCTTCCATTGCCAAAATTTCATTATCAGTTAGAAATACAATATCTCTAACGCTTTCTTTTGGTAATCCTTTTATCTTGCGTGCAACACTATCGTCATAATCCAGATCATCATCATCTTCCATATAGCTAAATAACCCTTTTAGGGAGCTAAGAAGCCTATTATGTCTTGCGGATGATACACCAAGTTTTTCACTAAGATAAAGAGAATATCTCTTTAAGTCCTTTTTTGATAATAAAATGAGACTTTTATTATCTAATTCTTGCATAACATAAATTAAAAATATGCGCAAATCATTCTTATATTGAGCGATTGTATTCTCAGATAATTTTCGCACTCGCAAATCCAATAAATAATCATCTAATATTTGCTTGTTTTCTGGCAGGACTTTCAACCAATCGCTCTCATTGAAAATTCTGTTATAAACTGCTTTGCCCATCTTAAATCTCCCATATTGATATTTCAATTTCTGTTCGGGGATTGTTTTTATCATACCCGCAATCTAAAATCAGAGGTCTTAAATGTTCATAGTCATCATCTACAATCAACCCCGCCTCTACCATTCCGTCAAGAATAAATTTAGGCACGGTATTGTCAACATCATTTCTGATTTTGGTTTTGAAATATGAGGTAAATTTCATTGAGCACTTTTTTATGTTCAAACGAGATAAACCCTGATTTTCTACAAACCATACTATAAATTCTTTCCAATTTGCTTTCATCTGATTCATTGCTGGGCGTCTTAAAACAAACCATTTATTGATTGAAGGATGCGTTGGTTTGTCAATTGGCTCTTTACGCCTTCTTGGATATTTTGCAAAATAATATTTATTATATTCTTCAAGTATTACCCTGTCTATTGTTAAAGTAATTACATCACCATTTTTATATTTACGTTTAGTCATAAAACTCCAAGTCTAAAATAATCTACGAATCAATTTGTGGTTCATATATGATACACAAAATACTTTGTGTCTCATGTATTGGCAAGAGTGAGACACAAATAAAATTATGTCTCACTCTTATCAACTTTTATTGTATTTTTTTAAGCTCTTTTTAGGAGTTTATAAGATTCATTTCACCTTAACCCATTGCTTAGCCACCCAAGCTGACACTTGCCAGAAATCATCTTGTTCACCAATAATATTAAGATTAGCTCCATTGACAAAATCCCCTATATCTGCACTTTGAATACTCGGCTCTTTGCGAATATTTACAGAGGGACTGGCAATGACGACACCAACTTTTGGAAACTCGTCTACTGGGGGTTTGGGGGATTCTGGAGGTTCTGGAGGTGTTGGCGGTTCAGGTTGTTCAGTATAACCAAAATAAGCTTTAACATCCTCTTCGCTTCCATTCCAGCGGTTATAATCCATATAATAGCTCGGCGCTCCAATGGACTTGCCATGACTTGTAGTTTGGTGAATAAGCCAATCGCTAACACCACGTGGCAACGGGGGCGGAGGTGTCATTTCTGGTGTATATAATGGCTTTGGTAATGTCTTCAAATAAGCAGCAAGCCACCAATCAACTTTCGGCATTCGATTTACTTGCAGCTTTCGGTCTACCCACTCTTTTCGAGAATAAATCATCGGATAGCGTCCAGTGACATTCTTGAGCCTCTCCAAACAGGCATTCACAATATCAGTTACTTGGCTGGCTATTTGCTGCCCTTCAGCCTCACAGTCAAGACAAAGTCGATCATGTTCCCAGTCCCAGTCTTGAGTGACGCTTAGCAGCTTCTCTGCTTGGCTCTCACCGTTGACATCAAAGCGCATAAAATGGTAGGCTATTCTACCAACGCCAATTCGCTTCATCTGAGCCCAGTGATAATCAAACCGATCGTCTTTATACCAGTTGCTCTCAGAGGCTTTGGCTGCAATAAAGCACACTTTAGGCTGATGAGCTGCAATAATATCAAAGTTAACCAACTGTTTGCCATCAGCCGAAGCGTTCCAGTGACTTATATCTATGCCAAAAGCACAGTCATTTATATTCATATTTTCTCCTTATTTTGTTGTTCTCACAATATCTGGTTCCACATAAAAAATACCAGAATATTTTTCGATAACTTTACCATCTGTACCAATTGCTTGAATACCATAAATATACTTTCCGAACAGAATCAAAGAAGTTGCATTAGAACTAATATTTATAGTTAAATTACCATCCCTATAATATATAGACCCATCAGAAGTATTTGTATATGGCTTTCCATTAAGAATTTCCAGCCCAGTTAAAGAATGAATAAAAACTATCGAATCCTCATCTGGCAATTCTGTATGTTTCTTTATCGCAAACTGATATTTACCCTCAGGCAAAGAAACTGGAACTGAAATAGTCCAATCATTCCCTCTTATGTCAGAAATAGTATCTTTACTAACTCTTCCATTGATCACTATTGGTGTCGTATTTACTTTATTTAGTATATTTTGACTTGCAGATTCAATGAAAGTTGTATCATTTTTAATATTTGTAATTGTTCCACCAACAGAATCTGTTAAAGTATGCTCAGATAATTTTTCATCCCAAACAGCATCTGCGATTGCTCCATTATCTATCAGAATATTTTTTATTGCGTAATATATTTCAACAAGTGTTTCAACAGTCCAACCAGCGCCTTTTATGGCTTCAAGTGTAGTCTCTGTTGCTAATCCATTTTGTATCTCATCTATTACATCAGATCTAATACCATCAGGAGTAATCCACTGGGTCGGAAGGGCTGGTAAACCAGTCAAGGTTCTTGTTGCATATTCCCATATTTGCTGTGGTGTGGCTCCAGAATCGGCAGAGATGCTTTCAATAGCGGTCATCAGAGCAACCAATGTTTCATCTGTCCAGCCAGCACCTTTTATTGCTGTAAGTGTAGCCTCATTGGCAGGTGTAGCTGGTAAATTGTCAGTCTTGGCTTTGATTTCCGTTATTCCATCATTGTCAGGAGCGATGTAGTCTGTGGTTGCCAATCTACTACTAATGGTTGCGTCCAGATTACTAACATCAGCTTTAAACAAGTTTGCATTATCAGTATTAGCCAAAGTTCCTGTTACATTGAGCTTATCCAGATATCCTGCTCTTATAGCAGTCAATCTGCTCTCCAAATCATCTACGAGGGCACTAACGGCTGACAAGGCAGAGGCGGTTGCCAATCCGCTTACATCAGCTTTAAAAGTGTTAGCATTGTCAGTATTAGCCAGAACTCCAGTTACATTTAGTTTGTCAAGATACCCTGCTCTTATAGCCGTTAACCTGCTTTCCAGTTCATCTACGAGGGCACTAACGGCTGACAGAGCAGGGGCGGTTGCCAATCCGCTGATATCAGCCTTAAAGGTATTAGCATTAGAAGTATTGGCAAGCTCTCCTACAACATTCAGTTTATCCAAA
>ENA-UOYA01003483-UOYA01003483.1-activated-sludge-metagenome-genome-assembly--contig:-NODE-3483-length-14008-cov-6.461908_pt1 | contig 14008 bp, 10 predicted proteins | sample MGYA00238163_ERZ764804 | MGnify/ENA primary metagenome ERZ764804 (study PRJEB28919, sample SAMN05720223) | activated sludge metagenome | isolation source: Anaerobic digester | place: Hong Kong...
CGATTATTCGTGACGATAAAGAAGATTTGATCTACAAAACGAAGCGCGAAAAGTATAACGCAATCATTGACGATATTCAGCAATTGAGTGAGGCGGGTCGTCCTGTGCTTGTAGGTACAACCAACGTGGAAGTATCGGAATTGTTGGGTAGAATGCTTACGATTCGCAAAATCAAGCATAATGTATTGAACGCGAAACACCACAAACGCGAAGCGGAAATTGTGGCAGAAGCAGGAAATCCATCGGCTGTAACGATTGCCACCAACATGGCCGGTCGTGGTACGGATATTAAAATCAACGACCAAGTGAAAGCAGCAGGAGGTTTGGCGATTATTGGTACTGAGCGTCACGATTCCAGACGGGTTGACCGTCAGTTGAGAGGTCGTGCCGGTCGTCAGGGAGATCCGGGTTCTTCGCAATTCTACGTTTCGTTGGAAGATGAGTTGATGCGTTTGTTTGGTTCAGAGCGAATCTCGAAAGTGATGGATAGCTTAGGTTACAAAGATGGCGAGGTGATTCAGCACAGTATGATTACAAAATCGATTGAGCGTGCGCAGAAGAAAGTGGAAGAAAATAACTTCGGTATTCGTAAGCGTTTGTTGGAATACGATGATGTAATGAACAAACAACGTGAGGTGATTTACGGTAAACGTAAACATGCTTTGTTTGGAGAGCGTTTAGCCTTGGATATTCAAAACTCGTTTTACGATTTGTGCGAGGAAATAGTGTTGAACCACTTGCCGGTGAAGGATTTGGAAGGGTTCAAATTGGATGTGATTAAATTCTTCTCGTTTGAATCATCGATTACAGAAGCTGAATTTGCGAAAGGCAATGCAGGCGATTTAACGCAGAAATTGTTTGATGAAGTGGTAGAAGCCTATCAAGCTAAAAAAGAAGCAGTGCAAAATCAGGCTTTCCCGATTTTGAAAAGTATTCATAAAGAAAGAGGCGATGTAATTAAAACGGTAGCCATTCCATACACAGAGAACAAAAAGGGGTTGAATGTGTTGGTGCCATTACACGATATTATTGAAAGTAATGGTAAAGATTTGTGGACGTATTTCGAGCGTTCGGTATCTTTGGCCTTCATTGATGATGCCTGGAAGCATCACTTGCGTTTAATGGATGATTTGAAGCATGAAGTACAAACAGCGCACTTTGAGCAGAAAGATCCATTAGTGATTTACAAAATTGAATCATTCAATTTATTCAAGGGATTGATGTCGCACATTAATCAAGAGATTGCTGCTTTCTTATTCAAAGGGCAATTGCCATCTGAAGAACAGAATCCACAACAAGTACGTGAGGCTCAATTGCCAAAATCGGATGTGAAAAATGTACAGACGAACAAAGCTGAAGTGGAAGCCAATGGTAACCCTGGCGATGTTCCTATGCAAGAGCAACGCAAACCTGAGCCGGTGCGTCTTGGACCACAAATTGGCCGAAACGATCCTTGTCCTTGCGGCAGTGGTAAGAAGTTTAAACAGTGTCATGGAAAGGAAGCGTAATTGCATTCAACGATAAACAAGAAAGGCATCTCAAAGAGATGCCTTTCTTGTTTTATGGTGTATTCTTTTTCAGCATAATCGTACCTAATTCGTTTTGCGCTTCTATAAGTGAATTGGAGATATGCTCTCTTTCTTTTTTACTCTTATTCTGACTGAGCTTTTCTTTGCATTCTAATTGTGCAACATGAATTTTAAAGGCTACCAAATCCGGGAATAAGTTGGATTTGTAGCGTTCGCTTACTGTTTTCCACTGTTCAAAATATTCGGGTTCGTAGGTCTGAATCATGCGTTCTAAAAGTTCGATTTTTTCTGCTTCTGAATCCAATATTAATGCATTGCCGGATGCATGGACAGCAACATAATTCCAGGTTGGCACATTGTCGTTTTTTTCGTAAAGCGAAGGCGAAATGTAGGCGTTAGGGTTGCTGAATACTACTAAGCATGGGCCTTTCGAGAAATCATTCCACTGCGGATTGTCTTTGGCCATGTGGGAATGAAGAATAATTTTCTCGTTTTCTTCTTCGATTACAAATGGTAAGTGGGTGGCTCGAGGAGTATTTTCGGATACAGTAATGAGCGTTGCAAACGAATACTTTTTCATGTATTCAATTGCAGTAGTTTGATCGGGCTGTTGGAATTCTTTAGGGATATACATGTCCTGTAATTTCTAATGGCTTTGTTTCTAACAGCTAGTAGTTTCTTATCGACTTAAATACATACTCTTCATCTTATACAACTCACGGAAAGTTGGGTCGTACAAGTCTTTAATGAAGCGGATAGATTCACCGGTTGATTTCATTTCAGGTCCTAATTCACGACTTACATTCGGGAATTTATCAAAGCTGAATACAGGCTCTTTAATGGCATAACCAATCAATCGTTTATAGTAGGTGAAATCCTTTAATTTATTGGTGCCCAACATTACTTTGGTCGCATAATTCAAATACGGAATGTTATACGCTTTGCAAATAAATGGAGTAGTTCTCGAAGCACGTGGATTCGCTTCAATCACATACACTTTCTCTTTTTTAATCGCAAACTGAATATTGATAAGCCCTCTGATGTTAAGCGCTCTAGCGATTTTCTCGGTGAATTCTTTCATTTGTGAAATCACATTTTCAGAAAGATTGTATGGTGGCAACACCGAGTTCGAATCACCCGAGTGAATTCCGGCTGGCTCGATATGTTCCATGATACCCATAATCTCTACTTGCTCACCATCAAAGATAGCGTCAATTTCGGCCTCTTCGGCACGGTCGAGGAAATGGTCAATCAAGATGTTGTTATCCGGGAAATGTTTTAAAATACCTACAACCGATTTTGTCAATTCTTCATCGTCAATTACAATACGCATACGTTGTCCGCCCAACACATACGAAGGACGTACCAACACCGGATAACCAATGGCGTGTGCAATTTCAATAGCATCTTGTGCGGTTTGAGCAGCTCCATATTCAGGGTAAGGGATGCCTAATTCTTTTAATAAATCGGAGAAGCGTTCTCGATCTTCTGCAATATCCATACTATCATACGATGAACCGATAATCTTGATGCCGTTATCTTTCAAATTCTTCGCCAATTTCAAGGCTGTTTGTCCGCCCAATTGTACGATTACGCCTTCCGGTTTTTCGTAATCAATTAATTCGCGCAAATGCTCCCAGAACACCGGTTCAAAATATAGCTTATCCGCAATATCGAAATCTGTTGATACTGTTTCCGGATTACAGTTCATCATGATGGCCTCGAATCCGGCTTCTTTTATCGCAAGAATTCCGTGTACGCAGCAGTAGTCGAACTCAATACCTTGACCGATTCTATTTGGACCAGAGCCTAATACGATTACTTTTTTCTTGTCCGTTTTTGGTGATTCAGAAGCTTTTACTCCTTTTTCAAAAGATGAATAGTAATATGGAGTAAGGGCTTCAAACTCTGCAGCACAAGTATCCACTAATTTGTAGATTCTATTTACGCCTAATTTTCTTCTGTAGCTGTACACTTCGTCTTCACTCACTTTGAACATATAAGCTAGTTGCAAATCAGAATATCCTTTTTGCTTCAGCTCGAACATCGTATCAACATCAATGCTTTCCAACTCGGTTTTACGCATACGTTTTTCAGTGTCCACCAAATCCATGATTTGATGTAAGAACCATGGGTCGATACGCGTTAAATCTTGAATGGTTTTCAATGGCACTCCCAATTTTAGGGCATCGTAAATTCGGAACAATCGATCCCAGCTTGGCGTTTTTATGCCTTGCAACATATCATCTGTACTTACCCATGTTTTACCATCGGCTCCTAAACCAATTCTATTGTTTTCGAGCGATTGACAAGATTTCTGTAGCGCTTCTTGGAAGCTTCTGCCGATGCCCATTACTTCACCTACACTTTTCATTTGTAAGCCAAGAGTATCATCGCACCCAGCGAATTTATCAAAGTTCCAACGTGGAATTTTTACGATAACATAATCTAATGATGGTTCGAAAAATGCAGATGTAGTTTTGGTGATTTGATTTTTCAATTCATCCAAAGTATAACCAATGGCTAGCTTTGCCGCAATCTTTGCAATCGGATATCCAGTTGCTTTTGAAGCCAATGCTGAAGAACGCGATACCCGAGGATTCATTTCAATAGAGATAATATCTTCTGTTACCGGATCAATCGCGAACTGCACATTACAACCGCCTGCAAAATTACCCAATTCTTGCATCATACGTTTTGCATAATTACGCATACGTTGATATGCCGTATCGCTCAGAGTTTGTGCAGGAGCAACTGTTATTGAATCTCCCGTGTGCACACCCATCGGGTCGAAATTCTCTACCGAACAAATCACCACAAAGTTGCCTAAGCGGTCTTTCATTACTTCTAACTCAAATTCTTTCCAACCCAACACGGCTTTCTCAATTAATACTTCGTGTGTAGGTGAAGCCGATAAACCGCGTTGCAGTTTTTCGTCAAATTCTTCTTTAGTATGCACGAATGAACCGCCCGTTCCGCCTAAGGTGTAGCTCGGACGAATCACCAATGGAAATCCGATTTTTTGTGCGGCCTCTTTTCCTTCCAAAAATGAATTGGCGGTGATGGCCGGAGCTACGCCAATCCCTAATTCGATCATCCATTGGCGGAATAGTTCTCTGTTTTCCGTTTTCTCAATGGCATCAAAATCGGCTCCGATAACTTTCACTCCGTATTTCTCCCAAATGCCCATTTCATAGGCTTCCATGCATAGGTTAAGGGCTGTTTGTCCGCCCATTGTAGGCAACACGGCATCAATTTTTTGCTCTTCCAAAATCTTCACTACAGAATCGATAGTGATAGGCAATAAATAAACGTGGTCGGCTACTACCGGATCCGTCATAATCGTTGCCGGGTTGGAGTTCAGAAGGGTTACGATAATACCTTCTTCGCGAAGGCTACGTGCAGCTTGGGAGCCGGAATAATCAAATTCACAAGCTTGTCCAATAATGATAGGTCCGGATCCGATGATTAAAATGGATTGGATAGAATTATCTCTCGGCATGTTTAGGGAAGATTTGGGCGAAATTAAAAAAAGGAATGATACGTATCATCCCTTTTTCATATTGGTAGTAAATTGTGCAAAACTATCTTACCGAGGTGGTAGAACTGCTTTCCGTTTTCTGCTGCATAGCTAAAAAGTTATCGGCCATTTTGGAGCCTACAACGGTGAATGCTACAAGTACAAAACAGAAGATAACTAGGATGTAGTTGATTGAATTATCTGATTTCATAGTCGGGTATTTTAGTTAGTTAACGTGAAATACCAAAAAATGTTGCATATCTAATTATAAATCAGCACATAGTTATCCACAAGGCCGATTTTACTTGGCTGCTCGTTTTCTGTCGTTTTCGGAAAGCAATATCTTTCTCAAACGAATACTTTTTGGTGTAACCTCTACGTATTCATCTTCCTGGATATATTCCATTGTTTCTTCCAAGCTCATTTTGATTGGTGGAGCCAAAGACGATTTATCATCAGTTCCTGAAGCACGGAAGTTTGTTAATTGCTTAGTTTTAGAGATGTTGATACACATATCTACCGGGCGAATGTGTTCCCCGATAATTTGTCCTTCATAGATATCTTCTCCGGCATCCAAGAAGAATTTACCCCTATCTTGCAATTTGTCCATTGCATACGTTACCGATTTTCCATTTTCCATAGAAATCAATACCCCGGCAATACGGTTAGGGATATCACCTTTCCAAGGTTCGTAGCCTTTCAAACGGTGTCCCATAATAGCTTCACCGGCACTGATATTTAAAATTTGAGTTCGCAAACCGATAATTCCTCTGGATGGAATTTCAAATTCTACGTGCATCAAATCGCCTTTAGGCTGCATAGCAGTTAAGGAACCTTTACGTTGTGTAATCAATTCGATACATTTACCGGCAACGGTTTCAGGAGCATCAATGGTTAAAACCTCTATAGGCTCACATTTCTGTCCGTCAATGATTTTAGTAATTACTCTTGGGTTACCGATTTGTAACTCATAACCTTCACGTCTCATGGTTTCAATCAAAACCGATAAGTGAAGGATACCCCGTCCGAATACGACAAAAGTATCTGCAGAATCAGTTGGGTGAACACGCAAGGCCAAGTTTTTCTCTAATTCTTTCTCTAATCGTTCTTTCAATTTTTGAGAAGTAACGAATTTTCCTTCTTTACCAAAGAAAGGCGAGTTGTTTACCGTGAACACCATACTCATTGTAGGTTCATCGATAGCGATTGGAGGTAAAGCCTCCGGATTTTCAAAATCGGCAATAGTATCCCCGATTTCGAAGCCATCTACTCCTACAACTGCACAAATATCACCACATTCTACGCTTTCTGCTTTCATTTTACCTAAGCCAGAAAAAACATACAATTCTTTAATTCTTGATTTTTGGATGGTACCATCGCGTTTTACTAACGAAATAGGTTGTCCGTTGGTAATTGTTCCTCTTGCTACACGTCCAATGGCAATTCGACCAATAAAGCTCGAAAAGTCCAATGAAGTAATCTGCATTTGGATAGTTCCTTCCACAATTGGTGGAGCCGGAATATATTTCAAGATAGTTTGTAGTAAGTAATCTACATCTTCAGTTGGTGTTTTCCAATCCGGTCCCATCCAACCTTTTTTCGCTGCACCATATACTGTAGGGAAATCTAATTGATCTTCAGTGGCATCTAAGTTGAACATTAAATCGAACACATGTTCATGCACTTCATCAGGTCTACAGTTCTCTTTGTCTACCTTATTGATTACCACAATTGGCTTTTTCTTCAAAGCAATAGCTTTAGAAAGTACATAACGTGTTTGCGGCATTGGCCCTTCAAAAGCATCAACTAATAACAAAACGCCATCAGCCATGTTCAATACACGTTCAACTTCTCCTCCGAAGTCAGCGTGTCCCGGAGTATCAATAATATTAATCTTAACTCCTTTATACTCAACAGATACGTTTTTCGCCAAAATCGTGATTCCACGTTCTCTTTCTAAGTCGTTATTATCCAAAATCAACTCTCCTGTTTGTTGGTTTTCTCTGAATAATGAACAATGGTGAAGTATTTTGTCTACAAGAGTGGTCTTTCCGTGGTCAACGTGAGCAATAATTGCAATATTTCTTTTTTCCATAACAAATTTAAGGGTGCAAAGCTAAAAAAGCATTTGATATTTCCTCGTCAAATGTGGATAGTGGGACTATCGACTGAAAAACGTTAGTTTGAACTTTGATTAATTATCTTAAATTTGTCACTATATATTTCATTTATGAAACAAACACTTACTTTATTCGTACTCACCCTGTTTTTAGTTCCTTTCATTGGTTTTGCCCAAGATAAGGGAGGGGATAAGCTGAAATATCAAAACCAAGACCAATTCTTTAATTCTGATAAAGAGTCTAAGACGTATAATTACTACGAGCGAAAAAAAATCAGTCAACCGTTACAACCAAGGTATGATACAGACTCTATGCCTTTCCAAAAGGGAAATAAGAAAAAAGAAGCACAGCAGAAAGCATACTTGGCTAAACAATATCATTATCCTGCTAAACCACGCGATAAGTGGGAGTTAGGATTGAATTTTGGTATGGCTATGATAAGTGGAGACGTTAAACCCTATTGGCAACATCCGGAGCAAAATTTTGGTGTTGGTATCGAAGTACGAAAATCGTTAGGGTATATTTTTTCTCTACGTTTGGGATATAATTTCCAGTTAATGACTGGTAGAAATTGGGAGCGCGACAATAACTTACAGTTTAATAGAGCACTGAATCCGTCCCCAAACACAAATTTTACCGCTTTCCTTGATTCTGTTGGTCCTAATTATTACGATAATCCAAAGTTGAAAGCGGATCGCACAAAACTTGGCTATGATTTGAACAGAATGTGGGTGTACAATTATCGCACATTAGTTCATCAACTTTCATTGGAAGGGGTTGTTAATTTAGGGAATTTGCTTTTCCATAGAGAACGAACACGATGGAACATATATGCTTTGGCAGGTGTTAGTGGATTCTTATTCAATACAAAATATGATGCATTAGATAAGAATGGTGAAGTTTATGATTTTTCTGAAATTCAAGATATTTGGATAAAGGGGAAATCAAGCCCTTATGTAAATAACGACAAGAATGTTCGTAAATCAGTTTTTGCTTCATTAAAACGAACCTTAGATGGAAAATATGAGACACAAGCAGATAACGATGCTAATTTACCGGGAATTAAGTTTTGGACGTTTATTCCTGCATTTACCGTTGGTGGCGGGATTAGCTTCCGACCTACAAACTTTATGTCTATTGGTATAGAAGAACGAGTAACGTTAACTTCTAACGATGTACTTGATGGTTACAGATGGCAACAAGATGAACACAATGGAATGACTCGTGACTATGATAATATTTCATACACAAGTATTAAATTAGGCTTCTTTGTTGGGTCTAAAAAACGTACTGAACCTTTGTATTGGTTAAATCCTATGGATTATACATACAAGAAAATTAGCGATATGGATCCTGAAAAAATCGCTAATGACTTAAATAAAGATGATGATGAGGATGGTGTTCCAAATCGTTTAGATAAAGAGCCGGCAAGTAAAAAAGATTGTCCGGTTGATGCAAAAGGGGTAATGTTAGATAGCGATAAAGACGGTATTGTAGATTGTGAAGATAAAGAGCCGTTTTCTCCTCCGGGATATCCTATCGATAAATTCGGAGTTGCTCAAGTGCCACCTCCTGCATGTTGCCAAGAAGCCGGAAAAGGCGGAGGTAATGGTTCAGGAAAAGGAGCATACGATTGTTCTAAAATGGAATTGCCTAGTATCTATTTTGATGATGATAAATACTATTTAGATCCAAACAACGAAGGTACATTACATACTATTGCCGAGCGTTTACAAATGTGCCCTGATGTAAGATTAGTGGTAACAGGTAAAGATGAGTCTAAAAACGACAGAAAATACAACGAGCAATTGGCGTATAACCGCTCTTCAGGAGTAATCGATTACTTAGTAGAGAAATACGGTGTATCTCGCGATCGATTTATCGTTAAATACGAAGGTGGAACGAAAGCTAAAAATGCAACACCTTTAGAGATTAAACGTTCTCGTAAAGTAGAATTTAAATATGCTGCTGATGGCGAAACAGGAGAAAGCAATCCTCCTGCACCACATCCGGGCTTAAAGGCAGGTTCAAATAAATAAGAACCTTCCATAACTAAAAAAGGCTTCGCAATTGCGAAGCCTTTTTTAGTTATGGAAGGAAAGATTAAGAAATAGAATTTCTAACCCTTTGTGTATAGTTCCTGAGAGCCGTTCTATGGTCAACTCCATTGGTAGCCATATCTTCCAAAATATTGATGGCAGCTAACACGTGTGTCAATCGTTCGCCTTCGTCTTTCCCTTCTACAATGATCTCAGGCGATTGTTCTTCATAAAGCGCTTCTTCGGCTTTCTTTAAAAGTTCCAAGGAATAGGTTTCCGATAAATGTTTGATTACAGCTAATTGCATAATTTTCTTATTTAATTTCTTCAATCAATTTTACTACAACGTCTTCCAATGAGGTGGCTTCTCCTTTCACTAATTGTCCATTTTTAAACGTAGCCATAAACGGAAAGTTATTTACTCCTGCCATTTTGCGAGCTTCTTCATTTTTTTCGGCATCTACTTCAATAAAAGTAACTCCGGTAAAGCGCTCATCATTCGATAGTCGTTTGAATTTTGGACCGAAAAGTTTGCAAGAGCCACACCAATCGGCAAAGTACTTCACAATAACTTTATCGTTGCTGTTAATGAGGGTTTTAAAATCACTGTCGGTAGAAAGTATTACGGCCATTTTATCTTATTTATTTTTTGATTACGATTAATTATTTAGAAAACAAACTTAGTTATCTTGCACATATATTATGGAAAAAATTCTCAATTATATTAACGGACAACTTGTTGAGGCAATAGAACAAAATCAATTCGAAGTTGTTCAGCCGGCAACCGGAAAGCCATATACAACAGTACCATTAAGTAAAAGCGCTGATTTGGAAAAGGCCATTCATGCGGCTGATGTTGCATTTGAAAAATGGGCAGGATTAGCATTAGACGAACGCTGTCAATGGTTATTGAAAATTGCCAGTGGTATAGAAGAACATTTTGATGAATTTGTGCAAGCAGAATCTATGGATAACGGTAAACCTGTTTCCCTTGCGGCACGTGTCGATATTCCACGTTCCATTTCTAATTTTCAGTTTTTTGCTGGAGCCGCACAACACTTTGCTTCGGAATCGCACTATACACCAAATGCAGGCATTAACTACACCATTCGAAAACCATTAGGGGTCGTGGGTTGTATTTCGCCATGGAACTTGCCATTGTATTTGTTTACTTGGAAAATAGCACCCGCTTTGGCAGCCGGGAACTGCGTGGTAGCCAAGCCTTCTGATGTAACACCATATACCGCTTTTTTACTCTCAAAAGTATGTGTGGAAATTGGTTTGCCGAAAGGGGTATTGAATATCGTTCATGGTGGGGTAGATACAGGAAAGGAAATTGTAGCACACCCACGCGTGAAAGCTATTTCGTTTACAGGAAGTACCCGAGCCGGTGAAGATATTGCGCGAACGGCTGCACCTATGTTTAAGAAAATATCGTTGGAACTGGGAGGTAAAAATCCAAATATCATTTTTGACGATGCGGATATTGATGATGCGGTGAACACCTCTGTATTATCCTCTTTCAGCAATCAAGGCCAAATTTGTTTGTGTGGTTCACGCATGTTTATTCACGAACGTATTTATGCCACATTCAAAGAAAAGTTTGTTGCAAAAGTGCGCGAGTTGAAAGTGGGCGACCCGAATGAAGCGGAGAGCAAGGTAGGAGCGGTTGTTTCGAAACAACACGAAGAAAAAGTGTTGAGTTATATTGCATTGGCAAAGGAAGAAGGTGGAAGTGTTTTATGTGGAGGAGAAAAGGTAAATGTACCCGGGCGATGTGCCGATGGTTACTTTATAGCCCCTACTGTTATTGAAGGGTTAGCCTTTAATTGCCGCACGAATCAAGAAGAAATTTTTGGTCCGGTGGTAACGATTACGCCTTTCTCTTCAGAAGAAGAAGTGCTGCAAATGGCGAATTCCGTACAGTATGGCTTGGCTGCTTCGGTGTGGACGAACGATATTAAGCGTGCGCATCGTGTGGCCGATAAATTAGAATGCGGTATTGTTTGGATTAACTCGTGGATGGTGCGCGATTTACGTACCCCTTTTGGGGGTGTGAAAAGTTCCGGTGTAGGGCGTGAAGGTGGTTGGGAAGCCATGCGTTTCTTCACGGATGCGAAAAATGTATTTGTAAAATATTAGTCGATTTATCAATTAGCAATATGAGTGAAAATTTACCAAAGCCAATGGGCTTGTATCCGATGACCAGAAAAGTGGGTTCCATTTTGTTTGTGAGCGGCATTGGTCCGCGCGAAGCAGGAACCGATAATATACCGGGTTTGAAGCTCGATAAGTATGGGAATTACATCGAGTTTGATTTTGAAGCGCAAGTACATGCTGTGTTTAAAAATGTGAAAACGGCATTGGAAGAAGCAGGCAGTAGCTGGGAGAAAATGGTAGATGTAACGGTTTTCCTCACCAACATGAACCGCGACTTTCATACCTACAATCGTTTGTATGCCGAGTATTTTAAAGACGTTCAGCCAACAAGAACAACTATCGAAGTGGTTTCATTGCCATCGCCAATTGCCATTGAATTGAAAGTGGTGGCTTCTTGTGGCGATTGAATTCCACAAATTTAGTAACTTCGATATGATGAACAGAAAACAAAAAACAGGGGTTTGGATTTATGGAGTAGCTGTGTTTTTCTCTTTATTGGGAATACAATCCTGCACTAAAAAGTCTTGCGAAGCGAAAACGATTGGCGGGTGTTTTTCTACCAAGGAGTATAACCCTGTTTGTGGATGTGATGGTAAAACTTATGGCAATCCAAGTGAGGCTGCTTGTTCATCAATAAACACGTATACATTTGGTGCGTGTAAGTAATGATTAAACAATGAAAATGAAAAAATATGTTTTTTCCTTGGTAATGCTGCTTGTGGTATTTGTTAGTTTCGCGCAAACTAAAACGCAAGGTTCGTCTGCTCCACCTCAAGTGGTAAACTTTTCCGATACCAGTAAAAAGGATTTTGATCCTGCACTGCTCCCTATCGATAAACAAGTTATTCCTAGTTCCGAGTATGGCGATAAGAAAGAAATGCTACATCGTCAGCGAATGGAACAACGAAATGCAACGAGTACCCCTCAAAAAAAAAGTGCAAGAGCCACTGTTGCCGTAAATCCGCAAGTAGTGTACAGCTTCGAAGGAAACGTTGCCAACGGAGCTCCAAGTGATAATGATATTGCAGTTTCCGATAGCGGGAAAATATTAAGTGCTGTTAATACAAATGTACGTGTGTATTCCGATTCAGGGGTGTTATTACTTACTCGATCGCTTACACAGCTTACTTCTCAATTAGGTTCTTTTACAAAAACATCTGATCCACGTGTGTTGTACGACCCGGCAAAAGATCGTTTTGTATTTGTTTGTTTTTCCGGTTCATTGAGTACTGAATCTACCATTCTAGTAGGCTTTTCGCAAACAAATGATCCGGCCGGAGCATGGAATTTTTATAAATTGAATGGCAATTCATTTAAGGATTCTACATGGAGCGATTATCCCATTATAGCTGTATCCGGAAGCGATTTATTTATCACCTTTAATCAAGTAAGAGACAATGTGAGTTGGACGGTTGGCTTTAAGCAATCGGTGATTTGGCAAATTGATAAACAGCGAGGGTACGATGGCGATACGTTGCAGTACACGCTTTGGAGCGACATCAAAACCGATGGAAGAAATTTGCGAAATATTTGTCCGGCTAAACAACATACAACTACGCAAACCGATAATATGTATTTCCTATCGGTACGCAATGTAGATGCTTCAAATGATTCAATTTTTCTTTTGGAAATCAACAACTCGCATGCATCGGGTGCGGCACAGCTTACAACTCGTGTGTTGAAGTCGCCTACACCATATGGCTTTCCGCCCAATGCTTTACAAGGCAAGAACGCAGGTGGTATTACGCAGCAGCTGATGACCAACGATGCACGAGTTTTAGCGGCTATTTATGAAAACGATTATATTCATTTTGGCTCCAATACCATTAATCCTTCCTACATTAATGCTGCCGTTTTTCTGGGAACAATAAAAAATGTAAGTAGTGCAACGCCAACAGTATCTACAGCTTTGTTTTCTTCTGCAACAACTGAGTATGGCTATCCATCGGTGACCTATATGGGGAATGTGCCTACCGATCATAAAGTGTTGTATACTTTTTCGCATTGTATCACCGATAGTTTTCCCGGTACGAGTATGTTGTACAAGGATGCCAATGGCGATTTTTCAGACATCGTGGAGGTGAAAAGTGGTCTTTCTATAATCGATAATTTTACCGATTCTGTTGAACGCTGGGGCGACTATACCAACATTCAACGCGTCTATAACACACAACATCAGGCGTTTCTAGCGGGTTCATTCGGACAGACAAGAAAAATGAAGACGTGGATTGCTAAAATTGATGTGAATGACCCAACAACATCTATTCGTGAGACGCTAAATAAAAAAAGCATGGAGCTATATCCGAATCCGGTGCAACAAAAACGATTCGTTACTAAATTTACATTGTCAGAAAATGAGGAGTTGAGTTTTTCTCTATTGGATCAAAGCGGTAGATTGGTGTCGATGCTCCTTGAAACTAAAGGGTATAAAGGCGTAAATGAATTTTCCATCAGTACAGAAGATTTACCGCAAGGGAATTATTGGCTAAAAGTGAAAGGGGAAAACGGAACCAACTTAAGTAGGCAAGTGGCTGTTGAGTAAGCGATTAAGGCGCCAACCGACCAACTTTCCAAGATCCTTCCATCAATTCATAAATAATTCTATCGTGCAAACGCGAATGACGGCCTTGCCAGAATTCG
>ENA-UOYA01003486-UOYA01003486.1-activated-sludge-metagenome-genome-assembly--contig:-NODE-3486-length-13997-cov-4.971023_pt1 | contig 13997 bp, 9 predicted proteins | sample MGYA00238163_ERZ764804 | MGnify/ENA primary metagenome ERZ764804 (study PRJEB28919, sample SAMN05720223) | activated sludge metagenome | isolation source: Anaerobic digester | place: Hong Kong...
TGGCTCTGATATATTCTAAGCTTGCCGTATTTTTTGAGTCTGTACCTGAGATTTCCCTTGAGCTGAATCTCAAAAGAACCGCGGTTAAGGCCTTTAAGGGTTATCTCACCCATTCTTGCAAGTATAATATTAGACATTCAAAACTCCTTGTAATATCAGTGTCTGACGAGAAACCTGCTGTAAATCTCATCTACCCTGCTTATAAATTCTTCAGCCTCGTCTAAGGTATTATAGCGCGAGAAGCTCAATCTTACAGCATTTGCGGCTGTTTTCCTGTCAACTCCGCATTCCAGAAGAACATATGACACCTTCTTGGCCTTTGATGAACACGCCGAGACTGTTGAAACATAAATATCGTAGATTTCCAGACTGTGGAGCATGGTCTCTGACTCAAAGCTGTCAAAAGCCACATTCAGCACATATGGCAGAGCATCATCAGGAGACAGAATCCTGCACCCCCTCTTTCTGAGTTCCTCCCTGAGATACAGGTTTATTGAAGACACCGTTTTGTAAGACTGCTCCATAGTATCACAGGCTTCTTCAAGCGCAACCTTGAATGACTCGGCAAGAAGCAGGCTCTGCGTTCCGGACCTCATGCCGGACTGCTGTCCTCCGCCAAGTATATAAGGGTCGATTCTGCAGCCGTTTCTCACATAAAGAACACCTACTCCCTTGAGCGAATGAATCTTGTGACCTGAGAACGAGCACATATCAACACCTGTCATGTGCAGATTGATATTTATCTTACCGAGAGCCTGAACGCAATCCAGATATATAGCTGTACCTGGACTTACTCTGCGCTTAATCGCAACAATATCGTCTATCGGCAGTATTGATCCCGTCTCATTGTTAACAAGAGTAAAGCACATCAATGCACAATCTCCCATGCCGAGAATCTTCTCAATTTCAGCAAGGTCCGGTTTTCCGTCAGAACCGACAGATACATAAACGACATTTGCACCTGACTGTTCAAGCTTCGCCAGACATTCAAGAGTTGCCTTGTGCTCGGTTCTCGTGGAAATAACAGTCCTGCCGGAACGTCTGTTGCGCGACATATAGCCGTTTACAGCCGTATTGGCACTCTCTGTGGCACAGGAAGTAAAGATAATCTCATTGCCGGCTGCTCCAAGAAGCTCCGCGGTGCGTGAAACAGCCGCACGATATGCATTGTCGGCTTTCACTCCGAGTTTATGCAGCGACCCCGGATTGCCGAACATATCGTCACCAAGGCAGTCTTTCACACTTTGAATTACCAGCGGCGAAGGTCTGGTGGTGGCACTGTTGTCAAAATAAATCATCTGTATGTCCTTTACTTCAAAAAAATTCGAACTTCCGAAATTGTATTCGGAAGTTCGATAAAGTTCAATGTTTCTACAATAAATTATACTTTAAGCTCAACTGATTTGACTTCGAGATCCTTAGAGTGTGCCGCAAGAACCGGTCTTACACACTCATCAAGGAATGACTCAACCTGCTCGGCGCTGCGGCCTGTGTAAAGTGACGGATTTGTAAGCTCATTTAGGCGGTTCATGTCAAGTCCGAACGAAGAATCATTGGCAATGAGCTCAAGCATATTGTTGGGTTTTCCCTCTTCCTTGACGACACGGCCTGCTTCAAGCGACAGCTTTCTGATTTTCTCATGAAGCTCCTGTCTGTCGCCGCCGCGCTCAACACAGTCCATCATGATATTCTCGGTGGCCATAAAAGGAATCTCATCCATGATATGCCTTGTAATCATCTTATCGTAAACAATCATCCCGCCTGCGATGTTTGCATAAATTCCAAGAACGGAATCAATAGCGAGAAATGCCTCCGGAACGGAAATTCTCTTGTTTGCCGAGTCATCGAGGGTTCTTTCAAACCATTGCTCGGAAGCTGTCATCATAGGACTTGAAGAAACGGAAATAACGTAGCGCGACAGAGAAGCCATTCTCTCGGAACGCATCGGGTTGCGCTTGTATGCCATGGCGGAAGATCCGATCTGACCGGGTTCCTTTGGCTCTTCAATCTCCTTGAGATGCTGCAGAAGTCTCAAATCATTCGAAAATTTGTGGCAGCTCTGAGCAATTCCGGCAAGAACATCCACGACAATTGAATCAATCTTGCGGGTATATGTCTGACCGGAAACATAATACGAAGACTCAAAACCCATCTTGGAGCAGATCTTTCTGTCCAGCTCTACGCACTTCTCATGATTACCATGGAAAAGCTCCAAAAAGCTTGCCTGTGTACCAGTTGTACCCTTGCAGCCCAAGAGTTTAAGGACTGACAATGCATGATTGACCTCTTCAAGATCTATAATCAGATCCTGAAGCCAAAGCGTAGCACGCTTGCCGACGGTAACGAGCTGAGCCGGTTGAAAATGAGTAAATCCCAAAGTCGGCATGTTCTTATACTGCTCTGCAAAATCCGCTAGCTTAGCAATAACGACAACAAGTCTCTTGCGTGTAAGTTCAAGCGCCTCGCGCATCAGAATAATATCTGTGTTATCACCTACATAGCATGATGTGGCTCCGAGATGAATGATTCCCTTTGCCGAAGGGCACTGTGCGCCGTAAGCGTGAACGTGTGCCATGACATCATGTCGCACGACCTTCTCCTCAGCCTCGGCGACATCGTAATTTATGTCATCGGCATGAGCCTTGAGTTCTGCAATCTGCTCGGGAGTTATATTAAGTCCGAGCTCCATCTCAGATTCGGCAAGAGCTATCCAAAGTCTTCTCCATGTGCGGAACTTCTTATCCGGCGAGAAAATATACAGCATCTCGGGGCTGGCATATCTGGAATTAAGCGGACTCTCATAAACATCTTTCATAAAGTAATTACACTCCCAACTGTTTATTAATCGCTGTTATTTTAGCACAAACACACAGTATGCGTGTAGCCTTCTCAATATCTGCAACCGGCGGAAATGACGGAGAAAGTCTGATGTTGGTGTCGTTGGGATCTATGCCGTAAGGAAAGCTCGCACCGGCAGGTGTAAGAGCCACGCCTGCCTCCTTGCACATTCTGACAATATCTGTTGCCGTGCCCGGCATAGCATAGAAGCTTACAAAATAACCACCCTTGGGGTCAGTCCAATGCCATAGTTCAGAATCACAGAGCTCATCCTTAAGGACGCTTGCGACCATCTCAAACTTAGGTCTTAAGATTGCAGCATGCTTTCTCATATGCGCATCAACAGCTTTTAAGTCAGGCAGAAATCTGACATGCGCAAGCTGGTTCACTTTATTGGTGCAGATGGTCTGTACATCAAGAATCTTTCTGGCATGTTTCATTGACTCGTGATTAGCTGCAAAACATGATAATCCTGCACCGGCGAAAGTAATTTTCGACGACGAAGCAAACTCGTAAACTCTGTTGGGATTACCTGCCTTATCACACAGGGAAAGCATATCAGGAACATGCCCTCTGAGGCTGTCATTCTCCGTCAGATGATGCACTACATAAGCGTTATCCCAGTAAATCCTGAAATCCTTCGCGCCTGTCTTCATCCCGGCAAGACGCTCGCAGGTCTCTTCAGAATAAACGATGCCGTCAGGGTTACTGTAGCACGGAACACACCAGATACCCATAACCTTCTCATCTTTGACCAGTTCTTCAACCATGTTCATATCAGGACCGTCGTCGGTCATCGGTACCGCAATCAGTTCAAATCCCAGAGTCTGCGTAACTCTGAAATGGCGGTCATAACCGGGCGCCGGACAAAGCCATTTTCTGCCTTCAATTGCGCTCCAAGGTTTGTCGGAATCGACCTCGCCGAAAACCATCGCCCTCATCATTGTATCAAACATCTGATTGAGACTAGACGAGTTTCCCATAGCTATATTGTCTTTATCTGTTTCGAGTATCTGAGCAAAAAGTTCCCTTGCATCAACAATCCCTGCCGGAATGCCGTAGTTTCTTACATCCTGACCAAGACTGTTTCTGAAATTGGTTGAAGCCAGATCATCATACATATGATTTGAAAGATCAAGCTGTTCGGAAGACGGCTTGCCTCTTGTCATATCAAGAGCAAGACTCATCGCTTTGTATTCCTCATAGCGCAGAGTCAGCGCATCTTTCTCCGCAGCAAGCTCTTCCCTCGTCATACTCTTATAATTCTTCATCTGTCGGGCCTTCTTTCTGAAATGAAATTATTCAAGTGCAAACTTGCAATTTGCAATATACCGATTGCCGTTCACCGCCTGTAATTATATTTAAAGTGCAATTTTAAAGCAACAAAATTTCAATGTGTGTTCTCAAAATGGGATAATTTCTACATTTTGTACCATTCCTGCCGCACTATGTGTAACCTGACCTATCAAAAAAGTAATATTGCGGTCATATAAACCGTATCTGGCAACAAGATATTTTGTGCATCTGAGTATTTTCCTCTGTTTGTTATAATCAACCGACTCGCATGATGACGGATAAGGACCGTCGTTGCGGCGGGATCTGACTTCAGTTACATATATTTCGTTGTCTTTTTCAAACACACAATCAATCTCTCCTACATTGTGTACGCTGAAATTGCGGCAGACAAGTCTGTATCCTTTTTCTGTCATGTATTCAATCACCGATTCTTCTCCGTTATCTCCTATTCGCCGCTTAATCGTCCTTTTATCAGAAGACCGGCATTGATGTCTGTCACACATTGATTATTCTCCTTCATATCAGTAAAAATTTAGTTTGATTACTATCAACGTTATTCTTTGTACATTATTGAAATTCAGTCACATAAGGCTTAAAATTTATTCAATTAAGCTGAGGGGGGTCTTATGGCTAGCAGGTATTATGAATTTGCAGAGTTTCTGTCTTCCTTCGCAAGTTACAGTGATGATTGTTTCACCGGAGAGGAATTTGCAAAATATGCTGACATGGTCAACGTATGCAAAATTGAGCACTTCATATACCAGAACGGAGTTCTCATAAAGAAGCAGGTTCCTTTTCTCACCGACGACAACTGTGAACCGGGTTATGTTGAAGATTCACAGGATGTTGACGAAGACGTCAAATGCGTTATCCGCATATTCTTTAAAGCCTATTCACCTTCATTCAGCGAACAGCAGGATGAGCTGTTCAAGATTTTCATTACAAGCGTCGGGCTTTTTCTTGCGTACAAATACACTACAGATGCTTATTACAGACTTAGATATTATGACATTGATTCAGGCGTCCCCAACTACAATTTCTTCATAAAGCACATTAACCGGATTATAAGGAATTCTGATTTCAACGGACTGTCATGTTGCTATATCAACATTAAGCACAGTTCAAAGATTAACCATTTCTTCGGCGGCGAAGCAACCGGACGTATGATTTCTGATTTTTCTTCCAAGCTTAATACGTTTGTAGGCAATCAGGGCAATGAGTTCACTGTACATATAGGCGGAGATAATTTTGCGGTAATAATCCTTTCCGATCGTATTGATTCTTTGATCAAGTATCTACGCGGTGTTAAAGTGTCAGTCAAATACAAGAATGACATGTATGTCAATGAACTTACCGCCAGAGCCGGAATTGTCGCACTGACAGCCAAGCACACCGATGCCCACGCAGTTCTTGCCGAAGCATCCCAGGCAATGTCAGTCGCCAGGAAATATTCAAAAGATGCCGTTGTATTCAACGCCAACCTGACAGGAGGCTCTGATGTTGATGCAACATTCGCATCAAGGCTGGCGGACGCTCTGAACGACAACAAATTTATAGTCTATTTCCAGCCGGTTGTATCGACTGACGGAGACACGGTTCTTTTCGAAGCTGAAGCCCTTGCGCGCTGGGCTCTTGACGGAAATCTTACAAACCCCGATGATTTCATTGACGCGGCAGTTGACTGCGGACTAATTTCAAAGCTTGATTACCTCATTCTTACGAAGACCTGCTGCAAAATTAAGGAATGGATAAGTCAGGGGATTGAACCTGTCCGCATAACATGCAATTTTTCTAATCTTGACCTTATGGATTCAAATCTCGCCGACAACATTATCGACGTAATCGACAGGCACGGCGTTGACCGCAAGTATATCGGCATTGAATTCAAAGAACCCACAACTGTTGAAGAACTTGTTACTATGCGAAGCACTACAGATAAACTCAAAGATGCCGGAATCTCAATAGTGATAGATGATTTCGGAACAGGCATGTCTTCTGTCAAGGTACTTCAGCTGTTAAGTATCGACACTCTTAAAATATCACCTGAGAAGCTTTCTCCAGACGGAGGCAGAGATAAGGCTATTTTCGCAAGTCTTATCGATTTATGCGGACGGCTTGGCACATCTGTTGTCTGCAAAGGCATCGAGAATACCAATCAGATTGACGACTTGATCGACTGCGGCTGCAATCTGTTCCAATCGTATCTTTATGACAAACCTTTGTCAGAGCGTTTCTTTACAAGAAGACTTGAAAAGCCTGTCTATAACAGATAATCAGTGCTATACTCCCCCATATATTTTGAATTAAGAGGTGCTTCATGATTTCCAGAAAAATTAAATCCCAGCTTGCAGGCGGATCCCAGATCCGCAAAATGTTTGAAGAAGGAAATCGTCTCAAGGCTATTTACGGCCCGGATAAGGTTTTTGATTTCTCAATAGGCAATCCTGATCTGGAACCGCCGCACGAAGTATCTGATGCACTTGCGGACATCTGTTCGAATCCTGTTCCCGGCATGCACGGATACATGAGCAACAGCGGTTATGAATCAACCCGTGCTATGATAGCCGAGAAGAGAAGCAAAGAATCCGGACTCTCAATTAATCCGGGAGCAGTTTGCATGACTGTCGGAGCTGCCGCTGCTATGAATGACGTTCTCCACGCTCTTCTGGATGATGGTGACGAGGTTATTGTTCTTTCTCCTTTCTTTATGGAATATAACGGTTATATTGCAAATCACAACGGCAAAGTTGTGATTGTTCCGACCGATGAAAACTTCATGCCTGTTATCAGCAGAATCCGTGAAGCCGTCACCGACAGAACCAAGGCTATTATCATAAATTCGCCAAACAATCCTTCGGGCGTAGTATATCCGGCCTCTCTTCTCAAAGAATTGAATGACATGCTTAAGTCTTTTAATCACACTATTCAGGTGATCTCGGACGAGCCTTACATAGACCTGATTTATGATGGAATCAGTGTTCCTTGTGCTATGAGCTATATTGACAATATCGTTGTGTGTTTTTCGTGGAGCAAATCTTTGTCGCTCCCCGGCGAGAGAATCGGCTATACTCTGGTCTCTCCCAAGAATGCGGATTACGACGACCTGACAGCTGCAATTGTTATCTCCAACCGCAGTCTTGGCAGTGTAAACGCTCCTGCAATATGGCAGAGAGTCATAGAGAAATCCCTCTACGCCAAGGTTGACGTCGCAAACTATGAACACAGACGCAATCTGCTTTATTCAAATATCACCGATGCAGGATTCTGCGCCGTAAAGCCAAACGGAGCTCTGTATATCTTTATGAATACTCCAGCCGGTCTTGACGACGAGGAGTTTGCCGACAAGTGCGCCGCGCATAATCTCCTGCTTGTCAAAGGGTCAGCCTTCGCCTGCCCCGGTTATTGCAGACTTGCTTTCTGCGTATCTGAACAGACAATAAGAGGCTCACGTGAAGCTTTCTTTATAATTGCCGATGAGCTTGGAATAAGTCACAGAAAAGCACTTTAACTTCTATCCTGATGATTCAATCATCCGATATCGGATGACAGACAGCTATAAAGCGCCAGCCTTTCCCATATTCGGTCGCGCAGGTAATAAGTGTCAGCGATTCACCCGTTCCCTGTTCAAGATAACCGGGAATATGAGACGGCGGGCACGTAACCGTCTCATACACTTCGTAGATTCTCTCGGTTCCGTCTTTAAGCATGAGGACTACCTGTTCTCCGGCAACAAGCTCCTGAAGCCTGTAAAAACAAGTCGACGTGTGTCTGTTGCGATGTCCTATAATAATGCAGTTTCCGGCTTCGCCGGGATTAACCGATGTCTTCCAAAGCACCACTCCGTAGCGCATCGCCACAGAATCACATTCCTTCCATACGGGTTCTTCCAGTTCAATTTCCGGAATATCAAGTATCGCGGCCAGATGAAGACCGGCTTCAGCTTGTCCGTAACTGCCATAATCTGTTTGATCATCAACATAATCTTCTCCTGTTATTGACAGAATACTCGCTGCCGGAACGCTGCACGTTATCTCCTGATTCCCCTTGATTATCTCAGCGCGCGAATAGCTCAACGCTTCGTCGATAAAGCTTTGCCTTATATGACTCTTAATCTTGTCAGCATATGCAAGTATTGTTCCCGTTATAAAAAACGACGCAATGAGTATTCTCCCCGCCATGTGAACCTTCTTTATCATTATATGTACTTCTTTCTTTCTCCTGTAACATAAATTACGAAAACAGCGGCACTGCCGGTCATGAGCATCGCAATTCCTGCCATCGTATAGTCCGCAATCTCTTCACCTGTTGCAGGAAGGCTATATAAAGTGACACTTTGATCCTTGCTGCTGATATCATTGTGCCTGCCTATCTCTATGTCTGCATTCTGAATTCCTCTGTCCTTCTCTTCTTCTGTCGCAACATTGTAAATATTCTCATATATGACAACAGTCTGTCCGTCGCTCATGCCCGATGTCGAAAAACTGACAGGAACATTAACCGTTCCATTGCATGAATCCGGCGTAAACACAACTGTGTTCACAACCTGACTTCCATCCCTCATCAAAGGTTCACCGTTACTCATATAAAGCGAAGCTTCTATTCTGTATGTCGTGTCACTGCAAAGTCCTCTGTACGATACGCGGTCTGTAACCGCAGCGACCTCATCCGGATAAATGATTTTTCCGCCGTGATTACTGTCTGCGGCAGTCGACACATATACACTTCCAAGCGTCTGATACATGCTGTTTATATCTTTGTGTTCGAACAAACCGTCTTCGGTTCTTATAGTCTCAAAGGCAACTACCAAATCACCATTAAGCATGGTTGTATCCACAGTGAAATCAACTTCTACGGTCTCCTTACATGATGATGCCTCAAATTCGGCTACCGACACATATGGACTGCCGTTTGCGTCAATCCACGGTTCACCTGTGCTCTTAAGCATAAGCTCTCCTGTGACAGTGTAAGTCTGCCCGGCTTCAAGGCCTTTACAGAATACATAGTCAGTAATACACACTTCTGTTCCGTAAGACACCTCATGACAGTAATCGCCTTCAAGCTCTACTGTTGATTTATCAACTGTGTTGATATGGTCGTCAAGAAGAACAGTTCCGGCTATCGGCCTGTAATTTACAAATCTTCCGGCAAGACCTTCCTGCCCGGCGAAAGAATTTGTTATAACTGCAGTGCAGCATTCTCCTGTAATATTGAATTCATATATGGTGTCATCCCTTAAGTAACCGTCAGGAGCCTTCATTTCCTTAAGATAATATGTACCTTCCCCAAGACCGCGAAGCACATATTTCCCCGTATCGCTCTCATACTCAAGCTCTCCTGCAAGGCTTGAACAGCCTTCATCACTATAGACTTCAAAAGAGGCACCTTCGAGGTTAATGCCGTTATCATCGCACTTAAAGACAACCGCACTTCCCGGCTTATTCTTTATAAGAACACCCTGAATAATTGCGTTATCAATGTCAGCTCCGTCTTCCGGAACATTTATGCTGACTGCGGCACTGTTCATATCGGAGGTAACATTGCCGTTCTCGTCACAGTAGAAATATCCCTGGGGCAGAGTTGTCTCGACAATAACATATTTGCCTGCCCTTAAGTTATCAGATGAATATACTTCCCTGATCTCTCCGGTATCACTGTCGGCAAATTCACCTTCATTCCAGTTCAATCGTTTGACTTCAAAAGTTACCCTTTGAGAATCAGCAGTCACTGCTTCCGGTTCGCAATCCTGATGAATTCCGTCGCCGTTTGTATCCTCATACACAGTGAAACCTGCGCCATTAATAAACTCGCCTGTCTCCGAGTCATTTTTGACAAGTCTTAACGATGACTGGTAAGGTGAATCGAAAATTCTGACGGACGCCCCCTCATGGCTGTCAATCACAACACTGCAAAGATTCGAATTAATACAGTATCCGTAAGGCGCAGCTTTCTCCTCAATCAGATAATGGCCGGATGAGACATCGCTGATTTCGAGTATGCCGTCCTTATCGCTGTCTGTAATCTGTCTGTATGAGATTCTCTCATTGTCATCCAGAACGCAGTCGCAATCAGTATCCGCATACATGCTGAATACTGCAGGCAAACCCTCATAATCGCTGATTACGGCGCCTGTCCACTCATCACATTTCTCAATCACCACTTTTGCACTGATTCTGTTTACTGCCGTTACACTTACAACCTGGTTGTCGGACATCTCTCCCATATGGATAACCTTGTATCCCTCAGTCTGCCCGTCAATCCATGTGCATGAATACCCCTCAGGCACCCGTTCCTTAATACGGTACCATCCAAGCGGAACATTCTCATAAACAGCAACGCCGTCATCCTCTGTGGTCCCAGTACACAGAGGTTCCGACTCCCACAAAGGCAATGCTCCGTTTCCTCCGGCATAAATATCGAAAGCTATATCCGCTATTTTTCCGTCTTCTGAAAGCTTGCAAACAGCTATATCCGCCTGGCTTCTGTCGTTGGCAACATTCTGATTGATTCTCTGCGAGGCAGCAATCGTAATTTTCTTATACCAGTAGCGACCGTCTTCAGAGGCTGTGAAACCTGACGGGACATGATAGTAATACTCTGCCTGTGTATCTTCAAAAGAGCGCGTCGACGGAACATATTCACGTATCTCATAACTGCCCGAAGGACAGGTCAGTTCATAGACATCTGATTCGTCGCCTGTCGTCCACAAGACTCTTCCCTGATTATCCGACAATCCGTCAGCAACCCTGATGGTGCCTTCTTCATTCCAAAGCTCGAAAACAAACCCATCGGCGGTATCTCCTTCATCACTGACAGTCTTGGTTAATGAGAGCTGCGATGCATTCCAGTTGTTCTCAGCCGTAACTCCGATTATGCCGTACTCAGGAAGACTTCCCGCAGTAAAACCGTATGTATATGAATTCTCGCCGTCAGGTGTCCATCCGATGCTGTCATTTACAACACAATACTCCAGAGTATTGCCGTCAGCGCAGGACATCACCGGAATATCGAAGCTCTCCCTGACAACATATCCGGCTCCTGACTTAACCGGAAGTGAGGATATATCCATATAATTACCATCACAGTCAAACCATTTAAAGCCGTCTTGTGAATACCTGTACGTCGCCACAGTCAGGTCGTTCTCGAGAACCGTAAATACCGTTGATGACGTGTCAAGATTCGTGACTGTCTCTTTCGCAAGCTTAAGTGAAGACGCTTCAATCATTGACGCAGCAGAATCACTCTGGTTAGTTATATATACGCAGCCTCCCTGAAGAGGAAAGCTGTCGATTGTTTTGTCATACAGTTTTGTCGTAGAACCGTCTTTGACAAGGCTCACCGTATAGACCATCCTGCCTGAATTTCCGATTATGCTGCCGAGAAACATGTCAACACGGTAGATATTGCTGTCAAAAAATCTGTATTGTTCTCTTATGTCAGACACTTCGCATTGTCCGTTCTCACCCCATCCGCAACAGCGCAGATCAATGACAGATGAGCCGTTTCTTATCAGATACGGGCAGAAAGTCTCAGTTATGTATATGCTCTTTGAGAAACCCTGACCGGTGTTATCGAGGCGCATAAGGTTTTCACCGTTGCTTCCGTGGTAATCGCACGTCATTCCGTCAAGGTTGTCATCAGTAACCGAGCCTAATTGATTGGTTCTCGCAAGGCAGTCGGCTTCACTTGAAAACACACCGTAGGAAGCGCCTGCAAGTGCCATGCCGTCAGCTGTCTTCTTGTCAATCGCAAATCCGGTAAAAGCAGCGTTGTTCGAAGTTCTGAAGCGCTGCATAAACGTTATTGTATGTCCCTTCTTGCCTGAACCGGATATATATGCTATTAATCGCTCGGCGACCCCGGTTGACACACCGGAATGCCACATATAAGCGCCGTGCACACTGTCGCCGCCCGCACATGAGCTTCTGTCTTTCACGCCGGAATATATGCCGATATGAAGGTCTTTACCTTCTTCATCGTAGAAAACAAGAAAATCTCCCGGGTCGCAGTTATCCTGACACCACAAAGTAATCTGTTCATTGGACATTCTCGCGGCATTTACAACGGAAGAACCGTTGACAGCGACTCTTTGGACATTTGGATCGCCGGTATCAATCTGACCGGCAAACAGCTTCAGAAACTCACTTACCTGCATATTGCCGTCATTTATCATATAGTTTCCGAAATTAACGCAGCCGCTGTCACACAGTACCTGTGCCGCATAATTTGCGCAATCCATCTCGCTGTACGGTCTTCCGGCATACTTTGCCGCATTTGCAAGAATCTGTTCCTTCATTCCGGCTGCATTCCATGGTGACCAGTCTGATATTGTACCTGTATTAGCCGTAAAGTCATAATCATTCATACCTACGGGTTCTGTATACCCGGTTGCGGCATCCAGTATACTGCCGGCAAAGAATGCTACAAGAACAAGTGCCGCCGTAAATGAAGCCATGAAATGAAGTATCTTATTAATGTTTCTGATTCTCATAACGCTTCCCTCTCAAGGTAATCAATGCACTGTATTGAGCCTTTGTCCCTGCTGAACAGATATATGCTGTCAGACAGTCTGTCGCCTACACTCACCTGTGACTCATTGGTGCTTCTTACAAGTTCGGCAAGTCTTCCGGCTTCTTTGTACATACCTGAAGACAGAATAATTATCTCGTGTATCGATGAAGGCAGCAGGTAACAGTCGGTTCCGATTTTACCGGCAACGGCCTTTATAAACTCCGGATAAAGAAGCACTGTAGCTCCAAGATATTCAGAATCATTGCTTGCAACATAGACGCATTCTCTGGGCGGTGTCCTGTTAAACTCAGGAAACATATCGTCAAATACGAAATCTTTGTTATTGCAGCGTGACATTATTCTGCCCATCATCTCTTCAATTCTGAGAGCGATGTACGGAAACAGCTCTGGCGTATTCCTGAGTGCCATATCATAGAGCTCGGCTTCTGTCCAATGTTCTGACCTTGCAATGTTGTCGTTGATGAGGAAACCTGATACTCCGTCCGGCAAGATATCAGTAATCATTCTGTAGACAACAGTCAGATCCAGAAAATCCCTGTGTGGGCAATTTGCTATCATATCGGTATTTCTCAGCCGGTTGACAAGCTGGAAGACAATCCTGCCGGTCATTGACGAGAAATCCATATCTCCAATGTCCCGGGGAAGATAATTTACCGATTGCATCAGAATCTCCGACTGAGTACTGAGACATTCTTCAAAATTACCTGCGTCCCGGTACTGTTCATAGAGCCTCTCAAGATAGAATGTAGGTGCTGCATATCTGTCACCATCATTCTCCGGCACAATCGCAACTCCGGTGAGAACCTCGTTTATCTTCGTAACCTTGTGAAGTTCCAGCCTGCAATCGGAATATTCGATTGGAAGATAATCAATAAATTCGCTCAGAACTCTCTCCTTGAACTGCTCATAATCCATCATGTGTTTGCGTCCTCCTATATTAATAATTGCAATAAAAAACGCACCGGAATTTCCGATGCGTTATGTTTAATCTTGCACTTTATATTTTAGGGGGTATGCCGGTATCATTCAACGGACAAAAGTCTCATTTTCGAGGGGTAAAAAACAAAGTCTTTCAATGAAGACTGTTCTTAAAAGCAGATAACACGCGGTCTATACGGCTTTTGTGACAATTACGGCAAGTCTGCCGGATTGAATTGATATTTCAAAACCGGACTTTCCTGAAGCCAGCCTGTTGCTGAAAGAAAATGTCTTTCCGGCGGCAAGCGATTCACCTCCAAGCCTGTAATAAAGATCTGTCGTACGCACTCCGGTAACCTGGGCGTCAAAACTCAGCGGAACAAGAGATACAGCCATCTCACAGGCATCATCAATCT
>ENA-UOYA01003491-UOYA01003491.1-activated-sludge-metagenome-genome-assembly--contig:-NODE-3491-length-13976-cov-5.148696_pt1 | contig 13976 bp, 13 predicted proteins | sample MGYA00238163_ERZ764804 | MGnify/ENA primary metagenome ERZ764804 (study PRJEB28919, sample SAMN05720223) | activated sludge metagenome | isolation source: Anaerobic digester | place: Hong Kong...
GAGTGGAAACATAATGTAGCGTGTTATCCTTGTTTTTGAATCGTTTTCTGAGCTAAGATAGAATGGTATTGCATAGAATGAGCGGATCGGGTCATCGGTGTCCAAATTTTTGTCATCCTTTGCAAAGAAAGGCCAAAGAAAAAATCCTGTTTTTCTTACGCCTTTTTGTTCTCTATAGCCCGCTATCGGCCATGCCTTGAAACCTTCTGTGTTTCCTGAGTAAAAAGCAAAAAACGGCCATAGGAAATTCTGTTTTTTGCTTCCCTCCTTTTCGGTGTAACTGTAAAGCGGCCACATAAAAAACCCCATTTCATCCCTTCCAAATCTGTCATATAACTTTCCAAATAATGGAAAAAATCCAAAATAACTTCCCCTGGAAGACTTGCCTTTAAAGAACAGAAAAAAAGACGTATCGCTATTTTCTTTATCTTCCTTAGACATATAGAAAGGTAAAAAATAGGATCTGTTTTTTGTTATTCTGCCAAGAGGATACAGATAATTATAGACCCCGCCATCAGCTGAATCATATGAAAAAAGAAACGGACTTACAACGAGCCGTGTATTAATATCCTGTCTTTTATAAGATATTAGACTGCCGATATAACGTTTTTCGCTATTGAACTCCCACGAAATAGGCCATATTGCATGGGCAGACAAAGGGAAAAAAAAGAATAAAAGAAGAAATCTCCACATCAAATATTAAAAAAACATACCGAATATGGTGCCAAGGATTGTGACAGGCGTCATCTCCTGGATACCATCGGCAGCCTTTTGCACCTTTTTTGCAGCTTTCTCGGTCTCTTTGAACAGACTGTCATCTTTTGCGAGCTTTCCTAACGTGCCCTCGCCTTTTTTAATGCCGTCTGTTAACTCCTTGATATTGGTTATCGTTGCCTTCGCTTCATCATATATAGCTTCATCCTTAACGAGTTTACCGATAGTGCCCTTGCCCTGTTCAATGTCCGACGAGATTACCTTAAGGGCGCTTACCGCCTCTTTCGCATCGCTATAAAGTTTTTCATCTTTCACAAGCTGTCCAAGCGTGCCTTTCCCCGTCTCCACATCCTTTACGATCTGCTTTAATCCGGTCATCGTTTCGTCAACATTCGATACAACACGTGTTATTTTTTCTTTATTATCTCTTACAATGCCTTTGAATTCACTGCTTACAACCTGAAAATTTTCAATAGTCTTTTTTATGCCCGCCTTTTCGTTTTCGCCTATAATACCCTTCAATTCACCCATCGTTTCACCAAAATTCTTGGCCGCACCACTGAGAGAAACAAAAAGTTGATCGAGGTCGGGAGCCTCAACAACATTTTTTATCCTCTCTCCCTTCGCCAGCATCGTTTGTTCATTTCCCGGCACAATTTCTATGAATTTATCACCAAGAATACCATGTGTTCTGAGAATAGCCTTGCTATCAATAGGTATTCTTACGCTCTGTTTTAATGTAACCACCGCAAGGGCATTGAACCCATCAAGGGTAATTCTTTTAATCCTACCCACTTCGACACCTGCAATCTTAACGGGTGTTCTAATATCAAGCCCGGTTGCATTTTTGAAAGAAACGTTCAGGTCATAGCCACTCTCACCGAAAACACCATACTTTCCAATCCTGAATGACATGTAGAACAAAATCAATATCCCGACCAAAATCGTGATACCCACTTTTACCTCTGAAAAACGCATCCGATTATTCATATACTTCCCCCAGCGAAACCAGGTATTTTTGTTGCTTCTAAAAACTCTCTCGTTATTTCATTGGTGCTCCTCTTTATATCTTCAGGAGTACCATATTCGATAATCTTTCCTTCATAGAGCATAGCTATCCTATCTGCAATTCTGAACATACCCAGTATATCATGGCTGATTACAAGATATGTCTTTTTAAAATATGTCTGCGTCTCTTTAATCAAATCAAGTATTGTAAGTGAAATGACAGGGTCAAGTGCACTTGTCGGTTCATCAAACAATATTATATCGGGATTCAATACAAGCGCCCTCGCAAGTCCCACCCTTTTACGCATACCCCCTGAAAGCTCCGAAGGCATCTTCTCAGAAAAACCCGTTAGCCCCACCTGCCTTAATTTCTCCTCAACTGTAATCTCAATCTCCTCTTCAGTCATTTTTGTGTGCTCGCGCAGCGGAAAAGCTACATTTTCAAACAGGTTCATCGAGTCAAAAAGTGCCGCCTCCTGAAACAGCATTCCAAATTTCATCCTTATGTCGTTCATATCTCTGTCGTTGAGACGAGATGTTTCCAAGCCATTAATCCATATCTCGCCAGCATCAGGCTTTATAAGACCTATGATGCTTTTCAGTAAAACACTTTTACCACCACCGCTCTTGCCGATGATTACAGTGATTTTACCTGACTCAACCTCAAGATTTATACCATCGAGCACCTTTTGTTTTCCAAAACTTTTCTGTAACCCCACAATCTTTATCGCTATTTTGTCCATTACCTTAGCACTTCTCTGTCTTTCTGCATCTGCCTCGAACAGATTAGGGGTTCGTCGGGACACTGTTTGGCATGACTTTTGCCGATACAACGGGTTTAGAATTTATTATGGTTCATTGTGGTTTTGCATCAAAACATCAGAGAAGTCAGTACATAATCAGAAACCAATATAGAAACGCTCGAAATTACCACCGCCTCTGTTGTTGACCTACCAACACCTTCCGCACCACCGCTTGTATAAAACCCCTTATAACAAGAAATCATACTGAAAATTATCCCAAAACATGCCGCCTTTATCAAACCGTTGTATATATCATCGAGGTCAAGATGCTTTATTATCTTGTTTATAAATGCCCCTTCGTTGATGCCCAGTAGCTTTACGCCAACGATATACCCACCAATTATACCGACAAAATCGGCTATAATGGTCAGGACAGGCACCATGATAAACGACGCTATAACCCTCGGCACAACAAGATACTTGATAGGATTGAGCGCCATCACCGTCAATGCGTCTATCTGCTCCGTAACCCTCATGGTGCCAAGTTCTGCTGCCATAGCAGAGCCAGCCCTTCCTGTAACCATTAGGCTTGTAAGCACGGGTCCAAGCTCTCTTGTCATGCTTAGCGCCACGGTGGCTCCAACGAGACCTTCGCCTCCGAATTTTCTGAAACCATGATATGATTGAAGGGCAAGCACCATTCCCGTAAATACACCTGTTATAATGACTATCACAGAGGAATTCACACCTATGAACTCCATTTGTTTTAATATATAATGCATCTTTAAAGGTCTTTTAAAGGTCTGATAGATCGTCTCCAAAAACATAGAACCGAGACTTCCAAGTCCCTTAACCAGTCCTGTAATATACAGCAAAGGATTATAGAACACTATAGGTCTTCTACTATACATAAACCCTCGGAACCCTTTTCGAAACATTGCATAACACTTCGTATGGAATAGTTTCTGCAAGCTCTGCAATCTCATCGGCTGTTATTGCATCATTGTTAGCGCTTCCGAGAAGGATAACCTCTTCCCCCACGCCTATGCCTGCTTGATCCGTTATATCTACAAGCATCCAGTCCATACATACCCTTCCGACTACCCTACATCTTTTGTCTTTAATAAGGACAGAGCCTCTATTTGAGAGCGCCCTTGGATATCCATCCGCATAGCCAACAGGCACGTATCCAATCCTTGTCTTTCTTTCTGTTGTAAATGTTCGTCCATAGCTCAGCGAGAAACCTGATGGATATTCTTTGATAAATGCTATTCTCGATACAAACTTCATGACCGGCCTTAAATGCAATATGTCTGCCAATTCCTTTGAAGGATAAGAACCATACAGCGCAATACCTGCCCTAACCATGTCGAAACAAGCCTCAGGGTATTTCACTATTGCGCCACTATTTGACATATGAACAATCTTCGGGTTAATCCCATTTTCCCTTAGAAACTTTAATGCGTCATTGAATTCCGATATCTGCCTGATACCATATTCATCCCTTTTTTCAGAAGAGGCAAAATGGCTCATGAAACCCTCAACATCTAATCCACAGGGGTCTTTTAGCTGTCTGACCACCAAAGGCAGTTCGTCCAACCTGAAGCCAAGCCTTCCCATGCCGGTATCCACTTTTATATGAATCTTAAGTTTTTCATTATGATGCAATGATTCGTTTTTGAGCTCTATGAGCGTGTCGATATCGTGAACGACGGGCGTCAACATATTTTCATAAACATATCCAATCTCGTCCTTCATCAGCAATCCGCTCATAACAAGAATCGGCAGAGAGATACCTCTGCTTCTCAATTTCAACCCCTCGTTCGTCGTTGCAACACCAAGATAATCCGCACCGAGTTGTGCAAGCCTTCTTGCTATTTCAGATGAACCGTGTCCATATGCATCCGCTTTGACCACGCAAAGAATCTTCACGTCATTCGGCAACAATGATTTTATAGTGACGAAGTTATGTTCGACGGCAAGTAAATCGATATATGCATAAGCCCTTTCGATATTTATCATAGCATTCTCTTGAATACCCTTTCATAAGCATCGATAGTTTTTGAAAGCTCACCTTTTCCATGTGAAAGTGTAATGAAAGAGGCTTCAAAAGGGCTCGGGGCAAACGACAACCCCTCTTCGATCATCTTCTTGAAAAATGTTTCGTATAATTTTCTATCGGACGAGAATGCTGAATCAAAATCATTCACGGGGCTATCGGTAAAAAAACCTGTAAACATGCCTGTAATATTGTTCACGACATATGGAATACCGTAATGTCTTGCAATATCACAAACTGCAATTTTAAGACTATTACCGTAATTATCAATAATATCATAGAGGTGCAAATTATTCTTCAGGTAATTTATCACATATATTCCAGCCCTTACCGCAATTGGGTTACCCGATAATGTGCCTGCCTGATAAACATCCCCAAGAGGTGAAACACACTCCATAATATTGCGTTTTCCACCATAAAGACCGATTGGGAATCCTCCACCGATTATCTTACCCATACACGTAATATCAGGATCGATGTTGTAAATATGCTGAGCACCACCATAAGCAACCCTGAATCCCGTTATGACCTCATCAAAGATAAGTATTATTCCTGTTTTTCTGCACAGCGCCTCGAGGTCTTTAAGAAAGTTGTTTTCCGGCAGGACAACTCCTATATTGCCCATAACCGGCTCAACGATAACACATGCAATATCTTTTCTCTCGATAATCCTAACAACAGATTCGATGTGATTGAATTCGGCAATATGGGTATGTTTTGCAAGGTCATCGGGCACACCTTTGCTGTCCGGCACACCAAAAGTTGCAAGACCTGAGCCGGCTTTCACGAGAAGACTATCAACATGCCCATGATAGCAACCTCTGAACTTTATGACACCGTTTTTACCGGTATACCCTCTCGCAAGCCTAATTGCGCTCATCGTCGCTTCCGTCCCTGAACTGGTAAGCCTCAGAAGTTCTATAGAAGGAAACACATTCGTGATAAGCGTCGCCAATTCGATTTCGTATGGATGACATGCACCGAAGCTTGTGCCATCCTCAAGCGCATTCTTTACTTCTTCCGTCAGTCCATTGTCTGCATGACCCAATATGATTGCGCCCCAGGAGGCAACATAGTCAAGATACGCATTGCCGTCAACATCATAAATATACGCACCCTTTGCTCTTTCCACGAAGAAAGGGTTATCGTTGACGGATTTGAACGCCCTTACCGGACTATTGACACCGCCCGGCATCAGTCTTTGAGCTTCATTAAATAATATTTTTGATTTTTTCCTATTCATGGTTCATTGTGAGCGCTGTCTTTTTAAACTCTCTTTTGCTGAAAAACATCCGATAATCTTTTATACCTGTTTTTTCCGATATACGATGTGCAATATCGTTGCACTCCTCAATGCTCTTTCCGTGTATCATTGTGTATACGTTGTAATCCCAATACCCTCCCCTGTCTCTCTCATAACAATGACTTACCTCTGGAAAGGATGCCATAACTTTACCCACATTTTCAACATTAAACTCATCGATTTTCCAGACGACCAACGCATTATGGGTATAGGAAGCCTTTCTGTGATAAAGAATTGCGGCTATACGTCTTATAATACCTTCTTTTTTCAGACGCAAAAGTTCCCTTATGAGTTCGTCCTCTTCAATTCCCATTTTTTCAGCAATCTCTTTATACGGACTTTCGGTCAGCGGTAAATCGCTCGGTAATTTTTTAAGGATTTCTTCCACTGCGTTATATTACACTTCAACAAGTGTCTTTTCAAATGAAAAACTTATTTGCACTTCACAGCCAACGCATAATGTTGTATGATATATGGCCTTTGGCCTTTTGTTAGGCGCAAAAAAAATCAGGAGAGAAAAAATGGTAAAACCTGCATCAAGAGTTGAAAAAATACCCCCCTATCTGTTTGCAAGAATAGATAAAAAGAAGGCAGAGGCAAGAAGCAGGGGGATAGATCTGATAGATTTCGGCATTGGTGACCCTGATATCCCGACACCGAAACATATTGTTGAAAAGATGAAAGAGGCCATCTACGACCCTAAAAACCACCGCTACCCGAGTTATGAGGGGATGTTTGAGTTCAGACAGGCTGTTTCGGAGTGGTACAAAAAGAGATTTGCAGTAACGTTAGATCCAAAAGATCACGTTGTCACATTGATAGGTTCTAAAGAAGGCATCGCACATATGCCGTGGGCTTATATAGAAAACGGGGATATTGCATTGGTGCCATCCCCTGGCTATCCTGTATATAAGGTCATGACCCTTCTTGCGGGCGGCAACCCCTATATCATGCCCCTAAAAGAAGAAAACGGTTTTTTACCGAGGTTTGATCTGATTCCCGAAGATATTCTACACAAAGCCAAAATCATGTTCATCAATTATCCTAACAACCCCACAGGCGCCCACGCAGGAGACGACTTCTATGAAAATACACTTAAAATTGCAGAAAAGTACGATATTCTGATATGCCATGATGCGGCATACAGTGAAATCGCATACGAGGGATACAAACCAAGAAGTATACTTGAGTTCGATAAGGACAAAAAATACTCTGTAGAATTTCATTCTCTCTCTAAGACATATTGTATGACTGGATGGAGAATAGGTTTTGCCGTTGGCAACAAAGATGCGATATTCAATCTTGGAAAACTAAAAACCAATGTGGATTCAGGTGTTTTTCAGGCTATTCAGGTTGCGGGCATCGAGGCATTAACTGGTAGCCAAAACTCTGTCGATGACATAAAAATGGTATTTCAGCGCCGCAGAGATGCCGTAGTAGAGGGTTTGAAATCGGTCGGCATAAACGTAGCAAAGCCGCTCGCAACATTCTATATATGGGCTAAAGTTCCAGAAGGTTACACATCTGCTGACTTCTGTGAAAAGCTTATCGAAGAAACAGGGATAGTGGTAACACCAGGCAGTGGTTTCGGAGATGAAGGGGAAGGCTATTTCAGGATTTCAATAACGATCGACGAAGACCGTATAAATGAGGCGGTTAAAAGACTCAAGTCACTGAAATTCTGAAAAAATAACGATACAGTGCGCGTAGTGACTTTTGCCGCTGTCCGGCGCTATTTTCCCCCAACAACAATTTCAGGTATTCTCAGCGTCGGCTGCGCATCTGACACAGGAACGCCCTGACCATCCTTACCGCATGTTCCTATTCCAAACCCCAGATCGTTTCCCACCATGTCTATCCCATCAAGCACCTTAAGACCGTTACCCATAAGCGTTGCGTTCTTTATCATCGGACCTATACAGCCTTTTTCGATAATATATCCCTCTTGGATCTCGAACACAAAATCACCCCTTACGGTATCTACCTGACCTCCGCCCATTTTTACTACATAAACGCCATCATCAACAGAGTCAATAATCCTTTCGGGGTCATCGTTGCCCGGTAAAATCATGGTATTGCTCATCCTTGGTATCGGCCTGTGCCTGAAAGATTCCCTGCGACCGTTACCAGTGGATTTTGTTTTGTATTTCATTGCATAAAACCTGTCATACATGTAATTTTTTAAAATGCCATTCTCTACAAGCACAGTCCTTTCTGAAGGTGTCCCTTCGTCATCAAAGGCATATGTTCCTCGCATATTTGGTATTGTCGCATCATCCACAACACAAATCAGATTAGATGCAATCTTTTCATTAAGCAACCCCTTATAGCAGGACAATCCTTCCATCGCAAGGTCAGATTCGAGCCCATGGCCAATGGCTTCGTGAATCATCGTACCACCGGCCTCAGATGCGAGCACGACGGTTTTTAAACCCATCGGCGCCTCTTTGGCATCCAAAAGCCCCGTAAGCCTTTTAACGGTTTTTGTTACAAGATTTTCTATCCTCTCATCTGTAAAAAACTCAAAACCATAAAAACCACCGATTGCATCGTAAGAGGTCTGCATTTCGCCTTTATCTTCACCTACAACAAATATGTTAAATACGATCTGATGTCTTTCATCGTCTATTAATTCATTATCGCTGTTGTGAATTGTCACCCTCTGTTTTGTATCCCTGTATACTATTCTAACCTGCTTTATTCTCTTTTCAAGGCTTCTGGCATGTGTGTCTGCACGTTGCACCATCTCGAGTTTTCTTTCTAATTCAACCCCTTGTGGTTCAACAAGCAAAGAAAATGGATATTTGGCCTTTGTTTTCGATGCCTCTACCAAATTTAAAGGTTTGTTTTCATCCGCTGACACATTGAGCTCTTTAGATAGACGGATCAGCTCATCCTCATCGAACGAGTTTGTCGATGCAAAAAAGGACTTCCAGGGGGTTATCACCCTGAGCCCAACGCCTTTGTCCATGCCCTTCTCTATCTTTTCAAACCTCGAGGATTCGTATTGAATGTGATTATATGTCTTTTCTTCAATAAAAACATCCCCATAAATGCCTTTTCCCTTCATAAGGTATTTCAAGACCCTACTGCTGTCAAACATCTGTCACCTCTTTAAATTCAATGCCATAATTTGCCATATCCTTAATAATCATATTTAAATCATGCTCAAAAAAACGTGAATATGATATCTCTATCAATCCCCGGCTGCCGTCGAGCACAGAAAAGATGCCGATATCCTCGTAGGATTCAAGGATAGATTTAAAAAAACCAATACCGTCTCTATTAATAACAAACCTCTTAATCTCCTCCATATTCACCTGCTTTCGAGCATCTCGATAAACGCCTCAAGCCTCAACTTCGTCCTTGCGTCGAGCTTTTTTGGGATATCGCCCTCTATGGTCATTATGGGGATATCAAGCATATCCCTTAGGATTATATCATCCATTACCCTGTGACAAAATGCCTGTACATAGTGTATCAAGCCTTTGATATTACGCCTTTTTATCTCTTTTTTTATGTCTTCAAGTCTGTAAAATATCCCGTAAGGATATGTGTAATCGAGATATCTTTTTACAATGTTTTTTGAAGCATGAGGCAGTGCAAATTGCCTTTGTATCTCGTTGTAGACCACATGCGCCCCAATAGATTCACAAAATTCATAAAAGTCAAGCAGTATAGGCGGCACACCGATGTAACCGATATTAATACCCTCGATCCGCTTTCTTGTCCTGGCACCCCTTATGAATCCCTCCGCCATCGAGTTATAGTGTTTATAATCACCGTACATATCCGATGCACAGACCAGCCATATATGATTTTCCTTGCCTGTAACAAGCTTATCCTGCCATGTCATTATGTCTATTAAAGCAAGATTTTTCCTGACAGCCTCTATCTCTTTTTCAACAACCACCAATTCTTCAATATCAGCGGATAATTCGTTTATCAGTTTTTCAATCTCTCTTTTTAGAACCTTTTTGTCACGGTCATATGGATAAGCAAAAGGTATCACACGGATACCCTTGTATTTTAAAATCTCAGAAAGGGCAAGCGTATTGCTACAATCGCCTTCTATAACGGCGATAACGGTATCTATATGTGATTCCTTTACAACACCATAGATACCTTTTACCCAATTACACATGCTTTTCGGAAAACCATCCCTCTCTGCACTTTCAACATAGCACATAGGATTGGAATCGGTTATAAAAACATTATTCAAATCACAGGGTTTATATTCTGATGCAAAAACAATCTCAACAGGGATGGTTGTTGTAAATCCGATGACCTTTTTATCCATACCTCACAAAGCCTTCTTTGGGGAACTTAAAGATTTTCGGCAGGGAGAAACGTCTTGCGTTCACCTCTTACAAATACACTCACAATATAAAGCAAAACAACAAACAATATCAGTATCGCCGGAGTCTTATACCTGCTTAAATCGGTAACATCGAGATTCAGTATATCGATGCCCTTGAGTTTATGCAAAAACACGATAAAAAATGCCGTCGACCAAAATCTTAATATCCTTGATACCTCGTTTCTACTGATGCGTCTTTTTGAAAAACCCGAAAATATATCCTTAAAGTATATGGTAAAGTAAGAATCTGGAAAAACCTGAGGTACATCGAGCAGATATTCTATATATGGTTCATTGTGTGTATTCACAAGGTATTTTTCCTCTTTTCTCAGGGTCGACCCGTAAACCCAGAAAAAAAGAAAAGGGTATACCAGTAAAAGATATGGGTTTCCGCTAAGAAGACAAAAACTCACATCGATTATATAATTTGCCATATAGTAGGGGTGTCTTACGATGCCGTAGATGCCATTATTGCACATGACAACATTTCTTATTAGTTGTCCTTTTGTCAGATAATGAACAAAACATCCGATAGTAAGTAGGCAAAACGAGGCAATGATTTCGGTGACGCTTGCATCGTAAATGATTACAGACAGGTAACATAACAACCTTATAAAATTTCGCAAATTGCTTCTTGTTATCAAACGTTAATATTCCTGCCTTTTTTATTTAGAAAAGAATACAGCTTTTCAATTTGAATCATAAAGATCGTTTGCTTTACTGTCTGAAAATTAAAGATGAAAATAAAATATTTGCGGTGTTTTGTCAATCGTTTTAAGTGTGATACCCTATACTGCTTTGAATTGTTGCTTTTTTGCTTGACACCAATGAACGTTGTTAATATAGTACAGCCTTAATAAATGTGAAAACCGATACCACAAATACAAATTTCCCCGAAAAAAAGTGGTTGCCTTTGGACTTTGTGTATCTTGCGGGAATAACATTTTTTAGCGCATTGCTCACAATGACAGGGCTCTCCGTAAGGTCACTGTGGGGTTCGGAAGGCCGATGGGCAGAAATAGTAAGGGAAATGCTCTATTCGGGAAATTATTTTTTACCTACAATCAACGGACTGATGTATTTTGACAAACCCCTATTAAGCTACTGGGCTATCATACCATTTTCCTTAAATGGAACTGTAACAGAGGCATCAGCACGTATGCCCAGCGCCTTGGCCGGTATCGGCACGGCAATAATTACATTCTTAATAGGACGTCGTCTCTTCGAAAACAGAACAGGTCTTGTTTCTTCGGCACTGCTTATCACATCGGCGATGTTTTTATTTTGGTCACGCACTGCATCCGCCGATATAATAAACGTTTTTGCAATATGGTTATGTTTTTTATGTTTTATCTACGGCGCACATAGCGGCTCTTCGCTTTATATTATATTGTTATTCGGCATAGGTGCAATCACTTCCTTCTGCAAAGGACCTATTGGGACAGCCGTAGTATTTTTCTCTATCACTGTTTATAGCATCTTTGAAACCATATTGGAGTTAAGAAAACACAAATTTACACTTTTTGAGTTAAAGAAGGCATTTTTATTAAAATTCCGTTGGATTGTTTCACTGCAGGGTTTGGCAGGGATTATAACTGGTATCATCATCTTTTTATTTCTGCTTTTATTGCCTGTATTATCAACAGGTTCATGGACTTCTGTTGAATTGATGTGGAAAGAAAATGTACAAAGGTTTTTTAGACCGTTTGATCATATAGAGCCTTTTTATGTATATTTCAAGTATGTCCCAATTTTTTTTGCACCGTGGACGCTGTTTTTGATTGCATCCCTTTTATACATAAAGGGTTGGTCAAAAAAACCTGCTGAACGTTTTATTGTGTTTATCACGCTGGGTATCTTTTTGTTTTTCACCATATCCGGCTCACGTAGAAGTTATTACATTCTTCCCATCCTGCCAGGTTTGGCCCTCATAACAGGAAAAACGATATCGGACTGGCTTGGCAACTTTGAACAAAACAACAGGAAAATTTTAAAATGGTCATCCATATTAATATGTTCGATACTTTCATTGTCAGGCATATGTGTAATATTTGCGTTTTTTGACTCTCGAATTCCTTCGCATCCTTCCCAGATAGCAATAGGTGTTTTCGCAACCATTGCCTGCATATATGCAATGATACTTTTAAACAGGAAGACGAAAGCAATGGGTATTTTGTTATTGATTTCCGTCGTATTCATTATGGAGTTATGGGCGTTCAATGTCGGCATGGCAGTAGCTGAGAAAAAAAGAACCTTACGACCTTTTGCATTGAAGACGGCGGATTATTTAAAAGATACCAGCGATGACAGGATTTCCCTTTATAAAGGTTATGATTCGGTATTGATTTTTTACTTGAAGCGTAAACCCCTGAAGGTGCTTTTTTCAGCCGAAGACATAAGGTCATTTCAAGAAGCGCACAACGGTGGATTTCTGATTGGCAACCTGTCGTCGATTAATAAATATCAAGCATCTGGCGAGTTAAAAGGTGTTACTCTCATATATGCGGAGAAAGATGGCTTAAAAGAAAACGGTGACAATTTAGCGCTATTTTCTTTGAACAAATAGGTCTTCATCCTGTGCATTTAAAAACATGTACATCTTTTTAAAGTTGTGCGGCTCTATCTCTTCGGCACGGATGTTCGATGAAAACCCCATGTAATCATATAGGTCTGAAATCCTGTCTGCACCATATCTTTTTGAAAGGTTGTTTTTCATATACTTGCGCTTATGTTGGAAACAGAGTTTTACAAATTCAATCAGGTCTTCTTCGGTTTTAAGCTCATCATCCTTGAATATAATTGAAATAAAGGCGCTTTCTACCTTTGGCGGCGGGATAAAAACCGTCGGCTTCAAAGTAAAGAGCATCTTTACTTCAGAAAGTATCTGCAAATTCACAGATAATGCGCCATAAGTTCGTTTATGCGTCTTGCTGACAACGCGTTCGGCGATTTCTTTCTGCACGGTCAGATATGCACTTTCAATGATTTCCCTTTCCTTTATCAGTTTAAATAGTATCGGGCCGGTAATCTTATAGGGAATGTTACCTATCACCTTGATCCTTCTATTGGTTTTATATTGCGAAAGTGAGGTATTGAGAAAATCGTCATATGTAACATGCACATTAGGATAAATGCTTTCGATCTGATCAAGATATGCCTTCAACGAATTATCGATTTCTATTGCATAGACAAATCCTGCCCGTTCTGCAATGCAACGAGTGAGGTCTCCTTGTCCAGGACCAATCTCAACAACAATGTCATCCCTGCAGATCGATGTGAGTGTAATAATTTTTTCGAGGATATTCCGATCTTTTATCAGATGCTGTGAAAGGCCTTTTTTGAGCATATTGTATCAGGAAATTGCCATTCTCGAATAACCTTTTACATCAAGCGATGAAACAAAACCCTTTTTAAAATAATTGTATCCTGTAACTGCTATCATTGCGCCGTTATCTGTGCAATATTGCACAGAAGAAAACTTCACATCAATATTATACATGGCAGCTTTTTCGGCAAAAACCTCGCGCAGTCTCTTGTTTGCAGCAACTCCGCCGCCAACCACAATTCTTTTAATTCCATGCTGTTGTGCCGCCTTTATTGTCTTGAAAGAAAGCAAATCACAGATAGCCTCCTGAAAAGACGAAAGGATGTGCATGAGGTTTGCATCGGTAAAACCATTTTTATTTATATAATTGATAAAAGATGTTTTCAAGCCGCTGAAACTGAAATCGTAATTCGCATCATCCTTCATGGGTCTTGGAAACATTATATAATCTCTTGCGCCCCCTT
>ENA-UOYA01003494-UOYA01003494.1-activated-sludge-metagenome-genome-assembly--contig:-NODE-3494-length-13959-cov-9.989499_pt1 | contig 13959 bp, 9 predicted proteins | sample MGYA00238163_ERZ764804 | MGnify/ENA primary metagenome ERZ764804 (study PRJEB28919, sample SAMN05720223) | activated sludge metagenome | isolation source: Anaerobic digester | place: Hong Kong...
AATTGTTTGGATTTGTTCCCGCCTTATATCGTTTAATTTAGAAATGTGCTATTTTGCGCTGTCTTCCGGTGCCTTGTCTATCAGATCCATAAACTGGTCGAGCTTAGGAGTGATGATGATTTGGGTGCGGCGGTTGCGCTGCTTTCCGATTTCGGTGTTGTTGGTAGCGATTGGGTTATATTCGCCACGGCCACCAGCTGTGAGACGTTTCGGGTCTACACCGTAATGGTTCTGCAAATACTGAACTACGCTGGATGCACGCAGACAAGAGAGGTCCCAGTTGTTGCGGATGTTCTTCATCATCGCACTGCTGTTGTTCACAGGCACGTCGTCGGTATTTCCCTCTATCAGCACCTCATAGTCCTTATAGTCCATGATAATTTTGGCAATCTTGCTCAGAGTCTCCTGAGCACGGTCGTTGATTTCATAGCTGCCGCTCTTGTAGAGCATATTGTCGGCCAGGGAGATGTAAACCACGCCTTTCAGCACCTGCACGTCAACCTCTTTCAACTCGTCTTTGCTCAGCGAGCGGGTCAGATTGTTGGTCAGCACGAGATTCAGAGAGTCGGATTTGCTCTTCACCTCAACCAAGTGGCGGATATACTGGTTGCTCTCGTTGATTTGGTCCACCAACTTCGAGATGTTCAGATTGTTGGCATTTGTATTGGTCAGACTCTTGTCGAGAGAATTTTGCAGTGCTGCATAATCCCTCTTCTGCTGAGCCAGTTGCTCTTCCAATGTCGTCACGCGAGCCTGACTTGCAGCCAACTGCTCTCTTGTAACCTGGAAATTTGTATTCAGTTCTTTGTTTTCATTCTGACAATCTTGCAAATCATTCTTTGCGTTCATCAAATCCTTTTTACTGGCGCAACTCGAAACGAGCAACACGGCTGCCAGTAATGCAAGCATAGATAAATTTTTCTTCATCATACATTATAATTTTTAGTTAATACTTCGTTTGCAAAGTTACTTATATGACGCTTAAAATGTCCATTTGTTGAATTGGTTTAGAATAATTTAACCACAACATCGGATATTTATTTTGAATTAACAGGATTTCCCCATAAAAGCATGGGATTTCAACGATTCAGCAGGTCTTTGTATCATAAAAACCACAGATTGCGTATTATTTCTTTCTTTTTGTTTCAATTTCCAAAATAAAATATTATTTTTGCACTGCTAAGTATTATAATCAATGAACACAAGAACATGATTTGGAATGAACGAATGGAGTGCATGGACCGCGAAGAATTGCGCGAAATCCAAAGCCTCCGACTGAAGAAGATGGTGAACTACGTGTATCACAACACGCCGTTCTATCGTAAAAAATTTCAAGAGATGGGTCTGCTGCCCGATGATATCAACGGCATAGACGACATCTCGAAGCTGCCGTTTACCGACAAGCTCGACCTGCGCGACAACTATCCTTTCGGCTTGGCGGCTGTGCCGATGAGTCAGATTGTGAGGATTCACGCCTCGTCGGGCACCACTGGCAAACCGGTGGTTGTGCTCTACACCCGCAAAGACTTAGCTACTTGGGCTGAAAGCATCTCGCGCGCCTTCACCGCTTATGGCTGTGACAAAACCGACATTTTCCAGATTTCCTATGGCTACGGACTGTTTACCGGCGGACTGGGAGCTCACGACGGCGCCACCAATATCGGTGCGTCCGTGATTCCGATGTCGAGCGGCAACACCCAGAAGCAAATCACGCTGATGCACGATTTCGGAACCAGCACCTTGTGCTGCACCCCGTCGTATGCCCTGTTTCTGGCAGAGGGAATGAAGGCGTCGGGCTATCCGCGCGAGGAATTCAAACTGAAACGCGGCGCTTTCGGAGCCGAACCGTGGACGGAGAACATGCGCAAGGAACTGGAAAAGAATCTGGGCATCAAGGCTTATGATATCTACGGACTGAGCGAGGTGGCAGGTCCCGGCGTGGGCTACGAGTGCGAATGTCAGCACGGCACCCATCTGAACGAAGACTATTACTATCCCGAGATTGTAGACCCGAAGACTTCCAAGCCGTTGCCCGAAGGTCAGTTGGGCGAACTCTGCTTCACTCATCTCACCAAGGAAGGCATGCCGCTGCTGCGTTACCGCACGCACGACCTCACCGCCCTGCATTACGACAAATGCGAGTGCGGCCGCACATTTGTGCGCATGGACCGCATCCTCGGCCGTTGCGACGATATGCTCATCATCCGTGGCGTGAACGTATTCCCCACTCAGATAGAGGCTGTCATCCTGAGTCTGAAAGAGTTTGAACCTCATTATCAGCTCACCGTGGGACGTGAAAACAACACCGACACGATGGAACTGAAGGTCGAGGTGCGCGAAGAATACTTCACCGACGAAATGAGTCAGATGGTTGCCCTGCAACAGAAGTTGAAAAACGAGTTGCGCAGCGTCATCGGACTGGGATTCAACGTGAAGATTGTCGAGCCGAAGAGCATCGAGCGCAGCACAGGCAAGGCAAAGCGCGTGATCGACAACAGAAAAATATAAGGAATAACCTTTAAAACATAAAATATTATGCGAGCCAAACAACTTTCGGTCTTTCTGGAAAACAAATCCGGAAGACTCACAGAGGTCACCCAGGTGCTGGGCGACAATGGAATCAACCTGTCGGCGATGAGCATTGCCGATAATTCCGATTTCGGTATATTACGTTGCATCGTGTCCGACCCCGACAAAGCATACAAGGCACTGAAGGCAGCCAATTTCGCTGTCAAAATCACAGATGTCATCGGCTTCAGCTGCCCCAATACATCCGGGTCGCTCGCCGTGGTGCTGAAATATCTGTCCGACAACGGCGTGTTCATCGAATACATGTATTCGTTTGCCAACGGCGATGCCGCCAACGTGGTGATTCGCCCCACGGATATCGACAGCTGCGAGAAGATTCTCTCCGACAAGAAGGTGGACCTGATTGCTGCCAACGACCTGTATCGTCTATAAAGGATTTGGACATTAAGAGGTTCTGTTGATGTCCTTCCCATTTTCCACATAGGGACTTAACTTGTCCGACATTCCATCCCATCCGTGTTTCTAGCAAGCACTTTTCGGGTGATGTTTCAGACAAGATAAGTCCCTATTATCGTTGTTCATCAAACACAAAACTGCGACATGAAGATTGCCAACACCTTATTTATATGTTTGTTTTGTCTCGCATCGGCTCTGCCCGCTTCGGCTGTCGATGTGGAAGACGGAGTTTCGCACGTCTTGGCAGAATACCGTTCCGCCAACATCAGCGACGTCAGATATTCGTTGACATTTCTGATTCCGCAAGCTAAGGACGTCAAGGTCTGCGGACGTGCCAGTTTATCATTTTCTTGGAAAGGCCGACAAGATTTGCAAATCGATTTCCAAGGCAAGGCATCGCAATTCGATGGCACCTGCACCATTAACGGCCAACGCCGCAGGGCAGCCTGGAAAGACGAGCACATCATCATCCCCAACGCATATCTGCGACAGGGGCGCAACATCATCAAGATCAATTTCACCAGTGGCGACAAGTCGCTCAACCGCAGCGGCGATTATCTCTACACCCTTTTCGTCCCCGACCATGCGCGTTCCGTGTTCCCATGTTTCGACCAGCCTGACCTGAAAGCCCGATTCTCACTCACCTTGCGTATGCCCGATGGATGGCAAGCGCTAAGCAACGGCAAAGAGCTTTTGGCGCGGCCCGCTGCCAAAGTCACCGGGGCGAAAGGATATCAAGAGGTTTCGTTCCAAGAGAGCGACCCCATCCCCACATACCTCTTCTCGTTCACGGCTGGCAAATTTTTCTCCCGCAAAACCACCAAGGACGGCTATGAGATGGAGGCCCTGTATCGGGAAACCGACACGGCAAAGGTGGCACAGTTGGACAAGGTGTTCGGCGAAGTGGCACTGTCGCTGCGATGGCTCGAACAATATACAGGCATCAAGCAACCGTTTCAGAAGTATGGTTTCGTCATTTTGCCCGGCTATCAGTTTGGCGGCATGGAACATCCCGGGGCGATACAGTTTCGCGACCAAAGCATTTTCTTGGGAAAGAATCCCACGCCCGATGAAGAACTGAACCGATTGGAGCTGATCGCCCACGAAACCACGCATCTGTGGTTTGGCGACATGGTCACCATGCGCTGGTTCAACGACGTGTGGACCAAGGAGGTGTTTGCCAATTTCATGGCTGCAAAGATTTCCCGACAGCAGTTTCCCGACATCAACCACGACCTCAACTTCCTGAAAAGTTATCAGGTGCGTGCCCTCAGCACCGACCGCACCGATGGCACCCACCCCATCCAGCAGCCCCTCGACAATCTCAAGAATGCCGGTCTGCTCTATGGAAACATCATCTACGACAAGGCTCCCGTGATGATGCGCAAACTGGAAGAGCAGATGGGCGCCGAGGCGTTTCGCAGCGGTCTGCAAAAATATCTGCACAAGTTCGCGTTCTCCAACGCCACGTGGGACGACCTCATCTCCATCCTCGACAAAGAAAGTCCATCGGCAGGCATCCTCGATTTCAGCGAGGTATGGGTCAAACAGAAGGGCCTCCCCACGATAGAGACGCGTCTGGAAAACGGAGCGCTGAAGGTATCGCAGACCGATGTCTTTGGCCGCGGCATCTTTTGGAAACAGAAGATCGGGCTGCAAACCATCACGAAGCCCGCAGGCGGGAGTCCTGCCCAGAGCATGCATTCGGTTGTGGATATGCAGCAAGCCACGGTCAGCGTCCCTGCCGACACCACTCGCATCTCGCTCCTGATACCCAATGATGACGGCAGCGGATATGGCCGTTTCCTGCTCAGCGCGAATCAAATCCTCTATTTGGAATCGTCGCTCTCCGCATTGCCGGATATCCAGCGCTTTGCCGCCATGATGAACCTGTACGAAAACTATCTCATGCACCGTGCCGACCGCGCGCCTCTCTACCTCGCCTTTTACCGGACCCTCTGCGGCGAGAAAAATCAATTGGTGGCGTCTTCACTGTGCGACTATGCTTTTCGTTTCGTGAGAGACATGGCCGCCGACCGCCGTCACGCCTGCGAAGAGCAACTCTTCACGCTGAGCCGTCGGCATCCTTTGCCGTCTGTCCGTCAGAAATTGACGCGCCTGCTCTATGCCAATGCCCTGGATTCCACCGTCTGCGACAGTATCTACCAGATATGGAAAAACCGAACCGACACGCTGATGAACGAGCGCGACTATCTGGGCATGGCTTATCATCTGGCGATCATGCGCCCTGCAGAATGGCAGCAGATCATCGACACCCAACGCGAGAGGCTGAAAAATGCCGACGTCATCAGGGAGTTTGATTTCGTGAGCCGTGCCTGCAATCCGTCTACGGAAATACAAGCAGACCTGTTCCGCTCTCTTCTGAACAGGGAAAACCGCGCCGTGGAACCGTGGGCAGCCCAACTGTTGGCGCTGCTCAACACCGAAATCCGCGAACCGCAAGCCAACAGATACATCACGCCGGCACTCGACGAACTGCAGGAAATACAGCGCACGGGCGACATCTTCTTCCCCGGCGACTGGCTGTATTGTCTGCTCAGCGGCCACAAAAGCGAGGAGGCCAAACAGCTGGTGCTCAGTTGGATTGCCGCCCACCACGCCTACCCCGTCGCCCTGATGAACAAGCTGAAAGAGAATGCCTACTTTCTGCTTCGTTCCGAATAAACGTCCATCACATCGTCAGTCACAGCCTCCCCATCGATTGGCAGCCACAGACATGGTATATTTGTGATACACCATGATTCTTTTTTTGTGTATAACCATGTTAAATAATTATTACAAAACATCTTTTTTTCCATTTGTCTGCCGCTTTATCAGATATAATAGTTTACCTTTGCGCCGAATTTTAAAAATCATTTTGTTCTATATGGACGACCAAACAGATTGTAATCACATTAACAACCGATGTAGACAGGATTAACCCGGACTGAACAAGCGCTTGCTCCTGCCTCATCATTAATCATGGGAGAAAGCGAACATGAAGTGGAAAAACAAGTATCAACCGAAACCGACAAACGGTTTTAAGAGCAGCGTGGCACTGCTGAGAGAAGCAAGCCGCGCAACGGAAATCAATCTTTTCAAACTTTTAGGCACATCCATCCACGGTCTGGACGAAGAACAGACCGAGGAGCGCATGGAGAAATACGGCCGCAACGAGGTGCGCCACGAGAAAGAAGTATCGTGGCTCAGACAACTCGTCGACGCCTTTGTCAATCCGTTCATCGGCATTCTGATATTCATCGCCGTGGTGTCTGCCATCATCGATGTGTGGATACCCAAGGTAGACGACCGCGACTATTCCACCGTCATCATGGTTGTGGTGATGGTCACGGTGAGCGTGGTACTGAAGTTTGTGCAGGAATATCGCAGCAGCAATGCGGCACGGCGGCTCAAAGACATGGTCGAGACCACCGCCACCGTGGAGCGTGACGGCGAGAAATCGGAAATCGACATCCACGACATCGTGCCCGGCGACATCATCCATCTCTCGGCGGGCGACATGATTCCCGCCGACTGCCGCATCATCCAGGCCAAAGACCTCTTCGTGGTGCAGTCGGCACTCACGGGCGAATCTCTGCCTGTGGAAAAGAAACCCGAAGCTCTGGATGAGGAGACGGCAGGGAAAAGTCAGGTCATCGAGCTTTCCAACATCTGCTTCATGGGCACCAACGTGGTGAGCGGCACGGCTCTTGCAGTGGCTGTCACCACGGGTGAAAAGACCTATTTCGGTTCGCTGAGCAAAACGATTTCGGGCAAACGGGCTGAGACCAGTTTCGACAAGGGACTGAAACGGGTGAGCTATCTGCTCATCTCGTTCATGGTGGTCATGGTGCCCGTGGTGTTCCTCGTCAACGGTTTCATCAAGGGCAACTGGCTCGACGCACTGCTATTTGCCGTGGCCATCGCCGTGGGACTCACCCCGGAGATGCTGCCGATGATTGTGACGGCTAACCTGGCAAAAGGCGCGGTCAACATGAGCAAGCACAAGGTAATCATCAAACGTCTCAACTCCATACAGAATATCGGTGCCATGGACACGCTCTGTACCGACAAGACGGGAACGCTGACCATAGACAAAGTGGTGCTGGAACGGCATCTCAACATACTGGGGGAGTCGGACGAGGAAGTGCTGAAATGGACCTATCTGAACAGTTACCACCAGACGGGACTCAAAAGTCTGCTCGATCTGGCGATATTGGAACACGTGGAACTGCACGACACGCTCAATGCCGACGAGGCCTACAAGAAAGTCGACGAGATACCTTTTGATTTCCAGCGCCGCCGCATGTCGATCGTGCTCCAGAGAGCCGACGGCAACCATCTGCTGATTTGCAAAGGGGCTGTGGAAGAGATGCTGCGCTTGTGCTCCCGCGCCTACGACCCTGGCGACGACCGCCAGCTGCAGATAGACACCGACCAGATAGTTGCGATGGACGACCATATCAGGGAACACATCCTGAACATGTCGCGCCAACTCAACCAAGAAGGGCTGCGCGTGCTCATCGTGGCGGTGAAGATGTTCGACAACCGCGAGCTCACCTATACGTGCGATGACGAGCAGGATATGATCATGGCGGGATTCGTGGGCTTTCTTGACCCCGCCAAGCCCTCTGCCCGCACCGCCATCGACTCGCTTCAGCAACTGGGTGTAAACGTGAAAGTGCTCACCGGCGACAACGATATCGTAACAAAGAAGATCTGCCACGACGTGGGCATCCCCTTCGACAAGATATTGCTGGGCAACGACATCGAAGAGATGACTGACGAGCAACTCGCCGACAAGGTAGACGACATCGCCATTTTCGCCAAACTGAGCCCCATGCAGAAGTCGCGCATCGTGACCGTGCTGCAGGGCAAAGGGCATACCGTGGGCTTCATGGGCGACGGCATCAACGATGCAGCCGCATTGAAAACCGCCGATGTGGGCATCTCCGTAGACACAGCCGTGGACATCGCCAAAGAGAGCGCCGACATCATCCTGTTGGAGAAAGACCTCAACATCCTGCGCACGGGCGTGGAATACGGTCGCGTGACGTTCGGCAACATCATCAAATACATCAAGATGACCACCAGCAGCAATTTCGGCAACATGCTGAGTATGCTGGGTGCGAGCATCTTCCTGCCATTCCTGCCCATGCTGCCGATACAGATATTGTCGCAGAATATGCTCTACGACATTTCGCAGACCGCCATTCCATGGGACAAGATGGATGATGAATTTATCCGCAAGCCCAAGGTGTGGAAGGCTTCGGGCATATCCCGGTTCATGTTTTACATGGGGCCGGTGAGTTCGATTTTCGATTATGTCACCTTCGCGCTGATGTATTTCCTCTTTGCCGCCAATGCCCCCGCCCATCAAAGTCTGTTCCAGACGGGTTGGTTTGTCGAGGGATTGCTCTCGCAAATCCTCATCGTGCACTTCATCCGTACCCGCAAGATACCGTTCATACAGAGCTGTGCCGCAAAACCTGTCATCGCCATGACCACGCTCATCATGATTGTTGGACTCGTCATACCGTTTACCCCCGCTGGTGCCGCGCTCAAGATGACACCGCTGCCCATGGCTTATTTCCCCTGTCTGGCAGCAATCCTCATCTGCTACTGTCTGCTCACGCAAGTCGTGAAACGGCTGTTTATCAGAAAATACGGACACTGGCTGTAGAATACAGACAGTTACACACTTTTTTAAACAAGCCGCAGCAAATTAACATTCGATATAAAACGTAATGTAAGAAATTATAAAAAAGGACGGTGTTCCTCCTGTTTTCCGCAGAAACACGATACTTTTGCTCATCAAAAATCCGCCACATCATCTGCACCGGTGGCGGATTTCTATATTTTGCAACGACGAAAACCAGAAGAATGAGGTTCCTGATGATTACATTTCTCACCATCGCCGTCTATGCCTGCAAAGCACAGACCATGGGCATTGTGCTCGATATCGAGACGCGCGAACCCGTTGCCAACGTGCAGATTTACACCAACACCAACAAAATTTTCACCTCCGATTTCAAAGGCAGATACGCCATTACATCACAATACAGCAGCGTGACGCTATCCCATAGCGGCTACGTGAAACGCACTCTGGACCGCGAGGAGATGAAAGACACCATCTTCATCCTGCCCAAGAGCGTGAGCCTCAACGAGGTCGTGGTGATAGGCACGGCACCGAAAATCTCGATCACCATTTCCAAGGCTGTGGCAGAGGCTGCCGCCCTTGGCGCAGCTTCGGCACCCCAAGGCATCGGTTTCGATTTCTTCAAAATGTTCAAGCACCACGTCTCTGACAAAGATAGAAAGAAACGGCACGATGCAATCGCCCACTACTAAAACAAGCCGGGCACCGCAGAGTACCATTTCCTCCCGATTTTTGCACCACTTTCTGTGCAATTTTGTCAAGGAAAAGTCCCAAAATTTAACACTTCTAGCACTCTCATTCTAGAAACGAAAACGCCAAAAAAGGAACATCAAAAAGCCTTTTATTTTTTCCCATTTTGCAATTAACGCCCTTTCAGACTCCAAGTAGATGTTACTTGCACGCTCATTTGATGCTTTTTGCAGGCTCACTAACGGTTAAACACACCCTGATTGCATATCTTTTGCAAGCCTCTTAATGGCTTCCGAACTTGCCGAAAAAGACAAACGGTTAATAATCAGCGATTTACAAGTACGCTCAAATTTTGAATATTCCGAACCAAATATAAAATGCTGACGAGGAAGCCCGTATTTTTCGACCTCATGTAAAGATATTTCGCAATGTAACACATCTGCACGTAAATTGTTCGCCGAGGTGTCCGATAGCGGACAAAGTGTTCGTTATCGAACACCCGCTATTTCTGTTATTCATTTGATAATCAGTGCGTTATCTTTTTGGCACGACAATTGTATGCCATAAGGAAAATTCGTATCGATTATGGACAGAGATATACCTAAAGAAGAAATAAGAAGACGGAGGAACAAGAAAATCATCCGTGCCGCCGCAGCCATCCTCATCATAACAGTCTGCTTCATCATTGTGGAAAGATGGTTAGGACAAAGCGTGAGGAGTTCGGATTTGATTTTCTCCACCGTCGACCGTGGCACAATCGAAGTGAGCGTGAACGCGAGCGGAAAGGTGGTGCCGGTGTTCGAGGAGATTATCAACTCGCCCATCAACACGCGAATCGTGGAAACTTACAAGAAGAGCGGCGACTCGGTGGACACGGGCACGCCCATCCTGAAACTGGATTTGCAATCGGCTGAGACCGATTACAACAAAGGGCTCGACGACCTGCAGATGCGGGTGTCGAAACTGGAACAGTTGCGCATAGACCAGAATACCAAACTCACGGATATGGAGATGCAGATTCGCGTGGCGCAGATGAAACTGAACCGCATGAAAGTGGAGATGCACAGCGAGCGTTATCTGGACAGCATCGGGGCGAGCACACGCGACAACGTGCACCAGAAGGAGATGAACTACAACGTGGCGCGCATAGAACTGGAGCAGCAGCGCAAACAGCTCGCCAATGAGCGACTGTCGTGCGCAGCCGAATACCGTGTGCAGAAACTAGACCTCGACATGTTCGGCAAGTCGCTGGGCGAAATCAAGCGCACGCTGGAGGATGCCAAGATTCGTGCTCCGCGCAAGGCGATTCTGACATACATCAACAATCAGATAGGTTCGCAGATTACGCAGGGGCAGCAGGTGGCGGTGATTTCCGACCTGAGCCACTTTAAAATCAGCGGCGAGATAGCCGACTCTTACGGCGACCGCATCACCGTGGGCGGCAAGGCGACGGTGAAAATCGGCAGCAAGACGCTGGCGGGCATCGTCAGCAGTGTGACGCCGCTATCCAAAAACGGTGTCATCAGCTTCACGGTGCAGCTGAAAGACGACAACAACGGCGTGCTGCGCTCTGGTCTGAACACGGACATCTACGTCATCAATTCGGTGAAAAACGATGTGATGCGCATCGCCAACAGCGCTTATTACACGGGCCCCGGCGACTATAATCTGTTCGTCAGCGACGGCAAAGGCGAGATCGTGAAGCGCAAGGTGAAATTGGGCGAAGCGGGATTCGACTACGTGGAAGTCATCAGCGGACTGAAACCCGGCGACCGAGTCGTGGTGAGCGACATGAACGAATATAAAGACAAAGGAAAATTAAAAATTAAAAAGTAATAAGTAATAAGTAATAAGTAAAAATTGGAATCTATTCATAAGCAATGATTAAAATCTATATGCGTCAGGCTTGGACGTTAATCAAGCAAAACAAACTGTATTCCTCGATATACATCATCGGTACGGGACTGTCGGTGGCACTGATTATGGTGGTGTTCATCATCTATTACATCAAATTTGCACCGATATACCCGGAGTATAACAGGGACAAGACGATGGTGATGAAAATCATCAGTATCAAAATGAAAAACGAAGTGATAGCTAATGCATTGTCCTATCATTGGGGACATGATCTCATCCCGAAGATGAAAGGTGTGAAGGATGTGGCAATGATCAATCAGGGAAGTGGTTACATCAATGACAAACTGATTGTCATGCCCAAAGGCAAAGAGAATGTCACGGTGAGGCCAATGTATGTGAACGACGGGTTCTGGCGCGTGTTCACCTTCGATTTCATCAGTGGCAGACCGTTCACTGATGCCGACGAGAGAGCACAGAGAAACAAGGCTGTAATCTCGGAATCGCTGGCGAAAAAGGTGTTCGGTTCGGCAGACGTCGTCGGCAGATATCTGGAAAACAACGGTCTGAGGTATGAAGTGGCAGGTGTGGTGAAAGACGTGTCTGCCGCTACGCCTACGACTTATGCCGATATCTGGATGGTGATACCGAAATCGGAAGGTGCCGAGAGCGATAATATGTCTTTGACTTTGGGCAGCATCGATGTAGGGAAATTAAGGATGTTGGGCAATTATAATTGCTACATGACGGTAAAGGAGGACAAGGACAAAGCGATACTGAAAGATGAAATCACACAATACGCCAAGAATTTATCATTGCAGTACAAGAAAGACAGTATATCGCTCGAACTAAGAGGGCAACCGGACACATACGTTGAAAATTGTCTCCGCACATACAGTAGCGACCCTGTGGATTACAAAACTCAGATAACCAACTTTCTGGTGATGATGTTCGCCCTGATGTTTGTCCCCGCGCTCAACCTGTGCGGAATGATTTCGAGCCGCATGGACGGCAGAATGAGCGAGATGGGCATCCGCAAGGCGTTCGGGGCACGGCGCAAGACACTGCTCAGTCAGATTCTGTGGGAGAACATCATCCTCACAGCTGTAGGAGCGCTGCTGGGGTTGCTCATGTCGTACGTCATCATGGTAGCCGCAAGCGACTGGATTCTACAAATCTTTGATATGTTCGGCGGCAACTACAGTACCCATATCACATTCGAGATGCTGTTCAATCCCATCATCGTAGGCATCGCCGTCGTGGTCTGTTTCGTGCTCAATCTGGTTTCCGCCATACTCCCAGCCGCACTTTCGCTGCGCCACAACATCATCAATTCCATCAACTCTAAAAGTTAAAACATCATGATACAACTCATATTCAAAACCTTATGGAACCAACGCAGAAAGAACGGCTGGATTCTGATAGAAATGATTCTTGTGGGCTTCTTTCTCTGGAAAGCCATCGGAATGATTTTTCTGACCGAATACACGGCTCACATATCGCCCGGCTATAGTGAAAACGGCGTGTTCCGTATTGAGCTGATGGAGCATCAGCACGACCATGACATGTATCATGCGGCTGCCGACAACGACTCGGCAAGGATGGACAACGTGCGACGGATCATCAATACCATCCGCCAATGCCCCGAAGTGACCAGTTTCTTTGTGCTTGAAGGCAGTGAGGCGATACCCAATTACGACAACTATAGCGGGGTGCTCGTGGATATAGACACAGCTAGTTACCAAGTCCAAACTTACAGTGAAGTCATTTATGACGATGCAAGCATATTCAAGACCTACGAAATACGCGATGCCTATACGGGCAAAATCATGGAAGCGAACAAGACGATACCATCGGACAAGAGCATTTACATATCGAAGTGTCTGGCTGACAAATATTACAAGAAAGCAAATCCCATCGGGAAAACGATCAAGATAGGAGGAAGAGACAGCTTGACAAGAGTGGCAGGAGTGTTCAGTGATGTTCAAACAAAAAAAGAGAACGTCCCGGATTTTCTCGCCATCAGTCAAGATAAATTAGATTCCACAAGTGTCAAAGGTTTTTTCTCATTGTGTTTCCGCATCAAACCTGACGTTGACGAAAAAACTTTCGAGGAGCATTTCCGCCGAGATATTGCTCCCCGCCTGTCTGTAGGCAATTATTATATGATGCATCTGCAAAGTCTCAAGGAAATTCGGAAGGGTTACGAGAAAGTGTATATCATCAACAGATTGTACTACAATATGTTGATGTCGGTGTTCTTCCTGCTCTGCACGTTCATCGGCATGGTGGGCACCTTCTGGATACGTTGCAACAACCGCCGTGGCGAAATCGGCATCATGAAGTCGATGGGCGCTTCGCAGTCTAGGATTGTGTGGCAGTTTCTCACCGAGGCATGGATGCTCACCACCGTGGCATTCCTGCTGGCAATACTCTGGCGGTTGAACGTGGAATGTTATGGCGACTTCTTCCATGTGGACGCCATCTATAGCGATTCGCCTTACCTCACCTATCATCCCATCACGCTGTTTCTGATCTATTCGGGACTCACCTATCTCGTGATGCTCGTCATCGCACTGATAGGCACCTACATTCCCGTGCAGAGAGCAGCAAAGACATTGCCCGCAGAGGCACTGAGAGACGAGTAGATAATGCACAATGCATAATGCATAATGCATAATTAGGCTAACGCCATTGGATGGGTTATTTATAAAATCGACGTTCATATTAATAATATGGCTGACGTATATATTTATTAGATTTACATATAT
>ENA-UOYA01003496-UOYA01003496.1-activated-sludge-metagenome-genome-assembly--contig:-NODE-3496-length-13959-cov-6.088176_pt1 | contig 13959 bp, 6 predicted proteins | sample MGYA00238163_ERZ764804 | MGnify/ENA primary metagenome ERZ764804 (study PRJEB28919, sample SAMN05720223) | activated sludge metagenome | isolation source: Anaerobic digester | place: Hong Kong...
CGGGATTATTTCCGATACCTTATCCCTGCAGTCACCGACGACCACCCCTCTTGACCGGGAAGCGACCGAAGAATTGGAAAAGTACCTCGGGCTTGACCGGCAGGAGTTTGCCCTGGAGATGTTCAAGGCGGGCAGTTCACTGGAGGGGCAGAGCATTCCGGAGATCTTTTACAAGGATTTTAAGGAATTCACCGTGAAAGAGAAAAAAATCGGGATTGGTCAGGTTTTCACCCTCGATATCGAAGATATCTTTAACCGGAAAGAGGATTTTCTCGCCTTTATCGCCAATATACATCAGCAGAACAATTATTACCTTACGCTTCTGTTAATTACGGATATATTACGAGAGGGTTCCTACCTTTTGTACAGGTGCAATAACGGGAGGCTTTTGGCGCATACTTTTAATCAGGAGGTCGGGCAAGGGACTTTCATTGCCGGTGTAGTGTCGAGAAAGAAGCAGGTGATCCCCCAGGTGATCGAGACCGTGAATAATGCTGAGCTGTAAGTCACCTGCACCTTCGGCGGGGAATAATATATGGGTGTGGAGGTGTTGTGTTTGCAATACGGGGCATTGTTGGTAATGTTATTACCGGTAGTAATTCTGGTGTTAATCGGGTATTTGGTGAAATACCGCCGCGTTTATTGGCTGATTTCCGGGTATAATACCATGTCCAAGGAAAAGAAACAGAACGTGGATATTGAGGGACTGGCCAATTTTACGGGCAATTTTTGTTTTGCCCTGGCGGTACTGATCGGTGTGGCTTCAGCTTTATTAACGGGCGGATATGATATTGCGGCCGGGGTGCTGTTTGCGTTCCTGCTGCCCCTTTCCATTTATGTGCTGATCAAAACGCAACAGTATGATCATAATGCGCGCAATGCGGACGGCACGATGGAGCGGAAGACTTTGCTGAAACTGGGCTTGACGATTGCTTTTATGGTGATTATCGGGATTGGGGTCGGCGTGCTTTTATATTTCAGCTATCAGCCCGCCGAACTTTTGATTACGGAAGAATATCTGCAGATTGAGGGAATGTACGGGGAAAAGATCCCTTATTCGGAGATTGAGGTAGTGGCGCTGATTCAGGAAATTCCTGAAATTACGGCCAGAACCAATGGCTCCTCGATCGGCGAGCGAAGGAAAGGGCATTTCCGTTTAAAGGATCTGGGCGCGGCCAAATTATTTTTGGTGAGCGACGAGCCACCCTATATCTTTCTGGAAAGGTACGATCAGAAGCCGATTATTATTAATTTCGCGGACCAGGAAGAAACAGAGGATGTTTATGAAGAATTGTCTAAGGCCTGGCAAAGGGGTGAAGAAAGTAATTTGCCATCATAAAATAATACAAGCTGCAAATAATATCATTTGATAAACATCAAAATCGTTTAAGCAGATCATCGTTGAAGGAAGCAAGGAGGGAGCAAAATGAGTCATCATCTCACACCATGGCATCCGTTCCGTGAAATTGATCATCTCAACAGGGAAATGAACAATATTTTTGGGAATCTGCCGTTTGGCTTCTTTGGACAATCCACCCCGCGGGTGGACGTTTACGAAACAGAAAAGGACGTTGTTTTAAAGGCAGAAATCCCGGGCATCTCCAAAGAAAACCTGAATATTTATGTTGATGAAAACTCCATCAGACTATCCGGAGAAACAAAAAAGGATGAAGAGTTCAAAGACGAAAATGTCTACCGGACAGAGCGGTATTACGGGAGCTTTTCCCGGACGATTCCGTTGCCGGTGGAGGTCAAGTCGGATCAGGCCAAGGCGGAATATAAGGATGGTGTCTTAAAGATTACGGTTCCCAAAGAAGAGCCGACGAAAATGAAAGGCCGCCGGATCGACATCCAGTAAAACATCCAGTAATGAAGTGAGCGAATGACGGAAAGGTACGTATATAAGCATATAAATAAGACAGAAGACAGTAGGGGACGCCTAAAACATTTGTTTATGGCGTCCTCTTGATTTTTATACATTGCTTGTTTTGAAAGAAATTTGCTTCTAAAGATATTTGGGATATTTGAATTTCGAATTTTCCAAAAGTTAAAGATTACAGGCTTGTTAGGGTATAATATCCCATATATCAGAAATATATTATTTTTTTTAGTATAATGGAAATATACTAAAGGCGAAGAGAAAAAAGGGTGGTAATAATGGTGACGAAAAGAACAGGTGGGTCCGTAAAAAGAAAGGCGTTTACCATCATTACTTTAATCGCGGTTTTGCTGCAATGTAGCCCAACTGTGGTTTGGGGGCTGGATTTTAATCTTCGGGATAGTATGCGAAGTGTAATAGAACGACGTAATCAAGCACTAAAAACCCTGGATTTAATCGTGAATGACAGCTATACTCTGACATCGGAAATCGTGACAGGCTTAGCCAGTCGTAGCTTTTCTGCCCTTGAAACGCGGATCGGACTAAATGAAAGTAACCTGTTCTATGCGGCGCTTAAAAATAATTCTTTACAAAAGGTGGGCTTTTATCTTGGCGGAGCGGAGGGTGTAAAAGACTTCGGGTTGTTTGCCGTTGATGCGCTGGGTATCCTGGCTACCTGCCCCGCTGATTTAATTAATTTAGGTTATAACGTCGAAGAAAATCCTGAGAGATACAAGAAAAAACTGATGACCGGAGCGACGTATGCTTTGGGTGTTCTGGCGAATCCCCGACCAATCATCAACAGTGTTTCAGCGAACATTAAAACAACGCTAACCGAAGCTAATGCGGATCCTCTCAAAAGAGGTAAATTACAAGGGGAAATTGCTGTCGGCGTTGGCCTCGGTGTTGTATTAGGAGTAGCAGGGACGTCGGTAAAGTCAGCATCATTGGTTAGCAAGCTGGAAAAGCTGACGCCGGCTGGTCGCACGCCGCGGCAGTTTGTGCCCAAACTAAATTTTCAAGTATGTGCGATCAAAGTGCAGCCGCCCAAAGGCACTACCGCTGCCTCACCAGCAATTACTGCCCCGACCAGAGTTATCCCTAGCCAGAAGATTATCTCGAATACAAAAGTAGGCGATCTGTTTGACGGCGTGAAAATAACAAAAATCGATGGAAACAGGCTCACTTTAGCCAATGGTAATAAGCTATACGAAAATGTGCGATTAGTGGAAGGGGAAGATGTTTTGGCGAAAGTCGATTTGGCCAAGTTTACACCCAGGAATAATCTCCTTGTGGATGAGTTGGGTAATCCTGCTAATGGCCGTTTCTTGTACGTGATTGACCGGAAAGGTAGTCTTCTGATGACAAAGGCTGCCAAAGGGAAATTCCATAGTCAATTAGTCCAGGGTAAACCAGTCAAGTATGCCGGAGAAATCTTCTTTAAGGATGGTAGCGTCACAAAGATAAACAGGGTATCAGGACATTATTTACCCACGATAGAAGATTTTGACGACAACCTCCCCATCTTTCAGAAGAATCTTCCGGGTGTGACCAGAGACTTGTTTAGCCCGGATTTACCCGATTGGGTTGGGGTGTTAACGCTGTAAGCCATAGAGCCCACGGTTTTTTCGATTCTTTTATTTAATTTTTAATTGAAGGAAGGGCCAGGCTACGCTATAATAAAAGAGGAATAGAGTGAAAATTGGAAAAATACAGAAAGTACCACCAGGATCAGAGTTCCAAACGGTTAGGGGTATTTAGAGAATATGACATAATAAGGCGGTTGTGTAAATGAGATTAAAAAAGGCGAGATTGGTCATAAGCCTATCAATACTTATATTGTTTACAGTGCTGTTGCAATGCTTTCCGACAGCTGCTTTGGCATTTGAACTAACAGACCTCAAGGATAGTGTCCGTACCTTAGTAGATAAAAAAGACAACGCCCTAAATGCCATAAAAAACAAAGTAAATATATACTATAATTTTACAGATATAATTACTACCAAGTTTGTAAAAGGAGGTTTTTCTACATTTGAATCAAATACCGGATTAAATTCTAAGAATAATAAGTTATATAATGCCCTCAAAAAATATTCCTTGGGGCAGATCGGCCTTAAATTAGGCGGAGGGGAAGCGTTAAAGAATATTGGCTTTTTGGGGATTGATCTTGGTGTAGACCTTGTGACATTTCCAATAGGAATGATAGATCTGGGTTATCAAATCAAGGATAATCCGCAGAAGTATAAAAACGCTCTCAGTAATGGTGTGACAAGTATCACCGGCGTTATCTTAAACCCCTTACCGGTTGCGAAAAAGCTATATCAGGATCTTGTTACCGTACCGGACGTAGCAAAAAATGATCCGTTAGAAATGGGTAAATTGCGGGGCGAAATTGGCACATATGGTGCCGCGGGTATTGTGTTAGCCGGGAGCCTGAAAGCTCCGCAGACGATAAAAAAAGTACTGGGCTCGGCTGAAAAAACGGGTGTTGCAACGAAAACGTCAACGTCTGTTTTAGATAATATTAGTTCCCTGCTAAAGCGCCCGTCTTTAAATTTAAAAGTGCCTGCTTTAGCGGGAATTGGGCTAAAGCTTTCGGATATTAGTGCAAAAACTTCTGCTTTAGTGGATAAAATTGATTCCGTGTTAGTACAGCTTCCGAATATTCATTTAGGCTTTGCGCCCAGTCCTGTTTTAGCCGGCTCAGTGCGTGGTACGGGCGGGACCAGTGCGGTAAAAAGGGTTACCGGCTCAGTAGAAATAGCAGGTAAAAAGAATGCAGCTCTTCAAACATTTAAAGTTGGTGATATATTTGACGGGGTGAAAATAACGGCGAAGAAAGGGAATGCGCTTACTTGGAATAATAAAATATTATATGAAAACACACTAATAAGACCTGGTGAAGATATTTTTGCTCCGATTAATTATGTTAAATTAAGTATTAAGGATGGAAAACTTTATGATGAGCTTGGGGAAAAAGCAGATGGTGCGTATTTATATGTATTAGATCATAAAGATAAATTATTGGTGGCAAAAGCTGAGAAGTATATACATCATAGCCACTTAGGCAAAGGGAAACCGGTTCAGTTGGCGGGGACTTTCGTGGCGGAAGAGGGTGAACTTCTGTTTTTTACAAATATTTCCGGACATTATAAACCTGCTATAACGGCTTTCAAAAATGTGTTACCTACTTTACAGAAGTATTTGCCCGACTTAACAGAAGGTAAATACCATGGCGCCATTTTGAAAAACATTAAATAAACCTCCACTGTTTAAAAACAATGGAGGTTTTACTATGTTGATGAATCTTACGATAATCCTTCTTATTACGCCAGTGTGATCAGCAGTTCCCCGGATTTGACCATTTGTCCTTCTTTGACGGCAATGGATTCGACGGTGCCTTCCACCAGTGAAACAACGCTTGTTTCCATTTTCATTGCTTCAATGATGGCGATTTCCTGGTTGACCCGTACTTTATCGCCGGGTTTGACCAGTATTTTGATGACCTTCCCGGGGATGCTGGCGCCGATTTCCAGCGGGTTCGTGAGATCAGCCATTCTGGTGATGATCGTTTCTTTGGCGGCCGCTTTCTTTTTGTCTTTGATTTTCACGACGCGCACGCTATCATTTACTTCAAAGTGCAGGGGCACATAACCGTCTTCGTCCATTTTGCCGATTTCGCGCAGCTTGATCACGAGGATTTTCCCGTCGGCAATTTCGATTTCGCAGGTTTCTCCTTCCTTGATCCCGTGGAAGAAGATGTCACTGCCCATGCGGCTGAAATCACCGTATTCGCGCAGGTAAGTCAGATAATCGTCAAAGACTTTCGGATAGAGGGCCGAACTTAAGATATCCTGCATGGTCGGTTCAATATTGTGCTTCTGTCTCAGTTCTTCTTTGATTTTATCAAAGTCCTCCGGTTCCAATAGTTCTCCCGGTCTGACCGTAATCGGCTTTTCACCTTTGAGGACAATCTTTTGCAACTCGGCAGGGAAACCGCCCTCCGGCTGCCCCATCATCCCCTGGAAGTAAGCCACGGCCGAATCGGGGAAGGAGAGGCCTTTGCCTTTTTCGAGGATATTTTCCGGCGTAAGGTCGTTTTGGACCATAAAGATGGCCAGGTCGCCGACTGTTTTAGAGGAGGGGGTTACCTTGACGATATCACCCAGCATTTCATTAACCTTTTTGAACATTTCTTTCACTTCGGTAAAACGATGCCCTAAGCCGAAGCTTTCCACCTGGGGCTTCAGGTTGGAATACTGTCCGCCGGGGATTTCGTATTTGTAGATTTCGGCGGTACTGGATTTTAATTCTGACTCGAATTGGGCATAGACCGGTCTTACGGCGGCCCAATAATCGGAGAGCTGCTGCAGATCATCCAGGTTGATGCCGGTGCATCTCGGGGTATTCTCCAGGGCAGCGGCGACAGAGTTCAGCGCCGGCTGGCTGGTTAACCCAGACATACTGTTAAAGGCCGTATCCACAATGTCCACACCAGCTTCCGCAGCCATTAAGATGGTAGCCACACCGTTGCCGCTGGTATCATGGGTATGCAGGTGGATGGGCATCCCGACCTCTTCTTTTAAGGCCTTGATCAGCTTAAAGGCGGCGTGTGGTTTCAGCAGGGCGGACATATCCTTAATGCCGAGGATATGGGCACCGGTTTTCTCGATTTCCTTGGCTTTCTGAACATAGTATTGCAGCGAGTATTTATCCCTTTTTTCGTCGAGAATGTCACCGGTATAGCAGACACAGGCTTCGGCCAGCTTTCCTTGTTTTAAGACTTCCTCGATGGCGATTTCCATCCCTTTCAGCCAGTTGAGGGAGTCAAAAATCCGGAACAGGTCAATCCCGCTGGCGGCCGCTTCTTTAATGAGGGCGCGGATCACATTATCGGGATAATTCTTGTAGCCGACGCCGTTTGCCCCCCGCAGCAGCATCTGAAAGAGGATGTTGGGGATTTTTTTACGCAGCTTGCTCATTCTCTCCCAGGGTGATTCCTTGAGGAAGCGGTAGGCCACGTCAAAGGTTGCGCCACCCCACATTTCCAGGGAGAAAAGGTCTTTGCCGAGGATGGAGGTTGCTTTGGCGATTTTCAACATATCGTTGGTCCGAATGCGGGTGGCCACCAGCGACTGGTTGGCATCACGCATGGTTGTGTCCGTAAGGAGCAGCTTCTCTTGTTTTTTAATCCAGTCCACAACGCCCTCGGGGCCCTTTTCGTCAAGGATTTGTTTCGTGCCGTACTGGACTGCCGGTCTGGTTACTTTAGGCACAACGGGCACATCAAATTCTTTCTTTTCTTTAACCTCGTTGATGACTTTTTCACCAAGAAAAGTGAGAATGCGCTGTTCGATATCGATTTTGGGCGTTATTTCAAAAAGCCCGGGGTTTTCAGCAATAAAGCCGGTGTGGCATTTGCCTTCCTGAAAAGTCGGATGCTTGAGGACATTGATCAGAAAGTCGGTATTGGTTTTCACGCCTTTGATTTTCAGCTCTTTGATGGCTCTGATCGATTTCCTGACCGCATCATCAAAGGTTCGGCCGAGGGAGGTTATTTTCACCAGCAGGCTGTCATAATAGGGGCTGATGACGGCCCCCGTGAAGCCGTTTCCACCGTCCAGTCTGATGCCAAAGCCGGAACCGGTACGGTAGACGTCGATTGTGCCCGTATCGGGGGCGAAGTTGTTGACAGGATCCTCCGTGGTCACCCGGCATTGAATGGAGTATCCTCTCGGCTTAACATCTTCCTGGGAATAGATGCCGATTTCCGGGGAGGCCAGCGGATAGCCTTCGGCGATTAAGATTTGGCTTTGCACGATATCGATTCCGGTGACCATCTCCGTTACCGTATGTTCCACCTGAATCCGCGGATTCATCTCGATGAAGTAATGCTGCCCCTGGTTATCCAGCAGGAATTCCACGGTACCGGCACTGCGATAACCAACTGATTTGGCAATCTTTACCGCGTCGTTACAGATAGCCTGCCTTTGTTCGGCAGTGAGACAGAGGGCCGGGGTGAATTCGATGACTTTTTGGTGTCTTCTTTGAATCGAGCAGTCCCGTTCAAAGAGGTGCACCACATTGCCATACTGGTCGCCGAGGATTTGTACCTCAATGTGTTTGGGGTTTTCAATATATTTCTCGATGAAAATATCGTCAATCCCAAAGGCTTTTTTCGCTTCGTTTTTGGCCGTTTGGAATTCCTTCAGGAGATCTTCTTCCCGCCGGACCACCCTCATGCCGCGTCCGCCGCCGCCGGCAGATGCTTTCAGAATGATCGGGTATCCGCATTGGCGGGCAAACTCCAGGGCTTGCTTTTCTGATTTGATGGCCTTATCAACGCCGGGAATGGTGGGTACATTAACTTTGTGGGCAACCAGTTTTGATTTAATCTTATCGCCCAGCTTATCCATCATTTTGTAGGTTGGTCCGATGAAGACAATCCCGGCTTCTTCGCAGCTTTTCGCGAATTCGGTGTTTTCCGACAGAAAGCCGTAGCCCGGGTGAATGGCATCGATGCCTTTTTTGCGCGCCAGCTTGATGATCTCTTCAATATTTAAGTAAGCCTCAACCGGTCCTTTGTTATTGCCCACCAGGTAGGATTCGTCCGCTTTGGTCCGAAAGAGCGAATTTTTATCTTCTTCGGAATAAATCGCAATCGTCCTGATGCCCAGTTCGGCACAGGCTCTGAATACTCTGATGGCAATCTCGCCCCGGTTGGCCACTAAGACTTTCTTGAATTTCTCTACCATTAAAATCCCTCCACATGGTTATACCAGACATGAATTAGCCTGCTTGTCACCACAAAAGTAGAATATTATACTTAAATAATAATTATAGCGATAATTTCGTCAGCTGGGAAGGTTTTTTTGTCTTGAATATTGTATACATTTCAGTTGACAAAGATAAAGGCAGATAATCTAATAAATCAAACGATAAAAACGGGTGATAAGGGAGTTAAAATTAATTTAATCAAATAAAAAGGGTTGTAGCAGCAAGGATAATGTAAAACCTTCACTGTCGTTGGGCAAGACAGTGAAGGTTTTTTCTTGACCCAGGAATTAATTCTTGCTAGGGTTTAAATCTTTTGAGGCGGAGGGCATTTGTTACGACTGAAACTGAGCTGAGGGACATGGCGGCCGCGGCAAACATGGGGTTGAGCAGGGGTCCGCCCAGGGCATACAGCAGCCCTGCGGCAAGAGGAATACCGGCCACATTGTAACCGAAGGCCCAGAAAAGGTTTTGCTTGATGTTCCGGAGCGTGCTTTTGCTCAGTTTTATTGCCGTGGGGACAGCGAGGAGGTCATTGTGCATTAGGACAATATCCGCTGATTCCATGGCGATATCTGTGCCTGAGCCGATCGCGATACCGATGTTGGCCTGGGCAAGGGCGGGAGCGTCATTAATGCCGTCTCCGACCATGGCCACAATGCGGCCTTCGTTTTGCAGTTTCTTTACTTTTTCGGCCTTATCCTGAGGGAGAACCTCGGCGAGAACCCGCGAAATGTTCACTTGTCCAGCAATGGCTGCGGCTGTTTTTTGGTTATCACCGGTAATCATCACGACTTCGATGCCCATGGCCTGAAGCTTGGCAATCGCTTGAGCACTGCTCTTTTTAATGACATCGGCCACGGCAATAACGCCGGCAATCTTTTCGTCAATCGCGATATACATGGGGGTTTTTCCTGCGGCGGCCAAATGGTCTGCTACTGCTTCCAGTTGCAACGGCTCGATGCCCCGTTCGCGGAGGAGTTGCCGGTTACCCAGGATTACCCGGCGATTATTGAGCACGGTTTCTATTCCTTTCCCGGGGATTGCGGTAAATTCCTCCGGGGTGAGCAGTTCGAGCCCTGCTCTTTCCGCTGCTCTGATCATGGCTTCGCCTAAGGGGTGTTCCGAGTTTTTTTCCGCCGAGGCGGCCAGTTGCAAAAGCCGTTTTTTCTGTTCATCCTTCAGCCAAACCTCAATATTTTGGGCACTGCCCAGCACCTGATCCAGCCAGGGGGCTTGTCTTTCAGGAAGGGTCGCTTGGGGTAAGTTTTGTGATAGGTCTGCCGGCGGGAAAATGTTTTCCGGTGAGAGTTGTTCCGCCGGTTCTGCCGGAAGATCGGAGATGCAAATAAGATCCGTCACCTCAGGAATCCCCTCCGTAATGGTGCCTGTCTTATCAAAAATGATGGTCTTGATTTTCTGGGCTGTTTCCAGCGCTTCGCCGCTTTTAATCAGGATACCGTATTCGGCGCCTTTGCCGGTGCCTACCATGATGGCGGTGGGGGTGGCAAGCCCGAGGGCGCAGGGGCAGGCAATGACCAGGACGGAGATAAAGATGGTCAGGGCAAAGGTGGCTGATTCCCCGGCAAAGTACCAAATGAGTGCCGAGAGGAGGGCAATCCCAAAAACAATCGGCACAAAATAGCCAGAAACAAGATCGGCCATTTTGGCAATGGGCGCTTTGGAGCCTTGGGCGTCTTCGACCATTTTCACGATTTGGGCAAGAACAGTATCACTGCCGACTTTGGTTGCCCGGAAGGTAAGCGAACCGTATTTATTAATCGTTGCGCCGATTACTTCGTCACCGGCTTTTTTCTCCACAGGGATACTTTCACCAGTAAGCATTGATTCGTCAACTGAGGAATGACCATCGACAACGGTGCCGTCCACCGGGATTCTTTCTCCCGGTTTGACGAGAATCAGATCACCGACCTGGACTTCTTCCACGGGAGTTTCCACTTCCTGTCCGTTCTCGATGACGATGGCTGTTTTGGGGGTAAGACCGATGAGCTTCTTAATGGCTTCGGAGGTTTTGCCCTTGGAGATTGCTTCGAGGGTTTTCCCTAACAGGATGAGGGTGATGATGACCCCGGCTGTTTCGAAATATAAGTCTTCCACATGCCCCAAAGAACCGCTGGATATTTTATAGATGGCATACAGGCTATAGAGGACCGCAGCGGAAGTGCCCATGGCAATCAGCGAGTCCATATTGGGGCTTCTCTGCCAGATTGCTTTGAAGCCGAAGGTATAAAATTGTCGGCCCGCAATTAAAACAGGAAGAACGAGGGCAAGCTGCACCAGGGCATAACGCAGGGGATATTCCATCGGAAAGAGCCATTGGGGGATCGGCCACTTGAACCACGGAAACATGTGCCCCATGGCCAGGTAAAGCAGGGGAATGCTGAAAAAGGCGGCGACATAAAATTTTCGCCACAGTGCGCGAATTTCTTTTTCTTTTCTTTGCCGGTCTTCATCGACCGCTTTGCTGCTATCGCTTTCGAGGGTCTGGTATCCCGCCTGAGTGATGGTTTGTTTGATCGCAGCAATACTGACGATTTCCGGATCATATGTCACCGTAGCTTTTTCCGTGGCAAAATTAACGGATACACCGGCTACGCCGTTTAGTTGGCCTACCACTTTTTCAATTCTGGCAGCGCAAGCCGCACAATGCATTCCTTCAATAGGTATCGTAATCTTTTTCATGGTAATCTCCTATCTCATCATTGTCTAGTTTTAACATCATAATAATAGTATATTGTCCAATCAGGTTTCATAGCAAGATAAAAATCCCCTGCCTAAGATGGCAGGGGATTGCTAAAAGCTATGCGCTTTACTTAAAGTAGTTCACACCGGCGGCAAAGATTCCTTGATCCTTATTGCCGGGGATATTTTTCGCTGTATTCGCGGTAATCCGTTCATTATGGGCCATTTTCCCGAGGACACGACCGTCGGGGCTGGTAATCCCTTCAATTGCCTCCATGGAACCGTTGGGGTTGAAGTCCATGTCGTAGGTGGGGACTCCGGCCGGGGTCACATATTGAGTTGCCACTTGACCGTTGGCAAAGAGCGTGTCGAGGACCTCCTTGCTGGCAATAAAGCGGCCTTCACCGTGAGAAATCGGCAGGACGGCCAGATGACCCGGTTCGACGTTGTTGAACCAGGGCGAAAGCTTGGACACTACCTTCGTATAAAGCAGTTTGGAAACGTGCCGTCCGATGACGTTGAAGGTGAGGGTGGGGCAGTTTTCGTCAATTGCCCGGATTTCACCATAGGGGACAAGCCCAAGTTTAATCAGGGCCTGGAAGCCGTTGCAGATTCCCAGCATCAATCCGTCCCGATTCTTGAGGAGATTCATGACGGCATCCCGGATGCGGGGATTGCGGAAGACGGTGGCGATAAATTTGCCGGAGCCGTCCGGTTCGTCACCGGCGCTAAAACCGCCCGGGATGGCCACTATCTGCGCCTGGGCAATTCTTTGAGCCATTTTTTCCAGTGATTCTTCAATTTCAGCTGAGGTCAGATTGCGGATGACCATTGTTTCCACACTTGCACCCGCATCAGTAAAGGCTCTGGCCATATCGTATTCACAGTTGGTTCCCGGGAAGACGGGGATAAAGACCCGTGGTTTGGCAAAGTCAGGTTTGGCGGAGCAAGCTTGCGCACCTGAGGAAACAAGAATTTGAGATTTCGTCTGGATGAGGGGCGGGGCTTGGAATTGCTTGCACGCAAACAGTCCGTCACGGGGTGCTGCTGTGGCGTCCACTTTGACCCGGGTGGGGAAGATTCTTTCCAGCGGGCTTTCCCAGGCTTGCCGGATGGCAGCGAGGGTGATGCTCTCTTTACCCAGCGTAATGGCGGGTTCTTCCTGTGTTTGGCCGATTACCTGATAGGGGAGACCGGCGAAAAGACTTTGCACATCCTGACCGGCGGCAATCTCCAGGAGAATGGAGCCGTACAGGGGAGCAAACAAGGTGGCAGCTTGACCGAGCTTGTCTTGGGCAAAGGCGAAACCTACCATATTGCCCAGGGCCATCTCACTCACCGCCGCCGCGATACCGCCCGAACGGACACTGCGCGCCGCAAGAATCTGCCCGTTTTGGATCAGCCGGTAGAGGGCGGTGTAGTTTTTGTCTAATTGCGCAAAGTCGGGAAGCTCATTTTCGTCAAAAGGTAGCTGCAGTAAAACTACATCATGCTCCGCTCCTTTGAATTCCGCGGAGACGGTTTTGCTCATATCATCCATCACATTAACGGCAAATGAGATCAGAGTGGGAGGCACGGTTAGATCCTTAAAAGTGCCGGACATACTGTCTTTACCGCCGATGGAGGGTAGCTTTAGTTTCATTTGCGTGACATAGGCGCCCAGGAGAGCGGCCAGTGGTTTGCCCCATTTTTCGGGGTGATCACCCAGTTTTTCAAAGTATTCCTGGAAGGATAGACGGATTTTCCGGTAATCACCGCCCATGGCTGCAATCTTTGCACAGGATTCAAGAATGGCAAAGACCGCACCGTGGAAGGGGCTCCAACAGGCGATTTCCGGGTTATAGCCGTAAGACATGAGGGTTCCGGTGGTTGTTTCGTTATCCAGGACCGGGATTTTGGCGGCCATACCTTCCTGGGGAGTGAGCTGTGTTGCACCGCCTAAGGGCAGTAACACGGTATTTGCTCCGATGGTACTGTCAAACATCTCCACCAGACCCCGTTGGCTACAATGATTCAGGTTGGCGAGATTGGCCAGCCAGGCTTCCGAGAGCTTGGTCGCTAAATCCATTTGCCTTATTTCCTGCGGCAGGGTATTCAAATAGGCATTTTCTTTTTGCGGCGAAACCACATACGCCGAAGCGTACTGTTTGGCCCCGTTGGTATTCAGAAAGTCCCGGCTGAGGTCAACAATGTTTTTCCCGCGCCAGGCCATGATTACTCGTTTTTCCTCCGTAACAGTGGCGACAGTTGTTGCTTCGAGGTTTTCTTCCCGCGCCAGGCGGATGAATTCCGCTTCATCAGTAGCGGCTACAACGACGGCCATTCTTTCTTGTGATTCCGAGATAGCCAGTTCCGTACCGTCAAGGCCTTCGTATTTTTTCGGCACTTTGTCGAGGTTGATGGCGAGGCCGTCGGCTAATTCGCCAATCGCTACCGATACGCCGCCAGCGCCAAAATCATTACATTTTTTGATCATCAGGCTGACCCGGGGATTACGGAAGAGACGCTGGATTTTTCTTTCGGTGGGGGCATTCCCTTTTTGTACCTCCGAACTGCAAGTGCTGAGGGATTCTTCGGTATGCTCCTTCGAAGATCCGGTCGCC
>ENA-UOYA01003497-UOYA01003497.1-activated-sludge-metagenome-genome-assembly--contig:-NODE-3497-length-13956-cov-6.755629_pt1 | contig 13956 bp, 17 predicted proteins | sample MGYA00238163_ERZ764804 | MGnify/ENA primary metagenome ERZ764804 (study PRJEB28919, sample SAMN05720223) | activated sludge metagenome | isolation source: Anaerobic digester | place: Hong Kong...
AAGGAGTTGGTTCACCGGTCACAGTCTCCCAGAACAATATCTATGCTGCCAATGATACCGATCAAATCTGCAACAAGGTGTCCCTTGGCCATAAGGGGCAATGCCTGCAGCAACGGTCCGGATGGAGTGCGGTAATGGATGCGGTAGGGTTTTGGGGTTCCATTCGATTCGAGGAACACGCCCATCTCACCGCGCGGGCTTTCGATCGTGGTATAAACCGAACCAACCGGCGGGGTGAAGCCTTCCGTCCACAGTTTGAAGTGATGGATCAGCGACTCCATGCTCACGCCGATCTCTGAGCGCGGCGGGGGAACGAACTTGTAGTTGTTGTCGCGCACTGGGCCATAGGGAAGTTTGTCAAGCGCCTGCTCAATAATTCGCAAGGACTGGCGGATTTCTTCCAACCGCACCAGGTAGCGAGCGTAAATATCGCCATCGGTCTGGGTGGGGATATCAAAATCGTATTGCTCGATACCGCAGTATGGATTCGCTTTGCGCACGTCATAAGGCATTCCAGTGGCGCGCAAGGTTGGTCCGGTCACATTCCAGGCCAGGCAGGTCTTGGTATCGATTTTACCAATGCCCTTCGTTCGGTCTATGTACAATGGATTTTTGGTCAGCAGCGCTTCGTATTCAAGCATGCGCCTGGGCAGTACCTTGAGGATTTCCCTGACTGCTCCATCAAATTCAGCGGGGACGTCACGCCACAATCCACCAGGGCGAATGTAAGTGGTCATCATCCGTGCACCCGAGACAAGTTCGAATACGTCCAGAATCATCTCACGTTCGCGCATTGTGTAAAGAAAGGTCGAAACCGCACCCAGATCCATGGGAGAAGTACCCAGCCAGAGCAAGTGCGATTGGATGCGCGACAATTCAGTCAGGATAACCCTGATGGCATCGGCGCGCGGAGGAGACTTCAAACCGGTCAGTTTTTCCACTGCCAGGGTATAGACCAGAATATTGCCCATGGCATACATGTAATCCATACGGTCGGTTAGGACTTCAGCCTTCTGGTATGTCTTGGCTTCCATATTCTTTTCAATACCGGTATGCAGGAAGCCCACATCAGGTATGCAATTGACGATCGTTTCCCCATCGAGTTCAAGAATGACGCGCAGCACACCATGCGTACTGGGGTGCTGCGGACCCATGTTCAATACCACAGTCTCGCCAGTGAATGCCCGCGGGCTCAAATGCGTACGAAGGTCTTCGAGTGTGAATTCCTGGATTTCTCGCATGGCTAAATCTCTCCCTTGGGTTTACGCGCGTCGATTTCGTCGAAATTGAAGGTAAACTGCACCTCTTCCCAACCCAACGGATAATCCTTACGCAGGGGATGACCCACCCAATCTGGCGGCATCATGATGCGCCGCAAATCAGAATGCCCATCGAACTTGATGCCAAAAAGGTCCCAAACCTCACGCTCGCGCCAGTTAGCGCTGGGAAATACGGTTTCCAGCGTTTTAATCGAGGGATCATTTCCATCGAGTGCAGCCCTGACGTTCAGATAAACCTTATTCTTTGTGGAATAGAAGATATACACCATGTGAAAACGGGGGGCGGTTTGCGGGTAATAATCTACCGCGGTCAGCGCTGAGAGCATGTCAAAGTCGAACTCATCGCGCAGGATGGCGGCAACTGCTGTATTCTCTTCTGCAGGAATGAGCAGCGTGACCTCGTCGCGAAACTCACTGATTTCGGCATTATACTTTTTAACAATTTTCTCTACTGCCGGTTTTAGAAGATCATTCATGCCAACCTCTATTTCCAATGGGCGAGTTTTTCGCCACGTACTTTTTCATAAAGGGTTAAGATGCCATTGAGTAAACCTTCGGGGCGTGGAGGACAACCGGAAATATACACATCCACTGGAACAATCTCATCCACCCCCTGGTAAACCGCGTAATTGTTGTAAATTCCACCGCAGGATGCACAATCCCCCAGGGCAATCACCCATTTCGGATCAGGCATCTGGTCGTAAAGATTGCGCAAAACGGGTCCCATCTTCTGAGAAACGCGACCCGCGACGATCATCAAGTCTGATTGTCTTGGGCTGGCGCGCATCAATTCCATGCCAAAGCGACTCATATCATAACTGGAGGCCTGCATTGCCATCATCTCGATTGCACAGCAGGCAAGCCCAAATAACAACGGCCACATGGATTTTGTCCGTGACCAGTTGATGGCACTCTCAAGAGAAGTGGTAATGAAACCTGTATTGCCAGCTTTTTGCTCTAGTCCCATTCAAATGCTCCTTTCTTCCACAGGTAAATGAAGCCCACCATGATAATCGCCACAAAAACGAGCATTTCGATGAATGCAAAAAGCCCCAGCTGCTTGAAAGTGACAGCCCAGGGCAGGAAGAAGATGACTTCAACATCAAAAAGAATAAAGAGTACGGCCACCAAGTAAAAGTGAACCGGCATCTGCCGAGTTCCTTCACCATATGGGATCATGCCTGATTCGTACGGCTTGCCTTTCTTACGGGTAGGCCGGTGAGGACCGAAATAACGTCCCAGAAAGAGAACAAGTATGCCAACAAAGAGGGAAAGACCGAGGAGAATAAAAAGGGGCAAATACTCGAGAATCATAAAGGCCTTCTCCGTTCGGAAAATAATATAGGACGCGGGATTAAAGTATCTCCCCGCGCGAGTTAATTGTACACGAATTTTCTATACATAACTAAAATATCCCCACCCATTCAGGTGGGGATTATATAAATTGAGTGTACCCTTTGTCTGTCTCGAAGTATTGTCTTGAGTACCTTCTTTGATGCACCCGCTTCCCCCTTTTTAGGTGACACCGAACTTTCAAGAATCAAAATACATCATTGACCAGCCTCAGGGATGCTCAAGGTATTACCGGGCTTTTTGATATTCCTGCATCACAAAGCTCCAATTTACGAGGGACCAGAAAGCTTTGATGTAATCCGGCCGGCGGTTCTGGTAATTCAGATAGTAAGCATGTTCCCAAACATCCAATCCAAGGACGGGGATATGATTATCCATCAATGGGCTGTCCTGATTGGCTGTGGAGTAAACCTGAAGTTTTTTGTTTTGATCTACAACCAGCCATGCCCATCCTGATCCGAAGCGGGTGGTTGCGGCATTGGTAAATTTCTCCATGAAACCATCCACCGAACCAAACGAGCTGTCAATATCGGCCAACAGGGCACCGGCTGGAGCCTTTAACCCGCCTGGAGTTAGTACTTCCCAGAACAGGGTATGGTTGGCATGTCCGCCACCGTTGTTGCGCACGGCAGTACGGATCGATTCGGGAACCGAGTTAATGTCTCTCAAAATTGATTCGATCGGTTTTTCGAAATACTCAGGCGCAGATTCCAGGGCTTTATTAAGATTATTGACGTAGGTGGCATGATGCTTGTCGTGATGGATTTCCATCGTGCGGGCATCGATAGCGGGTTCAAGGGCGTTGAAATCGAATTTCAGTGATGGCAGTTCAAATACTTTGTTCATAGGATCCTTCCCTGTATTAATTGTATAATTAAGATAATAATACTCTTATTTCAATCAGGATTCAAGTCCCTTTTATAAGAACCTTATTAGAAATTCTGCGCTTGACAAGGTGCATGGGTCTGAATACTATAAAGTAGTTCACCATCCCCTTGACGACAAAAAGACTTCACCAGGGCAGAATCCTGGCAGGTTCTTGGAGAAATGGCATGAAACGTGTGCTTCACTGGTACGAGTTGATCGCACTCAACGGGTACCAGCTTGGATTAAGCATGGCTTCCAATGTGCTCAGCCCGCTGCTGATCCCTGCCATGGTGTTTGCCTTCATGCCTCCGGAAAAGAAGAATACCTACACCGCCCTGGTTTATGTCACCGGCCTGGCCGTGGCAATGTTCGTGCAGCCAGTGATGGGCATGCTCAGCGACCGCTGCACCTCGAAAATGGGGCGCCGCAGACCTTTCACCCTGTACGGAACGCTAGTCAACATTATCTCGCTGGGCGTGATGGGTGCGTCGTTGTGGTTTTTTGACTCACCAATAAATGGATTTTTCCAGTCTGCTTTTGGCATCAGTGCTCCGCTGGCAGTGCTGCTATTTGGATTCATTCTGCAGCAATTCTCTTCGAATATCGGCCAGGCCGGCCAACAGGGATTGATCCCTGACCTGATTGACGAAAATCAACACGGCCGTGCATCCGGGATCAAATCGGTGATGGAAATGCTGCCAGCCGTCCTTGTGATGTTGTTCTCCCCGCTGGTGGATCAAAAGCGTTTTTGGTTTGTGATTCTTATCCTGGTGGGTGCTAACGTCTTGACCATGCTTGCAACCGTGTTATTTACAAAAGAGAAAGCACAAACAGAAAAACTGCCTCTGCCTTCGGGAAGACCGGTGCTGCGTATGCTGCTGCTGACGCTGATCTTCGTGGGAATCACACAGGCCTCGCTACTGCTGGTTAAGGGGGTCAGCAGCTGGCTGCCCCTGGAAAACACCAGCCTGGCGCTGCACATCACAATTGTCGGCCTGGCAGGTTTACTCGGCATGACGGCATCGATCTTTCTCGGTGTTTATTTTGGAGCGCGTGTCGGAATCGGTAAAGAATCCCGCAATCAGACGTCCTTCATCTGGTGGGTGGTCACCCGGCTGCTCTTCATGGCCGCTGCAAATTCGGTGCGCAACTTCGCCATGTTCTTCATCAGCGACATCCTCCAGGTGCCTAATCCTGCCCAGGTAACCACTTACCTGATCGCGGTCGTATTCATTTTTATGGTGGTCTCATCCCTTGCAGGGGGAATCCTCTCAGACCGCGTGGGCAGGAGGAAATTACTTGCTGTTGCCGGTTTTCTGGCCATGATTGGCACTATCCTGCTGGTGTTTTCACGCACCATCCCCATGCTGCTGGTATCCGGGTGCTTCCTTGGAATTGGCACTGGAATCTTTATGTCCACCAATTGGGCATTAGGTACAGATCTTGTTTCTGAAAAAGATGCTGGCCGCTTCCTGGGAATCTCCAACCTGGCCGGAGCCGGGGCAGGGATCATTGGCTCCAGCATAGGCGGTCCGCTCGCTGATTACTTCAACGCCATTCAAACGGGGTTGGGATACTCCGTGATCTTTGCCCTTTACAGCGGTTTATTCCTGCTTTCGGTGCTGTTGCTGCCGCGGATCAAACCCAACAAAAATGGGTGATCCATCACGAATATGAATACAACCATTGAAGAACCATCCATCTGATTGCACTCGAAAAGAAATACGAGTAAATATTGAAGGATCATAGAAGGAGGATCGATGAATACACTTACTCTGCCCGGACGGACAAAACCCTATGTCATGGCACACCGCGGAAACCGGGTGCTGCGCCCTGAAAACACCCTTGCTGCTTTTCAAAAAGCGTTCGATGAAGGCGCAGACATCCTTGAAACCGACCTGCACCTCAGCGCCGATGATGTCTTCATGTGCATTCACGACGCGACAGTTGACCGCACGACGGATGGAACCGGTGCTGTACGCGATAAAACACTCGCAGAACTCAAACAGTTGAGTGCTTTTAACGGGTTCGATGAGTACAAATCGGAGCGTATCCCCACGCTAGCAGAGACAGCCGCCATCCTCCCTGCCGGTGTGGGCCTCGCCCTTGAATTGAAAACAGACCGTTTTTTGGAACCTGACGTATGCCAAAGACTGGCTGATGAATTGCGCCGCTACGGCATCATCGAACGCTGCATCGTCCTTTCTTTTTCCATTTCACGACTTGAGACCGTAAAGGCTGTTGAACCCGGACTGCCAATGGGGTGGATTACCATGGCAAAATTGGTTCCGGATCCAATACCCGAGGTTCTGGGACCGTTCTGGCCAGCAGTGTTCCTGAACCCGTTTTTCGTTGCCAGGGCACACCGCCGCGGTCAACTGGTTTGTCCGCTCGACCCCACCCCTGATAAGCGCCTTTGGTATTACAAATTTTTGAAGTGCGACACGATCGTTACAGACAATACCGCTGCAACTCTCGAACAATTGAAACGTATATCATATAAACAGAATGTATGAATTGATTGAGGTGTCGTATGGAATATAAACGCAAAGGTTCAAGCTTCTTTTGGCCGGTGGTTTTAATCGGCGTCGGTGTCATCCTGCTGCTGCGCAATTTGGAGATCATCCCGGTTTTTAATCTCAGCGTGTTGCTGCGTCTCTGGCCGTTGATCCTGGTGGTCATCGGACTGGATATCCTCTTGGGACACCGGGCATCGTGGGTGGGTGGAGTCATCGGCCTGCTTGCTGTGGGCGGTATTATCGCTTTCCTTATGCTGAGTCCCTCGCTCGGTATCAAAGAAACCGGCGGTACCAAAACAGATACCATATCCGAACCAATAGATGCTGCAACTTCTGCAAAGTATTACCTGGAATTTTCTTCCGATCCAGTGGAATTGAATGCCCTGGCGGACAATTACCATCTGATCAGTGGAACGATCACACACAGGGGCACATTGAACTTTAATGTCAGCGGGACAGAAGAAAAAGTTGTTCATCTCAGCCAGACCACAACATCGGATGATTGGCTGCAATGGAACTTTGTCTTTGCCGAACAGAAGTGGAATATCGCACTTAACCCGGATATTTCCAGTGAATTGGTTGTAGATGGCGGGTCAGGATCAGTCAATATGGATTTGAGCGGGATGAAATTGACCTCGCTGCAGGCAGCCATGGGATCAGGATCATCGCAATTTGAGCTGCCTGTTTCCGATACTCCGTACACGGCATTGATTGAAAGCGGTTCGGGGTCGGTCAATATGACCTTGCCCGCGGAAACCAATCTTGAACTAACCCTCGACAGCGGCAGCGGCTCGGTCAACATCTCCGTACCCGCGGCATCCGCCCTGCGCATTGAAGTCATGGACAGCGGCTCGGGCAGCTTGAACATTCCCGGTGGAATGGAACAGATCGGCGGCGGAGTGGATATGGAAACCGGTGCGTGGCAGACTGCAGGATTCGATACCGCAGCCAGCAAGATCACGATCAAGATTTTCAACCGCGGTTCTGGCAGCGTCAACATTCATTAGCAGATAAGGTGTCAATACTTCAAGCCCCTGCCCAGGCAGGGGCTTTTTTGATATGATATAATGATAATGAAAATCATTTTCAATATTAAGGGCAACAAATGGATCAACTTCACAACTGGATCGAAGTTCTGGAAGCAAACGGCTGCCGCATCACTTCTCCGCGACGCGCGATAATAGAGATCCTTCTCAACAGTCCGCGAGCTCTCGAGCCCATGGAAATCTACGACCTGGGTCGAAAGGTCAACCCGGGTATTGGACTGGTAACCGTGTACCGCACGCTGGAAAAGCTGGAGGAACTGGAGCTGATCCAGCGCATCCACCAGGAAAACGGATGCCACATGGTCATGCCCGCGGTCAACGGTCATCAGCATTACCTGGTTTGCACCGCCTGCGGAAAGACCACCGTATTCAAGGGCGACGATCTTGGAGCACTGTTCTCAAGAGTGGAAACCAATACCGGTTACCAGGTCAGCGATCATTGGCTGCAGCTTTTTGGTACTTGCCCGGATTGCCGGATTGACCATAAAGAAAACCATTAAAGAATATGAAAAAACAACTTATCCTCCTGATTATCTTTATCATGCTTCCTTCCCTGTTCCTATCGGCCTGTTCCGGCACAAAAACCACTGACCAGGGAGATCTGAAGATCGCTGCCACCACCTCTATTTTGGCTGACGTTGTCCGGCAGGTTGCCGGTGAATACGCCGATGTTTCATCCATCGTTCCGGTTGGACAAAATGAGCACGAGTATCAACCGGCACCGCGCGATATCGCAGCCGTTTCCGATGCCGACCTGGTCTTCGAGGTGGGGTTGGGATTGGAAGAATTCATGGCTACCATCATCGAGAACGCAAGTGAAGGCACAAAGATTGTCACCGTATCAGACGGCATCACCACCCGCGATTTCCAGGGTGTGGCCGGTGACACCCACGCAGATGAACACACCACGGGTGATCCCCACGTATGGCTGGATCCCGTAAACGTGATCATCTGGGTACAGAACATCCAGGCGGCGCTCAGTGAGGCTGATCCCGCACATGCAGCACAATACGAAGTCAACAGCCAGGCATACATCGACTCACTCACCAGACTCGATGCCTGGATCGTCGAACAAGTTGCCAATGTTCCACCTGCCAACCGCAAGATCGTTACCGATCACATGCTCTTTGGCTATTTTGCTGAAAAATACGGTTTCGAGGTGATTGGAGCCGTCATTCCATCCTACAGTTCAGCCGCCCAATCCTCCGCACAGGAGATGGCAGCTCTCGAAGATGCCATTCGCAGCTACGGGGTCAGGGTCATCCTGGTCGGCAATAACGTTAACCCGGCACTGGCCAGCCGTATTGCCCAGGATACCGGCATCCAGCTGGTCTCTTTCTACACCGGATCGCTTTCTGAACCGGACGGTCCTGCGGGAACCTATATTGATTATATGAGATACAACGTTACTACGATCATGAATGCTTTGAAAGATTGAAACATGACAGAGCCCAAGCCTCAATCCAATAACACGCAGATGCCCTTGAAGGCAAAGCACGGGCATATACCCGGTACCCCCATTCTCAAAGTCTCCGACTTGACGGTACGATACGAGAGCGGGAATGCCCTGGAGCAGGTTTCTTTCGAGCTGATCGCCGGTGAACGCATGGCAGTGGTTGGTCCGAATGGCGCCGGTAAAAGCACACTATTCAAAATTATCGCCGGTGTGATGAGGTCCGAAACAGGCACGGTAAAGATCTTCGGTGCGGAACCGCTGGGGCACATTTGCATCGCCTACCTCCCCCAGCGCAGCCAGGTGGATTGGAACTTCCCGGTCTCGGTAACTGACGTGGTGATGATGGGCCGCACACGGCGCATGGGATACCTGCGCTGGCCTTCGGCTGTGGATCGCGAGATCGTGAATAACGCTCTTGCCACGGTTGGAATGCAGTCTCTCGCCTCACGGCAGATCAACCAGCTTTCCGGCGGCCAGCAGCAGCGCATGTTCATTGCGCGCGCCCTCGCCCAGGAAGCCGAACTGATGCTGATGGACGAACCCTTTACCGGGCTGGACGCACCTTCACAGGATGAACTTTTCACCGTTCTGGATACGCTGAAGTCCAAAAAAGTGACGGTAATGGTGGCGCTGCACGATTTGAAACTTGCGGCTGAACGCTTCGACCGGGTCATGTTACTGAAACACCGACTGGTCGGATTGGGCAGCCCCAATGAGGTTTTCCGCGAGGAAACCTTGAACCAGGCATACGGCGACCGCATCCAGGTACTGGTACATGAACATCAGGTGTCGGTCATCGATGATACCTGTTGCGGAGAGGAGGGTCATTCCCATGCTTGATTGGCTAATCGAACCTCTTCAATACGGGTTTATGGTACGCGGCATGATCGCTGCCGTGATCGTCGGCATTGTCTGCGCGGTATTGGGAACCTATGTCGTGCTGCGCGGCATGGCCTTCTTTGGGGACGCTCTGGCGCATGCCGTGCTGCCCGGCGTGGCCGTCGGGTACCTGGTGGGAGGCGGTGCACGCGAACCAGTGTTTTGGTGGGCAATGGCCACCGCACTGCTCAGCGCATTGGGGATCGGAACCGTGAGCCGGTCTGGAAAGATCAAGGAAGATACCGCCATCGGGATCATATTTGCCGGGATGTTTGCGCTGGGAGTTGCCCTGATCTCAATGGTGCGCAACTATACCGCCGACCTCAGCCACTTCCTTTTCGGCGATGTGCTGGGTGTCAGCCGCAGCGATCTGATCCTCACCGCGGCTTTTGGTGTGCTGATCCTGCTGGTCATCATCGCCTTCTACAAGGAATTCCTTCTGATCTCCTTTGATCCTGTGCTGGCTGCCACCCTGCGCCTGCCCATCCGCTGGCTGGATTACCTGCTCATTGCCTTGATCGCCATGAGCATCGTTGTTTCATTGCAGACCGTGGGCGTGACCTTGATGGTTGCCATGCTGGTGACTCCGGCAGCAGCTGCATCCCTGTTGACCCGCCGGCTTTCACGCATGATGGTTATTGCTGCGTTGATCGCTGTTGTATCGGGTGTCGCAGGCCTTTACCTTTCGTTTTACCTCAATATCGCCAGTGGAGCAGCCATCGTGCTCACGTGCACAGCGATCTTTGCCGTCGTGTGGGGCATTCACACCCTCTCCCGCCCCAATGCGCCCAAAACTGTTTCCCGGTAGTATGTTACAATTTTTATATCTTATTGAGATTGGAAAGGAATACTATGACTGAGAATTCCAAACAGTGGTCCACCGCTCCTCAGATGACCATCGATACCTCGAAGACCTATACCGCCACATTCAAAACGGACAAAGGCGATATCGTATGCAGCCTGTACGCTGATAAAGCCCCCCGTACGGTGAACAACTTTATCTTCCTCGCACGCGAAGGATTTTATGACGGCACCATCTTCCACCGCGTGATCACCGATTTCATGGCCCAGGGCGGCGATCCCACCGGTACCGGCATGGGCGGCCCGGGATATAAATTCCACGACGAATTCCATCCCAAACTGCGCCACAGCATCCCAGGTGTGCTCTCCATGGCCAATGCCGGCCCCAACACCAACGGTTCGCAGTTCTTCATCACCCACGTCCCCACTCCCTGGCTCGACAACAAACATACCGTGTTTGGACAGGTGATCAAAGGCCTGGATGTCCTGCTCTCCATTCCCGCCCGCGACCCGTCACGCCGCGACAGCCCGGCGGTGAAACTGATCACCGTCGAGATCGAGGAAGCCTAAACCCGTCATCAAGATACCGAATGATCCCCTGTCATGCGGTATCTTTACGGATGAGTTAATGCACTAAATCAGATATGATTAGTAATATATACAAATATGCATTAACCCGTAAAAATACTAACAAATTTCTTAACCCTTTTTTTGGGGATTATGCTAAAATAGCAAAGTCAGATGCTTGGGTGCCCCCCTCACCCAGGCATTTGACTTTTAATAGCCCGAAACAAGAATCTTGACAGTATACTAAGTCTATTCCTTGAGGGAGAACTTCAACGTGGAAAAACGATTCAACTCACTGCATTTGATCGGCCGCCTGCTGCGCATCATCGGCGCAGCGGAAATTGTGATCGCTGGTACGTGCCTGATCCTCATTCCGCTGGTCATGTCGGGCAGTGACGGTATGCTCAAGGAGCTTTTCCCCTTGATTGCCGCTCCGGGCAGCGGGATGGTCACCGGGGCCATTTTAGGCGCGATCGTTTTCATCGTGGGAGTGGCCGCCGGCCTGCTCACCTACTCTGCCGGCGAACTTTTCAAGCTGCTGCTGGCGATCGAAGAGAACACCCGCGCCCTCCACAGGCAGCAGGATAGTCCAAAATAGACTCCTCAAAGTCAGTTTTACAGAAAAAATTTTCCTTGACGTTTCACCGCGGATGGAGTATATTTCACCTGCTCAATGGAGCACGCCCCCGTAGCGCAATTGGATAGAGCGTTTGCTTGCGGAGCAAAAGGTTGAGTATTCGAATTACTCCGGGGGCACACAAAAGAGCGGGAAACCGCTCTTTTTGATTACATCCGTTATTTGAAATGATATGCCATGAATCCTGCTAAAAAACAAATCCTGTTATCCAACGACGACGGCATCCTCTCGCCCGGACTGTGGGCGATGGCAGCCGAGCTTTCGCGCCTGGGATATGTCACTGTTGCCGCCCCGCGCGAACAGCATTCCGGCGCCGGACGCAGTGTTCCCTCCTGGGCTGACGGCGAGATCAAACCCACCATCCTGCAGATCGGTGACCAGGAGTGGACCTGCTACGCCGTTGGCGGATCTCCCGCCCAGGCCGTGCAGTACGGGGTTTTCGCCATTATGAAACAAAAGCCGGACCTGGTGGTCTCGGGCATTAACTACGGAGAGAATCCCGCAACAGATGTCACCATGTCGGGTACGGTGGGTGCCGCCATCGAGGCCGCTTCATACGGCATCCCCGCGCTGTGCGTATCGCTCGAACTCGAAAACGATGATTACCTGGGATATTCACGTACAACGGATTTCACAACCGCTGCCGTCTTTGGCCGCCGGTTCGCCCGCATCATGCTTGAAAACCAGCTCCCGGCAGATGTCAACGTACTCAATGTGAACGTTCCCTTCGATGCCACACCCGACACTCCCTGGCGCGTCACGCACCTCGGCAAACACGGTTATTTTGTGCCCTACGCCAAGAAGAGCGACGATCCCGGTGATGCACCGCGAATCAGTGCCTCACGTGCCCCGCACCCCGATGATCTCAATGATCCGACATCAGACATCGGCACCTTCTACAAGGAGCGCATGGTCTCGGTTACGCCCCTCAGCCTGGACCTGACTTCCCGGGTCGATCTGACCAGCCTGCAGCGCTCATTCGGTTCCCTGGATTAACCCACAAACAGCCTCGTAGAAGAGGCTGTTTTTTTATCCCCACTTATTACTGCACTTTACCGTGTTTCAATTCCTCGCGTTCGTAGGCATCTCGGACGATGATATCGCGCACATCGGAGAGGTTGCGCCGCATTTCGAAGAATGCCGTCATGTACTCTGCCCACAGGCGCGCTGCAATTGGAACCAGCACCAGGATCAGGATGCCGGGGATGCCTTGACTGCCAAAGGTATAGCTGTACCTGGCACCTTCGATGATCAGCAACAGTCCGCCGATGACCGCCGCCGCAGTGACCACCCAGTAGATGATCTGGATCAGCACCGGCGCGATGAATTTCCGGAATGCAAAGAAGTCCTTCATAAGATACTCCTGTGGAAGATCAATGGTCTGCTGTAATCAAAACGCTTCCCGCCTGTAAAAAGTTCCTGCCGGGGTTCGGCAGGAACTGGTGTTTTCAGATGTTGAAGCGAATGTTGAGAATGTCACCGTCCTGGACGATGTATTCCTTACCTTCCAGGCGCAGTTTGCCCTTGGCCTTGGCCTCGTTCATGCCCCCCAGTTCCATCAGGTCATCGTAAGCCACCACCTCGGCGCGGATGAAGCCCTTCTGCAAATCGGTGTGGATCTCGCCCGCTGCTTCCGGTGCCGTGGCGCCGCGGTGCACTGTCCATGCGCGGCATTCGTCCTGCCCGGCAGTGAAGAAGGACATCAGGCCAAGCAGATCGTAGGAAAGGCGGATCATGCGGTTCAGGCTGGGCTCCTCGATGCCGTACTCTTCAAGGAAGAGCTGCGCTTCCTCGGGGGAAAGTTGGGCAATGTCCATTTCCAGTTTGCCCTGCAGCGCCACCACCTTGCTGCGCTGGTGTTGATATTCGATATCAGGCGCTGTCTGGCCTTCAGAGAGATTGAGCACGATCAGCAAAGGCTTGCGGCTGAGAAAGCCGAACCCGGAGAAAAGTTTTTCCTCCTCGGCAGAAATCTCAACGTCGCGCAGGGGGATTTCCTGGCTTAAGGCTTCATGCAGGCGTTCGAAGAGCACGTGTTCGCGCTCGATCAGTGCCTTGTCCCTGCCGGCACCCTTTTTCTTTTCCTCGGCGAGGTGTTCCAGCTTACGCTCGACCGCAATCAGGTCGTTGAGCACCAGTTCGCTGTCCATCGCCTGGATGTCGCGCCGCGGATCGATGGTTTCACGCACGTGCGGTACGTTCTCGTCTTCGAAGACGCGCACCACGTGGATAAAACCGTCCATCTGCGCCAGTTGATTGAGCAGCGCGCCCGAAATGCCGTTCTTGCCGGCGCTGCCGTCCAACCCGGCGATATCGACGTAAGTGACCTTGGCGTAGATGGTCTTCTTGGGCTTGAACATCTCGGAGAGGCGGTCGACGCGCTTGTCCGGAACATCGACCACGGCGGTGTGGATCTCGATTTTGCCGGTGGCACCGGTGGGCTGCGTGGCGCGGGTGAGCGCGTTGAAGAGGGTAGTTTTTCCGGATTGTGGTAAACCAATAATTCCTAGACGCATGAGCAGTTCCCTTGACCCTTGTGAATTTGTCAGAT
>ENA-UOYA01003500-UOYA01003500.1-activated-sludge-metagenome-genome-assembly--contig:-NODE-3500-length-13943-cov-7.170291_pt1 | contig 13943 bp, 10 predicted proteins | sample MGYA00238163_ERZ764804 | MGnify/ENA primary metagenome ERZ764804 (study PRJEB28919, sample SAMN05720223) | activated sludge metagenome | isolation source: Anaerobic digester | place: Hong Kong...
AGCCGGCAAGTATAACGTCACCCTCAAGCCCAAGCGCAGTAAGCGGCTCATTTATACTTTTTTCAATCTGTGAACTACGACCCACGATTACGAGCTTTACCTGATCTATTTTCTCTCTGACATGCCTGAACGCCCTAAGGATCACATCATATCCCCGGTCGGGCTTAAGCCTTCCTATAACACCTATTACCAATGTTTCTGAGTCGAGACCGAATTCCTCACGCATATCCTTTATCGGACCATTATAGATAGAAATACCCGGAGGGATAACACATGTTCTCTCAACAGGAAAAGAAAATCCCTTTATGTCCTGTTCTATGATCTTTTTGCTATAACTCACAATACCGTCAGTGCGTGACATTGCCCATGACATAAACGTATTAACAGGCATGCCGTCCCTTTTGTGGTCCGAACGCACAATAAGTGGGCGGTTCTTAGTAAACAAGAGTGAAAAAACTGCCGTGAGGTAATCATGTGATAGGTGTGTGTGTACAATATCGATGTTGTTTTTTTTCACATATGCATTAATTGCCTTTATATCATAAATCCAGTCTTTTGGAGAGAAATACCTGTTAAGTCTGAACCCGTCATAGGACTTTATGTTTCTCTTCTTAATCTCTTTTTCAACGGTTCTCTCCCTAAACTCCTCAGGTGTCTTCCTGTATGCAAGCGTAACATCGATACCAAGATTGGTAAGGTGTTCGCAAAGAGACAGGGTAGGTTCTGCTGGCCCGGTCCATTTCCAGTCGCTGAAAAGATGCAAAATCCTCATGAAACCCCTTTGCAAAGCGGGGTGCAACGGCTAAATGGCAAAACAAAAAGGGAATCGAGATTGGCATACCGATATGCGAATTTACATACCATAAAATTCCCGTATGCATGCAGAGACATATACAACTTCATCCTCTGTCAATGAAGGGTATATCGGTAGGGATATGATCTCCTTTGCGCATGATTCCGCACGTGGAAATGCACCTTCACTATACCCAAGCTGCCTGTAAACCCCTTGGAGGTGAATAGGCGTTGGGTAATGAATAAGGGTCGATACGTCCTTCTCTTTCAAATATCTCATAAGCTCGTCACGTTCTTTCACCCTTATGACAAAAAGATGGTATACGCTGTGTGCCCATGAAGCCTCATCCGGCAGTACAACAGGCGTGCCGTCCAGCTCTCTTCTATACAGCCATGCAATGTGCCTTCTTTTATTGTTCCAGTAATCAAGCCTTTCAAGCTTTAATAGAAGCAATGCGGCCTGCAACTCATCAAGTCTTGAATTGAAACCGTCTATACTATGAACGTGTTTTGCTGTTTGGCCATATGCCCTTAACATCAATGCCTTTTCATATACCTCTTCAAAGTCTGTTGTTATAATGCCGCCATCCCCATAACAACCGAGGTTTTTTGTAGGATAAAAGCTGAAGGCGGCAGCGTTCCCCAAACCACCAACCTTTTTCCCTTTATACAGCGCCCCATGTGCCTGGCAGGCATCTTCCAAAACACTGACCCCATATCTTTTGCAAACATCAAGTATCTCGTCCATCTTACAAGGATGTCCATATAGATGAACCGGTATACATAGCTTTACATCCCTTTCATTGCTGAGGACATTGTCAAGCATCTCGGGGTCCATGTTATATGTTTCGAGCTCTATGTCACAAAAAACAGGTCTTATACCGTGTATTGAAAGCCCCATCGCAGTGGATATATAGGTATTGGGCGTTGTTATAAGTGCATCGCCCGGCTTAAGGCCAAGCGAAAGTCCGCCTATTTTTATCGCATCTGTGCCGCTGTTTACACCTATTGCATATTTAACGCCGATGTAATTTGCAAATGCCTCTTCGAACGTCCTCACCTCTTTGCCGAGGACAAATTCACCATTAGACAGAACACCCCTCACACACTCTAAAAGTTTGTCTTTTATGTCCTGGTGGTCTCTTTCAAGGTCAAAGATCTTTACCTCCATTACCAGTACTCCTTTTTGTATTGTCTGTAATATTCGATTGTTCTTTTTATGCCCTCGTCAAGAGATACCAACGGCTTCCATCCAGTTGCCTTTTTTATCTTCGTGATATTCGTGTAATAATCGCCGGGCTCCACCTCTTTTCTTTCCTGAGTAAATTCTGTGAATTGGACTTGTCCTGACCCTGCAATTTCGACTATCTTTTTTGCAAGCTCTATAAAACTCACAGGAATGCCTGTGCCCACATTAAAAACCTCGCCGTATGCATTGTCCGACATGGCAGCAATCAACATGCAGTCCACGATATCGTCAACGTAGACAAAATCTCTCAGTATCCTACCGTCGCCGAATACAGGTATTGATTCATTGTCGATAGCCTTTCTGATAAACCAGTTGAAAACACCGTATTCATCGTGTGCCATCTGATGTCTTGGGCCATAAGTGTTTGTAATCCTCAAACACACACCTTTAATGTCGAATATATCGTCATAAACGAGCACCATCTTTTCTGCTGTTAGGTTCGTTACTGCGTAGATCCCTTTGGGGTTCGTAGGGTGGTCCTCGTCAACAGGGAGTTTAACGCTTGAGCCATATTCGCCTCTCGTCCCGGCGAAAATAACGCGTGCATCCCTGTTGTTATGTCTTAAGGCTTCAAGCAGTACGAGTGTACCTCTGCAGTTTATCTCGAGGTCCTGTATGGGGTTTCTCATGCTGTCAACATGGTTGACCTGACCGGCAAGATGAAAGATAAAGTGCTTTCCCTTCACAAGGTGATTCATGGACAAACTATTTCTTACGTCCGAAAAGTTTACCCTCACCTTGTCTTCAATATCCTTTATATTAAAAAGATTTCCGCCCTGTCTCGGCAACATGTTGTCAACAATGGTAACATGGGCACCGTTTTTGACCAATTCGATGCACAGATTGCTACCAATGAAACCAAGCCCCCCTGTTACAAGCACCTCTTTATCCCTGAACATCTCCTTTGTTTTCATCATATTTCTCCATTTCCCACAATTTTGCATGTTTCATAAACACGTAATACATAGTTGATGCAACAATAATAATGCCTGGAATGCCATCAAGAAAACCTAATTTAAATATGTAGTCTCTAAAAAATCTATAGATAGGCCTTAAAATCATATTGAAAAGTCGGAAATGACGCCCCGATGTAAAAAGGTCATTGGCAAACGCCTCTGAATATCTGTCTATAGTTTTAATCTGATGGGAGGTGTTTGTGTATGGTGTATGCATATAATAATGCTTTAAACGACCTACCTTACCATTTACTGACACCTTGGCATGAATTCCTCCCTGCCAGCCACCCATATCCTTTCTATATAACCTTATCTCGTGATCGGGGTACCAGCCACCATATTTTATCTCTCTACCAAGATAGATGTTTCTCCTGCCTACCATAAACCCATCATAATCAGTCCCTGAAAGAACAACGTCTTCAATCTCATTCTTGATATCTTCCGTTAGCCATTCATCGGCGTCTATGAACAGCACCCATGTATTTTTACATCTGTCTTGGGCATATTGATACTTTTCCCTCTGGCTCGTTGTATCGAACTGATAGATGTCTTTCGTATAACGTTCAATTATATCGATTGCGCCATCCGTGCTGTGAGAGTCGACCACAACAACCTCATCAGCCCACCCTGCAACACTTCTGAGTGCCTTCTCGATAGTAGATGCATTATTAAGGGTAATCATATATACGGAGAGGGGTAACGTAGTGCGTGGTGCTTGGGGTGCAAATCTTGAAGGTGCCGTTTTTTTCATTTTCCGTTTATGCTTTTCCCTTGTTTTTACGATTTTGTTAATCTACAACAAAAAGTGCTTGAAATCAAACAGTAAAAATAAAACAAAAATGGTCAACGCTGTTCGTCTTTTTGCATAAAAATTATTCTTGTTTGAAAACATGATGTATTTTGAGATAATAAAGAAACCGATGGATGATATTTTAGAAGCATATCACAAAAAGGATAAATCAGAACTCTTAAAAGAGCTTGCCCGTCTGCAGGATGAAGTTAAACGATTAAAGGCCTCTGAAAAAACATATATGCATATAAAAGACACCTTGCAGAAAAAGACACACGCCCTCGGTGAAAGGGTCAAAGAACTCAACTGTCTTTATGCGATGTCCAGTCTTGTTCAAAGGCGAAAGATATCGCTGGAAGACATTCTATTGGGCATAGCACATATCATTCCTCCCGCATGGCAATACCCTTCGATCACGTGCGCAAGGATAATACTGGGTAATAACGCCTTTGCAACGGAAAACTTTAAAGAATCTCAATGGAGACAGTCGGCCCCAATCTTTGTAAAAGGCAAAAAGGCAGGTTTAGTGGAAGTGTTTTATACAGAAGAAAGGCCAGTATGTTATGAAGGGCCGTTTCTTAGAGAGGAGAGAAGCCTCGTCAACGTGATTGCAAAACACATCGGCGAGATTGTAGAGCGAAAGACAGCCGAAGATGCACTTAAAGAAAGTATGTTAAGAAACAGGGCGCTTTTGAATGCAATTCCAGATATAATTTTCAGAATTGACAATAAAGGTGTGATACTTGATTTTAAAAAAGGGAGGTCGTTCAAAAAAAGATTCAGTTCAAGTCTCATTATAGGCAGGAATGTCTTTGACCTTCCCAACCAATACAAGGCAATTACCAAGGAAATTATTCAACAAGGGACGGAGTGTGTCCAGCAGGCATTACAGACCGGAGAGATACAGACCTTTGAGTATCTTATAGATGGAAAAAAAGGCGCTTATCATTATGAGGTGCTGGTAACACCGAGCGGCAAAGATGAGACACTCGTGGTTGTACGTGATATTACAGAACGCAGAAGACTGGAAAAACAACTGCTTAAAATAAGCGACTGGGAACAACAGCGCATAGGACAAGACCTACACGACAGTCTTTGCCAGCAGCTTGCAGGCATCGCATTCCTCGGGAAGGTATTGCAGCAAAAATTAGAAGCGAAGCGCTTTGAAGAGGCAAGCGAAATAGATGAGATAATATCGCTAATCGATGATGCTATCACACAGACAAGGGGGTTTGCCAGAGGATTATATCCGGTAAGACTCGAGGCAAACGGACTTATGGCAGCATTAACAGAGCTTGCCGGAAATGTCGAAAAGATGTTCGGCATTTCCTGTCGTTTTGAATACAACCAGCCTGTCCTTATCTACGACAATGCAATGGCTGTCCATCTCTATAGAATTGCACAGGAGGCTGTAAACAATGCAATGAAACACGGCAAGGCCACAGAGATAGTTATCCGTTTGGGTTCATACGATGGCACAACATCTTTAACCATAAAAAACACCGGTCTTGGCTTTAAAAGAGGGAAAAAGGGCGAAAAGGGGATGGGCTTGAGCATAATGAAACACAGGGCAGGTATGATTGGCGCCTCGCTTGACATCAGGAGCGACATAAATGGCGGTACTATAGTTACATGCACATTTCAGAACAGAAAAAAATCAACGGAGGGTAAAAAATAATGATAAAAAGGGAATCCTCTTCGCATAAACAAAAACACAAAATATTTATAGTAGATGACCACCCTATAGTCAGAAAAGGTCTTACACAACTTATAAATCAGGAAACCGACCTTGTTGTTTGTGGCGAAGCAGAAAGTGCCCATGACGCCCTTGATGCGCTAAAAAAATCAAAACCCGACCTGGCCATTGTTGATATATCACTGCAAGGGATAGACGGTATAGAGTTGATAAAGACCATGAAGGTCAGATATGCCGACCTACCCGTTCTCGTAGTGTCTATGCACGATGAATCGATATTCGCTGAAAGGGCCCTTCGCGCTGGCGCACGGGGCTACATAATGAAACAGGAAGCCATAGAGAAAATGATGGAGGCTATCAGAAGGGTTTTGAAAGGCGATATTTACATAAGTGGACGCGTGAGCGAGAACATTGTAAGGAGGTTCATCGACGGCAAAACAGAAGCGCCATCTTCTCCTGTTGAAGTCCTAAGCGACCGTGAATTAGAGGTGTTTCAGCTTATTGGGCAGGGATATAAAACAAGCAAGATTGCACAGGAATTACATTTAAGCATTAAAACGGTAGAATCTTACCGTGCAAACATAAAAGAAAAATTAAATTTAAAAAATGCCGCTGAGCTAATGAAGCATGCCATACATTGGGTAGAAGGCAAATAATATGCCTTTGTACAATGGTCTACTATAATCACCTATGTATTTATAAGTAAATTCCCCTACCAAAATAACAGTTCATACCTGATTGTTTATGCTGGGTATTCAAGGTTTATTTAGCATTAAATCTTATTCCTTCGAGGTGACAAATGGAGGCTGTAAACAAAATAATAACGTTCAAACCTTCAGGGAAGATGCCCTATCGCACCACCATAGAAAAGATGCCGGCAGAACCCTTGAGTTCCAACGAAGAAAAATGTCTTTTGGAGAAAGCCCTGAATGTCCTTGACGAGGCAGAAGGAGAGTGGGAGATAGATCACAAAAGTCCTTATTTGCGAGACAAGTTTCATCTTCTCAGACATTACCTTAAAAGGATGCAACAATTTTAAATCCATAAACACAACAAAGAGGAGGAATCAAAATGTCTATCATTAAAGACGTCATCAACAAGGTAAAGCAGAAAGACCCCGGAGAACCGGAATTTCATCAGGCAGTAACAGAGGTTATGGAATCACTCGAACCGACAGTTGCAAGACATCCTGAATTTATTAAGGCAAAAATATACGAACGTATTGTTGAACCGGACAGGACAATTATCTTCAGGGTACCTTGGGTGGACGATAAGGGCGATGTCCAGGTAAACAGGGGTTTCCGTATCCAATTCAACAATGCCATCGGGCCATATAAAGGGGGTCTGCGTTTCCACCCTTCTGTTAACTTGAGCATCTTGAAGTTTCTTGGATTTGAACAGATATTCAAAAATTCGCTTACCACATTACCGATGGGCGGGGCTAAGGGCGGCTCGGATTTTGATCCAAAGGGCAAATCAGACGCAGAGGTCATGAGGTTCTGCCAGTCGTTTATGAGGGAGCTGTTCAGACACATAGGCCCTGAGACTGATGTACCGGCAGGCGATATCGGCGTCGGCGGCAGGGAAATAGGATACCTTTTCGGTTACTACAAGAAGATACTCAACGAACATACAGGCGTCTTGACAGGAAAGGGCATCGAGTATGGCGGAAGCCTTATAAGACCTGAGGCAACCGGCTATGGTGCAGTTTATTTTGCTGCCGAGATGATGTCAACACGCGGACTCGATTTCAATGGTAAAACCGTTGCGGTCAGTGGGTCGGGAAACGTTGCGCAGTTTGCAATCGAAAAGGTTAATCAGCTTGGTGGCAGGGTAGTCATGTTGTGTGACTCTAACGCCACGGTTGTAGATGAAGAAGGCATATGCGGCGAAAAAGTTGATTTTGTGAAAGAACTGAAGAATGTGAGAAGGGGCAGGATAAAAGAATATTCAGAGCAGTACTGCAGGTCGGTTTGCTACATAGGCAACAGCGTATGGGATGTAATTAGAGAGCAGGGGATTAAGATCGATATAGCGCTGCCCTGTGCAACACAAAACGAGATAGATGAAGAAAATGCAAAGGCCCTCGTTAAGAACGGTTGTTTCTGCGTTGCGGAAGGTGCAAATATGCCTTCAACCCCTGAGGCGATTAAGGTATTTCAGGACAACAATGTTCTTTTCGGGCCGGGCAAGGCGGCTAACGCCGGTGGTGTCTCTGTTTCGGGGCTTGAGATGAGCCAGAACAGCCTGAAGATGTCGTGGTCACGGGATGAAGTGGACAAAATGCTTCTCAATATCATGAAAAACATCCACAAGGCAAGCCTTGATGCCGCAGAGACATACGGAAAAAAGGGTGACTATGTGGCTGGTGCAAATATAGCTGGTTTTATAAAGGTTGCAAAGGCAATGCTTGCATATGGCGTTTTATAACATTTCATCATGAATAAGATAATGTTTACCCTTCTCAGGGTGCTCGAAAAACAGCAAGACGCGGTCGGTTCGGCAGAACTGGCAAGGCAGTTGCTCTCGCACGGGATTGAACTTTCAGAGAGGACAGTGCGTTATTATCTCAAATCGCTTGATGAGAATGGTTTTACCGAGGTCCACGGCAAAAGGGGTAGAACCATAACCGAAAAGGGCAAACAAGAGTTAAATCATGCATTTGTATCGGATAGGGTGAATTTTGTCATAAGCAGAATAGACAGTCTTTCGTTTCTTACTGACTTCAATATCGAGACCATGAAGGGCAATATCATCTTGAACATATCCTTTTTCCCAGAAAAGAGGATACGTGATGCGCTGCGCATAATGGCTGATATATTTGCTTCGCCGTATTCGATGAGCAATAAGATCATCATCGAGAAGGGCGGCGGAAGAATCGGAGACGTAGTTGTACCTCGGGGTGCTGTGGGTATAGGGACAATATGCAGCATTACCTTAAACGGCATATTCCTAAAGGCCGGCATCCCCGTTGCCTCAAAATACGGAGGAATCGTAGAGGTTGAGAACGGCGTGTATAAAAGATTTACATCTCTTATCAGCTATGAAGGTTCATCGATTGATCCGCTCGAATTATTTATAAAAAGTGGTATGACGGATGTAATCGGCGTAACGAAAAAGAAAACGGGGAAAATTCTTGCGAGTTTTAGGGAAATCCCCGTCGTGAGTATTAACGAGGCGGAAAGGCTAAGGGAAAGGCTTTCTCGTAAGGCAATCGGTGGAAATATCATCTTTGGCAAACCAAATCAACCTCTACTTGACATTCCGGTAGGGGTTGATAAGGTTGGCATGATCGTTTCAGGCGGATTAAACCCCGTTGCGGCAGTGAATGAATCAGGAATCGTTACAGAAACCAACGCAATGTCAACACTCTATGAATATTCGAGACTTTTAAGCTTTAACGACGCGGTAAGCTCTTTCATCTATCAGTGAAACATATAAGCCTTTGCGACCTAACATCTCCAACTATCCTTAAACAATTATCCGACACATCGAACACTCTTACGACATCCCTGTATTTGTTGCTTACCGGCGACAACATATCTGATACCTCCTTAAAGCCCTCCAACATAGTATCGTTGAAGATAACCCCCTCGTTGTCAGGAAAGAGCGCAACATAAAATATATCCGTTTCCACAAGGTCCTGAAAGAAATGTGTCCCATAAGAAAGCTCTGGTATAAGGTTGTTCTTGGTATATGCAATCTCACACAATACAGAGATATTGTTAATCTCTGAAAATCTTACAGGTACACCCAGTGAAGGCGTGGTTGTGCCCCACCTGCCAGGACCTATCAGCATTGTCTGCATCTTATCTCTGTCCAAAATAAGTTTGTTATATTTGCCAATAAGCCTCGCAATATCATATTTCTGTGACAGATTAAGATTAATATAGCCCTCAGGGTCGACACAGATAATGCTTTTTATCGTCTGTGAGATACTGCCACCCATAAAATGACCGTCTGTTTTGAAAAGTATCTTTTCCCTATCAAGCGCTGTAGGGACATCGATCTTTTTCATCTCCCCTTTCGTCTGCAATGGTCTACACTGCAGAAGATTAATCCTGTAATCGTGGTAGCGTGTAAAATTTACTGTAAATTCTATTTCTACTGGGTAGTTATACATGCTCTCGAGCTTTTTTAGCATCCTGTGCATGACACCTGCCAGTGAAGTGCGATTAAACAGGTTGTTGAATGTGATAATCCAAGCCTCATGCTCTTTCATACCCATTGCCATCATTGTTTCTGATGTTTCGGCGTCCTTTACACCCAAAAGCTCAATCTTTTTACCAAAACAAGGCACAATCTTTTTTTGAAAAGAAACGGTTTCCAGTTTATTGTCTTTAGTGTTAAGCACATCCACCTCATGCTGTGAAAATCTTCTTGCCTCTTCCATGCTGCCATGAGGACTCATCAATGGGTCGTCGAGCGCAACTATACGGGGATAATCATCTTCAACACGGTTTACAGCTCTTGTTCCAAGCCCTATGACCATCCTCAACATCCCCGCCTTTGGGTCCATGCCTTCCTTCCATACAAAAGTGTTATATGAAACTCCAACACCCGCAATATCTGGAAAGAAAAAGTGTTTTCTATGTGAACCAGAAACCCGCTGAATAAGCAGAGCCATCTGTTCGTCCTGCTGGTCAAGACCTCTTTGCAGCCTGTAAGTAAGCGCATCTTCATTCATAGCGCTTGCAAAGATATTCCTCACACATTCAACAAAATCCGCATAACGTTTTTCAGGCGGTCCCTGATTTACGAGAAAAATGCTCTCATATTTTCCCGCAAAAGCGTTACCGAACGCATCTTCGAGCAGACTGCTCGAGCGAACAATGATTGGAGATTGACCAAAATACTCGATTACCTGCTGAAACTGTTCTTTGATCTCGTCCGGGAACAAGCCTATGAGCATCTTTTCACGCAATGAAGCAGCAGCACTAAAATAACCCTCTTTTGTTTTCTGTTCCATCCTCAGCTTCCATAGACCATTCTGAACAATATAAGTATAGAAGATATCGGAACCGACATAAAAAGAGTCGTGGTGTTCCAGGTAGTTATACCAGTTCAGTATGTCGTCTCCGTATAAAATCTTTCTCGCGAGCAACATGCCTACTGTCTTGCCACCAACAAAACCCGTCCCTATCATCCTCGATTTTATCTTTAGCAGGTCATCAAGCGAAAAGTTTTTTCTTGCAAGGGCAAGAATCCTCTTTTCCTTGCCTATCATGATCTTGCAAAGTATGTCGATCATCTCATCGATCTCTTCTTTATCGGAAGGACGCTTCACAAGATCTTCAGCTTTCAAAAACAACCTATCCCAATAGTCAAGCTGTCGTTGTACGCTTTTCGTCTCCTTTTTCGATATGTTTGAAAAGAGTTGTGTTGCATCAACGCTATCAGTAATTGGTACAAAGGTGCCATCCTCTTCAAGATGCGGCAGAAACATAGTGGGTGAGTAGCGGTTCCAAACCTTCAAAGGGTGCACATAATAACTCCCTTCACAATCATAAATCTCAAGCAGTAACTGTGTTGTCTCGCGGATACGGGCGATTGTCTTGAATGAATGGCTGTGTCTCAACAGAGAAAAATATGCAATGGTATCAAGCTCAAACAAATAAGGACAGATAACAACAAAAAAATTGCCGATCATCAAGTCTGTTGCCCAGGCAGTAAGCAGATACGAGAGACAGTCGAATACATAAAATGCCTTTTCTCCTTCCTTGGTCACAATATTGTATACCTGAGTAGTAAACGCCTCAAACCCGACATGTGCATCGAGGTTATACCTTTTAACAACAGAGCCTTCATTTATGACCTCCATATGTTCTGCAAACCTGATGTAGATTACCTTTCTTCTTTCCTTCAGTGCCCTTTCAACAAACGGCGTTACAAAGTGTATGTAGTCTTCAATCTTATCGACCTGCCATACAACGTTGTCTCCTAAGCGAAGGCCGTTGAGCACGTCATCGAGACCATTAAGACCTGTGCTTGAATTAATCGTTGGTTTCATGATTTATCCTTTTATAACATATTCTAAGCTACAAGAATCTCTTTATTCTGTCGTAAGCTTCTTCAAAACGAAAGAGTCTCCTAAAATCGATTAGCCCTGCAAGCGCCCTTGAGTATGCCCTGATGCCTGCTTCCTCAAGGATTGAAACAGGATTTAGTCCACCGATTACAATTGCCCCAACCCTGCCCTCACTTACAGGTATGTCGAGAAGGCTCTGTCCGGGCAAACCAACCCTGACAAGCCCTCCAAGGCCTATCCTATCTAATGTCTCGGCAAGCTGGATAACGGTATCCCTGCTTTCTGCAGGAAATTCCCTGAAACTTGCACCAATTCTGCCGTTTCCTGTCTTAATTGCACCTTTGTAATCGGTCATTCCACTTCTTATAAATATCTCGAGTGGGTCGATGCTCGTTCCATCATACATGATGACCTCTGTAAATCTTACTGGTTTTTTGTCTCTTATTTCAAGCAAACCTCCGAAGCGTGAAGCAGTAGGGATTCCGTGTTTTAACAAAACGCCGTTTATTGTAATCGAGCAGACAGTGCCCACACCGATCATCCTTTCCGGCACATTTATATGCCCCAGGGATTCCCCGGGTCCAAGGAATGCCATAAGCTTCCCCATTGCAAAGCCGTCCGCATACACCTTTTTTATGTCGGGGATATGTTTTTCAAACAAATGGGGTTCAACAAGGGTTATGTTTATAACAACATTTCCCGTTTTAGTGTTCAGATCAAAGTTCATCTGATATGTCATCTGGTCTATTTTTGCCGATAAAAAACCAACCTTCTCAATGACGGTCGAGGATTCCAGTTCTGTCATGCCAAATTGCGTTATCAAATGCCCCTTTTTGCCGTTACTTCTGGTAAGGCCGTTCCGGTCAAGGTGCTGAAGGTATATGCGAACCGTCCTTTCGCTTATGTCATGGCCAAGCGCCGAGAGTTCTTCGGCTATCTTGGCGCTGGGCAAAGGGGTCTTCGAGTTCTTCAAGACATTCAAAACCATCAATTCCTTTCTTTTTTTTCTATTTAGCATATATCAGACTCCTTTTTTTCAATAGATTAACGGCAATTATATTTCTTGTTTATGGCAATAATGCCGATGTCACAATTATAATAGAAATTTATTCATACGGCAACAATAATTTTACGTTAAATATAATGCAATATTTACTTGACATTATATAACTACTCTGATAGATTTACACGCAGTCATGATGTTATATTATGGCAATATGTTGCCGCTTTATCGGAAATGAATTGCCAAATAAAAATAGAGGAGGATAACAAATGATCGAGTGGCCAAAAACAAACGATGCGATTGGGACCGTTAACAGAGGAAATCCTGCGGAATCAGGGCTGTGTACATTATGCAGGGCTGACTGCAAGGGAAGGTGTGAAACCTGGATTTCAAGTCTTAAGGGAAGAAAAATACTTTACCCGAGGGATTTTGGATATATTACAGCAGGCAGCGCAAATACATGCCATATCGGCGTTTCTTACAACTCATTGAGGATTCAGGGATACAACTACGGTGCATACGGTCTGCCTAACGGATTATCAAACTCAGCAGATGATTGCATTTTTCCGAATGTGAGCCTCGAAACTGAATTTGGGAATGAAGAGAAAACAAAATGCCGCATCCCCATTATGACAGGGGCACTTGGTTCAACTTTCATTGCCGCAAAATACTGGGATTCATTTGCCATTGGAGCAGCCCTTGTAGGCATTCCCATAGTTATCGGCGAAAATGTCGTGGGCATTGACAGAGAAGCCGTGATAAAAAACGGAAAAATCGAAAAGGCGCCCGAGCTTGACAGAAGGATTGAAAAATACTTGAAATATCATGATGGTTACGGTGCAATAATCGTTCAGATGAACGTTGAAGACACAAGAAACGGCGTTGCAGAATATGTCATTAACAAATATGGGGACAAGGTTATAATAGAACTCAAGTGGGGTCAAGGTGCAAAAAACATAGGCGGAGAGATTCAGGTTGACAGCCTCGGTTATGCATTATTCTTGAAAGACAGGGGATATGTTGTTGACCCGGATCCGACAAGGCCTGAAGTCCAGAAGGCATTCGAGCGTGGCGCTATCAAGGCGTTTGCACGACACAGCAGGCTTGGATACACAGACCTCAATTCGCCTGACAAGGTGCAGGAAAACTTTATGCAGTCTGTTGAATACTTAAGAAAGATAGGATTTAAAAAAATCTCACTAAAAACAGGTTCTTATGGAATGGAAGCGCTTGCAATGTCTATTAAATTTGCAACTGACGCCGGGCTTGACCTTCTTACAGTCGACGGCTCGGGCGGCGGAACAGGCATGAGCCCTTGGAACATGATGGAAAGCTGGGGCGTTCCTTCTATTCTTCTTCACTCCAAAACATATGAGTATGCTTCTATGCTTGCCGCAAGGGGCGAAAAGGTCGTTGATATTGCTTTTGC
>ENA-UOYA01003501-UOYA01003501.1-activated-sludge-metagenome-genome-assembly--contig:-NODE-3501-length-13941-cov-4.442604_pt1 | contig 13941 bp, 15 predicted proteins | sample MGYA00238163_ERZ764804 | MGnify/ENA primary metagenome ERZ764804 (study PRJEB28919, sample SAMN05720223) | activated sludge metagenome | isolation source: Anaerobic digester | place: Hong Kong...
CTCCTTGGGCTCGGCGCCGGGCGCCCCGGTCTTCACGCGGATGTCGACGAGGCCAGGCGCGAGCATCGCGCCGCGCCCGTCGATCACCTCGACGTCGGACCCGAACGGGCCGAGGTCTCCGCCCTGGGCGATGTCGGCGATGCGGCCGTCGGCGACCAGCAACTGGCCGGGACCGTCCCAGCCCGACGCAGGGTCGACGATGCGCACATTGGTGAAGGCGATGGGGCGAGCGGTCATATCTGGGCGAGTCCGATCCACTTCTCGACCGTGGGCGGTTCGTAGGCGGCCAGGCCGTCGAGCAAGGCGTCGCCATCGGCGTTGACGACCAGCATGTCGCGGTGAGCCATCTGCACGAACTCTTCGCCCACGGCATGGGCCAGGAAGGTCGTGAGCGCGTCGTAGTATCCGCCCGTGTTTAGAAGTCCGACGGGCTTCCTGTGAAAACCAAGTTGGCCCCAGGTCCAAACCTCGAAGGTCTCCTCGAGCGTGCCCAGGCCGCCTGGCAAGGCGACGAACGCGTCCGAAAGCTCGGCCAGGCGCGCCTTGCGCGTGTGCATGTCCGGCGTCACCTCCAGGCGCGTGATCCCGGTATGCCCGATCTCTCGCGCCATCAGGGCCTGCGGCATGACGCCGAACACCTCGCCGCCTTCGTTCAGGGCCGCGTCTGCGATCGCCCCCATAAGGCCGACATTTGCGCCGCCATAGACGAGACGGAGCCCGCGGCGGGCGATCTGGCGACCGAAGTGGCGCGCGGCGTCGACATAGGCCTCGCGGCGGCCGAAGTTCGCGCCGCAGAAGACGCAGACCGACGCCATATCGGCCATCAGTCGTTCTCCAGCCGTGCGGCGAGCGAGGCGAGGACCGCCATGCGGGCGGCGACGCCCATCTCGACCTGGTTCTGGATCAGGCTGACCGACAGATCGTCGGCGACGTCAGAGTCGATTTCCACGCCGCGATTCATCGGGCCCGGATGCATGACCCGCACATGGGGGGCGGCATGGGCCAGCTTCTCGCGGTCGAGCCCGAAGAACCGGAAGTACTCACGTTGCGACGGGGCCATCACGCCGTCCATCCGCTCGAGCTGCAGGCGCAGCATCATGACCACGTCGCAGCCTGCGACGCCTTTGCGCATGTCGTGGAAGACCTCGGCCCCCCACCGCGCCACGTCGGTCGGCATCAGGGTGGGCGGTCCCACCAGGCGCACCTCCGCGCCCATCATCTGCAAGAGCCCGATGTTCGAGCGCGCGACGCGGCTGTGCAGCACGTCGCCGCAGATCGCCACCTTCAGACCGCCGATGCGGCCGAAGGCGCGGCGCATGGCCAGGGAATCGAGCAGCGCCTGGGTGGGATGCTCGTGCTGCCCGTCGCCGGCGTTGATCACCGAGCAGGTGACCTTCTGGGAAAGCAGCGATGCGGCGCCCGACGAGGCGTGGCGCACCACCAGCAGGTCCGGCTGCATGGCGTTGAGCGTCACGGCGGTGTCGATCAGCGTCTCGCCCTTGGAGATCGACGAGGATCGGGGGCTCATGTTGACGACGTCGGCGCCCAGACGCTTTCCGGCCAGCTCGAAGGAGCTCTGGGTCCGGGTCGAGTTCTCGAAGAACAGGTTCATCAGCGTCCGACCCTTGAGCAGGTCGAGCTTCTTCGAGGTCTGGCGGTTGAGGGCGACGAATCCGTCGGCCAGGTCCAACAGGTCGTTGACCTCGACCGGGTTGAGATCCTGGACGGAGAGGAAATGCCGCTTTGGGAACGGGAAGGTCCGGGCCAGGACCTCGGTCATTCCGGTGGGGAGCGCGCTCATCAAAGCGGCGTCATAGGCGGCTTTGCCCGGTGAGGGAAGGGGCTCAGCCGGCAAGGTCTCTCAGGCGGTCGAGCGCGCCTTGCAGGATCCAGCCCGCGGCCATGGCGTCGACCAGTTCGGCGCGCTTGGCGCGGCTGGCGTCGAACTCGTCGATCAGCACGCGGTTCACCGCCATGGTCGACATGCGCTCGTCCCAGAATGCGATCGTCAGGTCGGGTCTCAGACGGAGCAGGTTGCGGGCGAAGGCGCGGTTGGACTGGCAACGCACCCCTTCCGTGCCGTCCATATTCACCGGCAGGCCGATCACCAGCCCGGCGGCCTGGCGCTCGTCCATCAGTGCGAACAGCGCCTCGGCGTCGGGCGTGAACTTGGTCTTTCGCAGCGTTTTCAAAGGCGTCGCCACGGTCCGCGTCGCGTCCGAGGCCGCGACGCCGATGGTCTTTTCCCCAAGGTCCAGTCCCACCAGCCCGCCGAAGCGGGGCAGGAGGGACGGGAGATCTGCAATGTCGACGACGGCCATGGGGCTCCATAGACGGCGTGGCGGGCCTCGTCACGCTGCGGCATAGTCCCCGGACAGAAGGCGGTAGCGGCGCATGGCGGATTCTGTTCGGGACATTGGAGGCGTGAAGGTGGCCTTCGCCGATCGCGACGGACGGCCGGCCCTCAGCGAACGCGACGCATCGGACCTTGTCGGCCTCGCCATGGAGCACGGGGCCCGGTGGCTGGCGATCCCGGCCGAGCGGCTGGGCGACGAATTCTTCCGTCTCGCCTCCGGTGTCGCGGGCCTGGTGACGCAGAAGTTCGTGAACTACGGCGTCGGGCTCGCCGTCATCGGAAACATCGCCGAACATCTCGACCGCAGCAAACCGCTGCGCGACTACGTCTATGAGTGCAATCGCGGCCGCCATGTCTGGTTCCTGGAAAGCGATGTGGCCCTGGAAGCCAAACTTGAGGGTCGCTGAGGCGACTTTCTGCGGCCCGCGCTTGTCAAAGCCCGCCCTGCGCGGCTAACCCACCCGCGAAGACGAGGAGGGCCCCATGGCCATCGACGCGGCGACCGTTCGAAAGGTCGCCAGACTTGCGCGCATTGAAGAGGCGGAAGATCGCCTCGAAACGCTGGCGAAGGAGCTGTCCGGGATCCTGAACTGGATCGAGCAGCTCAACGAAGTGAATACCGACGGCGTCGAGCCCATGTCGTCTACAGAGGCCTGCAAGTTGCCGATGCGCGACGACGTGGTGACGGACGGCGGCGATCCGGCGCGCGTGCTCGCCAATGCGCCCAAGTCGGTGAGCAACTTCTTCGTCGTGCCCAAGGTGGTCGAGTGATGAGCGAGCTGACTTCCCTGACCCTGAAGGCCGCGCTCGACGGCTTGTCCGAGAAGAAGTTCAGCTCGGTGGAGCTGACCAAGGCGCACGTGGCGGCCGTCGAACAGGCCCGGGCGCTCAACGCCTATGTCCTCGAGACGCCGGAGAAGGCGTTGGACATGGCGGCCGCGTCCGACGTCCGGCGCGCCAGGGGCGAGGCCGGCGCGCTCGACGGCGCGCCGCTCGGGATCAAGGACCTGTTCTGCACCGAGGGCGTCCGCTCGACGGCGTGCTCGAATATCCTCGGCTCGTTCGTGCCGACCTATGAATCGACCGTCACGTCGAACCTGTGGCGCGACGGCGCGGTCATGCTGGGCAAGCTCAACATGGACGAGTTCGCCATGGGGTCGTCCAACGAGACGTCGGCGTTCGGACCTGTCGTCAACCCCTGGCGCCGCGAAGGCTCCAACGCCCAACTGACGCCGGGCGGCTCTTCTGGCGGTTCGGCCGCAGCGGTCGCCGCTGGCCTCTGTCTGGGAGCGACGGCGACTGATACCGGCGGGTCGATCCGGCAGCCCGCAGCCTTCACCGGAACCGTGGGCATCAAGCCGACCTATGGGCGTTGTTCGCGCTGGGGCGTCGTCGCCTTCGCCTCTTCGCTGGATCAGGCGGGTCCGATCGCGCGCACCGTCGAGGACGCAGCGATCCTTCTGACGTCGATGGCCGGACACGATCCCAAGGACTCGACCAGCCTGGCTGTCGAAACGCCCGACTTCGCCGCCTTTGTCGGCAAGTCGGTGAAAGGGCTGCGGGTCGGCATCCCGAAGGAGTATCGGGTCGACGGCATGCCCCCCGAGATCGAGGCTTTGTGGGAGAAGGGCATCGCCTGGCTGAAGGAGGCCGGCTGCGAGATCGTCGAGGTGTCGTTGCCGCACACCAAGTACGCGCTGCCGACCTACTACATCGTCGCGCCGGCCGAGGCCTCGTCGAACCTCGCCCGCTACGACGGCATGCGCTACGGCCTGCGCGTCGACGGGGCGAACCTCACGGAGACCTATGAGAAGTCGCGGGCGGAGGGCTTTGGGGCCGAGGTGAAACGGCGCATCCTGATCGGCACCTACGTGCTGTCGGCCGGCTATTACGACGCCTATTACCTGAAGGCGCAAAAGGTGCGGCGGCGGATCGCCGACGACTTCGACCAGGCCTTCCAGAAGGTCGACGCGCTGCTGACGCCCACGGCGCCAAGCGCGGCGTTCGGCCTTGGCGAGAACTCCGACGACCCCATCGCCATGTACCTGAACGACATCTTCACGGTGACGGTGAACCTGGCGGGCCTTCCGGGCATGAGCCTGCCCGCGGGGGTCGACGCCAACGGTTTGCCGCTGGGGCTTCAACTCATCGGGCGGGCGCTCGACGAGGGGACTTTGTTTTCGCTCGGCGGCGCGCTCGAAAAGGCGGCGGACTTCAAGGCGCAGCCTAAGCGCTGGTGGTGACGGTTGCGGGCGGCCGTCCAGCCGCCCGCGCTGTCGGCTCAGTGGCCGGCGTGCTCGTTGTGCAGGGCGGTAAGGTCGCCCTGGATCGCGGTCAGCATGTCGTCGGTGAGCAGTCCCTGGGACATCGGCTCGAGCTGACGCAGGCTCATGCCCTTGAACATGTCATAGGACGGATGGTCCGCGACGCCGGGGATATGCTTGTCGAGCACCGCCTTGGTCTTCGGGTTGTCGACGAGTTCCACGATGGGCGTGGTCTCGACCGACGGCGAGGCGGCTGCAGCGGGCGCGGCCGTGGCGGCCTCGGCGGCCCAGGCGCCGGCGGGGCCGACAACTGCGACGGCCAGCGACAGGCAAGCAGCGACGAGAGACTTGTTCATGTTTGCGATTCCTGGGTTTCCCGGTGTTTTCGTGGGCTAGAAGCCTCGGGCCCGGGCGAGGCGCAAGCGGATTTCTACGCGGCGGCTTTCGCCGGCGCGCAGGCGGTTCTAGAAGGCGGTCATGACTGAGAACACCAAGCAGATCCAAGGCCGGACCGGCCCCTGGGAAATCGTCCTGGGCCTTGAGGTGCACGCCCAGGTCGCTTCGAACGCCAAGCTCTTTTCGGGGGCGGCCGTCGGCTTCGGCGCCGGGCCGAACGAGCAGGTCAGTCTCGTCGACGCCGCCATGCCGGGCATGCTTCCGGTGATCAACCGGCGCTGCGTCGAGCAGGCGATCCGTACGGGGCTCGGCCTAAAGGCGCAGATCAACCTCTGGAGCCGCTTCGACCGGAAGAACTATTTCTATCCGGATCTCCCGCAGGGCTATCAGATCAGCCAGTTCAAGGACCCGATCGTCGGTGAAGGCGAAGTCATCGTCGAGCGCGACGACGGTTCGACCTTCACCGTGCGGATCGAGCGCCTCCACCTCGAGCAGGACGCCGGCAAGAGCCTGCACGACCAGGACCCGAACGCGACCTATGTCGATCTGAACCGGGCGGGCACGGCGCTCATGGAGATCGTCTCGCGCCCGGACATGCGCACGGCGGAAGAGGCGGCGGCCTATGTGAAGAAGCTGCGCACCATCCTTGTCTACCTGGGCACCTGCGACGGCGACATGGAGAAGGGCAACCTGCGCGCCGACGTGAACGTCTCGGTTTGCCGCCCGGGCGCTTACGAGAAGTACCGCGCGACGGGCGACTTCAGCCACCTTGGCACCCGGTGCGAGATCAAGAACGTCAATTCCTACCGCTATATCCAGCAGGCCATCGAGTACGAGGCGCGCCGCCAGATCGAAATCCTCGAGGACGGAGGCAAGATCGACCAGGAGACCCGCCTGTTCGATCCCGGCAAGGGCGAGACCCGGTCGATGCGCTCGAAGGAAGAGGCGCACGACTATCGTTATTTCCCGGACCCCGATCTGCTGCCGCTGGAACTCGATCCGGCCTGGGTCAAGCAGATCGAGGCTTCGCTGCCGGAACTGCCCGACGCGAAGAAGGCGCGCCTTCAGGCCCAGTACGGCCTTTCCGCCTATGACGCCGGCGTCCTGATTTCGGAGGCGGCCAAGGCTGACTATTACGAGGCCGCCGCCAAGGGGCGCGACGCCAAGCTGGTGGCGAATTGGGTGACGAACGAGCTTGCGGCCAAACTGTCGGCCGGCGGTCTCGACATCGCCGAAAGCCCGCTCCCGGCTTCGGCGATCGCCGAATTGGTGGCCCTGATCGAAGAAGGCGTCATCTCCTCGAAGATCGCCAAGGACGTCTTCGAACGCATGTGGGCGGGCGAAGGCGCGCCCCGCGAGATCGTCAAGGCGCAAGGCTTGGAGCAGGTCTCCGACACGGGCGCGCTGGAAAAGATCATCGAGGACCTGATCGCAGCCAATCCGGGCCAGGCGTCGGCGGTCAAGGAGAAGCCGCAGGCCATCGGCTGGTTTGTCGGTCAGGTGATGAAGGCGACGGGCGGCAAGGCCAACCCCGGCGCGGTGAACCAGCTTCTGAAGGCGAAGCTCGGGCTGGAATAGCAGAACGCCCCGGGGCCCAGCCCCGGGGCGTTCGACGTTTGAGCGGCCGGCGCGTCAATCGTTGATGATATCGAGGATGAGGCCGGTGGCCAGGGCGACGAGAAGGTAGTCGTCTCCGACCCGGCGCCACTCGTAGCCGCGGGGCGGGGGACGGAGATGGCGACCGTGGTAGTCATAGACCACGACGCCGCGATAGGCTGGCGGAAGATATCCGCCCCGACGCCACGGCTCGTAGCCCGGGCGATAATAGGGATTGCCATAGTAGGCGGCGGGCGGAGGGCCGTAGTACCACTTGTTGCGATAGTAATAACCGTTGTGGTGGCCGCGGTCCCAACGGTCCTCACGTCGGTCCCAGCGATCCTCCCGCCGATCCCAGCGGTCCTCGCGTCGGTCCCAGCGGCCCTCGCGATGGTCCCCGCGCTCGTGACGATCCCAACGCGGATCGGCGTTGGCGGCGGTGGCGCCGGCGGCGATGGGGCCCGCCACGGCGGCGGCGGCCGCGAGGGTCATGATCAGGCGCTTCATCTTCAGGCTCCTTTCCTGCCTTGGAGGGTTCGGTTTCCCGAACTCGCGGCCCACTAGAGCGCCGGCCGCCTGAACTGGGGCTGAACGCCGCGGTCAGCAAACGCCGCGTGCTGTCGATGACCTTTAATTTCTTGAAAACAAAAAAGAACGTTCGAATCGACATGGCGCATGCGCGCTTAACTATATGTTCAGTCGAGTTCGACTCTCCTGCGCCCATGGATGACCGCGCCACGACCTAGAACGGGCGGGGCGGTCGCAGAGGGGACTGGAAATACGATGTCTGGGACAAACGCGACGGAGCACGCCGAAGGCCTTCCGCTGCCGAACCCGAACGCCAGCGGAGACGAACTCTTCCGTTTGGGACTGCTTTACTCGACGGGACAGGGCGGCGCGCCGCTCGACTATGTTTCAGCGCACATGCTGTTCAACCTCGCCGCCATGCGCGGCTCGGTCGAAGCCAAGGTCTACCGCAAGGAACTGAGCCAGGAGATGGCCAGCGAGGAGATCGCCGAGGCCCAGCGCGCGGCGCGCGAATGGCTTGACCACGGCTGATCCGCTGTCTGCCGCGCCGGTCAGTTGTTCTGGCCGTCCAGGGCGTAGTTGAAGCCGAACTGGATCGGCGACAGGTCGCGGAACCACTGTTGAACGAACAGCCCGGCATTGGCGACGCCGCTGCGTGGGACATAGACGATGTCGAACCGCCGGAGGGGCACCAGGTCCGCGCCGGCCGCCTTGAGACCCTTCAGGAGGTCCGCGCGTCGCACCATGCCCCGCCCGTCCGGGCCGCGCCGGACGATGATAACCGACCCGCGATCGGCGCTGGTGCGAAAGCCACCCGCCTGAACAATCGCCCGCAGGGCGTCCGCATCGCCCGCCATGTCATAGATGCCCGGATTGCCCACCTCGCCGCCGACGTAGACCTTCAGCGGGGCCGCCTTGGCCGCGACGAAGACCTGCGGCCGCAGAAGCTGGCTCGCATAGGCGTCTGAGAGGGCGGCCTGCAGTTCGTCGGCCGTGCGATCCGCCGCCATCACGGGCGGGATCAGCGGCATGGAGACCCGACCGTCGGGCTGAACGGTCACTGTCTTAGAAAGCTCGGGAGCGCTCGGCAGGGTCACCTCGAGCTCATCACCGGGATAGAAGCGGTACGGCGGCTCGTAGTCCGACCAACTCGCATAGGGGATGTTGGTGAAGTCCGCCCCGGCGCGCCGCGTCGCGTCGCCCGCGCAGCCGGTCAGGCTGGAGGTCAGGGCGAGGGCCAAGAGGCCGCGAGTCAGTGCCCGAAGCATGAATCGCAGCATAGCGTCTTCGAGACGCCACGCGTTAGCGCCGGTTTCCGGCGCCGCGTCAGACGAGCAGTTCGGCGTGGGCCGCGATGATCCGATCTGGGCGCACGGCGGATCCGGTCGGCAGGCCGCCAGCGAGATGATCGAACCAGATACAGAATAGACCGAGCCGCTGGGGCGCCTCGACCTCCCAGACCAGATTGTCGCCGACGATCCAGGCGTCCGGCGGCTGGCAGTCCAGCACCTCCAGCGCGTGCAAGTAGGCGCGGGGTTCGGGCTTTCCGAAGCCGTGCTCGCCCTCGATCTGGATATGGTCGAAATGGGCGGCCAGGGCGAAGCGCTCGATCTTGGCGCGCTGGGTGGTGGAGGCTCCGTTCGTTATCAGGCCAAGGCGCACGCCGCGCCGCCGCAGCGTTTCGAGGTTGGCGATCGCGCCGGGGAAGAGCGTCGTCGCCTCGTCGCGCCAGGCGGTCAGGCGATCAGCGAAGGCGAACGCGAGATCACGCGTGAGGACCGGGTTGGCGAGCGACGCGAAGGTCGCCGAGACGATCTCGCGACGGGTTTCGGCGAGCGCCATGCGTCCGGCCTGGTGGCGCGCCGGGTCCGACCAGTAGGCCTCGAAGTCGGCCTCCAGCCGCGCGGCGAGGACCTCCGGCGCAAGCGCGCCGAGCTCGCCCGTGAAGGTCCGGGCGATGCGCTGCAGGACCTCGGGCCGGCGACCGGTCGAAATCAGCGTGTCGTCGAGATCGAAGAGGACGGCCCTCGGCGCGGCGGTCATGGTCAGCGCGTCTGGCCGCCGTCGACCGGCAGAACGGCGCCGTGCACGAAGCTGGCCGCCGGAGACAGGAGGAACGCCGCCGGCTTCCCGATCTCTTCGGGACGCCCGAAGCGCTGCATCGGCACCTCGCGGCGGATCCAGCGGTTCCAGGCGTCGGCGCGCTCTCCGGTGGAGCGTTCCTCCCATTCGCCGCCTTCGAAGATGATGTTGCCAGGCGCGATGGCGTTCACCCGCACGCCCGTCGGACCGGTGATCCGGGCAAGTTCCTTTGCGAGGTGGTTCATCCCCGCCTTGGCCGTGCCGTAGGTGAGCGGCGTGCCCAAGGCGCCAAGGCCGGCGATCGAGCTGATGAAGAGGATCGCCCCCTCGCGGCGCGGCTTCATGAGGCGGTAGGCCCCGCGCGCCAGCCGCCAGGCCGAACCGAGGTTCTGGGCGAAGCCCGCCTCCCAGGTCTCATCGTCGACTTCGGCGCCGGGCGGGCACGGATGCAGGCCCACATTGGCCACAGCGCCCCAGATGGGACCTAGCGCGGCCTCGGCCCCGGACAGAGCCTCCTCGATCACGTCGGTCTGGCGCAGATCGCCCGCCATCGACCACAGTCGGTCATCGCCATGGATCGCAGCCAATCGGGCTCGCGTCGCCTCCAGCGCCTCGGCGCCGCGGGCGGTGATGGCCACCTTGGCGCCCTCGGCGAGGCAAGCCTCGACGATGCCCAGGCCGATCCCGCGGCTGGCGCCGGCCACGAAGATCGTCTTGCCAGAAAGTCCGAGGTCCATGTTCGCTCCGCTGTACTCGTGGTCTTGAGGTTGCGTCTGTTGAAGCTGCGGACCGAACGTCACGCAAGGCTGCTTTGACTGCCCCAGCGTGAAGACGGTTGAGTCATGTCCGAACAACGACCGGATCGACGGGGCCAGCCCCGGCGTCCGGGTCTGGGAGGACTGAGGTGAACTTCGACTTTTCCGACGATCAGAAGCAGCTGCGCGATCAGATGCGCCGCTACCTGACGGACCGCTGCCCGTCGAGCGCGGTGCGCGCCATTCTCGAGGGGCCGGAACCCTATGACCGCGAGCTCTACAAGGGCCTCGGCGAGATGGGCTTCCTGGGCGCAGCGATCCCCGAGGAATACGGCGGCGTGGGCCTCGGTCACCTGGAGCTCTGCGTGCTGGCCGAGGAACTGGGACGCGTGAACGCCCCCGTTCCGGTCGACAGCTCGATCTTTGTGGCTGCGGAGTTCCTGCTCGCGGCAGGCTCCGAGGCCCAGAAGCAGGTTTGGCTGCCCAAGCTCGCCTCGGGCGAGGCGGTGGGGACCTACGCCCAGGCCGAGGGGGCGGGGCGTGTGACGGCCAAGTCGATCAAGGCGTCGGTGTCTGGCGGAAAGCTGTCGGGGGTGAAGGTTCCCGTTGCGGACGGGGACAGCGCGGACCTGGCGATCGTGGCCGCGCGCGCCGGCGGTGACGAGCGGTCGATCTCGCTCTACCTCGTCGATCTGAACGGACCGGGCGTGAGCCGTGAGACCGTCGAGAACATCGACCCGACGCGGAGCCAGGCGAAGATCACCTTCGACGGCGCGCCGGCGGAACTGCTGGGTGAATCCGGCCAAGGCCTGCGCATTGCAGCCGACGTGCTGGACCGCGCCGCCGTGCTGACGGCGTTCCTCCAGGTGGGCGGCTCTGACCGGGCCCTCGAGATGGCGCGCGACTACGCGCTGGAACGCATGGCGTTCGGTCGGCAGATCGCTTCCTTCCAGGCGATCAAGCACATGCTCGCCGACATGTACGTGGCCGCCACGCTGGCGCGGTCCAACGCCTATTACGGAGCGTGGGCGCTCTCGACCAATTCGTCGGAGCTGCCGGTCGCTGCGGCCACGGCTCGGGTTTCGGCAATCCAGGCCTTCCAGCATTGCGCCAAGAACAACATTCAGGTGCACGGCGGCATGGGCTTCACCTGGGCCTTCGACTGCCACCTGTTCTACCGCCGCGCCAACAATCTGGCGCTCAGCCTGGGTTCGCAGACGACCTGGGAAGACCTGCTGATCGAGCGCATGCGTCGTCGCAACGACGCGGCCGCCTAAGGCGATAGGGAGAGAAGACTGATGAACTTCGACGACACGCCCGAAGAAGCCGCCTTCCGCGCCGAGGCGCGCGCCTGGCTCGACGCCAACGCCCCCAAGCACCTGGAGGCCGAACTGAAGCAGTCGACCTTCGGCAATATGGGGCTGAAGAGCGAAGATCCCATCGCTGCGGCCAAGGCCTGGCAAAAGAAGAAGCAGCAGGCCGGCTGGGCCTGTCTGCATTGGCCCAAGGAATACGGCGGTCGCGGCGCCACGCCGATCGAACGCGTGATCTGGGGTCAGGAAGAGGGCGCCTACGCCACCCTGGGCGGACTGTTCACGATCGGCCACGGCATGTGCGGCCCGACCCTGATGGCCTGGGCCAGCGAGGAGCATAAGCGCAAGCTGCTGCCGCCTATGGCGTCGGGCGACGAGGTCTGGTGCCAGCTGTTCTCCGAACCGGCGGGCGGCTCCGACCTCGCCGGCCTGCGCACTCGCGCCGAGCAGGCCAAGGACGGTTCAGGCGACTGGATCATCAACGGCCAGAAGATCTGGACCAGCGGCGCCCAGAACTCGGACTACGGAATCCTGATCACCCGGACGGACCCCAACGTGCCCAAGCACAAGGGGCTGACCATGTTCTGGCTGAGCATGAAGTCGCCAGGCGTCGAGATCCGTCCGATCAAGCAGGCCAACGGCCAGTCGGGCTTCAACGAGGTCTACTTCACCGACGTCCGCATCCCGGACGACCAGCGTCTCGGCGCGGTGGGGCAGGGCTGGACCGTCAGCCTGACGACCCTGATGAACGAGCGCCTGTCGATCGGCTCGGGCATGCCGACCGGCTTCCCGGAGCTTTTCGACTACTGCATGGAACTGGAGCTGGAAGACGGTCCGGCCATCGACAATCCGATGGTCCGTTCGCGCCTGGCGCAATACGCCGTCAAGGCCAGCGGTCTGAAGTACACCGGCATGCGCGCCATCAGCGCGCTTTCCAAGGGGGAGACCCCCGGGCCGGAAAACTCCATCGGCAAGCTGGTGGCCGGCGCCTCGATGCAGGAGCTCGCCATGTTCGCCCTGGATCTCCAGGGCCAGGCCGGCGTGCTGCTCGATCCCAAGCACGCTGAAGCCGCAAGCCGGTTCCAGGCCATGCTGCTCCGCTCGCCGGCGACACGGGTCGAGGGCGGCACCGATGAAATCCTGCGCAATATCATCGCCGAGCGGGTCCTGGGCCTGCCCGGCGACGTGCGCGTGGACAAGGACGTTCCGTTCAAGGACATCCCGACGAGCGGCCGGTCGGCCTGACGCCCGCGCGGCGCAGGGGCCGGGCGTGGTATGGATAGTGAGTCGTGTTTCGTGAGCGTCGCGCGTCGGCGTCTCGAGCTTCGAACGGATATCCATGGCCCCGCCCGGCGCCCTGACATCGCGGTCCTACGAGGCTTCGCCCAGCTCGGTCTGGGCGAACCGACCGCGCTATGCGGCGCGCGACTTCGTGGTTCTGCTGTGGCGCGAGCGCCTGCTCATGGCGGCCGCCTTCGCCGTCATCGTCATCCTCGGCCTGATTGCGGCCCTCTCGCTCAAGACCACCTATCCGGCCTACGCAAGCGTTCTGGTCCGTCTGGGCCAGGAGTATGTGTACGAGCCGCGCGCTGGCGACGCCGCCCGCGGCGCCACGCCGGACTCCGACCAACTCATCCAGTCCGAAACCGAGATTCTCGGCAGCGCCCAGCTGAAGCAAAGGGTGATCCAGCGGCTCGGGCTGAGCGCGATCTATCCTGAGCTCGGCAAGAAGTACGCCGCGGCCAAGCCGGACGAACAGCGCAAGATCATGGGCGCGGCGATCCGGGCCATGGAGCAGGGACTGAAGATCGAGACCGCCCCGGATACGCCCGTCATCCGCCTGAGTTTCGAGAACCCGGATCCTCAGAGGGCGGCCAAGGTCCTCAACAGCCTGCTGGAGGAGTACCTCGTCTACCGACGTGGCGTGCTGGGCGATCGCAGCTCGCCTGTTCTGGAGCAGCAGCGCCTCGCTTTCGAGAGCCGCCTGGCTGCCGCCGACGCGGCCTATGAGGACTTCCTGAACTTCAACCGGATCGGCGACTTCGCGGCGGAGAAGACGTCGCTCTCGCAGCTTCAGAGCCAGCTCGAAGCCCAGAAGTATCAGGTCGACGCGCAGCTTCAGGATCGTCTCGGCCGACTGTCGGCCCTCGAGCGGCAGTTCGCCCAGGTGTCCCCGGAGGTGGGGCTCTTCCGCGATCTCAATCCCGCCGGGGCCGACAAACTCGTCCAACTGAAGGTGCAGCGAGAGGACCTGCTGTCGCGATACCGGCCCGACTCGCGCTCGGTACAGGAACTCGACGCCCAGATCGCCCATCTGGAGAGGTCGCTCGCGGCCGGGCGGATGGAGGGTGACGGCGCCCGCCGCGTCGGCGTGAACCCGGTCTATCAGACCCTGCAGACCGACAAGATCCAGCTCACGGCCGAGGTCGCGGCGCTCCGCCAGCAGTCGGTCGCGCTCGGCGGACAGCTGGAGCAGGTGCTGCAGCGTCGCCTTCGTCTGGCGGAACTCGAACCGCGGTTCCAGGAGCTGGCGCTGGACCGCGACGTCCTGCAGTCGAACGTCCGCGCCTTCACCGTGAAGGCGGAGGAAACCCGCGCCGCCGAGGAAATCGCGGCCCAGAAAGCCTACGAAGAGGCACTCGCCAAGGCCA
>ENA-UOYA01003504-UOYA01003504.1-activated-sludge-metagenome-genome-assembly--contig:-NODE-3504-length-13936-cov-4.967149_pt1 | contig 13936 bp, 8 predicted proteins | sample MGYA00238163_ERZ764804 | MGnify/ENA primary metagenome ERZ764804 (study PRJEB28919, sample SAMN05720223) | activated sludge metagenome | isolation source: Anaerobic digester | place: Hong Kong...
CCGGGACAAGCGGTGATTGTGGCAGGCGGCGCGGGCCTCAGGTGCCAGCGCGGCGCTGTGCGCGCAGGCGCCGGCGGTTGGCGCCGACCAGCGCGTCGTCGGCGAGGGCGCCGTCGAGGCGCAACTGCTGGCGGTTGGTGCGCAGCAGGGCGCCGCATTCGCGCGTGAGCGTGTCGATCACCAGCTGCTGCATGCCGGTGTAGTACGGCTGCCGGTGGTAGTGCAGGAACACCGGCACGTCGTAGGGACGGAAGCCGGGCACCGCGCGCACGGGGATTTCCGGTCCGAGCAGGTGCACCGGCACCACCGCGCGGCCGATGCCTTCGGCCACGGCGTCGATGAGGCCGTAGATGTCGTCGAAGTAGGCGCGCTCCATGCGCGGCACCGTGCTGCCGGTCTGCGACAGGAAGAACTTCTCGGTGAAGTTGTCGCGCGGGTCGTGGTCGATGTAGCAGGCCTCGCGACCGCCATGGCGGGTGGATTCGATCAGCACGTTGCGCTCGATGCCCAGCGGCACGTTCTCCACGCCGGCGCGCTCGCATTCCGAGAGCGAGACGCAGTAGTCGACGTGGCCGTCCAGCAGCATGTCGTGCAGGCGCTCAACCTCGCCCTTGAGGGCATGACAGGACAGCCGGGGATTGGCGCGCAGGGCATGTCCCAGCGCCGGCAGCACGATCGAGCGCAGCGCCGAGGAATAGGCCACGATACGGAAGAAGCCGGCCACCTGGCCGCCGCGCTCGCCCATGAGGCTGCCGATGAGTTCGGCCTCCTGGTGCTCCAGCGCCGTGCCGTAGCGCTGCAGGATGCGGCCCGGTTCGGTCAGCTCCAGTGCGCCGGGCTGGCGCACGAACAGCGCCTGGCCCAGGGCCGACTCGAGATTCTGGATGCGCTTGGTCAGGGCGGGCTGGGTGATGTGGAGGATTTCCGCGGCGCGCGAGAAATTGAGCTCGCGCGCCAGCACCAGGAAGGACTCCAGCAGAGGCGAGGTCAGCGGCAGGCGCATGGCATCTCCGGCGCAGTCGGGGCAGGGAATGTGCACGGCTCGGCATTCCGTCGCGGGCCTGGCGCACGGCGCGCCCGTGACGGTATGCCGTGAACGCGGGGTGCCGGCGTCAACTATAACTCCGAGGAATGGGCCGATGCGCAACATTCATTGGTTCGGCACGGGCGGCGCACGTAGGCTCTGCGCCATTCGGAGGAGGGCCGGATATGTCCACATTGAGTTTGGCCAGTGTTCTGCCGCTGTCGCGCCGCGCGCCGCCGGCACCGGTGGTGCTGCCGGCGGAACCGACCGAGGCGCTGATCCGCCGCGTGCGCGAAGGCGATGCGCGCGCCCGCGAAGCGCTGGTGCGGCGCTTCCTGCCGCTGCTGCGGCAGTGGGCGCATGGGCGCCTGCCGCGCGCGGCGCGCGATCTGCACGAGACCGAGGATCTGGTGCAGCTGGCCCTGATGCGCGCGCTCAAGCACCTGGACCACTTTTCCTGCGAGGGCACGGGCAGCTTCCTGGCCTACCTGCGCCAGATCCTGCTGAACCAGGTGCGCGACGAGGTGCGGCGGCTCGGCCGTCGGCCCGAAGCGACGGAGATCGATCCCGAGCTCGCCGACGTCGATGCACCCTCACCGATGGAACACCTGGTCGGCGTCGAGCGCCTGCGCGCCTACGAGGCGGCGCTGGCGGCGCTGCCGCGACGCCAGCAGGGCCTGGTCGTGATGCGCCTGGAGTTCGGCATGAGCTACCCGGAGATCGCCGCGGAGGTGGGGGGGACACCCGACGCCGTGCGCGTGATGGTGGCGCGCGCCCTGGTGCAGCTCGCGGTGGGCCTGCGTCCCCACGCCCCCGACGCCGGCTGACTGTTCGGATCGGCCGTCTGCGCGCGTTCGCATGGACACGTCCCTGCACGCCGGCCCCGTGATGCCCAGCCCCCCTGACCCGCGCGATCTGGAAGATCTCGCCGCGCGCATCGCCGACGACGCGGCGGTGGACTGGCGCCTGCTCGCCCGCCTCGATGCGCGGGCCGCCGACACGGGTGCCGGCCTGCACGAGCTGTCGGGCCTGGCGCAGGCCTTTCGCGCGGTGCAGGTGCGCGCGCCGTTGCGCGAGAGCCGCCGCGTGCTGTTCCGCTTCGCCGGCCTGGACGTACTGGAGAAACTCGGCGAGGGCGCCCAGGGCGAGGTCTGGCGTGCCCACGACCCGCTGCTCGACCAGCAGGTCGCACTCAAGTTGCGCCGGCTCGATTCACCCGTGCTGGCGCACCAGTTCCTGCGCGAGGGCCGCCAGCTGGCGCGCGTGCGCCACGCCAACGTGGTGGGTGTGTACGGCGCAGCCGTGGAGCAGGGGCGCGCCGGCCTGTGGATGGAGCTGGTGCGCGGCGAGTCGCTGCAGGCGCTGGTGGCCGCCCAGGGGCCCTTGCCGGCGGATGAAGTGATCGGCGTCGGCCTGAGCCTGTGCCGCGCCCTCACGGCCGTGCACCGCGATGGACTGGTGCATGGCGACATCAAGGCCGGCAACGTGCTGCGCGACGACTCCGGGCGCATCGTCCTGACCGACTTCGGTGCCGCGCGCGATTGGCGTGAGGCGCGCGGCGACGTGGTTGTCAGCGGCACGCTGGCCTATCTCGCCCCGGAGGTGCTGGCCGGCGGTGCGGCCACGCCCGCGAGCGACCTGTATTCCCTGGGCGTGCTGCTGTTCTTCCTTGCCAGCGGCCGCCTGCCGCTGGAGACCGACGATGCCGAGGCCCTGCTGCAGGGGCTGCGCGACGGCCGCCGGCAGCGCCTGCCGGCGCTGGCACCGCGCCTGCCCCCGCGCCTGCTGCGGCTGATCGAGCGCACCCTGGATGTGGACCCGGCGCGCCGCCCCGCGGGCGCCCAGGCCCTGGCCGATGCGCTCGGCGACCTCGCCGCGCCGCGCGGCCGCCGCGTGCTGCACCTCGGCATGGCCGCCGTCGGCCTGGCGTTCGCCGCCTGCGTGCTCGGCGCCTTCGCCCTGTGGCGCGCCCCCATCGCCTCGCTGGCGGGCGTCGAGGCTCACCTGCATCGACTGGGGCCTGCGGCCGGCGCCGCCCTGCTCAGCGGCGACCGCGTCGCCGTGGGCGATCGGCTGGCCTTGAGCCTGGGCAGCACCGAAGCGCTGTGGGCCTACCTGTACAACGACGACGGCAGCGGCAGTGCGGCGCAGCTCTTCCCCATCGATGCCGCGCACGGCAATCCGGTGGCCGCCGGTACGCCGCGCTGGCTGCCGGGCGAGGGCCTGTCCTGGCAGATTGACCGCGCCGCCGTGCAGGAGGAATTCCTGCTGGTGCTGTCGCCGCAGCCGCTGCCGGCGCTGGAGAGTCTGGGCGCCGCCTGGCAGCGTCCGCGCGAGCCGGCCGCACCCAGTCGCGGCGCCCTGCGCCTGGCCGGGGCACCGGAAACCCTCACCCTGCGCAGCGCGCAATTGCGCGAAGTGCTGGCGCTGGCACAGCGCGAGCCGGGCGTGCGCGTGTGGCACTGGCAACTGCGCGCCGCAGTCCCCTGAGCCGCGGCCGCTGTCGCCGCGCGGTTCGGGCCGCGCCGGGACGCTGCGCCCCCCTGCCTGTGGGCCTGTGCGACACTTTCCCCGTCGCGGCGGGGGAGGGAGAGCGTGCGTCGCTGGCTGTGTCTGGTGCTCCTGAGCTGGCCCGCGGTTGCGGCGGCCTCGGCCGATGCCGTGCACCGGCTGCTGGTGGCCGATCGCTTCGACGAAGCGCGCCGCCTGGCCCTGGCCGACCTGGCCGCCGCCGGACGCGACTTGTCCTCCCGGGCGCAGCGCCTGGATGCGCTGCGCGCCCTGCTCGACGGCGCGATCGCCGCACGCGATGTGGCGCCGGCGGAAGTCGGCGACTGGGCGGCCGAGGTTCTTGCCGGGGATGGGGCTGGCGCGGCACCCAGCGGCCTGCGTGCCCAGGCGCTGGCGGTGCAGGCGGCACGGGCGCGCCGCGGCGATGCAGCGGCGCGCGACGCCGTCCTGGCGCAGGCCCTGGACCTCGCCCCGGCGCGCGGCGCCGCGGCCGCCTACGTGTACCAGGTCCAGGCCATGATCCTGGTCGACGGCTCGCACTTCGCCGAGGCCTGCGCCGCGATCGAGCGCGCCCGCGCGGCGCTGGATCGTCCGCGCGACGACTGGGAGCGCCTGCGCCGGGCCACGCTCGAGGTGCTGTACGGCGCCTACGCCGAGCGCGCCGGCCGCGACGATGCCCTGACGGTGGCGCAGCGCGGGGTGGCCGGCCTGCGCGGTGTGGCCGGGGCGCGCAGCCTGCACCACGCCTTTGGCCTCACCTACCTCGGCCAGCTGCGCTACTTCCGCGGCGACTACCTCGGCGCCGCCCGCGATGCGGGTGCGGCCGTGGCGATCCTGGCCGATCGCCCCGAACGCGCCATGGATCGCGGCGCCGCGCGCATGATCCAGGCCAATGCCCTGCGCACCCTGGGCGACTATGACGGCGCCCATGCGGCCTATGCCGACGCCATCGCCCTGGCGCGGCACGATCCCCTCGACGCGAACCTGAGCGGCCGCCTCAACGGTCTGGGCGTGCTGGAGCAGTGGCAGGGGGATCGCGCGGCCGCGCGCGCCACCTTCCTGCAGGCACTGGCCCTGATCGAGCACCCGGACGAGGACCGCCGCGCCATCCCCGTGCTCGGCAATCTCGGCCAGATGGCGCTGGAGGATGGCGATCTGGAGCGCGCCCAGGAGCTGATCGAGCGCAGCCTGCGCCTGTCCCTGCGCCTGTACGGCGCCGACCATGCCACGGTGCTGGACCAGCGCCTGTCGCTGGGCCTCCTGGCCCTGCGCCGCGGCGAGGTGGTACGGGCGCGCGACCGCCTGGCCGACGTGGTGCGCGCCCAGCACGACCGCTACGGCGAGGACTACCCACCGCTGCAGCAGGCGCGCTGCGCCCTGGCTCTGGCGCAGGCGCGTGCCGGCAATCCGGACGCTGCCTGGGGCCTGGCGCTGGAGGCGGAACGCCAGCGCGTAGCCCTGCTGCGGCGCGTCGTGCCGGTGCTTGCCGCGGGCCCGGCGCTGGCTTTCAAACGCCATCTGCCGGCCTGCGACGGCGTGCTGCTGGCGCTCGCGGTGCGCGCGCCCAGCGCCGCGCGGCTGCAGTCGGCCTGGGGCGCGGCAGCCGCGGCGCGCGGCCTGGCCACGCGGCTGCAGGCGCAGCGCCTGGCCATCGTGCGTGCGCGCGCCGACGCGCCGGCGCAGGCCGCCTGGCAGCGCTGGGAAAGCGCCGCCCGCGCCTACGCCGACGCCCTGCTGTTCCAGGCCGAGGCGCGCGCACTGGGGCGCGCCCGGCAGACCCTGGACGATGCCGAGGCGGCGCTCGGCGAGACGGCGCGCGGCGCGCTGCAGGCGCTGGTGCCGCCGCCCGATGCGGTCGAGCCGCGGGCAGACGGCGGGCCGCTGGTCGCCTTCGTCGAAGCGGCGGCGGTCGACCTGCAGGCGGCCAGCGCCGATCCCTGGCCCGCGGCGCGGCGCCTGTATGCCTTCGTGCGGGACGCGGCAGGCGTGCGTCTGCTCGACCTCGGCGACGCCGCAGCACGCGCCGCGGAAGTCGGGCGCTGGGAGCGGGCCCTGCGCGCACCGCAGTCCCCGGCGCAGGAGCTGGCGGACGCGGGTCGTGCCGTGCGCGCCGCCCTGTGGGATCCATTGCACCTCGCGGACGACGCGCGCCTGGGCTGGATTCCGGACGGCGCGGCGTTCCGCGTCAATCCGCTGGCCTTGCCCGATGGCGACGCCTACCTGGCCGAGCGCGGCCTGGTGGTGGCGGTGCACGACGCCGAGCGCGACGCCGCTCCGGTGGCGCCCGCCGCGCCGCGCGGCCGCCTGCTGCTGGTCGGAGCGCCGGACTTCGGCGCCGCGCCGCCGGCGTGCGCCGCCGGCCTGGCGCCGCTGCCCGGCGCCGTCGCCGAACTGCGTGCGGTCGCGGCGCGTTGGCCCGGTGCGGTCACCGTGCTGGACGGTGGCGGCGTGCGCAAGGATGCCCTGCGCCGCGAGCTTGGGCGCGCCGACGCCTTGCATCTGGCGACCCATCTGGTGCCGATCGGCGAGGGCTGCCCGCCGTTTGCGGCGGCGCGCGGCGCGCGCCTGGTGGCCGAGGCCGCGCCCAATCCCGCCGCGCTGGGCAACCAGTTGGCCCTGGCCCTGGCCGGCGCCAACCGCTACTACGCCCGGCGCGATGCGTCCGTGCTGCTGAGCGTGCCGGAGATCCTCGCGCTACCGCTGCAGCGCCTGCGCTTCGTCGTCTTGGCCGCCTGCGACAGTGGCAGTGGGCCGGTGCAGCCGGAAGAGGGCGTGTTCGGCCTGCGTCGGGCCTTCCGCCTCGCCGGCGCGGGTGCGGTGGTGATGAGCCTGTGGGCCGTCGACGATCGCGCCAGCGCCGACTGGATGGAGCGTTTCTACGCCGCCCTGGGGCAGGGGCAGGACCTGGCCCCGGCGGCAGCGCAGGCGGCGCGCGGCGAGCTGCAGCGACGGCGCCGCGACGGTGCGTCCACACACCCGTACTATTGGGCGGCGTACCTGGTGGTCGAGCCGCGCCGCTGAGGCGCCTGTTCGCTTGCGCCGCTGCGATGCATTGGGTCGCCATCGGCGCGGTGCGCGCGCAGCGTGGTGACGGTCATGGCGGTGGCGGCAGTGCAGGGGCGGTCAGAGAGGCAGGGTACAGGGGGCGAGCCATCCGGGCCCGCGTTGCCGGCGACACCGCCGGCCACGGTCGAACTGGTACGGCGCATCCGCGCCGGCGATGGCGAGGCGCGCGAGCTGTTGTTCCGTCGCTACCTGCCACTGCTGCGGCGCTGGGCCCACGGGCGGCTGCCCGCGCCGGCGCGCGACCAGGGCGACACCGACGATCTGGTACAGGTCACCCTGCTGCGCGCCCTCAATCGTCTCGGCGACTTCGACGTGCGCCACCCCGGCAGCTTCCTCGCCTACCTGCGGCAGATCCTGCTCAACGAGGTGCGCGGCGAGCTGCGCCGCCTCGCGCGCATGCCGGCGCGCACGGAGCTGCCGGAGGACCTGGGTCCTTCGGACGAGCCGACCGTGCTCGAGCAGCTGGTTGGCGCCGAGCGCCTGCAGGCCTACCAGGCGGCGCTGGCGGAGCTGCCGCGGCGCCAGCAGGAGATCCTGGTGTTGCGCCTGGAGTTCGGCATGACTTACCCGGAGATTGCGCTGGAGCTGGGCGCCAGCGCCGATGCCGTGCGCATCATGGCCAGCCGGGCTGCGGCCGAGCTGGCGCGCCACCTGGGCCAGGGCCATGGCTGACCCGCGCGACGAGGTGCAGGATCTCGCGGCCCACATCCTCGATCAGGGCGAGGTCGACTGGACCCGCGTCAGCGTCGCGGCGCGCCGCAGCGATCCCGAAGCCATCGACGGCCTGCGCCTACTGGAGGATCTTGCACGCGGCTTCCGCCACACCCTGGTCGGCGGCGACGCGACAGCCGCGCAGCGCCGTGACGCCGTACTGTTCCGCTTCGCCGGCCTGGAGGTGCGCGAGCGCCTCGGCCGCGGCGGGCAGGGCGAGGTCTACCGCGCCTACGATCCCCTGCTCGACCAGGACGTGGCGCTCAAGCTGCGCCCGGCCGGCTCGGACACGCTGGCGCACCAGTTCATCGCCGAGGCGCGCCGCCTGGTGCGCGTGCGCCACGCCAACGTGGTGTCGGTCTACGGCGCAGCCATGGAGCAGGGGCGCGTCGGCCTGTGGATGGAACTGGTGCGCGGCGAGACCCTGGCGCAGCGGCTCGCGTCGGGACGATTGACGGCGGAGGAGGTCGTGGCCTTCGGCGCCGAGCTGTGCGCAGCGCTGGCGGCGGTGCACCGCCACGGCCTGGTGCACGGCGACGTCAAGGCCGAGAACGTGCTGTGCGAGGCCGGCGGGCGCGTGGTGCTGGCGGACTTCGGCGCCGCGCGGGAAGTGCGCGACCACGGCGCGCTGAGCGTGTCGGGCACCCTGCATTACCTCGCTCCCGAACTGCTGCAGGGGGCGCCGGCCACGCCGGCCAGCGACCTGTACGCCCTGGGTGTGCTCATGTACCGCGCGCTGGCCGGCACCTTCCCGCGCCAGGCGCGCTCGCTGGAGGAGTTGCTGCACGAGCACGCCACGCAGCCCTTGCCGCCGCTGCGCCCGCGGGCACCCGGCGTGCCAGCGGCCCTCGCCGCCGTGGTGGAGCGGTGCCTCGACGCCGACCCGCGCCGGCGCCCGCGCGATGCCACGGCGCTGGCGCGTCAGCTTGAGGCGGCGCTCGCGGCGCCGCCGCGGCGCGGGGTGCTGCTGGCGCTGGCCGGCGGCCTTGCCGCCGCGGCGCTGGCCGCGGTGCTGGTCTGGCCGCGCGGCGGCGCTGCGCCGGAGTGGCAGGCCGAACTGCTGCTCTACCGGCTGCACGGCGCCACACCGAGCCGCCTCGGCGACGGCGAAGCGGTGCAGCGCGGCGACGGCCTGCAGCTGGTCTGGCGCAGCGATGCCGTGAGCTGGCTGTACGTGCTGGACGACGATGGCGGCGGCGCGGCGGTGCTGTTCCCCGTCGCCGGTCTGCAACCTGGCAATCCGCTGCCGGCAGCGACCGCGCAGACCCTGCCGCGCGACGGCGCGCAGCCCCTGGCGTGGACCATCAGCGGGGACAACGCGCAGGAGGACCTGCTGGTCATCGCCGCGCGGCGACCGCAGCCGCGGCTGGAAGCGGTACTCGCCACGTGGCAGCACAGCATGACCCCTGCGGCACAGCGTGGGGCGACCACCCTGGCGCCTGCCGCACTGCCGCCGCGGCTCGACAGCGCCGCGCTGCGGCAGGCGCTGGATGCGGCCGAGGGCGAGGTACGGACCTGGCGCTTCCGCTTGCCGCACACCGAGGCGGACGCCCCCTGACGCCGGCGCGGCGGCGCATGGCGCCGCCGCGCGCGCCGGCATGGCGGCGTGCACTCTCTGCGGGCACACTGCGCCAAGACGGTGGCAGGGGCGTGAGGGCGATGGCAGGCAAGATGGCGCGGCTGGCGGGTCTGATCGTGCTGGGCGCGGCGCCGGCGCTGGCAGCGGCGGACGACGCGGTGCAGCGGGCCATCGTCGAGCAGCGCTTCGTCGAGGCCGGGCAGCGCATCGACGCGGCGCTGCGTGGGACGGCCGATGCCGACGTTCGCGGCGACTTGCTGCGCGATCGGCTGGAGCTGACGGTTGTGCGTGAGCGCCTGGGAACGGACGAGGGCACCGCGCTGCGGCGCGATCTCGCCGATCACGCAGCGCATGCCGACGCTGCCTGGCAACGCCGCGATGCGTTGCTGCAGGCGCAGGCGCAGGTTCCCGCCAACACCGCTACCGTGATCGAGGCCGCCACCGCACTCGCCGCCGGGGAAGCCTCCGGGGAGTGGCGCGCGGAGGCCCTCGATGCCCTGGCCTGGAGCGCCTGGGGCAAGGCTCGCGGCGGCGACGCGGCGCAGCGCGCGCATTTCCTGCAGGCGCTGGAGCAAGCCCTCGGCGCCTGGCAGGCGCTGCCCGGACTGCATGCGCGACGGCACGAGTTCAACCTGCGTGTGCTGCGCGGACGCCGCCTCAGCGTCCAGGGCGATTTCGTCGCGTCGATCGCGCAGTACGCCGAGGCGGCCGCCTACGCGGCGCCCGTCTTCGGTCGCGACAGCGTGCCGGTACTGGAAGCGGAATCCGCCCGCGCCAGCGATCTGGAGTCGCTGGGCCGCTACGCCGAGGAGCGGGATCTCTACGTCGACTTGTTGCGCCGCGCCCGCGCCCACTTGGGCGAGGAGCATGCCTATGTCGGGCGCCTGGAGGCTGGTCTGGGCGCCATGCTGGCGCAAGTCGGAGACTACGCCGGCGCGCGCCGCCACTACGAGCAGGCCGAGCGCATTCTGGCGCACGCGCCCGACGTGGCCTGGAAGGTGCGCCTGCTCGTGGCGGTGAACTTCGCCAATGCGCTGCAGGAGTCGGGCGACGGCGCGGCGGCGCGCGAGCGGCAACTGCGCGCCCTGCAGTGGATCGACACTCAGCCGGGACTGGAGTACGCCCGCCCCATCGTGCTGGCCAACCTCGGCAATAGCGAATTCGGCCTGCGCCGCTATGCGGATGCCGCGGCGCACTTCCGCCAGGCGCTGGCCCTGCGCGAGAAGATCAACGGCGCGGCCGATCCCGGTCTGGCCTTCGCCCTGGAGGGCCTCGGCAGCGTGGCCCTGGCGCAGGCGCACTACGCCGAGGCCGCCCCCTATTTCCAGTGGGCGCTGGAGCTGCGCCAGCGCCACCTGCCCGACGTGCACCCGATACTCACGGCACTGCGCTTCGGTCTCGCGCTGGCGCAGTGGGGCGCGGGCGAACGCGACGCGGCCTTCACCCTGGCGGTGCAGGCGGCCGAGGCCCAGCAACGCCTGGTCGCGGGCGTCGCCTCGGACTACCTGGAGCGCCAGAGCCTGGGCTTCCGCGACAAGCTGGTGCCCGCCACCGCCCTGGTGGTGACGCTGGCCGCCGGACGCGGCGACGCAGCGAGCACGGCGACGGCCTGGCGCCTGGCCATGGGCGAGCGTGGCCTCATCGCGCGCACGCAGGCACGGCGCCTTGCCGCCGCGCGGGCCGCGAGCGACCCCGCCCAGGCACAGGCCTTGCAGGCCTGACGCAAGGCCAACAGCGCGCTCGCCGCGGCCTGGTTGGGGGGCACCGCCGGCGCCGACCTCGAGACGTTGCGGATGGCCGCCGAGCAGGCCGAAGGCCAGCTCGGCGCCGGGCCGGCCGCCGCGGCCGCCATGCAGGCGCCCGAGATCGCGGTCCTCGCCGCCGCGCTGCCGCCCGACGCGCGTCTGCTGGCCGTGACCGAAGGCCTGTCGCGGGAGCAGATGCACGGGCAACTGGATACGGCCGGGGCCGGCGTGCCGCAGGAGTGGTATGCCTTCGCCCTGGACGCGTCGGCCCGGCCGACGCTGCGCCGCCTCGGCAGCGTCGCCGCCATCACCGCCGATGCGGACGCCTGGTATGCCGCGCTGCGCGATCCGCGCGCCAGCGCGGCCGAGCTCGATCGCCGCGGCGGGGCGGTGGCCCGCGATCTGATGGGCGCGGACGGATCCATCGCGCCCGGCACCCTGTTCATCGTGCCGGCCGGTGAGCTGTTTCGCCTCGACCTGGCGGCCCTGCCGCTGGCGGGCGGCTTCGCGGTCGAACGCGGCCTGCGGGCGCACGTGCTCACGCACGAGGCCGATCTGCTCCTGCCACCGCCGCGCGGTGAGGCCGGGCGCGTGCTGCTGGCCGGCGCGCCGGACTTCCCCGCGGGCGCGGGGACCGGTGCGACGCGGCGCCAGCTGTGCCTGCGCGCTCCGCAGGAGGGCTTTGCGGCTCTCGCCAGCGCGGCGCGCGAGCTGCGCGAGCTCGACGCCCTCTTCGCTGCGCGGCACGAGCCGGTCGAGCGGCTGAGCGGGGCGGCGGCGACGCGCGAGCGCGTGCTCGCCGCGCTGCCGCAGGTGCAGGTGGCGCACCTCGCCACGCACGGCTTCAGCCTGGACGCGAGCTGCGCGGCGGTGCCGGGGGCGAGTCGCTCGCTCACCCTGCAATCGACCGCGCGCGAGGCGATCGCCGGGGAGGTGCCGGCGGTGTCGGGCCTCGCCTTCAGCGGCGCGCACCTCGGCGCTCCGGCCACCGGCATCTTGAGCGACGTCGACCTGGCCGCACTCGACCTGCGCGGCGTCGACTGGATCGCACTGTCGGCCTGCGATTCCGGCCTGGGCCCGGTGCGCCGGGGCGAGGGCGTGTTCGGCATGCGCCGCGCCCTGCGCCTGGCCGGCGCGCGCACGGTCGTGATGAGCCTGTGGGAAGTCGACGACGAGGCCACCGCTGCCCTGATGGCGGCCGTGTACGCGCAGCGCTTCGGCCGGGGCCGGGACGTACCGACGGCGATGGCCGCGGCGCAGCGCGAGACGCTGGCCGCGCGGCGCGCCGCGGGCCAGTCCGTGCACCCCTACTACTGGGCGGCCTTCGTCGCCGAGGGTGGCTGGCGCTAGGGGGTCCCGGGTCAGGTCCGGAAGCGGTGGCTGCGGCCCCGCCCCTGCCGCCAGCCCGTGGATTGCGGCCGCGCAGGGTGCCGCCGTGTTCGCTTGCGTCGCTTCCCGGCATTGCACCCACCCGGATTCGGACAACCGAGGTGTGCCGTGTTGCGCAAACTCCTGCTGCTGATGCCGCTGGCCGCTGGCGCAGGCCTGGTGCTGGCGTCCCCCGCCATGGCGACCACCGTGTGCGTGTCCTCCACGGCCCAACTGCGCAGCGCGCTCGCCAGCTGGCAGAGCGCCAGCGGCGGCACCTACACCATCAAGCTGGTGCAGGGCACGTACCCCTATCCCAACCTCGACTATTGGTCGCAGCCCTACGCCGGCGGCGACGCCAGGCTGCTGCTGCTCGGTGGCTACACGGCCGGCTGCAGCAGCCGCAGCCTGGTGGCGACCAACACGGTCCTCGACGGTCAGCAGGCGACGCACGATTCGGAGTTCGGCGTGTACGGCGCTAGCAGCATCCTGGTCGAGGGCATCACCTTCAAGAGCTTCGCGCGCAACGTGACGATCGACGGCGATTCCAACGATGCGGCCGACAGCATCGTGGTGCGCTACGTCATTGGTACGGATCTCTTTGGCGCCGCCTCGACGCAGCAGAACTTTGCCGGGTTCAGCGTCACGGGCAAGTCGAACATCCGCGTCGAGTCGAGCCTGTTCTACAACGTGCACGGCGGTGACACGGCCGCGGGTCTGGGCGTCTTCGGATACGACGACAACGTGGTAGCGGTCATCACCAACGTGACCTCAGCATACAACGGTGCGCGCGGCCTGCAGATGGGCTGCTACCAGTGCAGCGGCTCGGTGCTGGCCTACAACACCATCCTGTACAACAACGCCGCCGGCGACCTCGATACGCGCAACTCGGCCAGCATTCCGGTCATCGCCTATTCGGACCTCGACCCCTCCCGCGTCGCCGGCCTGACCACTTCGCTGGGCAACATCAATGCCGACCCGCGCTTCCAGAACCCGCTGAATGGCAATTTCCTGCTGCTGAGCAATTCCCCGGCCATCAACATCGGGGCGGCCGAGAGCACCGTGCCTGGCGGCTACGCTAGCCAGGACCTCGACGGCGGCACGCGCGTGATCGGCAGCCGCGTCGACCTGGGCGCCTTCGAGTCGAACATCAACGACCTCGTCGCGCAGACCGTCACCTCCAGCGGCGATGACAGTCTCAACGCCACGCTGCGCACGGCGATCAACACCGCCAACACCAACCCGAACGCCACCACCATCAACTTCAACATCGCCGGGGCGTGTCCGCGCGTGATCACCCTGTCGTCGCCGCTGCCGGACATCAGCGCGGACACGACCATCAACGGTTACAGCCAGCCCGGCGCCCGGCCCAACACGCAGTACCTCGGCTACGACGGCCAGATCTGCGTCATCCTGCGCGCGGCCAACGCCGCGGTCGGCCATGCCCTGCGCGTGAGCGGCAGCGGCCGGCTGACCCTGCAGGGCGTGGAGATCGAGGGCTTCGCCACGGCGGGTGTGCGGCTGGCCGCCGGCAATGGCAGTGTCATCACCGGCAGCGGCTTTGCCGCCATGCCGGGCGCGGCCGCCAACGGCGCCGGCATCCGCATCGAAGGCACCGCCAACCACAGCCTCATCGGCGGCCTCTCGGCCGGCAGCCGCAACGTCTTCAACCAGGGCAGCACTGGCGTGGATTTCGAGGGCAATGGCACGGGTCGCGCCAACAACGTGCAGGGCAATTACTTCGGTTTCAATTTCGACGGCAGTCCCTGGGCGGGCGCGGCCATGACCTACGGTGTCTACCTGGTCGGTTCCGGCGGCAACACCATCGGCTACAACTACATCGGCGGCATGGCATCCAATGGTGTGCGCCTGAGCGGCCCTAACAGCACAGGCAATACCCTCGTATCCAACAGCATCGGCGTCGCGCCGGAC
>ENA-UOYA01003505-UOYA01003505.1-activated-sludge-metagenome-genome-assembly--contig:-NODE-3505-length-13934-cov-3.578716_pt1 | contig 13934 bp, 14 predicted proteins | sample MGYA00238163_ERZ764804 | MGnify/ENA primary metagenome ERZ764804 (study PRJEB28919, sample SAMN05720223) | activated sludge metagenome | isolation source: Anaerobic digester | place: Hong Kong...
AAATATATAATCTTAGGACCTTCATTGTAAACCTTAGGTTTACCGTACACTGCTTCTACATGCGCCACTGTATCTCCCAGAGCCACGCTGCCGATACTCATCTCTTTCTGCACAGCAGCCTCATTCATTGCCAGGGCCGGCACAGCCAACAACAGACATAGACTGCTTAAAAGCAACAGTCTCAAGATAAATTTTTTCATATTCCGCCTCCGTTTAAACTTACTTACTGCCATGGACGTTGTAAGTTTTTCCGTCCGTAGTGATAATCAGGTCCCCGTTCTGTTTGGTTGTGACAACCTTAATGCCCAGATATTGATAGGTGCTCAGCACCTTGGGATCAGGATGTTTAAATTTTTCCGGATCGCCGCCGCAGCTGATAACGCCCCAGGTCGGTTTCACCGTGTTCAGCCAGTTCCAGGTAGAAGAAGTCTTACTGCCATGGTGCGCTACTTTCAGCACATCCACATGTAAATCTGCCGCTGGATAATTACCCATTACCTGGTATTCCGCCGCCGCTTCCATATCTCCGGTAAAAAGCATCTGGAATTTACCATAGTGCAGCTTCAGGACCAGGCTGTTGTTATTCAGATAGTGACCATATTCTTTCTTTCCTTTAGGAAGAAGCTGGCTGCCCGGCGAAAGTACGGAAAAATAAAAACCATCCTTCAAGGTTAACCTCTGGCCACGCCGCAATATCGTCCGGTTCCAGCGTCCTTCCGCATATTCCTGAAACATATTTTTCACAAAATTGCTGTAGTCATTTACAACGCCGGCGTCATAGATGCAGCCCACGCCAAAATTGCGCAGTACTGTCAAGAGGCCGCCGTTATGGTCGCTGTGATAATGAGTGATGATGAGCGCATCAATAAAATGCACCTTGTTCTCCCGCAGTTTCTGCAGGATAGTATCGTTGGCAGATGCGTCGCCGGTATCAATCAGGACAGTCTTACCGTCACCCTGGAGCAGGATGCAATCGCCGTGGCCCACATCTAAAAGTTTAATCGTCAGCTGTCCCGGCATAACTGGAACTTCTGCTGCCGCTACGCTACCTGGCGTGCTGCCTTGTTGCGCAGGTACCGTTGGCTGGGACCTGGTTCCAGTATCAGGTCCCACATTCGTTGCTGTTGTCCCGGCTAACTGAGCCAGGATACTGCTAGTGCCTTTACTACTGCCGCAACCTGCCAGCAAACAGCTCAGCGCCAGCACAACTATCAGAAATTTGCACAACCTCTTCATCATCCAGCCCCGTTTCCTCTTTCAGCTTATATGTTACGATTGACAATTTTATTGTACACAAGAGCTATGACAAATCTATGTCAGCGTTTGCCTAATTCCTTTTTCATGATACGTTTATAGGCTTCCACGCCCGGCTGATCATACGCATCCACATCCGCCAGTTCGCCCTCATAAGCGATGCTGAACATCAGGAACATCAAGAGCTGTCCTAAACGACGCTCGTCCAGTTGGGGCAGGATATAACGGGCACTGGGACGGCCGTCGCTGTCCAGAGCCTGTTCATTAGCGGTCAACGCCAGTTCCAGCAAAGCAGCTACATCCCGGTCTGCATATTTCTCACACGCCGCGTCATGGGCAAAAATTCTGGGAGTAATTACCTTACTTTTCTGCCCTACCTGCAGGAACTGTACCACCTTATTGCGTTTGCCATCCTGATGCTGTTGGGTCTGCGCGTGCATATCCGTAGTACCTACGGCAACAATAGGCGTACGCCCATAATTAATTTCTTTTCCTTGGCGGTCAGTACGTTTGCCCAGAGATTCTGCCAGCAACTGCACATACCATTCGCCCAAACTTTTAAGCCGGTCTCCATAGCCCATGAAGACTTCAATGTCGGCGCCCAGTTTCTTCTGCGCCAGGAATTTCAGACCTGCATTAATCAAGGCCGGATTGTCTTCCTGTTTCGCATTCAGGCATAAATCAGCCATGTCCCGGGCACCCTGAAGCAGCTCCCGGATATTAAGTCCTATCACGGCCCCGGTAATCAGACCGGGATTAGAGAGAACGCAAAAACGTCCACCGATGCCTTCCGGCAGGTTAAAACAGCGCCAATGATGTTCCTGTGCCAGACGGAACAAGGCAGATTCTTTGGGGTCCATACCTGTTACGGCAGTAACCGTTACCTTATAATGCTTATCCTGTGTCAGCTTGCCGTAAAAATAACTAAAAGCAGCTAAAGGTTCCATGGTCGTACCGCTCTTGCTGATAACCACCATCTCCACCCTGAGAGGCGCTTTTACCGTGGCTGCTGCAGCTCGCACTGCTTTCCTGGATGCCAGATATTTGAGTTCTGTTTCCAAATCCAGAAACGCCTGAGCATCTACATTGTTGCCCGAAAAATAAATGCGTGGACGGCCGTGGCGTTTAGGTTTGGGCAAACTGTTCCAGTAAGAACCGGCGCCCAGGTCGAACAAAACTTTGTTGCCCAGATAAGAACCACCTATGCCAAAAAAGAGCACCACATCTGCCTCTTCCTTGACCCTGGTTCCATACAATTCCAGTTCACGTACCGATTCTTCCGTATTGGGATTACCCTTTTCCAGGTAACCCTGACGCATAAAATAAACATGTTCCGGTGTTCCGTCCTTGGACAGATGCCCGGCAGAAACACCCTGATAATAAATTTTACGAATCCGGGCCGCCGCGGGCATCAACCCGGAAGCAAAAGTTTCCAGGTCCTTCATCGTTAAACGCTTTTCGCCCAACATCTTGGAGTAATCAAAAATGAAACCATCCTTAAGACCCACTCTGGTTTTCCACATCATCATCGCTCCTTTTTTTATTTTTACTTCTTACTGTCATACACATCTGCACGCCTTAACACCGCCATGTTAGCCCAGATTATCCAGGGCACCGGCAAAAGTTAAGGCCGTCACGCCGGCAGCACCGGCAGCCCGCAGCGTCTTAGCTGCTTCCTGCATCGTGGCGCCTGTGGTAAAAATATCATCCGTCAGGATTATTTTTTTACCACGGACATCACCCAGCACTGCAAAACAACCTTCCAGGCACAAACTGCGCTCTTCCGGATTCAGGCTGAACAATGGTTCCGTAGGCCGGGTTCGCTTAAGCAAGGACCGCCAGACCAAACCTTGTTCCGTCACAGCCTGCCTGAATAAAACTTCAGGCAAATCAAAGCCACGTTCCTGACGCCGCCGGGCATCCGTAGGTATCCCTGTCACCAGGGCTTCCTGCGGCAAAAATGCCGGCCACTCTTCCCGGTCTAAGGCCAGACCTGCCTCACTACCTAAAAGGACAGGCAGCTCCCGGTCCCCGGCAAACTTAATCTTCCGGATGGCTTCTTTCACCGCCTGATCGTAGGCAAATAGCAACCACGCCCCGTCCAGTGCTTCCTCCGGCGGCAAAATTTTACCCACCCACAAGCCCTGCCGGCAAGCCGGACAAAGCCAACCGTCCGCAATCTCCACCCGGCACCCATAGCAGAGCCGGGGAAAAAAGATTTCTCTTACCAGACTGCCCAAAGCTCCGCACGCTATACTAAACTGTCTAAAAATACTGATGACCTCATCTCCTTCATACAATGTTTTAGCATAAAATTAAAGTGCAAAGAACCGCACTCTCATTACTACCTGAGACGATATCCCAGTGGTCACACGATCTCGCCGTCTTCCTGCAGACGCTCTGCCAGCAAGGAATAACGCTTGCGGGTACGATCGTTCAAGACCGCCGTCTGCAAAGCAGCCTTGGTCCCTACCAGCAAAACTTTCTGTCTGGCCCTGGTCACCGCCGTGTACAGCAGGTTACGCTGCAACATGATATAATGCCCCGGTACCAGCGCCAAAATTACCATAGGATATTCGCTGCCCTGGGATTTGTGTACGCTCATGGCATAAGCCAGCTGTAAATCTGCTAGTTCTCCCTGCGCATAGGCTACATACTGTCCGTCCAACCGTTCAGGATACCAAACCTGTACCGTCTGATCCTGGCTGATGGCCATGATGCGGCCGATATCACCGTTATACACATCCTTATCATAATTATTGCGAATCTGCATGACCTTATCACCCAAACGGAATATGCCTCCCGGAATCCGGACCTCTCCCTTTCCCGGCGCGGCCGGATTCATCCTGGCCTGCAACAACTTATTTAAATTCTCTACCCCGCAGGGACCACGATGCATGGGGGTTAAAACCTGGCACTGCTGCCAGTCTTTCTGATTGGCCGCCGCATATGTTTCCGTAATAAATGCGGCTGCTTCAAACTCGTTCTGGTAAAAAGCCATGGCAAAATCCGTGCCCGGCACACATTCCGGCAAATCGCCCTGATTAATCTTATGCGCATTGCGCACGATAGGACTGACTTCCGCCTGACGGAAAACTTCTTTTAAACGTACCACAGGCATCTTGCCGGAACGGATAATATCTTTTAAGACGCTGCCGGCACCCACACTTGGCAGCTGGTCCACATCTCCCACCAGGATCAGACGACAGCCGGCCGGCAAGGCCTCCAGCAAATGGTAGGTCAGCACGATATCCAGCATCGAAGCTTCATCTATGATAACCGCATTAGCTTCCAAAGGATCGTCCTCATCTTTTCCAAAAACGCCGGTAACATTATATTCCAGCAGGCGGTGTACCGTCTTAGCTTCCTGCCCGGCTGCTTCGGCCAGACGCCGGGCCGCCCTGCCTGTTGGTGCTGCCAAAAGTACCTGACAGCCTGCACGTTTCAGCACCGCCAAAATACCTTTGATAATCGTAGTCTTACCGGTACCAGGACCACCGGTAAGGGCAAAGACGCCGTAGCGCAGTGACACCCTGATAGCTTCTTTCTGGGCTTCAGCCAATTCAATGCCTGCCTCTTTTTCCCAGGCTGTCATGATGCGTTCAGTATCCACTTTGCCCAGACTGGCAGCATTATCCCGCAAATACAGCAGGTTCCTGGCTGTTTCCACCTCAGCCCGATACAGATATTCCGGATAAATTAAAGTTTGCCCGCCGTAATCCACCGTACGCAGCAGGTCCGCTTGAATCAGTTCATTACATTTTCGTTCCACCGGTCCCGGATCCACGCCCAGTAATCTGGTAGCCAGCCGTAGCAGTTCTCCTTCCGGAACACAGGTATGACCGTTAGTAGCAATCGTCGTCAGGGCAAACCCCAGACCGGCCTGAAGCCTGGCAGACGCTTCCCGTTCCAGGCCCATATCCATAGCAATCTTATCCGCCGTCTGAAAACCAATGCCGTCAATATCGGCGGCCAGATCGTACGGGTTATTCTGAATCCTTTCCAGTGCCAGATTGCCATAGGCTGCCTGAATGCGGGCCGCATAGTTGGCGCTGATACCGTGGGACTCCAAAAATAACATCAGTTCCCGGATTCCCGCCAGTTCTGCATAAGCTGCCCCGATATCTGCTGCTTTTTTCCGGCCGATACCCGGTACTTCTGCCAACCTGGCAGGCTGCTTAGATAAAATATCTAAGGTGGCCGCGCCAAAAGTAGCCACAATCCGTGCTGCCGTAACTTTACCGATACCCTTCACGGCGCCCGAGCCCAAGAAATGCTCTATTCCGGACGCTGAGGAAGGCATTACCGTCTTATAAGTCTGAATGGCAAACTGCCGGCCAAAGCGGCTATGCTCCTGCCACAACCCCTGCGCCACGATATTTTCACCTAAAAAAGGCGCTGGTCCTTTAAACACGGCAGTTACCTTGCCTGTACCCGGACTCTGCACCGCAAAAACACTAAAACCTTGGTCCGCACTTTGAAAGACGATACCGGCCACGGCTCCTTCCAGTTGTTCCATCACACACCCCGTTCGTAATTATTCCTTTTAATTATAACACGGCCGGCGGCTAAAGACTATATTTCTTTGACAAGATGGACTACCTTTGGTATAATTTCTAAGCAATACAAAAAGCATCTGTATATGCTGTTTTGCAACTTTAGGCTTACGAAAGTTGGATGATTATGAATTTAAAATCAACAGGCAAGCTGATTGCCATGGATATGTATAACTGCAGTACCGCTCTTCTGGATGATGCAGACAAGGTGGCCTGGACCCTGGAAGACAAGGCTAAAAGCTGCAACATGAGTCCGCGCAAGATTATCATGGACCGGGAGGACGGCAGCAAAGAATTTTCTGTTGGTGTCTCCTGTAAGCAGGGACATGTCCTTATGCATCTGTACCCGGAAATTGGTTTTGGCACCATTGATATCTTTACCCGCCGGGAGGATGCAGAACCGGACAGATTAGCTCGTGCGCTCCGGGAATATTTCAATCCCGACAAAACTAAGATTACCTACCTGAACCGGGGGGATTTTGGCAGTGAGGCAGATATGAAACCACGCCGTCACCGTAATACTACCGCCATGCGCAGGATGCGCAACTTTGGTAACAATATGAGCCGTACCTTTACCCGGATTATTTTGAAGCCTAAATCCATGTAAACTCTATCCAGTCTAAAAAAATAAGGGCCATCTCATAAGAGATGGCCCTTTTTTATATGTGCTTACCTGCGGCCGCGTTTACGTACATCTGCCTCCAGTTTCCGGTCCCAGCCCTTCTTGATTGTACCGTCACGACGAAAGCTCATGTTCAGGGAGCTCACGGCTTCATAACAGCACTGCACACCTGCTCCATCCGCCATATAATTGGTAGCCCGGTCTTGTCTGATGCCCATCTTGCTGGCCGTCGCAATGGCATCTATGTTCGCGCCGATAAAAACAAACTCCCAACCCTGTTCCTGCTGCTGCTCCAGCAACTGTTTCACCTTGCCAAAAGTATATTCGGAACTGGCATTTTCGTAACCGTCAGTAATGATCGTAAACAAAGTTTTCTCGGGGCGCTGCTCCTCCCGGGTGTGCTCCTGAGCCGCTTTAATCTTTGCTACCGTCCGGCCGATAGCATCTAACAACGCCGTACAGCCTTCCACATAATAATCTTTTTCTGTAAGAGGATTAACTCCCGTCAGCGCGACACGGTCATGCAAAAGTTCATATTTGTCGTCAAAAAGTACCGTAGTGACCAGCGCCTGGCCTTCCAGTTTCTTTTGGGCCGCCAGCAAACCGTTAAATCCGCCGATGGTATCAGCTTCCAAGCCTTCCATAGAACCGCTGCGATCCAGGATAAAAACTAATTCTGTCAAATTTTTCATTGTATCAACCTCCTTAACTTGGTTAAGTTAAGGATAGCACTTTAAAAAAGAAAGTGGTCGTTTGCCAAGCGACATGACTCAGGGTCCAAAAGGTTTTTCCCCACAGGAACCCAAAAGCTCGTTGACTTCAATAATGTCATAATTCTTTTTTTCAAAGCAATACTGTACGATGACATCCGCTTTCACCGCCGGTGAAAAGGCATAGCCGGCCCGGGCTAGTAGATCCTCCGCGTCATAAACGGACAGATGCAGGGCGATGGCCAGAGAGAGGGCCGTGGCTTTACTGGGCTTATACTGTTTGGCCTTCCTGATCTTGGAAAATAGTTTCCGGTCCAGGTTAGCACGCTGGTAAACCTCAATTTCGCTTAAGCCGCGTTCTTTGATTAGTTTAAATAATGTTTCGGTAAAACCGGGCAACAGAGGCGGCATTCCCGGCAAAGACAACATCTGGTATTCTCCAACGATTATTGAATCTGCCCGCTTCGCGCTAAAAGACGAAGCCTGTTCATGTTCCCGCAAGGCCCGCAGCTCCCGGGACATAATCTGGTCCTGTTCCAGTTCATGCCGGCTGCGCTGCCGGTAACGCGGTCTCAGATTAGCGCTTTCTTCTAAGATGTTCTCATAATGTTTACTCAGATAATCATCCAGGGAAACTTTTACCTTGTCTGAAACGGTCAGCTTAAACCGGTCGTAAACCACCAGGTAAACTATCAAGTCCGCTTCCTGCAAGAATTTCCGGATGGTGGCCAAAGCTATGTTTAACGCTTCTTTTTTAGGATAGCCATAGATACCTGTGCTGATCAGAGGAAAAGCAATGGAACGACAGCCATGTTCCAGGGCCAGGACCAGGGCATGCTCATAGCAGGAAGCCAAAAGCTCCGCCTCATGGTTCTGCCCGCCTTCCCAGATGGGTCCGGCTACATGGATCACATATTTGGCCGGCAGCTTAAAGCCGGGGGTTAGCACCGCCTGCCCCAGCGGACATTTGCCAAGCTTGCGGCAAGCGGCTTCCAGTTCCGTATAACCAGCAGCTGCAAAGATAGCACCACAGGCACCACCGCCAGGGAGCAACCCCGTATTGGCAGGATTCACGATAGCATCCGTCTGCATGGTCACGATATCTTTTTCAACAATGTATAAAGGCACCGTCCATCACTCCTTTACCGTAGTTATTTAAGAAAAACCTTAATGTTCCCTCTCCTGTTTACTGCGAGTACGGTTTAAGACAAAATCCATGGCACCGCTTTTTAATAACAGGCCGGCAATGATACTGCCGCCAATAGTGCTTACCAGAAACGGCGGGATAAAAAACCAGGCTGCCGCTTTACTGCCCAGGACGAATTTGGCTACCACCCAGGCTACACTGCCGCCCAGAATGCCGGTACCAAAAACTTCACCCAGCATAGCCGCCGGCAACTTTTGCCAATATTTATACAACAATCCGGCACACAAGGCGCCAATCATGCTGCCAGGAAACGCTAACAGAGAACCTGTCCCCAGAGCGTTGCGCAGACAGGAAATCACAAAAGCAATAGCTACTGCCGGGCCCGGACCCAAAATAACCGCACTCAGCACATTAATGGCATGTTGTACGGGAAAACATTTAGACACCCCGGCCGGAATATAGATAAGATTGGCACACAAGGTACCGATAGCCACAAACAAAGCACACAAAGTTAAACGATAAGTACGCATCCTGTCAGCTTCTTTCTTTACCTCTCATGATCCAGCTTACAACTTCACGGAAGCTTCTCTTAGGAGAGGCTGCCGGTATAGATCAAACTGCCTGATAGTCCCGGTAATAACCGTATCGGGACTCTGGCCCTGTTTATGCAGATAGCACAAACCGTTGAACATGTTTTGCTTATTAAAATAGATTTGCGCCTGAAAATCGGTAGTGAACGGCACCAGTTGCTTATCTGTAAAAATATCATACCCCTGCTGCCTCATCACCCTCGTGTTGCGTGGTAAATGCAGTTCCAGGTGTCCATCCATGTACACCATGGCATTATCCGGATTGATATCCATCTTAGACTGCAGGTTAGACATCTTAAAAATCTGCTCCAACCTGGTCCTGGTTGCTGCCTGCAGTACCGGTTTCTGCATAAATTTTTCAAAGACTAACTTAGTCAGTTCCGGATTCTTCAAAAAGCTCCCAAACTTATCCCCTTCCTGGGGCGCAAATTTTACAGAAACAGAAAGCAGACCTTCCTGATAGAGGGACAATGCCGCCTGCGTATCTATATTTGCCAGGTTAGAAGTGATATTGAGCTGCCGGTCCTGAGTTGTGACCTGCAGCTGGCTATCCGGACCCAATTGGGTTTCCAGATATTTTTCAATACCCGCGTAAGGAAGGGCGCCAAAAGCTGAGTACGCCATCCCGGCATTATTACCCTGGGTAAAAGCATACATCCAGGTGTGCGGCACACGATATTCTTTCTGAAAAACGGTATCTTTAATTAGCAGCGGTTCATTACTGGCCTGAGGTGCAAAAAATTGAACCGACCTGGCAAAATTGCGATTAGCTTTTTTATAGGCGTCCAGGCTGAAAGGTTCCTGTGCCAACAGACCTAGTTTTTTACCCAGGGTCTCTTCCAGTTTCTCACGGGAGTTACGCCACAGCTCCCCCTCCTGGGTATAACCGTTACCAATCTGCAGCAACCGGTCATGCTGGCTCAATAAATAATTATCCGCAATCACTTTCAGCTTCAGCTGCATTTCTTTACCGTCAGCGCTAAATTCTACTCCCGGTTGTTGCTTTTTGCTCTGCTCCTGCTGTTCCCTGGTAAAAGGTTCCGGCAGCTGGACTTTGTAGTTGATCTCTGTGGCATTTTGGTAAGCCAAAGCCGGCACACCGGCCACCTTCGTTATCTGATAGGTAAATTTCCCGGCCCCGGACAAATCCTGGACCAGCTTGTGGCCCCAGGGCTTTTGCGACTGGCTTAAGAAAGCGTAGGCTGGTTCACGCAGCACATCCTTACCGGCTTTAATATCTTTGTCCATGGCCTGTAGTAAGGTAGCAAACTCAGATGTCGTAAAAGTTTTCCCATCCTTTTGCATTTCCCTGGACACGAAACTATGGATGCCACTGGCACTGTCCATAGCTACCACCGCATCCTTGGTCACAAACAAGCTATACCGCTCCGGGATGGCAATACTAAAACCACCCTCCTTGCTGACATATTCAAAAGCGCCGCACCAGGACGAAACCGTGGTCAAGCCTAAGAAGATCAGCGCCGCTACTTTCCGCAGCCACATCTTTAACGCTCCTTCCTCTTCCTACACAAGCTAAACAACCCAACTGGGCCTGTCCTAAAAAAACAGGGTTGCTGCCGGATAATCCCGCAACAACCCTGTGTCCGTTTAGCAGCTCTTAAAAATTACATAAGTTTGCGCATTATAACGGCTTAAAACCTGCCAGTGTACTACACCTTTGTACGCATCGTGCTTGGAATATTCCGTAACCAGCGTACTGCCGCTCACCGGATATTCTTTACCACCGACGATGACATTCTTCACATAATAAATTTCCGCATCCTGCGCACCCAGGACGATCATACCCTTGGCATCGGCCGTAGCCTGAAGGGAGCGGCCCTTTGTCGTGTTATAAACCAGCACCGCACCCGGAATAGGATTGCGGCGGTTATCCAGGAACAAGTACACTACCTTGGCGGTACCGGGAGTCTTTAACGACTCCGCCTCTTTGGCATACACCTCATCAAATGGATTCTCATAACTGGGAGCAGCTGCTGCCACCCAGGTAATGGCCATCATAAAAACGACCACCAGACCTGCCATGATATAACGTAATTTTTTCATAATTTTTGCTCTCCTTGGCGCCGGGGCGCTTAATATCCTAAAGGCTCTCCCACCAGGATAACCTTGATTCGTCCCTGAGGGTTGCTCCTGCGGGTGATGACAAAATAGTTACAGATACAATCGGCAGACAGACAATCGGCACAAGCGCCGGTCACGCTGCAGGGAGTTTTTTTACCAGGAAAACGCTGCACGTTAGTGGTAGCAGCCACACTCCTGGCCCTGGCTACGGCGGCATGTAAATTTTTAGCCACCTTATTGAGGCCGGCAATGATCAGGACCTGTTTAGGACCATAAATCATAGCCGCACAGCGGTTACCGTTACCGTCAATATTTACTAGCTCTCCGTCTTCGCTCAGGCCGTTGACACTCATCAAAAAAGTGTCCGCCAGCAAGCCCTGACGCATGATTTCGCTACGTTCCGCCTGGTCTTTCGCCGTATCACGGTCAATAGTTTTATACTCAGCACGAACTTTGTCTAACAGACCTATCTCACTGATGCTCATACTGCCGCCCCAGCAAACTGCATCTGTCTTGGGAATCAACGCCAGAGCCTGGCTGAGCGCAGCTTGCTTATCAGCGCAATAGTAAGCGCTAAAACCGCGTTTTTCCAGATTCTTCACTACCGTGGCACCCAAGGCCGCATTGCGCATTTCCACCGGACTTGCCATAGTTGTCACTCCTTTATATCCACTCAGTATCATACTCAGAAAGCTTAGTTTATGTCAAGCCTCAATTTGTCCCAGGACCACTTCGTCCACCTTATCTTCTTCCTGCAATTCCACCTGGATTGTTTCTTTCCTGGATGTAGGTACGTTCTTACCTGCATAATCGGCGCGAATGGGCAGTTCTCTATGTCCCCGATCTACCAGGACTGCCAGCTGGATGGCCTGTGGCCGTCCAATATCAACCAGGGCGTCCAGAGCGCAGCGGATAGTGCGTCCAGTAAAGAGTACGTCATCTACCAGCACGATGACCTTACCCGTAATATCAAAATCCATCTCGGTGCCATGGATGACCGGATTATAATCCAAGGTGGACAGATCATCGCGGTAAAGCGTAATATCCAGCATACCCACCGGTACTTCTACTTTCTCGATGGCAGCTATTTCCCGGGCAATCCGTGCGGCTAAAGGCACACCCCTGGTCCTGATACCAACCAGGGCTACATTGTCCACACCTTTATTACGTTCAATAATCTCATGAGCGATACGCACCAGGGAACGTCTAACCGCATCCGCATCCATGATGACTTTCTTATTGACGATGTTACTCATGGTCTTACCCCCTCAATATTTTTATTATATCATAAAATCATGTTTTTTTTATGTTCTCTCAGGTAAACTGTCCGTTATGCAATCTGGTGATAATGGTCTGCATATCAGCTGGTAGCGGCGCCTCAAAATGCAGGGCCTGTCCCGTCCGGGGATGAACAAAATCCAAAGTCTGAGAGTGCAGCGCCTGACCCTTGATGTTAAACGGTACCTTCATGGGAGAATACTTGGGATCGCCTACCAGGGGATACCCCAGATGCTCCAGGTGCACCCTGATCTGGTGGGTCCGCCCCGTCTTCAAAAGACAACGTACGATAGTATATTTGCCAAACCGTTCCAATACCTGATAGTCCGTGATAGCTTCCCGGCCGCCCTCTTGCACCACCGCCATCTTCTTACGGTCATTCTTGTCCCTGGCAATCTGTGTCTTAATGGTGCCGCTATCCGTCTTGATATTACCGCGCACGATAGCCAGATAGCTGCGCCGTGCCGTTTTATCCTGAATCTGCCGGCTTAGAGAAACATGAGCGGCATCATTCTTGGCCGCAATCATGATACCACTGGTATCCTTATCCAGGCGGTGTACGATGCCCGGCCTGATCACGCCGTTAATCCCGGACAGATGCTTGCAATGATACAGCAGGGCATTCACCAGCGTACGGGTATAATTACCTGCTGCCGGATGCACGACCATGCCCCGTGGTTTATTGACCACCACCACGTCCTCGTCTTCATAAATAATATCCAGGGGAATATTTTCCGGCTGGGCCGCTAAAGGTTGTGGTGCTGGAATAAATACGGACAATACATCTCCCTGGCGCAATTTATAATGTGCCGCCACGGATTTACCTTTCCTGGTTACCAGGCCGGCTTCCAGCAAATGCTGGACCGAACTGCGAGTACTGCCCAATGCCGCCGCAAGATAGACATCCGTCCGCTGGCCCACAGCAGCTTCCGTCACAACCAGCGTCTGAACCGTGCCGGTTTCTCCTGCCAAATCTTCTTCCAGTTCCAACTGCTCTGCAGTTATTTTTTCTTCCGTAATTCCTCTTGTAAGATGTTCCATACGATCATTCCCACTCCCACACAAATTGCACAATCCGCCACGTTAAACACGGGCCAGATACGAAAATCAAAAAAATCTACCACCAGGCCGTTCAGGGCCCGGTCCCACACATTGCCCAGCGTACCGCCTAAAAACAAGGCCGTACCCCAGCGAATCCAGGCTTCCTCGTTTAATATTTCCCGCCGGTACCACCAGATGACGCCCACGGCCAGCAGGGCCACCAGCAAAAAGAACCAGCGGCTGCCTTCCAGCATACCAAAAGCCGCGCCGGGATTTAAAACATATGTCAGGTGAAAAATACCCGGCACCACCGGGATACTTTCCCCTTCCAACATCCGTGATGCCACCCACAGCTTGGTCAACCGGTCCAGGATAAATACCACCAGGGGTACCCACACTAAAATCATATCTGCTCCTTAACGCTTAAAGATATTCTTATTATAGCAAAAACCCCGCCGCTTGCATAGCCTTGCCCAGCGACGGGGTTAAAATTACTGTTGAGATTACCGTAACAGCTTGTTAGCGATGACCAGACGCTGAATCTGGTTCGTGCCTTCATAAATCTGCATGATCTTGGCATCACGCATCATCTTTTCTACCGGATATTCACGGCTGTAACCATAACCACCCATGATTTGTACAGCATCCGTAGTC
>ENA-UOYA01003506-UOYA01003506.1-activated-sludge-metagenome-genome-assembly--contig:-NODE-3506-length-13930-cov-211.860252_pt1 | contig 13930 bp, 13 predicted proteins | sample MGYA00238163_ERZ764804 | MGnify/ENA primary metagenome ERZ764804 (study PRJEB28919, sample SAMN05720223) | activated sludge metagenome | isolation source: Anaerobic digester | place: Hong...
TTGCCGGAGCAGATTATCTTATATCATCACCGCAAGAACTACTCTCGATTGTCGAGTCTGGATGATTGGGAAGCCAAAAATCGATATCCTTTTTTGGAAAGGCTGACTTTTTTTATCAAATGATAAAAGCTATAATTGAAAATACAATAAAAAGGATTGGAATTGCTCTTTATGCATACTTTATGCATAGCCCGACTTGATACTATCGAGGAGCCATCATGAATCACGAAGAAATAATTTTAAGAGCCCAGGAATACATTGCTAATGAAACCGATCCATCTTTTTCCGATGAGATAAAAGAACTTCTTAAGAAAAGCGATTGGAAGGAACTCGAAGACCGCTTCTATAGAGATTTGGAATTCGGTACAGGAGGACTGCGCGGCGTAATCGGTGGTGGTTTCAACAGGATGAACACATTGGTGGTTACGCGAGCAACGCAGGGACTATGCGACTACATTAAAGAACAATTTCCTAAAAAGCAGCTTTCTGCCTGCATTGCCTATGATTCTCGCAGAAAATCCAAGGAGTTTTCCTTGGCAACGGCTTTGGTCTTCGCAGCCAATGGTATCAAGGCGTATATCTTCCCATCGCTCAAGCCAACTCCTGTCCTATCATACGCCATCCGAAAGCTTGGAGCTGACACTGGCGTAGTCGTAACTGCTAGCCATAATCCTCCTCAGTATAACGGCTACAAGGCTTATTGGAACGATGGTTCTCAGGTCGTGCCTCCCCATGATAGCGGCATTATCGAAAAAGTCCTAAAAGTAAAGTCTGTAAAGCAGATCTCCAAAACAGAGGCCTCATCAAAAGGACTCTTGATGGAGATTGGCCAAGAGATCGATGATGATTATGTCGCCATGGTGAAATCCCATCTCTTACGTTCCTATCTTTTCTCCGAAACGGGTAAATCGGTCAATATCGTGTACTCTCCTCTCCATGGCACAGGGGCAATGCTATTCGAGCGCATAATGAAAGAGCTTGGTTTGAATGTACTTACTGTGCCAGAACAACGCGAACCAGATGGTGAATTCCCGACCGTATCCTACCCCAATCCTGAAGAATCAGCTGCACTTGCTATGGCAATCGAGCTAGGCAAGAAGACTCATGCCGATGTAGTAATGGCTACAGACCCAGATGCCGATAGGCTTGGTATTGCCGTGCCAGACAAGACAGGAGAATTTGTATTGGTAACAGGCAATCAGCTCGGATCCCTACATCTCGATTACATTGCACTTACTCTCAAGGAGCTCCACAGGATGCCACCTAGAGCAGCGGCTATCCGTACCATCGTCACCACTGAACTACAGAAGGTCATAGCCGAGAAATATGGCATAGAAAGCTTCGAATGCCTAACTGGATTCAAATGGATTGCAGATCTTATGCGGCGCTTCGAGACCGAGAATTACGATTTCATATACGCAACAGAAGAATCATATGGTCATCTCATCGAAAAAGAAGTTAGAGACAAAGATGGCATTTCCGCAGCTGCCTTGACTGCCGAAATGACCCTCTATTGGCGGTCACAGGGCAAAAGTCTCCTCGACCACCTCGAAGAGCTATACAAGGAGCACGGCTATTACGAGGAAAAAGGCTTAAGCTTCTATTTTGAAGGTGAACAGGGCATGAGAATAATGAATAGCATCATGGAAGACTATAGAAAACAGCAGCCCGATCAATTTGGCGGCCTTAGCGTAATATGCATTCGAGATGTAAAAGCTAGTACCGAGTGGGATAGAAATGGCAGAATTCGCAAAATCGATCTGCCTAAAAGCGATGTTATCCAATGGCGCCTCGAAGATGGCACGCTGCTTACGGTAAGGCCATCCGGAACAGAACCCAAGATAAAATACTACATCCTTTGCCACGATCATAACAGCGATCTCAGCTTAAGCAAAGAAATCACTCGAAAGAAAATATCTATAATAGAGCAGGCAATTACTGCAATGGTCGATTCTCATCGCATATGACCAAAAAGAGCTCTGATCCGCAAGCAATGCCGATCGCGAATAATTAACTTGAAAGGCAAGTCTGTGGCTTTTCGAATAATCAAACTTGTGACCATTTCAATTCTATCGATCCTTTGCTTCTTGGCCTTTCGTTGCGTGATGCTTTCTCTTAATCCTTATTCCGACACGAGGCCTATATTGCTTTCTGAAAAAGTAGCCTTTCCCGATCAAAATGAGCGGTCATTAATGGAGAACGATTTTTATCAAAATCTCTCCATGCTAAATGAGAATAGATTTTCATCGCTATCGACGGAACAAATTGAAAAGTTAGCATCCACTCTATGTATTCAAGGCTTAACTATGGATTTAGACAATAGAGCAATGGCTTCTTTGTTCTTTCCATCTTCTGGGCATGTCCTCGCAATGCTAATCGATGATGAAGATTCAGAGGAATATCAAAATCTCGATGGAATATCCTTCCCCGCAAGACTCTCATATAATCGAATCGCATCTTTGCATCCAAAGATGAATGCCCTTCGCACCAAATATGAATCATTCTTCGATGTCTTTTACAGTATGTCAAAAAGCAATGCATTAACTTTTCCTACAAAATGGTTCGAAAGCAATTTTGTAGCATGGAATGGCAATGTAACGCTTCCCGGTCTTTCCTCATTGCCTCGACTCAATGAGCTCGACTATTCTCATACATTCGCGCTGGATATTTTCCTCCAAAACGTAGAATATCTTTCTTGGAATATTCAGCGAGGCCCTATTATTCATTCATTGAGCGATGGCATAGTAGTCGCAGCCGAAAGCGGATGGTTAGGATTTCCTAGAAAGAGCACGGCTCTATCATATATCAAGGGCGGAATTTCTCCAAAATCAGGCAATGGCGTAATTGTATACTCGCCTGAAGAGCATCGATATTATCTATATTTTCATCTCTATGATCTCTTTGTGGAAAAAGGGGATATTCTCTTGAGAGGTCAGCCAATCGGTCACGGAGGAAATACAGGCATAAATGCACGCAAGAAAGGAGGGGGAGACCATCTGCATCTCGAAATCTTCGATTCCGAGAAGGGGCGTTTTTTAAGAAATACCCAGATTATCGCACTTTTGAAAAACTCCTCAAAGAATAAGCTACCTGTTTCACCGAGATAATTTCTTCGCTATAGTATAGGAATGAGCAAATTATTCCTCGTTGGCGATATCGGAGGGACAAACACCAATCTAGCCTTAGCCAGGCAAGACGAATCGGGCATCGAATTAGTAGAAAAAGCTCAGTTTTCTACTAAGAATGAAAAATCCCTTCTGGATCCCATAAAGCGTTTTCTCGGATCAAGGCGCGTGCGCGAATCTTACGATAGAATAGACTTTTGTTGTATTTCAGGAGCCGGACCTGTTCAGCCTGATAATAGCATTCAGCTCACTAATGCTCCTTGGGGTATAAAAGCCTCGGAGCTTTCTGATTTCCTTAGAGTGCCAGTCAGATTGATAAATGATTTCACGGCTCTGTCCTACGCGGTCACTACTCTTGACTATAAAGATCGCAGTGCAGTTACACAGTTGCCGCATCCAGATGGATCTATCTATGAGCCGCGCGAGGGCATTATGCTTGTCATTGGGGCTGGGACAGGTCTTGGTGTAGGTTTTGTGGATAGAAGAGGCGACAGTGTAATGGCCTTTCCCTCCGAAGGTGGTCACTCTGAATTGCCATGTTTCGATGACTTGAGCGATTCCTTTGGTGCTTGGCTTCGAAAGAGATATGATTATGCGCCAGGTGCTGAATTAGCTATTTCTGGCCAGGGCATTGCGAATATTTTCGAATTCATTTGCTCGGAAGATTTTAACGTAAACCTTGTAGGCCATGACTACGAAATTCTCCAAAAAGCGATGATAGAAGGCCTTTCCGAAACTGCTAGAAATATTTTGAACCTTCCTCGATCTGAATGGCCTGCCTATATATCAAAAAATGCTAGGTCCGATTCGTTTTGCAGCTTGACTATGGAACTATTTGTCAGGCTATATGCGCTCAAGGCCGCCAATCTTGTGTCTATTTTCTTACCTGCGGGCGGAGTCTGGCTTGCGGGCGGTATATCCTCTAAAAATGAAGATTGGCTCATCGAAAAGGCAAGGTTCATGAGATGGTTCGAAAAGAACTATGCTCCGCATATTCGCGATGTACTCTGTAGAACGCCAGTTCTAATCGTAAAGAATTATGATATCTCCCTGATGGGAGCCGCCATAGCTGCTCTGCAATTCGCTACGCATGTATAAGTAAACTCTCGATTAGAGAATTGGATCTGAATCATTGACCGTTTGCCTCAGCAATACGCTCTATCTGTATTGGTATTCCATGCATGATGTTAGAGATGCTCTCGAGGGTCCCTTCATCCGAAGTGAGCATATTAGGGTTTCCGCAGAGATCTACCCCATCTATAGGCATTGTCCAGATGCCTTCTTCGATCCATACAGTGCCAGGCTGAAGCCATACATCGGATATTGCTGAAGCGAGAAGCGCTCCGTTTGAATTCCAAATCTTGAGGATTTCACCTTTTTGAGCACCGAGAGATGCCATGTCTTCAGGATGGATATGTATTTGGGCGCATTCGGATCGATCTTCTTGTTCTATGCGTTGAGAATGGATAAACCTTGAGACTTTTGGGGTCAGCAGCCAAAATTCTCTGCAAGATTCTTGTCTAGAACATTCCTTTATCGAGCCTTGCCAATGCGATGCCATGCTTGAGTTCCATAGAGGACTAGCAAATTCTATTTTTCCACTTTTAGTTCCAATTGGATGATCCACGGGATTGGCAAAGAAATCGTCTAGCCCAGCGCGCAATTGCCCTTTTTTAATGAAGATCCCATGGCGCTTAAAAGCATCTATATCGTCAATTTCCGATTCAGCAAGAAAATGATCTATCCATTGGGATTCAGTTCTCTCTTCTGTAAAGATAGGTTCTACACCAATACGCTCGGATAACTGTGAAAAAATCCAATAGTCCGAATGCGTATTAGGCAATGCTCTGCATATTTCAGGCTTATAGAGTACATAGTTGCCTGCCCATGGAATACCTATGTCTTCCTTTTCGAACGCATCCGAAACAGGCAGAACCACATCGCAGTAATTGGCTGTAGGGGTAAGAAACAGTTCATGACACACGGCAAAATCAACGCTCTCGAAGGCCCTAATATTTTTTGTCACATTTGCGCCTTGATTAAGAAAATTTCCTCCAGCCGAATATAGAACCCTAATAGGTCTAAGCCCATAGGAAGATGGATTGAGCACAGCGTCAGCCCAGCGAAGTACAGGCACCCTCTTATTGAACAACCCTGCTTCTGCCCCTAGAGATATATCTCTGTCCTTCCATAGCTGGGTTTCCCTAGTCAAGCTCCCCCTGACCGAGCCTTGCTTAGTCAAACTAGAAGGCAATTCTTCTAAGGTCTCAACTTTGACCCCAGGAAGGCAATTGTTGATCGATCCTGTGGATCCACCAAGCATGCCGCTATTGCGAGTTGCAAGTTGTATGGCTACGGTTAGACGAAAAGCTTCTTCGCCATAGGCCACCCTCTGAATAGAATAACCCGGAATTATAATTGCTGGCTTTTCATTCCAGAAAAAGGAGGCCAATTTCACGATCATTTTAGCATCGATACCACAGATAGAGCTTGCCCATTGAGGGTCTTTCGCAATTCTATCGGTTTTGCCAAGCACATAATCTGCAAGCAATTCGAAGCCAATCGCGTATTTGGAGATGAATTCTTGATTGAATCGTGCATCTTTCAGTATTTCGAATAAGAGAGCATAGCCTAGAACAGCATCTGTGCCTGGACGTATACCAATCCATTCTGCATTTAGAATTCTTGCAGAAAGGCTCTGTCGCGGATCGATAGAGATAATTCTCGTTCCCCTATTCTTTGCTTCAATTAAATAAGCAGGCAGTTCTGCACCGAGCCTTGCTTCGAATGGATTTGAGCCCCATAGAACTATGAAATTCGAATGGCGAATTGTTTCCGCATCAAATCCGCTATTTCCCTTCGATGTTCCAAAAAGTCTTTTAAGCGCATATGTTGCAGCATTACATGAATAATTTCCCTCAACATTTACACATCCACCAATAGAATTGAAAAAGCGACGAGCTAGAGTCTGACTATTGTGCAGTGCCCCAGTCGAACCGCTACTTGCTATGCAGAGAACAGAGCCTGGCCCGCTTTCGGATCGGATTTCATTAAGTTTTTGCGCAACAAGTGATAAAGCCTCATCCCAGCTTATTTCTCGAAATTGGCCTGAACCTCTTGAACCTGTTCGCAGAAGAGGAGTCCTCAATCTTTTTGGCGAGATATGATCTTGGTGGGCCCGAAAGCCCTTGCCACAGGGCCTAATATACTGACCTGCAACTGGGTTGAGATGCATGCCCTTTATATTGCCATCTTCAACTTCGGCCAAAAGGGGACAAGCATCTCCTCCGCAATCTTTTCCACAGAAAAAAGGCAAAAGTGCCATGCTTCATGATTCTATCATGAGCCAAACACTATTTCGATAACTTCTTCCATTCGGGATACTGAATGAAATATAAGTCCTTTCTTGACATGCTCTGGAATTTCATCTAGGTCCTTCTCGTTTGCGGCTGGTATTATTATCTCCTTTATTTTATTGCGCTTTGCTGCAACGGTTTTTTCTCGTAATCCTCCGATAGGAAGAACTTGGCCCGTAAGGCTCAGCTCTCCAGTCATCGCCAATCTATCTCTTATTCTCTTGTTTAGCACTAGCGAAAGAAGAGCAGTGGCCATTGTGATGCCCGCAGAAGGTCCATCCTTTGGTGTAGCTCCCTCTGGGATATGAAGGTGTATTTGCCTAGATTCGAAGAATTCAGCTTGGATTCCATACTTCTGGGCAACAATATTCCTTACATAAGTGTAGGCTATTCCTGCCGATTCCTGCATTACAGGCCCCATCTGACCAGTTAGCTTGAACCCCTCCTTGCCTGGGTTGGCTACGGCTTCTATTAGCAATGTATCCCCTCCAAGACTTGTCCAAGCCAATCCAATGGCCATTCCTGGTCTGCTGGCACGCTTGAGTTCTTCGTCGCGGAATATTGGCTTCCCTAGGTATTTTTCTACTGCATGCTTATCTATTTTGAATTTTTCTTCTTGTCTATTCTCGATAACTATACTCTTAGCGATTTTACGATGTATTTTGTCTAGAGACTTCTCTAGATTGCGTACGCCAGCCTCGCGGGCATATCCATCTATGATTGCGAGCAGAGCATCTCTTGTGTATTTCACTTGATTTTTTGCAAGGCCATTTCTTTCGAGACTTCGCGGAATAAGAAAGTGCCGCGCAATTTCGATCTTTTCGACATCCACATAACCAGGAAGCTGAATCACTTCCATTCTGTCGAGCAGCGGCCTAGGAATAGTATCCAGAGTATTCGCCGTTACGATAAAAAAGATATTCGAGATATCGAAAGGCAGATCGAGATAATGATCCCTGAAGCTGAAATTTTGTTCTGGATCGAGGACTTCTAGCAGAGCACTCGATGGATCTCCCTGATAGGAGATACCCATTTTGTCTATCTCATCGATCATAAATACAGGGTCGCGGCTTTTGGCAATTTTGAGACCTTGGATGATCTTGCCTGGCAAGGCCCCAACATAGGTCCTGCGGTGTCCTTTGATCTCGGCCTCGTCGCGCATTCCTCCTACAGAGAATCTGAAGAATTGTTTGCCTAAAGCACGCGCGACCGACCTACCAATGCTCGTCTTGCCGACACCTGGAGGACCAACAAGACAGAGAATGGTCCCACGCGTGTCTTTTTTGAGTTTGCGTACAGCCAGATATTCTATGATTCGATCCTTGACATCCTGTAGACCATAGTGGTCCTCTTCGAGCACTTTTTTTGCATGCTTGATATCGAAATCGGCTGTTATCGATGTATTCCATGGAAGAGAACACACGAGATCCAGCCAATTTCTAGTGACCATGTATTCGCTGGAAGAAGGCTCCATGAGGTTGAATTTTTCGAGTTCCTGTTCGACGATTTCCTTGATCTCGCCCTCGAACTGAAATGAATCGATCTTATCCCTAAAGCGCTGATAGTCAGAGCTTCGCGCATCTGGAGCCATTCCAAGTTCTTGTTTGATAGCCTTGAGCTCTTCGCGTAGAAAGTATTCTCGCTGGCTTTTTTCGATTTTCTCGTTGATCTCCGCTTGGACTTTTTTCTGAATCCTGAAGAGCTCCTTTTCTCTATTGATATGAATAAGGACCTTTTCCATTCGCTCGCGCACATCTAAAGTCTCTAGAATATCTTGCTGATCTTTTTTCTCGATATTGAGAATACTCGTGATGAAGTCAGCAATCTTTCCAGGGTTGTCAATATTGATCATGTTGAGGCGCATCTCTTCAGAGAAAAGCGGGTTGTTTTCACTGAGTTGCTTCATCTCGCTTATAAGGGCTCGAGTCAGAGCCTTTACTTCATCGTTGTCATAGTTTTCGTCGTCCAGATAGCTGACTGCCGTAATTATCGGTGGCTCCTTGGAGATGAATTTCTTTATCTTGAAACGCTTGAAAGTGGAGATGAAGATATTGATGCCACCATCTGGAAGATTGATTTTTTTTATGATCTTTGCCGCTGTACCAACATGAAATAGATTATTCGAGGATGGCTCATCAGAATCGTCTTTTTGCAAAACAAGACCAATCATTCCATCAGCCGAGATCGCTTGTTCAACAATTTGAATGTCCGGCTCCTTGCCAACCATTATTGGCGTAAAGATTCCCGGGAATATTGGTTTTCCGATAAGTGTTATTATTGGCAGCTTACCAGGCAGAATTTGGTCTATTGGTATGAGCTCGCTTGCCGACATATTATACCACCTAATAGAATTATAATTAAAATAATAGTAATGTTTGCATTGCGGAATAGAATCCGACATTATAAATGTACGGAAAATTAAGGCTATTCGGCAAGGATTCTTCGAGTCTGCTACCTCATCTTCTCTTAAGAATTGAGAGTGTATCGCGCACTTGAAACGAATTCACATTTATTGGCTTGGACAAATCCAATATTGGAAACATTATTTTAAATTCCAGCCATTTATCGAAATGGAGTCTTTCTTTGATATCGTATATGTTATGCCCAAACTCAATGATTCGCTCTTCCAAAAAGACTATTTTGCTTGACTCATTTGGCTGCCTTATGCTAGTGTTCAGCCGCTGCACAAATGGATAGTTTGGGCGCTTGGCTCAGTTGGTCAGAGCGGCTGGTTTACACCCAGTAGGTCGGCGGTTCAAATCCGTCAGCGCCCATAAGGAATTACATGATATTGCATTGCCAAAATCGGACTGTCACTAAGAAAGTGTCACCAATTCTTGGGAGGCAATATCATGTCGAAAACTAGAAAGAATTCTGGAATTACTTACAGTCTTTACAAGCGACCAACTTCTGCAAAACATAGACTATTCTATATAAAGTTTTGGGATGAAGATAAAGTAAACTTTCTAACAAGATCTTCAAAGACTGAAGACGAAAAAGAAGCGCATGCAGAAGCAGGGAGAATTCTTGGAGAAGAAGATCTCAAAGCCTTAGCATTGCAGAAGCGCATTGAGCGCTCAAAAGAGCAACAGGAAAAGCGCAGGCTTGAAGCGGAGCTAAAGGCATTACAGGGTACAGAAGCAGATAGAATTGCTGGTCTTTCGGTAAATGAGGCCTTGAAAATATTTTGGGATCCAGAGCATTCGCCATATCTTCAAGATTTGAAAGATGCTGGTAGACCGCTATCAAACCATTACATTAATGAAAATAAAAGAAATATAATTAAATACCTTTCAAAGTATGGTCCATTCAATTCGATCAAAATGAAGGATATCAGTTTCGCATTTATAGACGAATTCTTTAGGCACGCAAGGCATAATGGGCTGTCACGATATACAATAAACTCTATTCTAAATACAATGCGTGCTCCTTGTACTTGGATATCAGCACGAGGCGCAATGCCTCAAATATCCTTTAAGGGAATAACTTTGCCTGAAAAAAAGGCAAGAGAGCGGGGCCTCATAACACCTCAGGAGCTAGAAAAAATCCTTGCTTTAGAAACCGCGCCAGTGTGGTTTACAAGGGATACAAATGAAGCTCGGATTGATACTAAACCCCGCCCTCGCTTACCAAATAGCAAAAAGAATAAAGGAGATCCGCCTTTAATAGGTTTACGTGAAAAGCTTGCGATCGTTATAGGCGCTCTTACAGGCATGAGGCTAGGTGAAATTAGAGCATTGCGCTGGAAGGATGTTGACCTTGAACAAGGAATTATTTCAGTCAGCGCAACATGGGCTGATGAAGATAAACGCCTTAAGCAACCAAAAGCTGGATCGAGCAGAAATGTAGTTATTTCTGCAAGTCTAGAAAAGATGCTCATTGAAGCAAGAAAGACAGCACAAGAGCTCGGAGCTGCAAACGATGAGAGCTTTGTGTTATTCAACCCCGCTGATCCAAGAAAGCCTATATCTGAAACCACCATTAAAAGGGCATGGAATCGAATACTGCGAGCAATTGGAATAAGTGAAGAAGAGCAAAAGAAAAGAAATCTAGTATTTCATGGATTAAGGCACTTTTATGCAACGCGACTTGTAGATTCGGGTTTAGAGCCACAAGAGGCAGCAAAATTAACTGGGCACCGTATACTTGCTACTCTTGGCCGGTATTCGAACCATATACAGAAAGAAACATTGCAGAAGGCAAGAAATATTTTAGACAAAACACTTTATAATGAATAATTAGATTATTGATGCCTTATGCTATTAATCCTTGTTAATACTGAGATTCAGAATCTATAAGCCATACTGCGGGATAGGCAGGTATTACTACCACTTTAAGGAATGATTTTGGTAAGAAGCTATAGGAAGACCTTCCCATATGCTGATTATCTTCAGGGAAGCTTTCCACAAATGGTTCAATCACCCGCAATAGAGAAAGAAAGCCCTTGTGTTCTCTAGTGAGATAGGATTCAAACACCTCTTGAAGATCGAAATCTAAGGGTAGCAGCAATTGAAAAGAGCTAAGGACTTCTGGTATACTTTTCATTGCGGGGACTCCTTATATCTTTGGTTTCCTTAATTATTCCATTATACAAGGTTCGTCCCCGCTTTGCATTAAAAAAATACTTCACCTAATTACTTTTGAAAGAGGCTCTATTCCATAAGTCTATATATTATCTCTCTTTTATATATAATGGCATGTTCTACCTGGGTTTGTAAAGGCTTTTTAAAAATAATGCTATCAGGATAGCTTCACGGAATAAGAAACTATTAAACTAAAAAAGGGAATAAAGGTGGCTGAGGATGAGCTGCTTGCTATGCGCTTTAGTGAAAGATTTTTAAAGAAAGCTCATATAGAGATTGAAGAAGCAAAGAAAATATTTAAAAATGCAGGATAAAAAAGCATGGTGGAATCTTTTTATTAAAGCGCATGGATAAATAAACCCTGCTTTAATTTTATTACTGCATGTTCCATAAGGAACTTTCATCGCGAAGAAATAGGAAGCTAATCAATGTCCTTTTCTATATAGAAGCTTGCCCATATCGGATAGTGATCGCTTATTGCAATGGCATCAATTCCTAGAGAGCTGAAGGCTTCGGCCTCATCGAAACGATAGACTCCACACTCCCCTGTCCAATCCTCCTGCATTGCGCTTGTGGCTGCAATGCGATCATAGGTGTTGCTCTGTCTGGCAACGGTGGTATCCGCAGAATTGGGAATAATCCATAAATATTGATCTGGCGGAAAAAAATCCTGATAAGATTCTTCATCAAAATAAGCGCCATCCGAATTCCAGTCTCCGACGCAAAGGACATCAGATTCTCCATAATATTCGACTGCGAATCGCATTGATTCTGGAAGTTATGCGATTTCTTTGAAAGCATCTTCTATTTTGACATGAATATCGAGAAGGACAAAATCGAAAGTTCCATCTCTCGCCTTGAACATGATCATATAAGGTTCTCTTTCGAAAAGGTCTTCGCTATCGGGCCATACCATGCCTTACTTTTCAATTTCGAGAAGGTTCTTTCTATAAAAAACTGCATATTGCTCCTTACTACTCGTGTGACCAAGGCGCGGCGATACTGAAAGTGCATATTCGTAACCGCTTCTATTTACTGCATCAAGCAGCCTTGTTATTGAAAGTCCCTCCTTATCTCGTATCTCTTGAACCGCGACAACATCAAAGTAACGGATAATATGCGAAATAGCATCCAGGACATATGGATTTGCTGACTTTGAAGGTCCAAAGATGCCGAGATTGAAGGAAGCTACGGATATCGTCTCTTGGCATGGAATGATAAAGAGAGCATTAAGAAAGAAGAGGATGGTTATAGCTACTTCGAAGATTCGATTCATAATGGAGCACAAATTATATTAAAATGAATATTAAAGGATATCATTGCCATATAAGCTTATCAATAGAAAGGATGGAAGAGAACTATTTACGACATGGCTTCAATGAATATTAGTAATAGATAGATTTTTGGAATTCTATGACCTGCCTGATGCCATTCTATTCCAACTGCTGTGATTATTGAGCCGAGAAATGAGGGGATATTCCAAGCCTTTTACCAAATCTATTTCAATGCCATGAAATTTCAGTTCTTCTGTCGGCTTCAATGCATATATGGCAATGGCTTGCTTTTCCATCAACGATTTCAAAATCAATTCTGCTATCCGCTTATTTGTGCCAGAACCTGCCATATATTTATAGCGTTTCATGCGATTCTTAAGGGAGGTGTGATCTTCTTGACAGATACCGACATATTTGGGCTCGCCATCGACACAAAAAGCATAAATAGTTCTTTCATTTTGCATCTTATTTAGAGCGAAGTTGATTCGACTTCTTGGTCCTTCATGGAGTTCCCAGTAGCCTACTTCTTCAAATCCAATGGATTTGAGATCTTCCAATTTCATTTTGCATTACCTCCATCGATATTACTTACTATTAAATAAAGCTGTATCGCAATAATATGCAATAAAATAGGCTATCGCTATGTATGATCCAAGGATTGCCCCACAGCTTCCTGCCAGTATTCATAGATCATAACCATTGCCATGATATCCAGTTCGCAATAGCGCAGCAGGCCGTTGATCAAGACTTCTCTTTGGACTTCAGGAATCTCGCTAAATTGAAGCTTGCAATATGCAATCATCGCCGCTCCTCCCTCGCAGTCTATGAGACCCTCAAGACTGGTACTTTCAATCTGATTATTGCTTTCGACCACATGAATGAGGAACTGGACAGAACCCTAAACTACCTCAACGAGTGTGGGAATGCTGCATTCTCTTTCCACGCCTTTGAGCTCCATAGATATCAGGCCGACTTCGACGAAATGCTTGTGCCTAGTATACATGGACGCCTTCCCCAAGCCAAGCATGAGGACCGCAGCCAGTGGCGGGTCTGGAACGAAAGTGACTAACTTGAGCACGTCCAAGCCACGGCCAGACCGCCCGTCTTTGAGAAAGTCAGTGACTTGCATACTTGGTCAAAGCTCAATGCCAATCGGGTCTTCTATGGCACCGGTAGGACAAAAGGGTGTTTCACTTATCACTACCTACCTTCCGGCCGAACTGTGTCGGTCTTTTCTGTCTACACCGACGGCACGATGAACGTAAACTATGATTACCTCACCCGGCAAGCCAACACGAAAGATGTAGAAGCCTTCCATGGCGATCTCGTGAGTATTCCTTCATTCTCCGGCCTTCAGTACCGGGAGACCGGCTTCCCATCCGTTGACATTGGCAATGTGAGCGAAAGCGACATAACGGTCTTCAAGGGCGCCATGCTCAGTTCGTTTGGCAAGTACTCTGAGCGAGAGAGAACCAAATGAACATGCATAACATATCGTTGCATTTGACGCCTAAGGTGCGTTTCTGGTCCGAGAGGGTATACCGAGCCCTAGAATTTGGACCATTTTGGAATAAAAATAAGGTGGACAGAAG
>ENA-UOYA01003512-UOYA01003512.1-activated-sludge-metagenome-genome-assembly--contig:-NODE-3512-length-13918-cov-9.761668_pt1 | contig 13918 bp, 8 predicted proteins | sample MGYA00238163_ERZ764804 | MGnify/ENA primary metagenome ERZ764804 (study PRJEB28919, sample SAMN05720223) | activated sludge metagenome | isolation source: Anaerobic digester | place: Hong Kong...
CCTTTTCGGTCAGCAAGCCTTCCGCGACCAATACGCCTACCGTTTTCGCATCAGCTATCTTACGGGCGTTGCGCACCATGCCTGCGAACAGCGCCGGTGAGGAATCCCGCTCCAGCGCCGTCCATATGTTCACTTTGCACACACCGTCGGAATAGAGAGTGCTTACCTGTTCGTTGGGCACTGAGGATGTCCCATGCAGCACGATGCGGCTACCAATGAGTTTTTTAATATCACGGCTCGCCTCTCCGTAATATTGCAGGTCTTTGCCACTCGCGCGGTGTTCTGTGCCGAGATTGCATACAACAAGGTCAACACCCGTTTCCCGCCAGTAGCGCAGGGCCTGCTCCGGCGTAGTCAGCGCGTTATGGCTTTCGCCAGATGCGTCTATAATCTCGTCGCACGCTCCCTCCACAAGGACATCTTTGCCTCGCCGACTCACAAAATCGGCTGTTTTTCTGATGTTTTCCTCCAGCGGCAGGGTTGACGCGTCGTATAGGATGGACGCATAATCGCGCAGGTCACTTTTAAGCAGTACGTGGTCAAGGTCGTGCTGGATATGGTCAAGGTGGATCATCACATTGAGCTTTTCAAAAGGGCCACCGTCCTCGCAAAGGGTCTTAATATCATTGGTGAACAGTTTAAGACCTGTATCCCAGCGTTTTGTATGGGTATAGTTGACAGCCTGGCTCCGGTGGTCATACAGGCAGGTTATAGCGAGAATTACCGGCAGTGTTTTATAACCATGCTGGGTGCGAAAATCCTCTGCAGCCGACAGCACCGCCTCGGTGGTGGTCAGATTTTCCGAGCAGAAGCATGGCAGCACCCATCCCCTCTCCCCTGCCTCGGAATAAATCTCGCGCGTCTGCGCGACATCCCGTATCACACTCATAAATGTGTCCCTTTCTGCTTTGTTCGCTATTGTTATGCCGCCAAAAAGGTCCTCCGTAAAGCGGAAAAGAAGCCCTTATCAGGCGTAAATGCTCTTTACTGCGTCATATACACGTTTATACCGTTCATAACTTAAATCATACCGTATCCGGTCAGCCGCAGGTTCTATCCGCGCCTTGGTCTTAGCCAGCGCCATTGCCTGGTCGAGTGTGGCGTAGCAACCGCAGGCAAGACCCGCCAGCATCAGAGAGCCGACAGTACCCGCCTCGTCTACCTCCAGCGTCTCGATAGGCTTGCCGAGGATATCCGCTTTTATTTGCAGCCACACCCGTGATCTGGCACCACCGCCCGTAGCCCGGATGCTCCCGATGGACACGCCTGACTGTGCCAACCGTTCCAGATTGACGCGGCTTTCGTAGGCAACACCTTCCAGCAGAGCGCGGTAGAGATCGCGCTCGTCATGCTCCAGCAAAAGCCCGACGACAGCGCCTTTTGCGCCGCTGTCCATGTATGGCGTAGCCGCTCCTGCAAAATGCGGCAGCACAAAAAGGCCCGTCGGGTCGGACCGCACCTTGCTATCCAGAACAGCGTATACGCTCCTGCCGCTTTTTTCGGCCTCGGCCTTTGCCGCCACCGCGAAATGGTCGCGGTACCATTGTAGAAGTGCGCCGCCCGTGAAGATAAACGCATAGGTCACATAAAGGCCGTCTACAGCCGGCACTATTGCGTAGCCATTTTGGCGCATCAGGTCGGTTTGGGCAGGGATGCCGCCGAAAACCGGCGTAAAGCATTCCACCGTGCCGCTGCCGTTAACCGCGACGCCCGGGCACAGTGCACCCGCGCCTATGGCCGCCGCCACTTGGTCGTGACAGCCGATGACCATAACAGCGCCCTTTGGAAGGCTTAGCTCAGTTGCGAGGTCCGGCAATATCTCCCCCGCCGCCGTGCCCGGCGGAACAACCTTAGGCAGCACCGAGCGCATCACTCCGCCCGCCGCAAGCAGCTCGTCGCACCAGTCGAGTTTGCGAACATCGAGCATCATGGTACGCGCTGCCAGCGAATAATCGGTCACCGCCGTGCCGCACAGCCGATACACAATATAGGCATGGATGGGTAAGATATGCCGTACGCGCGTAAAAAGCTCCGGCTGTGTTTCTCGCAGGTACATCAGCTTTGGCAGCGAATACATGGCGTTTGGGCTGTGGCCGCACATATCAAAAATACGCTGCTCGCCGAGCTCGCGACTAAGCCTTTCGCTCTGCTCTTGCCCGCGCGGGTCGGTATACAACATCGCTGGCGCCAAAGGCTCGCCGCCGTCATCCAGCAAAACCACGCTCTCTCCAAAGGATGTCACCGCCAGCGCCTGTACCGGCTCCGGGCTTTGCGAGCAGGCATCGCGTATCACATGTTTTGCCGTGTCCCATATTACGGCGGGGTCGGCCTCGTGGGCCCCCGCCCTCCGGCTCACGCCGTACTCACGGTAACAGGACGACAGCACCTTTCCATCGGCGCGCATAACAGTGCATTTGCACCCGCTCGTCCCGATATCCAAACCGCCCATTACCATATTCTCAATCCTCCTTTTTCACCGCAGACTTATACACAGCGGTGCACTATTCGGTTTTGGTTTAAAACAAAATTCAGGTTTTATCGCAAATAACTAAGGTTTCTTGATATCCCCTAAGACATTGCCCTCAAAGCGGCAATTTGCCTCGATATTTGAAGGGTCGGATGCGAGGATTCCCACGCCTTTGTTATTTACGATATAGGTGGTCGGGCTTATTTGAACCCGTGTGGATTCGTCAGCTATGTTAATTCCATGCCTTGAATTAAAGCGTATCTGCGAAGCTGATACAGACACGCGCCCCTGCGGCAACGACTGGATATAAAATCCGTCTCCTGGCTCGGCGGGCGCTATCCAGCCCGCCCCGGAAAGATAAGCGTCCATCTGCAAAGTCGCCATCTGCGAAAGCGGGTCGTTGATATGCACATTGTATTCATGGCACGCGTCGAGCACGCATAGATTGGAAAGGATTATCTCGCGGTTACCGCGTTTAGCCAGAGAGTTATCCTGCAAAAAGCCACTTTTCTTTGCACCGTACACCAACACCTGACCTACATACAGTCCGCCAAAGCCGCCCCCGGCGTGGATGCCCACTCTGCAAAAAGTGATGGTACCCTTATCCAGCACAAGGTCGGAGGCAGAATCGTCGTTTCCCGTACCGCTTATCATAATTCCTTCGTTTTGCACATTTATCTCGAATGTTTCATAGGTCGTCACATTGGTCCGATCAAACCAGACACCGTTCCAGCAATTCTTGGGTTTATTGAGAGCGCTGATGCTCACATCGTTGAGCCTTGTGCCCCCTACCATGCGTTTTATGTGCAGTGCCGCACCACCGGTCATATTTGTCCTGGAATCGATGCCGAACGAGGACAAGGTCCAGCCGGTGAGATTAAAATCGTCCGAACCGAAGGTGATAAGGTCCGTGTCCCTGTCCTCTCCGTTGTAAACGAAAACCGTCTGCTGCGAGCCATCGCCCCTTATACCAACAGCTTCACGGATCGGGCCGGTAAGCGGCTTAGAAAAACGGTAACGGCCTGCCGGGGCGTATCCTGTCTGGCCTTTCCTGATTGCATTTAGCCAATTTTGTATGCTTTCGGTATCATCTGTACGGTCGTCGCCCTTTGCGCCGAACTGCCGCAGCGAAAGCGTCCCGCTCGAAACAAGCTTCCATCTTCCGCCTCCCTTTGCGGCTAACACAGTGCCGCCGTTGTCGCGCGCGTCATCGTTTGCGTCGAACACATAACTGCCGCCTCCACCGTCCCCCGCCACGTGATACCCCAGAGTCGTTATATTTTTATACTTGCTGGGGTCCATGGCCTTTAGCTGCGCCACCGTTGCGACAATCCTTACGTCGCCCGACATGGAGGAGCCTTTGCACCCCACGGCTGCAAGCGCCACGAGCATAATTCCCAGTGCCGCTGAAAGTCTTCGAAAATGTTTAGCTTTAGCCATTGGCTTCCTCACCTGCGTATTTTACTTTTCCATTCTAAATTTGTCATTGTTGCACTGTCGGCTCGTTTTTGTCGTTGATGGTAAGGCGGTTATAAAGCTTCAGTGCCGTGCCTGCGTTCAAAAACGATATCCCGTTATACCGCATGATGTTGACACCGGTAAAGCTGCCGCCGAATGTCCGAAGCAGCGGCGAGCCACTTCCGATATTATCGGCGCCGATATTAACGGCCGTAACACCCGCGCTGTCCTCGCTGACGATGAGAGTCCTTACGCCGTAGGCAAACACGTTTAGCACGGTCTGATTCCGGGCTTGCAAAAGCCTGATATACTCGGCGTTTTTGCGGAGTATCGGGTCGAAAAGCTCTTTCCAGATATTTGCCTCGTTGGTCGGCCATCCGGGAAGCGAAACGCCTTTCCGGTAAAGGGCGTTGCCGTTTTGCAGGCAGCCCTCGATATGCCCACCGCTTCCTCCTACCACTATCATATTATTGTATGCGCAGCCGACCAGCTTTTTGATGAAATGCCCATCGCAGTCTCTGAAATCCACGCCGTTGTAAGCGGCGGTCACGGCTACGTTCACAACGTACACATCCGAAGCACGCCCGCGTATAGCGTAGCTGTATTTCTTGACGCCGCTAAGAAAGCTATTGTCAGGATACAAGATTCTCAGGCCGCGCACGCCGGCGTTTTTGCTCTTTAGCGTGATAAGAGCGTCCGCCGTATTAGGCGAGTCGCTCTCGCCGTGCCGGGCGAGTATCAATGTCCCTTTGCTGAGTCCAGCCTGCTCGCGCTGCGCGACCGACGACGCGCCCCGCAGCTCCACACCGGCCGGGACGTCGACAGCCCTTGCCAGCAGATATTTGCCGGCGGGCAGATATACGACGCCTCCCCCTGCATCCCCGGCCAAATCCAGCGCCTTTTGCAACACGGCAGAAACGTCCTGCTTGCCCGTCCTGTCGGCGCTTACCGTAAACAACCGCGCCTTAGGCTTTGAAGGTCGCCGGTTATAATCAGGCGCCACCCCTGCAAGAGAGACGGTCTCATTTGTGATATTGCTGCCGGATGTTGCGCCGCTTAACGTCACGCCGGCCAGCTTGACGGCGCCGCGGGTGCGATTCTCCACCGACCTGACGCTGCCTTCTATATGCCCCTTGCCGATCACCATGCCCCAGCGCTCGTCGATGTTGTCCACCAAAATACCGGTGTCGCACTGCTTTACCGTGACGTCAAACAGCGAGCCTGCAAATTCTATGCGCCTGCCCTTGACGATATGTATGCCGATTTTACGCCCGGATATATTCAAATTAAAAAACTGCGTCCATTCCAGGTCGCCAAGCACAAGACCGGTGGCATTTTTGCGGGTGTACGCGTCCAGCTTGTTCCGGTCGGCCTTTTTAAGCCCGGCACCGGCGTTCGCCCAGTATTTGTTGTCGATGACCACGTTCTTCCATGTGCCGACATCTGCCTGGTTGTACGCCTGTGCGCCCACCGACAAAAAGGTGCCCTTTAAGGTGTCGATGGTCATCATCTCATGGAGTTCACCGCTTTTTACGCACGCGCCCACGCCGCGATAACCGTTTATGACGGTGCAATTGATGATGGACTGAAGCATGTAGTTGCCCAAGCCGGCACCGCTTATATAGAATGTAAAGGGATATGGCTTTACATTGTCGATATCCTGCTCGGTGTAGTATACAGTAAGGCCCATAACGCCGGCGCTGCCGCCGATTCTGAACAAGGCCGGCGTTGCTGCATCCCTGCTCGGTGGCTGCGCTAGGATGATGGTGCCGTACTCGTTGCCGGTATCAGGGTCCTGCCAGTCGCCCCGCAGAGTCACAAATGGCGGGATGGAGATGGAACCGGTAACAAGGTATTTGCCCGCCGGCAGCCACACCGTGCCCCCTCCCCATGCGCTACAGTCATTGAGAGCCTTTTGTATAGCCTGCGTGCTGTCCTTCTTGCCTGTGGGGTCGGCGCCGTATGCCCTGTTAGTCGCCACGATATCGGCTATGACCACGTCGTCAACCGGATATTTTGTGGCGATGATACAGGGCGTCGCAACGTCGGTATCGGGCGTAGGCGTCACCGCACGAGAGGACGTCACCCCGCACGAGGGCGACATCGTCGGCGGCGTGGCGGCGGATGCCGTGGATGTAACGGCTTCTGACATTGCCCCGGAAATGTCGTCCGTTGCACTTACCCTTCCGGAACTGTATGATGCGCCGCCGGATAAGGAGCCGTCCGCCCCTCCGGTGTTGCCGCAACCGCCGAGCAGCAGAGCTACGGAAAGAATCGCGCACAACATGGACGCGTGTCTCATCACACACAACTCCTATCGCTTGTTCATTGCGTGGTGCATACGGCCAACAGCAAAAAGCGGCTGTTGGCTGGGATGCCCGCTTCCTCCACCAGCTTAATCTCCACCTGCAGCTTGGTCGTTTCCTCACGATTGATAATTGTCTTGAGGTCTGCGTATTCGCCAAAGCCTCCCTGAAAATCGGATTTCAGCCTGGCGACCTCCACCCCGTCCACCAGAACCTGCGCCGTAGCGCCCCGCGACATGACCATGCGCTTGAAGATAAGGGTGACTACTTTAGCTTCTGTCTCGAATACCAGCGGGTTGTCAAGCTCCGTCGCCACCCATCCACGGCTTAACGAGGGCTTATTGTAGTAAAGACCGTTTTGAGCTGTAAAAGCCCCGAGAGATACAGCATTGAGTGATTGGTTATCGAGAATTGTCGCATCTGCAAAGCGGGTTGACGATTCCGGCAAGGGAGGGATATCCCCACTGATTTGGGCAACATACTGACGCACGGCCATAAGCCTGTGGATGATGAGGTCGGCCGCAAGACGGTGCCCTCTGTCGTTTGGATGTACGTCGTCAGGGCTTAGGTCTGCCCATTTAATATCACCCGCCTTAATCGCCGCCTGTACGCCGTCGTGGTAGCTTATCATCGGGAGATCGTATTTTTTCCCTATGATTATCTGGCTTCTCTGGCTGTTGGTAGCTGTTCTAGTGGACATAAACAGCAGTATCACCGCGGGCTGGTTGTCCTGGGATAATATCCTGCGCACAACGCCCTCATAGGCCTCCCTTTCCAGCTCGCTTATACCGTCGTTGCACGCAAACTCTACAATCACAAGGTCCGGTTCTTTCGCCAAAAGATCAGCGTTTATCCTCGATGCGCCGATTATGGAACCGGTAGCGCCGATCCCTCCGTTGACAAGCTCCGCCCCGGCGTCCGGGAAAGTTTCGTTAAACCATGCAGCAACAAGCGAGGGATAATTCCGTGAAGGCGACGAAGCCGACATACCCTCGGTGATGGAGCCGCCAAAGGCACCGACTACAATCTTCTCCCCATTTTCCGCCTTATCCAGCACCCTTTTGAGGCGCGCGAGGTTGCCCTGAGCGGTCAGCGTAGCCTTAAACTGTTCCGCATTAAGGTCGGTGTTTTTGAAAGGCACAGCCGCCAGATCTAAAGACGCGGCTGGCTGCGAGGCGTCGCCGTCGGAAGAAAAGCCCCCGGCACATCCCGCCGCTATCCCTACAAGAGCGAGCGACAACACAAATACCACCGTTTTCTTAAATGAAAAAGCCTTGTCCATTTCATCCATCCCCGCTACCGGTCGTATAGGTCGGTCAATCGTTTTAAAATTCCGGGTAATCCATGCTTAAAAGATACAACGGCTCCTCGTCCTCCTCGATGGCGGGAAAGCGTCCCACAGGTTCGTAAAACCGGTTGTCCACCCTGTCATCGTTCACCTTTGAGACCTCGCCCACAAGCACTTTGCCACCGCCGACCTCTCCCCAAAAACTGTGATATACCCCGTTTAAAAGGGTGATGCTCTCGCCCGGCCTAACGCATACCTCTGTCCCGGCCGGCGCCTCGTAGTTTCTGCCGTCCATACTGACAATCACCGGCGTGTCGGCAAAGCCCTCGTCGGCTGTCGAATTGTACAGCTTGACAATGAGATTCCCGCCGCCGCGGTTTATAATATCCTCCATCTTCTTATAGTGGAAATGAAAAGGCGTGACCTGCCCTTCGTCCGCAATCAGAAGCTTTTCGGCGTAGGGCTTGACGTATTTCGGGTTTGTAAAATTGCCGTTACGGAGGGTGAACATCAGAAGTCCTATCTTCTTATAATCGCCGCTGCCAAAATCAGTGATATCCCATCCGAGCAAATTCTGGCGCAGTTCGTCGTATTCCTCGCCCTTGTCTTGCCATTCCTTCGGACCCCAAAACGCAAAGGGCGGAAGCATAAAATTCATGCTCTTGATGAAGGCCACTGCCTCGCGCATCACTTGATTGATCTCAGAGCGTTTCATACTGAATTCATCCTTTGTCTTGTAAAATTTTATGTCAGGTATTAGACCGAGCCATAGTATATATATACTCCTCACACGCGCTTTTGTCTTGCGTGACAGCCTCTCACCTTTATTAAAAAGTCCTCATCCCTTGATGGCACCTATCATCACGCCGCGGACAAAGTATTTTTGGAAAAACGGATAAACCACCATGACCGGCGCGGTGGCGATAAGCATGGCCGCCAGCTGTACAGAAACATATATACGCGTCGCGTTGATTTGTTCCCCGCTGACCTCCTTCGCCTTGTCCGCTAAATACTGCACCGCCTGCGCGACCTGCGCGAACTGGTGCGCCATTGTGTTAAGACCTTCTTTTTTTGTGTACATCATTGTGTCGAACCATGAATTCCAATGGCCTATGGCGGTAAAAACACAAATGGCGGCAATGACGGGCATGGACACCGGGAGTACAATCCGGAAAAACAGCGTGAAATGACCCGCGCCGTCCAGCATAGCCGACTCCTCGAGCGATACCGGCAACTCCCGAAAGGCGCCTAAAAAGATAAGCGCGTTAAAAATGCTAAAAAGACTGGGCAGAATATAAACGAGGAAATTGTTGTAAAGCCCTATACCTCTTATCAAAAGATAAGTCGGTATCATTCCGCCGCCGAAAAACATGGGAATTATCATAAAGATAAAATAGAACCGCCTGAATCTAAGATATTCCTTGCTTATCGCGTAAGCAAACGCCGACGTGACAATCACCGAGCTCGCCGTTCCGATTACCGTTCTGGCTACGCTTATAAACGCCGCCTGAATCATTCCCGGTTGTGAGACGGCTGCCTTAAAATTGTCGAGGGTGAAGACCCGCGGGAAAAAGTAGATGCCGGGATTCGCCGCGTCCACGCCGTCGTTAAAGGCTAAAATTACGCCGTTATAAAACGGGTATACGAGCACGATCATCAGGATCGTGAGTATCGCAAAATTGACCACGCCGAAAAGCTGGTCCCTAAAGGTTTCCTTGATTTTATTTGGATTCTTGGCCATAGTGTCCACTCACTCCGTTCCCGCTAAAACAATCCGCGCTTGGTTATCTTCCGCACAAGACCGTTACCGCCAAGCAGTAATATCAAGGATACAAAACTCGTGACAAGCCCAATGGCAGTAGAGTAGGAAAAACGCGCCTTCTGCATGCCCATGATATAGGTATAGGTCTGCAAAATCATGGAGCGCTCCGCGTTGGAGGCATTGCCCAGCAAATAGCTTACATCGAAATTACCGCCGATAATGCCAGGTATCTGCAGGATAAACAGAATAGTGATGACTCCCGCCATGGCAGGTAACGTAATGAAACGTATCTTCTGCATACGCGTCGCGCCGTCTATGGTAGCCGCCTCATACTGCTCCTGGTCAATTCCTGAAATGGCAGCGAGAAAAATTATGGTGGAAAAACCAATATTTTTCCAGCATTCAAGCGCGAGAGTGATAGCCCAGAACCATTCCGGCTCCGACAAAAACGTTATGGGCGCATCGATGATGCCGACAGCCTTCAAAAAAGCGTTAACCCAGCCTATGGATGGTGATATCCACATTTGGACCATTGAACAGATAATCGGCCATGAAACGAAATACGGAAAATAGCTGATGGTCTGATAAGTACGTTTTATAGTGGTGTTTTTTATTTCGTTGAACATGACGGCTAAAAATATCGGCAGAGGAAAGAGGAGAACTATCCTAAAGAAGCTTATCCCCACCGAATTGAATACCGACCGTAGCATGAACGGATCCGCATGCAAACCGTTTCCGCCGAAAATCGTCTTAAAATGCTTAAGTCCAACCCAGGGGCTGCTGATAATGCCCCAGAATCCCCCAGTAGGCTGGTAATCCTTGAAAGCTATAATGATTCCGTACATGGGAAGATAGGAAAAAACAAGCACTACAAGCAAGGCGGGCAGCATCATCAAATGCAGGCCGACCTGATTTTGCAGCTTCCCCCGCCTGGAATTGCGCAGCTCCTGCCTTCTCGATATCTTTATAGTTTTTTCTGCCACAAAACCAAGTCCTTCCCCAGGCACGGGGCAATTTGCACCCCGTGCCCATAACCTTCCGTTTTTATTCGCGGATTTACATTAATATTAAACAATATAAATCTTCGCCGAATTTATTTGATGGTAATATCGCCGTCCGGCCAGCCGTAACCCTCGGGATCGAGGAAGAAGGTGGTGGCCTTGTCAGTTTTGGCGATCTTGCCGTTTTTGAAATCCCCGGCGAGAACGACTGTCACGAGGTCATAGCCGCCCGCAGGATCGGGCTCGGTGGCAAAATAACCGACAAACGGGTAGTCGCTAGCACGGATGATATCCTTGCCCTTGAAGAGCCGCCATTCGGTTTCGGAATACCTACAGAACACTACCGTGTCGTCCTTAAAATTATACATGCGCTCATTGGTGCCGTCGTGGGTGTAGATAAGGTCAGGGGCGCCGGTAGGCGTGTAGTCGAACATGCGAAGGCCCCAAGCGGGATCTTGCAGCGCCGAACCATTGACGAACTGCACTTCCTCAAACTTGTACTTGCTACCGGATTTTTTGAAGCTGTAGACGCCGCCCGGCTTAGGTGCGTCTCCGGTGTAGCCGACGGATTTAATCACGCCGTTATCGGCTAAGATGGTGGCCGTTTTGCTGCTTGCTTTGACTATGCCGACCGCGCAGAAGCCGCTGCTGGGCAAGGTCGCGGAAGGCTTGGCGCTCGAGGTCTCAGACACGGCGGAAGACACGGCAGCCTCGGATGATACCTCTACCACTATATCGCCCTCCGATGCGGTTTCCGACACGGTTTTTGACGCCGGGCTTGACGATGATGCCTCGCCGTTCTGTTTGTCTCCGCCACCGCACGCAACGACAGATAACAGCACGAGTGTCATCAGTAAAAACGCGAGAGTTTTTTTCATTTTTCGCATCTCCTTAATTAAAGATTATTATAAATTATAAGTTCACGGCTTTTCCATGACAGGTCGCTTTTCGATATGAAGCCTTAAGGTGATGATCTTTTTTGGCCCGGCCGTCACGACGACCTGGTCGCCCTGGATGTCGACGGGTGAGCCTTGCGTTTCGTCCATCCTTGTTTCCAGCGCGCGCTCTATGCGCCAGGCAGGATCGGCGGATATTGTTGCGTCCCTTGCAGTATCGGACGGGTTGTAGAACCGGAGAATAACGCCGTCCTTATCTTCTGCTGGCTTCAGGCAGGTTACGACCACGCCGCCACGCACCGTTATAAAGCCTCCTTCGCGCGGCAGTATCTCCGACAAAGGCTTATAATCGGGCATGCTCTCGGCTTCCAGAAAGTCCTTTTGCACCGTCTGCAGCGGATGTCGAAACCTCTCGACCTCGGGCAGCGCCGTCTCCAAGCCGCCGGCGTGCGGAATGAACGCGTAGCGGTAGGACTGCTTGCCCAAAAGCTGCGCCGCGGGTATCTTGAACTTGGAGCCGCTACCCAAAACGCCGACATGCAGCCGATCGGTGGCGCGGATAAGCGTGAGGGACACGGTGTTTCTCATGGGCAGTATCTCGTATTCCATTATACCGTCGCCGGCGACGGCAAAGCCGCGCGTACCGTCGGTGATGCCGCAAAAATCATTCATTGGATGATAGCCGACAAACGGTTCGTAATCGCCCTCGTCCAGATGGTTGACGTTTTTCGGCTGAACCGGCCGTTTTATGACGTCGAACGGCTGACCCGCGTAGCCTGTTCGTGTATTTGTGTCGCTCGGAAATGCCACGCGTAGTCGGTGATCCTTGGCGGTGTTGTATATGTCGGTTTCAAGCTCGACATACGGACACCCCGCGCGCAGAATAACCCGCGTCACTATGCCTATGTCGATTTTCTCCTCGCTGCGCCCCAGCTTTGACTCTGACAGCCCCTTAGGGACTGGAAAGTCCTGGCTCACTTCAATTGCTCCACGCAGCGGGGTGTTTTCAACAATCTCCAGTGCGAGGTTTTTTCCGCCGCTCACTGCCAGAGTATCGTCATACGGAGCAGCGTGTATGAAGCCGCAGCCAGCTTCCCCACTGTCGATAAAGCGGTTAAGACCGGTGTAGACCTGCCCTGTGCGCTTATCGGTCACCGTCAGCGTCGCATCTGGCTCCACGCGCACCGTCAGATATTCGTTTTCCAGTGTGTCCGGACCGCTCACAAGGCCATCGACCACCCTGTCATGGGGTCTACCGCCGCGTATCTCAATAATCTTCCAGCCCATGGGCGGCAGCTTGCCAGGATTTATGGTCATGCGGAAAATCGCCACGTCGAGCTGTCCGACCAGTCCAGAAAAGGGCACGTAGCGCAGCAAAGTATCAGTGCGCACGCCCAAGATATGCGCCGGTATCTCTGTGTCGCCGAAAAACAAGTGTGGCTCAGGAAAATCACGGTGATTTGACACAATTACCTCAACGGTAATGGGTTCGTCGCGCTCAAACGGCGTCGGATTGCGCACCAGTAGCGCTTCCTGTGGGCACTCCTTTATCCGGCGTATCAGACGCTGTTCAAGCTCGTTACATATTTCGCGGCAGATGTCCTCCGCCTTTTCAAACCTGGTGAGTATCTCACGGTAGCTCGGCTCGGAGTTAGCGCAGCACAGGCTATCGTGCGCCTGATTCTGCAAAACATACTCCCACGCCATTTCGTATTCTGCAAGCGGCAGGTTTTCTTCCCCGAGACTTAGCATAAGCGCGATAAGCGGCTCGACGCGGCGCTCCAAAAGATCCTCCAGTCTACGGTTGTATTTTTTGACGTCCATGCGCGTGGATTGAGAGGCCGGCAGGATGAAATTCTCGCGTCCGTCGCGCTGCTCGCCGCGGTAAGTTTCCGGTTCGCGCTCTAAGGATTTCTCCACGGCGGAAATATAGCGGCTGAAATTGCTTTGTTCCACATCCACATCCGGGTAAAGCTCTCGTATCTTTTCGATGGTCTTAATCATGGACGTGTTAGGGTACATGTGGTCGACGCCATTCATGGCGAGCAGATGGGGTGCAATGGCTCTATCTCGCTCAGACAATACAATATTCATTCGGTCAGGCAGCGACGGCATCACGATGGGCTCACCGAAGACTGAAAAAAGCTTTTGCTCCTCCCTGTCGCTAATACCGCACGCGTTAATATAGGAATGCGGTAAGGCACAGACATGCACCGCGCTGCCGTCGACGCCCTCCCACCGTATATAGGTATGGCATCGCTTGGGAAGGCCCCGCGCGCCCACGAGATGAGTCATGCCAAAGCCGTGCATCATCTGCGGGAGCTGGCTTGTGTAACCGAATTGGTCGGGCATGTAGTTGATGTCGTACATACCGCCGCCCCAGCGCTCCATATCCTTCCTGCCGAACAGTAGGTTACGCACCTGAGCCTCCGCGCCTGACATAAAGATATTAGGCTGTGTGTACCACGGGCCGATAAAAAGGCGGCCCGACTCTATGAGAGCGCGGAGACGTTGGCGGTTTTGAGGGCGCACCTTAAGGTAATCCTCCAACATTATGGTCTGCCCGTCCAGCACAAAATAACGTATGATATCCCTTTCCATGGTGTCTATAAGGATATCCATAAGCTTTATCAGACGGTAACGGAATTCCTCCAGCGTAAAATACCATTCCCTATCCCAGTGGGTATGCGGAACAATATGAATAGTGAACCTCTTATCCAAGCCACTACCCCTTCCTTCT
>ENA-UOYA01003516-UOYA01003516.1-activated-sludge-metagenome-genome-assembly--contig:-NODE-3516-length-13911-cov-6.592884_pt1 | contig 13911 bp, 13 predicted proteins | sample MGYA00238163_ERZ764804 | MGnify/ENA primary metagenome ERZ764804 (study PRJEB28919, sample SAMN05720223) | activated sludge metagenome | isolation source: Anaerobic digester | place: Hong Kong...
TAAATGCTTTTCTCGAAACCATCATCCTCAAATATCCAGAAGAGTGGTTTTGGGTACACAGAAGATGGGGGAGGAAAATAAAGTGAATGACAGGTTGTTATAGCAGACGAGCAACAAGATGTTTATACACCGAAAAACATTTACATTTGAGTTTGTTCCATTAACGGTTGCCTTTATATAATAATGAGTCCAACAACCAGCCTGTTTTATCAAGCAATCCCTGATATTTCATACGTTTCTGCATGACAGGAAGCAGGTTGTGCCCGGAAAACCTCTTGAATATTCTTAGAAAAAGTATTTTTTCGCTTGTATTGATTACGCCGGTATATCCTTTTTTCGCCATCTTTTCCACATACCTGTTAAGCCTCCAGAACATACGCTCCATGTCCTTCGAAGTTATAAACCTTTTCTTAGCCTTATCGAAATCAAGGAATTTCATTTTGTCGTCTTTTGTTATGAGCACATTGTTAAGGTGTAGGTCAGGATGATATACCCCGAGTTTCTCGAGGTCATACATATAACAAGCAAACCTTTTAATATTTTTAAACCTTGACCTGCCTTCATGCTTGGAAAAAAAATCCAGCAGGCTTGTTGCGTCCTTTTCAAATACGGTAAGGATATAAGGAATTTTTTTGATGCCGCGCTTTTCGACTATTGCACAGTATGGTTCGACAACAGGAAAACCTGCATTTTTAAGATACACAATGATTTCAAACTCTTTTATTGCCCTTTTCCCGGAAAAAAAATAATCCCTTGTTATACCCCTTAAAAGACCGCCGTGTATGTATCTCCTGCATGCAATCTTTCTGTCTCCAAGTGAAAAAACCTTTATACTACCTCTCCCTTTGCCCTCAAGCTCATCTGCTTTCGAAAGCGCATCAATCAGTTCGGCTGGTTCGATATCACCTTCAGCACCTTCTTGTGAATAGATGCTATATACATCATACAAAACCTTTTTCAGCATTTGCATCTTCTATGGTGATCTTTTTTCGTACTGCCTTTTATATTCACGGGATTTAACATAAAGTTCTTCCACCTGCATCATGATATTTTGTCTTTCCTTTTCACTCGTTCTGCGCACAACCTTTGCCGGTGTCCCGATAACCAGTGAATCAGGCGGGATAAATGTGCCGGCGGTTACAACGCTGCCCGCACCTATCACAGAGCCGCTTGAAATGATTGCCCCATCAAGCACGATTGTGCCTATGCCGACAAGCACATGCTTATGAATATGCGCACCATGAATGACTACTTTATGGCTAATTATGACCTCTTCGTCAATAATGACAGGATATGAATTGGGTGCCTCTATAAGTGCCAAGTCCAAAACAGCCGCATGTCTGCCAATCTTTATGCCTTCACTGTCAGCCCTTAATACGGCCATAGGCCATATGCTTGCGCCTGCATCGATGGATACATCCCCTATTATGCGTGAAGAGATATCCACAAAGGCATCCCTGTGAATAACGGGTTTTTTGTCTTTATAGCGCGATATGAATCTTTTTGAACCCATATACCCCTTATAAAACTTACCACAAATAGGACATGCTGTGATATAATTATCGAAATTTACTTGCTATGTAAAGGCCATCCTTCTATAAATATGCCGTTTTTTGCAGACCTTCATATACATTCAAAATATTCACGTGCAACCAGCAGAGAAATGGTTCCTGAAATCATTTGGAAATGGGCACAGATAAAGGGCATAACGGTTGTCGGTACAGGCGATTTTACACACCCGGCATGGCTTGAGGAGTTAAGAGAAAAGCTCGAACCATGCGGCAACGGATTGTTCAGATTAAAAGGGGAATTTGCTGCGGATGACATACCTGATGTATGCAGGGCGGATGTATTTTTCATGCTTTCCACTGAAATCAGCTCCATATACACTAAATGCGGCAAAACAAGAAAGGTTCATTCATTGATACTTGTTCCATATATCGATGATGCTGAAAAGATACAGAAAGCACTCTCAAGGTTAGGAAATATAAAATCTGACGGGAGACCCATACTCGGGCTTGACGCCAAAACACTTCTTGAGATTGTCTTGGATATATGTCCTGATGCCCTTATAATACCTGCACATGCATGGACTCCTCATTTTTCGGTATTCGGTGCATCATCGGGCTTTGATTCACTTTATGAGTGCTATGAAGATAGGGTTTGTCATATTTCGGCCATTGAAACCGGACTTTCTTCAGACCCTTCGATGAATTGGATGCTTTCTGCGCTCGATGATATATCCTTAATCTCCAACTCCGATGCACATTCGCCGTCTAAGTTAGGCAGAGAGGCTAATATATTCAATACGGAACTATCATATAAAGGCATAATAAACGCAATTAAAACAAAGGATGGTTTTGTTGGAACCATAGAGTTTTTTCCTGAAGAGGGAAAATACCACCATGACGGACACAGGGTTTGTGGTGTAAACTTTTCACCTGAGGATACGATACGACACAGATACATCTGTCCTGTATGTGGCGGAAAGCTTACTGTAGGGGTCTTGCATCGTGTCGAGGCGCTTGCAGATAGAAAAAAGGGGGCTAGACCAAATGCTGCGCCATCCTTTTCGCATATGATACCTTTAATCGAAATTATTGGCAATGCCCTGAATGTGGGTGCAAACAGCAAGACTGCAGAAAAGATATACTGGAAGATGATCCGAACGCTGGGCAATGAGTTAAAAATACTCAAAGACATATCCCTTGACGATATCGAAAAAGCGGGCACACCTCTTATAAGAGAGGCGATATCACGCATGCGTTCCGGGCATGTTCATGTAACACCCGGGTTTGACGGTGAGTATGGCAAGATTAAAATTCTCGATTTTCCACTATAGACGAGTATATTAAAAATCCCGGGCGCTGAATTATAAAAAGGCCTTAAGTTTACATTTGAATTTGCTTGCGTTAATTTATCTTGTTAAATTTTTGTAAAATAGTTATCCTTTTAGACCAGAGACTGTTAACATGAAGCGCATCCTTTTAATTGATTTTGAAAATGTCCAGAAACTCGATTTTGAACTTATAAACCTTGCAGATACAGAAATCGCAATCTTTGTCGGTAAATCACAGAACAGAATACCATTTCCTGTCGTTGAAAAGACACAAGCCTTAGGCGAACGGGTAAAGTGGCTTAAAATAGCAGGGGACGGCAAGAACAACCTTGATTTTCATATTGCCTTCGAATTGGGTCGTTTGTGTGAAAGGCTAAAAAAAGACGTAGAGCTTATTATACTTTCTATGGACAGCGGTTATGATTCACTGATGAGATACATAAACGATTTGGGCGTACCCATAAAAAGGATTTCAAATCTTGCGGAACTTGCCGACAGCAAAAAGGATCTACCCACATCGAAGTTTACAGGCCTTGTGGTGTCCAATCTAAAGAAGATAGACAATCAGAAAAGACCAAGAACATCAGGTACTTTGAAGAAACATGTCGAATCCTTATTAAGGGACAGGGTAAATACGAACGAGATCGACCTGATAATCGAAGAGATGTTCATCGCGGGATTACTAACCCAGACAGGAAACAGGTTAAAATACGACCTCGATGCCCCAGAAGAATAGTCGAAGGTCATATCAGACAAAGATTATGATGCAATCCGCTTTGAATTTACCGTGTCGTTTGTATCAGATCCTTTAAATCGGCATTTGGTATATAGCTTCGATATATCCTTTCAAACGTGCCGTCTTTCTTCATGTCATCCAAGACAGACTGCCATTTTTTAACTATCTCAACCGGCGTCCCCAGCGACATTGCAATATAAAAATATGTGTTACTCAAAAGAAAGACAGGCTCTATGTCGTCTATGCTGTAACCGGCCTTTTTTACTATCTCCGGCATCGTAATATCGGTGAAAACCGAAACCTGAACGGTTCCATCCATAAGTTGTTTGATGTTGGTTGCAGGAAGCGGTGAACTTACCAGATTTGTAAACCCTTTATTTTTAAGGTATTGTTCGGTAAACCAGCTGGTAGTCGTTGCAATAGAGGCGAGTTTTTGTGCATCTTCAAGGCTGTTTAGCTTTATATCGGAACCCTTCTTTTTGTAAAATATTGCACTGTTTTTGCCTACAGGGCCAACCCACTGAAACAACTTTTCGCGCTTCTCTGTTCTCTCGGCGCTGAAAAGCACAACATTGGGTGTATTTAAGGCCTTATTGTATGCCTCGTCCCAAGACATTATCCTGATATTATCTTTAATGCCCTGTCTGGCAATAATCTCACGTACTATATCGGTAACAAAACCTGAAACCCTGCCGTCTTTCATGAACGTAACAGGCGGGTATTCCTCAGTAAGCATTATCAGATCCGCACTCGTTTTAACATCTTTTTGGGTTGCTTGTAAATTGCAAGTAAAAATAAACAGCCCTAATATCAGCAAACTCAAAAATATCGTTTTTTTCATCTTATTGACCCTCATCTTATTAGATTTACACTTAATTTTATCGGATATGGCCTATAATGGTGATATCTGAAACGACAAGATATATCAAATCCCGTTATGCATGTCAACAATGGTAAAAAAATAACTCCAACGATCGGTATCCAGCGCAACACCTTACCCTAATCGCCGTATTCTTCAAGATACCGCTCGATATACGCTGTCACCTTTTCGTTCGGTTGATAAATGCCAAAGTGTCCTTCACAGAGGATGTCTGCCTTCAGCGCAATGAGTTTCTCCATTGATATCTGCCAGTGTTTCATGTTTGCGCCGAAATCGGCAAGAAAAGGGCCGTGGATGTCCTGACCGAACAGGATTCTTTGCCCCCCTCTATCGAGATAGACCGAAATGGAACCCGGTGTGTGTCCGGGTGTATGCAGACAGACAATCTCCTGGCCACCTATAGTCAATCTTTCTTCCTCATCTTTTAGTTTCACGTCAACCGGCAAAGGGTCTAACTCGATGCCGTACCAGTTAGCCGCGGTCATCCTGTTGTCCGCCCTCTCAACCGCTTCCGCATCGAGTTCGTGCATGATGATACGGGCATCAAAGCGTTTTTTAAACTCATGTGCCCCGCCTATGTGGTCGATGTGGCAGTGCGTAAGGATTATGTTTGATATCCTTTTGGGGTCAAGACCGAGTCTTTCGATATTCCGAACCAGCCCATTTACGCTTAATCCTGCACCGGTATCGATAAGCACCAATTCCCCGAGATTTAAAAGATATATGGAACAATCCCGTGAATCTGTAATGTTCGAATCGCCAATAAGATAGATATCATCGGTTACTTTCACTGGTTTCATGCCACCCTCCTCATCTTATAGTAAAAATTGAATATAGATATTTTGCAAGGATTTTTTTATAGTAAATCATGAACGCCTTACCAATCGTATAATTTTGTATTTGTATAGCGTATCGACACCAAAGGGGGTTAAAAATGGGCAAGGACGCATCTTTCACGGTAAGTGACATGCCAAAAGCGGAAAGGCCAAGAGAGAGACTTAAGCGTTTTGGGGCAGAGGCATTATCCGCACAGGAGCTACTGGCTTTAATTATAGGTCGAGGGGTGGCAGGCAGGTCTGTTATGACCATATCGCAGGAATTAATGTCGAGGTTCGGTAGCATCAGAGCGATCAGTGAGGCAACAATAGAGGAGTTATCGAAAATAAAAGGTGTTGGTCTTGCCAAAGCGGCACAGCTTAAGGCATGTTTTGAGCTTGGAAAAAGACAGGAGCTGGATGCCGAAAGCGGTTATGAGAATTATGATATAAAAAACCCACAGGCCGTTGTGGGTGCGATTCGTGCACGTATAAAAGATATGAAGAAGGAACATTTTATGCTCATGATGCTCAACACAAGAAACCGGATTATCCGTATCGAAAATATCTCTGTCGGTACCTTAAATGCAAGCCTCGTGCATCCGAGGGAGGTTTTCAATAAGGCAATAGCACATGCGGCATCCTCTGTGGTTATTGCCCATAACCATCCCTCCGGTGACCCGGAACCATCGGAAGAAGACCTCAAGATCACAAGGCGTCTGATTGATGCGGGCAGAATAATAGGCATCGAGGTGCTAGATCACATCATAATAGGAAAACACGGCATAAAGAGTACAGTTGCCGAACATGGTAAATCCGAAAGGGAGACCTATTGCAGTTTAAAAGAAAAGGGGTTTATTTAGAGGGATATAACGTGTATCACGATGATATTCTGTTAATCCATCTTGGGGGTCTCGGCGATATGTGTCTTTCCGAGTCAACGTTCTTTTCGCTATCCGAACGCTTCAAAGAAGGCGTTATTGCGCTTGGTTATATGCGCTTTCTGAGGCTTTTCGAGAGGTATTTTAAAGGCATCGAGAGGATAGAATCGGCTAAATGGCTACCCCTTTTTTCGCAGAACACATCGGGCGATACATGGAAAAGGATCATTTTTATAGGAAAGGATAGAGAAGGCGCAATGCGGAAAAGATGGAGCTTAATATCTAAAGAACAGATGATTTTTATAGAGATGTACCCTGATGATCGATGCGCAGTCTCGGATGATGCACACTTCGGGGTACGCCATGTTGAGGATTTCCAGCTTATTCAGTTGAAAGCATATGGCATTGAGGCGAGAAAGAAGGAGGTCATATCGAATTTGTCCAAACGTGTTATCCTTTATCCTGAAAAGGGTTTTGAAAAGAAAAAATGGCACTATGAAAACTTCATAAAACTTTACAGTTCATTAAAAGAAAAGGGCATTGATGTATATATACTTAAATCGATGGGATTGGAGATCGATATTAGAGAGGCGATATTCTTTGAGGAACTCCATGATATAAAGGGGTTTTTTGAAGACGGCGGCATCTTTGTTTCCAACGATTCAGGCATGGCACATCTCGCAGGTATGTGCGGTCTACATACCATTACGATATTCAATGACTTTGACCCTGATATCTGGCATCCTCGGGGCAAAGGCACGATCATGAGATACGGCGAAGACAGGATCGATGTAGCATCGGTAGAACTTAAGGTCATGGAGGCACTGAATGGCTTGACAAACGTTTTTAGTTGCAATAAACAGTGATTTGTTGAAAAATACAAAAGAAAGGAGCACTTGAAAACAGCTTTATGCCTATGAAAAGACCCATCTTTGTCAAAATCGTTGCGGTACTGATAATCATATTTGCAGGATTGCTGTTGCTTGAAGGCATGGGGCAGGTTTTGTTCAAAATCCGACACCGCTACTGGCTCATAGTACATGATGATGCAGCGTATATTACCCTGTTCAGAAAACATCCCTATCTGGTTGTTGAACCAAGTCCAAACACGCGATTCCAATCAAAGGAAGGTATATTGTTCAGCCATAATTCGCTTGGGACACGTGGCATGGAGACAGGTGTTAAAAAGAAGGATGGCGTAAAGAGGATCCTTACAATCGGAGGTTCAAGCACCTATTGCGTCGGGGTCTCTGATAACCAAACATGGCCTCACTACCTTCAGGAAAAATTGGGGAACGGCTATGAAGTAATAAATATGGGTGTGCCCGGCTATACAACGGTAGAACATATTATCCAGACAGCGCTCAATATGTCGGATGTTTCTCCGGATATATCCGTCTTTTATATCGGCTGGAACGATGTGAGAAACCAACATGTGGCGGATTTGCGGTCGGACTATTCTAACTTTCATGGCAAGTCCCAGTATAACCACCTCATGCTTGACGCATTGAAGATTGGCAATCACTCTGTAATTGTAAGAACGGTATCAAATATCATCAAAAAGATTTTTGTGAGGGATCCAGAGGGTACGTATACGGTTATCGGCACTCCGGATAAATTCACAACAAAGGTAGACAAAAGGGCATTAGACTTATTTAAGAGGAATGCAAAACTGTTGATTGCATTGTGCAGGGCGCAGGGGATAAGACCTGTTATGGTGCCGCAGATTCTACGTTATGACATGCTTACAGGCGATAAGGAATATGAATGGATACCCTATGTCAAAGATAAAGACATAAAATCAATGATAGATGTATATAACGATGCTTTAAAGGATGTATGTGCAAAGGAAAAAGCTGATTTTGTGGGCGAAGTATTGACTGTAAATTATGATAAATCACATTTTGTTGACAATTATGGACATTTTACACCTTTGGGCAATAAGGTGTTTGCCGACGTTATCATGCAGTATATAAAAAGGCTATCAACAGAGACTAAACATTGATTTTGTTGCAAGGCTCGACCTGCGCAAACCTAAAGACTGTTAATCTTACCGCTAAAAGCTTAAGGCTGTGTAAATTACCGGTTGTCTTAATCGGTGTGTGGTGTTACAATTAGTTTATGGCATTCATTACAGACGTATATCTCAGCGAAATTCTAAATAAAGATGTCATTGACCAGTTTGGCAAAAGATTGGGAAGCCTGTGGGACCTTCTTATTGTTCCAGGACCGAAATACCCCCGTGTTATAAAGGTGATCCTGAATAATAAAAGAAAGAAGACAGAGATTCCGGTTGAAAACCTGCAGCTTTTCAACAGCTTTGTGATTACGGTTAACCTCCCCAAATCGACGCTATCCGACTATGCATACGCTGAAGGCGATATTTTAATCAAGAAGCATATCCTCGATAAACAGATCCTCGATGTCAACGGTGCAAAGATTGTGAGGGTGAACGATCTAAAACTCGGCGAGGTGGATGGTTCCATTTGTCTTATAGGCATCGATGTAGGGCTAAATGGTATCCTAAGGCGGGTGGACGGGGGACACACAATACAAAAAACGCTTTCAATACTAAAAAAACCTATAAAGGAGCATATAATCGACTGGAGTTTTCTGCAGACGATAGATGCACATCTTAGAAACCTCACCTTAAATGTAGCGCGTAGGCAATTAAGCGAGCTACACCCCTCTGACCTTGCTGAAATACTTACAGAGATAGACCCAGAAGAAAGCACACTGCTTTTGTCCTCTGTCGATGAAGAGTTGGCAGGCGAAGCGCTGCACGAGGTATCTACGGAGGTGAGGGAAAAGATATTAAAAGAGATGGATAACGAGATGATCTCCGACATCCTTGAAGAGATGCCACCTGATGAGGCTGCCGATATACTTGGCGAGATGCCGGAAGAAAAATCCCAGGAGCTTTTATCCCTCATGGAACATGAGGATGCAACTGAGGTAAAGGATTTGTTGAGTTATGAGGAAGACACCGCAGGTGGTTTAATGACGAGCGAATTTCTTGATATGCCGCCTGACATGACCATAGAAGAGACGCTATCAAGCATAAGGCTGCTTGTGCCGGATGTCGAGTTTATCTATTACATATATGTGGTAGACAAAGAAGAACACCTGCTCGGGGTTCTTACGCTAAAGAAACTCCTTACAACACCGCTCGACGTCAAATTGGGCGATGTAATGGTTCAGAATGTAAAACATGTATATCTCGATACAGAACGCAAGGAGATCGCCGAGATTATATCAAAGTATGACTTTGTTGCGATACCGGTTCTTGACCAAGAAAAGAGGATAAAGGGCATCATTACAGTTGATGACGTTATTGACCTTCTTGTTCCAAATCCAACAAGAAGAAAGAAGAGAAGGGCATTTCAATAGTTTAATCATCCTGTTATGTTGGTAATTTAGATAGAAACCGTGTTTTTAATCCATCCGCCAGTCGTTAAGCCAACCGAACCGCCGCCGGGTATTGCAAAACTTTCCGGTGCGCTTTCAGCAAAAGGTATCAATCACAGCATTATCGACGCCAACCTCGAGGGGCTTTATTATCTACTTAGAGACAATGCCGATCCATCCATCAGGTCTAACATATCAGACAAAAGATATGTGGCGCTTGATACATGGACAAAGAGGGCAATGCATAAACTCACGACAAATCTTATGTGCATCAAAGACTGGGGTGCTTATACAAATATCGATCGTTATAAACGTGTTATCGCTGATTTGAACAGAGCCATAAGCAAATCCGTTGATACAAAAAACATACGCCTGAGTCTTGCCGATTATGTACACATGCAATTATCGCCTTTGAAAAGCCATGACCTTTTACGTGCGGCATCACACCCGGAAGAGAACCCCTTTTATCGATATTTTAGAGAACGCATTACAGAAGCCGTTGAAGCCTCCAGGGAAACACATGACATCCTATTTGGTTTTTCTCTAAACTACCTGAGCCAGGCGCTCACAACATTTGCAATGATAGGTTTTGTAAAAAGAACATTTCCAAAATCAAGGGTAGTTGTTGGCGGCGGTCTGGTTACGTCATGGATGCAGAATCCTTCATGGCAAAACCATTTCAGTGGGCTAATCAATTATGCAATTGCCGGACAGGGTGAAACACAGTTGCTTTCCCTTCTTGGCGTTAAAGAGCATAAAACAGAACATTATGTGCCACGCTACAATGATTTTCCTGTTGCGGGGTATCTTTCCCCTGGATTTATTTTGCCATACAGCACTTCGGTGGGTTGTTACTGGGGACAATGCTCTTTCTGTCCGGAGAAGGCAGAGGGGCGTCTATACAATCAGGTTGACCCAAATTTGGTCTGTCACGACCTTAAAATATTATCTAAAGAACTAAGGCCAACCCTTATACACCTCGTTGACAGTGCCATCAGCCCTCAAATGTTTAAAAAGATCATTGAAGAGCCTCCAGGTGCTAAATGGTACGGTTTTGCGAGATTCACGCCGCACCTCAAAGACGGTGAATTCTGCAAAGCCCTTAAGGCATCAGGTTGTGTGATGCTGAAACTTGGTCTTGAGTCCGGGGATCAAGGCGTTATCGACTATATGAACAAGGGAATAAGCCTCGATATAGCATCTCAGGCATTGAAAACATTGAAAGATGCAGGTATTGCCACATACGTTTATCTGCTTTTTGGCACACCCAAAGAAACGATCAATGAAGCGCGCCATACACTCGAGTTTACTGTTATGCATTCCGAATATATTGATTTTTTAAATTTGGCGATATTTAACCTTCCTATAAACAGTCCTGAAACCAGAGGACTTTTGACAGAGGAATTTTATGAAGGTGACCTATCCCTTTACACAGACTTTACGCATCCTGAGGCATGGGGTAGGCGACAAGTAAGACAGTTTCTCGAGGGCGAATTTAAAAAGCATCCAGCAATAAGGTCGATTCTCAAGAGACATCCGCCGCTTTTTACATCCAACCACGCCCCGCTGTTTACAATCTCGAAAAATGAAAATCAATAGCGGCTCGACTACGATTCATAATCATTGGAGAAAGTCTAAAGTTCATCAATCCCGTTGTCCTATCAACCGAGCGTGAATAGACCCTTCTGCTTTTCATTTTCGATTTTTCCCGTATGACGAATGACTGTGCGATAACATAGAGGCGAGTAAAATGAAGGTATCCACGGTCTATCACATAAAAAAGAACCTGTTTCCGGCAAAAGACTATCCAATATCATGTACTTTTCCATCGCTAATTATGATAAATTATTATACCATTCTAAACATTTGGAGGTATAACATGGAAAATTCATTAGAAGGGGCAATAATTCAAAGGGACAAGGCAACGTATGCCATAGTGCCAAGAACACCCATGGGGCTGATTACACCTGATATCCTCGAAAACATAGCAAGGGTTGCCAGAAAACACGAGATTCCTATTATTAAAATTACTTCTGCCCAAAGAATGGCACTTGTTGGAATAAAACCAGAGGCTGTAGGACAGATCTGGCAGGAGCTTGGTCTGGGTGTAGGGCCTGCAATAGAGGTATGCGTCCACTATGTACAGGCATGTCCCGGCACAGCGGTCTGCAGGTTCGGCATCCAGGATTCACTGGGTCTTGGCGGGAAACTTGAAGAACTTTTTGTTGGAATGCAGACACCGGCAAAGGCAAAAATTGGTATATCGGGTTGTCCTATGAATTGTGGAGAGGGTTATGTGAAGGATTTTGGTGCATTCGGAAAAAAATCAGGCTGGACAGTGATTTTTGGTGGAAATTCAGGGGGAAGACCAAGAATTGGAGATGTAATTGCTGAGGATTTGAATGACGAAGAAGTGATTGACCTTGCAAAGAGATGTTTTGCCTATTACAGCAGCAATGCAAAACCAAAAGAAAGAACAGCACGTTTCATCGAGCGAATAGGTATTGAAGCATTCAAAAAGGCTGTTTCAAAACAATAATCTGGATAATTTCCTCTGTTGTTTTTTAGTTCGTGATATACTTTGTTTAAATCGATTCGGTTATATCCTAAAGAGGCATGGACATGCAATTACTAATAACAAAAAAGCATAAAATTGGTGTCTGCCTACTGGCTGCATTAGCAATATTTTTTATCTCAACCGTTACAGCCTTCCCAAAAGAAGCCAAATTCAAAAACGTCATCATAATGGTGGCTGACGGCATGGGGGTTACACATATAACTATAAGTCGCTGGTACAAGGGGAAAGCTCTTGCAATAGACAAAATGTCGCTTGGAGCTGTAAGGACATACAATAGTGAATCTCTTATAACAGATTCGGCATCCGCTGCAACAGCCTTTGCATGTGGTTTTAAAACAAACAATTATTTTTTGGGCATACTTCCAAAGACAACATCGATTCCTGGTATCGCAAAAATAAATGAGTCGATGTATTTAAGACCCATAGCCAATGTGCTTGAAGGTGCAAAACTGACAGGTAGGTCTGTCGGGATAGTTGCAACTGCAAATATCCAGCACGCAACACCTGCTGCATTCTCTTCACATTGGCATGACCGAAAAGACTATGACGAAATCGCCAAACAGCAGGTTTATCTGAGTATGGATGTTGTTTTGGGGGGAGGAAAAAAATATCTTTTACCTAAGGGCAAAGGTGGAGACAGAAACAATGGCGAAGACCTTTTAGAAGTAATAAAATCAAAGGGTTATAAGATAGTGGAAACAAAGGATGCCATGAGACATATAAAAACAGGCAGGCTGTGGGGTGTATTTGCAAATGACGATATGGCTTATGAGTTAGACCGCAGGGTATTTTTTCCGGAACAGCCCACTCTTGCTGAAATGACTCAAAAGGCCATAGAGCTGCTCTCTAAGAACCCTAAAGGATTTTTCCTATTTGTTGAAGGAAGCAAAATTGACTGGGCATCACATGCCAATGACCCCGTCGGTGTGATAAGCGATGTTCTTGCATTTGACGATGCCGTAAAAACAGCGCTCGAGTTTTCGAAGAAAAATAGAAATACACTTGTGCTCGTGTTTTCTGATCATGGAAACGGGGGTATGTCTATCGGAAACAGCACAACCGACAGCACATATAGCAGGCTTTCTTACGAGGCAGTTTTTAATCCGCTGAAAAAGGCCAGGTTGACAGGCGAAGGGGTAGAAATCGCAATATCAAAGAATCTCTCAGAAGAAAATATAAGAAAAACAGTTGGAGAATATTACGGAGTAGACGACCTTACCGGCGATGAAATTAAATCCATCAGGGATTCTAAACCAAAAAGAATGAATAATGCCCTTGGCGCAATCATGAGCAAAAGAGCGAAAATCGGATGGACAACCCACGGACACACAGGAGAAGACTTGTTTCTTTATGTTTATGGGCTAAAAAAAAGCTTGAGTGTAATGGAGAACACGGACATTGCAAGGCTTGCGGCTAACGCGATGTCGTTTGAACTATCAGACATAACTCGAAGTTTGTTTGTAGAAGCTCAGGAGGCGTTTCGGGCCATCGGGGCTAAAACGAAGATCGAAAATTCAAACGACGCCGATCCTAAGCTGATTGTTGAAATGGATGGAAAATATGCTGAATTGCCTTTCAGTAAAGACTTGATAAAAATCGGAAAAGAAAAAAAAGAACACAGAATACAGGGGATAAACATTTTTTCTGCTTTAACGAAAAAGGTCTTTATTCCGCAGGATGCGGTGTCAATCTTTTTAAAGTCTAACTGATCTTTAACAGTTGCAAAAAATATGTTTTGAGATATTAGACACATAGATGTCCTAAAAAAGTTTTT
>ENA-UOYA01003517-UOYA01003517.1-activated-sludge-metagenome-genome-assembly--contig:-NODE-3517-length-13900-cov-8.659083_pt1 | contig 13900 bp, 10 predicted proteins | sample MGYA00238163_ERZ764804 | MGnify/ENA primary metagenome ERZ764804 (study PRJEB28919, sample SAMN05720223) | activated sludge metagenome | isolation source: Anaerobic digester | place: Hong Kong...
CTGGCGGCTAAAGAACACTGGCCCCACTACCTGGACAACACAATACAAATTCCGCAACTGGTAGGCGTGAACTACGGCGAGTCGGACACGTTGGCCGGGCAGATCGCGCGCCTCTACGTCAAGGGCATCTCGAAGTGGAATGTCCTCTTCCTTACCAAAAAGGAACTCTCGAACGCTTCAACAACGGCGGATCCGGCAGAAGATACAGATCCTCACGTGCACGTTTTGAGCGACGGGCGCTAGGACTCCGTTCGAAGGATCGCGATAGCCTCGATTTCCACCAGCAATTCCGGCCGGCAGAGCGTGGCCTGAATGCCGGTGGAGGCGGGCAGCGGATCGAGTTGCTCAGCCTTGTAAAAAGCCGTGCGTTCTTCATTGAACGCATCGTAGTCGCGTTCCATGTCTTTCAGGTAGCAGGTGGTCCGGACCACGTCTTTCCACGTGGCACCCTCGCTCTCGAGCAGCTTCTTGATGTTCTGGAAAGTGCGCCGCGTCTGGGCGCGGACATCGCCCGTATGGACGCTCCGGCCGCACTCGTCGATGCTGGCGGTGCCTGAGATCAGCAGGATGGCCAACCCGCAAAGGTCGACGCGCATTCCCCGCGAAAAAGAACTAGGGCGTGGGTAATGGTACGCCTCATTGATCGTCTCGGGACACGAGATAGGGCGTTTGGCGATCGGCAGGGCCGCGAGCTGTTTAAGCGTTTCAGGATCGATCATGACAGGTTCGCAAACAGCCCGCGGCCTCGCCGGCGGCTATTCTTCTTCCTCTTCCTCGCCGGCCTTCGCTGCCTTGGCGGCGGCGACGATCTTCTCCGCCTGGAGTTGCGGCACGTAATCGTAGTGGCTGAACTCCATGGTGAAGGTGGCGCGTCCTTGCGTCATCGAAATCAGGTCGTTCTGGTAATTCAGCATCTCCGACATGGGGACCTGCGCTTTGACGATTTGCGTGTTGCCGCGGGTGTCCATGCCTGAAATGCGGCCCCGGCGGCCATTCATGTCGCCCATGAGGTCGCCAGCGTACTCCACCGGGGCCTGCACTTCGACGTTCATGATGGGTTCGAGCAGGGCCGGCTTGGCCGTCTCCATGGCAGCCTTAAACGCCTTGCGGGCGGCCAGCTTGAACGACAGTTCCGAGGAATCGACGTCGTGGTAGGAACCGTCGTACAGGATCGCCTTGAAGTCCACCATCGGGTAGCCCGCCAGATACCCTTTCGCGGCGGTTTCCACCAAGCCCTTTTCGACGGCCGGGATGAAGTTCTTCGGAATGGCGCCGCCGAAAATATCGTTCACGAACTCGAATCCGCCGCCCCGCGGCAGGGGCTCGAACTTGACCCAGCAATCTCCGAACTGGCCATGGCCGCCGGTCTGTTTCTTGTGGCGCCCCTGCACATCCGCGGTGCCGCGGATGGTCTCGCGGTAGGGGATCTTGGGGGCCTTCAACGCGACGTCCACTCCGTAGCGCTTCTTCAGCCGGCTGACGATCACCTCCACGTGCTGCTGGCCGCTGCCGGCGAGCAGGAACTCTTTGGTCTGCGGGTCGCGGTAGAAGCGCAGCGACTGATCTTCCTCGAGGATACGCTGCACGGCATTACCCAGGCGATCCTCGTCCTGGCGGGACTTAGTTTCGATGGCGTAGGCGATGGAAGGTTCGGGCAGCTTTACGGACGCGTAACTGATCTGCGAGCCCTTCTCACCGAGCGTGTCACCAGTGAGAGTCTCCTTCAGTTTGGCCACGCCGCCGATATCGCCGGCGCAAAGCTCCGTCACCGGCGTGATCGTCTTCCCCATCAGGCAGCCGAGGTGCGCCAGGCGCTCGACGGCGCCGTTGCGCACGTTGCACAGATTCGCGTCGTTCTTGAGCACTCCGGACATCACCTTGAAGTACGACACGCGGCCGGCGAAGGGATCGGCGATGGTCTTGAACACGAACACGGACAAAGGACCGTCGGCCGAGATCGGACGCTCGACGTCCTGTTCGCCTTGCTTCGCCGCAACGGCAGGCCGTTCACAAGGAGCCGGAAAGTGATCGAGGATGAAGTCCAGAATCAGGTCCGTGCCGATGTTCTTGAGAGCCGAAGCTGCCATCACCGGGAACAGCTTCAGCTCCCGGATGCCGGTCTTTAGGCCCTCCAGGATGTGTTCCGGCGAGAGAGTGCCCTGCTCGAAGAACTCTTCCATGAGCGAGTCGTTGCCTTCGGCCACCATCTCCACCAGAGCATCGTGAGCTTTCTGGGCGGCGTCGGCGAGCGAATCCGGAATCGGCACTTCCTTGCCCTTGCCGTTGCCGTCGGCCTCGTACGTGAAGGCCTTCATGTGGATCAGGTCCACCACGCCGGAGAAATCTTTCTCCGCGCCGATGGGGAGTTCGACGGGGACGGCGGCGCGGCCGAAGTTCTCCTGCACGCTCTCCAGCGCGCGCTCGAAACTGGAGCGTTCGCGGTCCAGCTTGTTGATGACGACGGCGCGCGGCAGCTTGAACGTGTCCGCGAAGCCCCATACCTTTTCCGTTTGGACTTCGACACCGGCCACGCCGTCCACCACGACCAGCGCGGCGTCGGCCGCCGTCAGCGCTGCATGCGTGTCATTGATGAAGATGTTGAAACCGGGCGTATCCAGGAAGTTAATCTTCTGCTTCTTCCACTCGACGTAAGCCGCCGCAGTCGAAATACTGATCTTGCGCTGGACTTCTTCTTCGTCGAAGTCGGTGATGGTGTTACCCTCATCGACGCGGGTCAGGCGGTTGGTCGCCCCCGCGGTGAACAGGCTGGCGGCAGCCAGCGTGGTCTTGCCGCAATTGCCGTGTCCAACCAGCCCTACATTGCGAATCTCGTTGCTCTGGTAAACTCTCACGATTTATCACTCCGCTCGGGCTCACACGGTCCCCGCGCGAGCCATTCCGGCATCTGTGCCGGAACCTGAACCTTATGACAGTTTCCTATATTTTGGCGGGCTGTGCATCGTCCGCAACCTGGGGGGCCGGAGCGTTATTCTCTTCAGCCACAACCGGCGGGTTGTAATAGACGATACAGTGGCAGTACTCGCAGGTCATGACTTGGTCGCCCTTCTTGAGATCCTGATAGAACTGCGGCCTCATGGTCATGTTGCAGGCGCTGCAGCGGTCCTCGACAGCCTCGGCCACCGCCGGGCCCCGGCGGCGCTTGCGCAAGCGCTCGTAGGTGGACAAAACTTTCGGGCTCAGGCGCTCCACCATGGCGCGGCGCTGCCGTTTGAGATCCTCCAGCAACTTCTGGTTGACTTCCGTGCTGGCGCGGACGCGCTGCTTTTCCGCCTCGACGTGCTTGCGCTCTTCGGCGAGCGCGGCCTCCGCCTGCTTCACGTTGCGACTGAGAGGCTCTGACTCGGTCATCAACTCCAGGGTTCGGTCTTCGGCCTTGTGTATCTCCTTCTCGCAGAAGTCGATTTCGCCTTGAAAGGCTCGGTACTGTTCGTTGGTCTTGGCCTCCAACATCTGAGTCTTCAGTTTGGAAATCTTGGTCTCCTGGGCCTGAATGTCGCTCTCGACCTTCTTGCGCTCCTTTTGATTCGCGGTGAGTGCGGCACGATCGGCCTCCAGCTTGCGCACACGTGCGTCAAGCGCCTTTTCCGTGCGTGCGAGGTTCTTGGGGAGGGCCGATACTTCCTGCTGGGTGTGGGAGATCCGTTTGTCCAAACTCTGAAGTTGGATGACCAGTTGTAGGTCAGGGATCATCAATTAATTGATTCTAGCACGCCGCGCTGCCAGCCACCGGCCCAAAGGTCCGCCCGCAGCCTGCGAAGCGAGCTCGAGTTCGGGAATCCTCATCAGGCGGGCCGACACGTAGTAGACGGCGAGGCCCAAAGGTATGGATATGGCCAGGTCGGTCAACCGGGCCAGACGCCCGATTCCCAACCAGGTCGCGATCGAATGACTGGAGAAGAACACGGCCACGCCCATCACGGAACTGGCCGCCACGGTCTTAAGAAAACTGGAAAGCAGCTCCCGGCCGTAGATGCCGTAAACGCGCCGCCGCAAGATCCATAGCAAAGCGAGAAAGTTGAACAAGGCAACCAGCGACGTGGAAAGCGCCAGCCCCGCATGCCGCAGGCCGCCCAGTTGGATCATGCTGGACGCCGCCAGGTAGTTGATCAGAATCGAACATAAGCTGATGATCATCGGAGTGCGCGAATCCCGCAGCGCATAGAAGGCCGGAGTGAGCACCTTCAACGCCGAATAACCAGCCAGACCGATCGCGTAAAAAGAAAGCGCCAACGCAGTCTGCTGCGTGTCATAGAGTTGAAACTTACCGTGCTGATAGATGGCTCCGATGATGGATTGCCCCAAAACCACCAATCCCACCGAACTCGGCACGGTGAGCAAAAACACGGTTCCGAGCGAGCGGGACAGCGTGTGGCGGAATTCGTCCAGCTTCTCCGGCGCCGTGTTGCGCGAGATAGACGGCAGCGTGGCCGAAGCGATCGCCACGCCGAACAGGCCTAGCGGTAGTTGCATCAGGCGGAAGGCGTAAGCCAGCCAGCTCACCGGCCCGTCGGCCCCACGCACGGGATCGGCGATCCCGGACGCGAAGTTCGTGTTCACCATGACGTTGATCTGCACTGCGGCGCCACCCAGGATGGCCGGTCCCATCATCTTGATGATGTGGCGCAATCCCGGGTCCGACCAATCGATCAGCGGACGGAACTTAAAGCCGCGGTGGTGCAGGCTGGGGACCTGGTAGAACAACTGCAACGCGCCGCCCAGCACCACGCCGTAAGCCATACCTTCGATCTGCGAAATCCCCAACCACGGCCCACACCAGAAGCCAAGCGTCAGACCAAAGCACAGCGACCCGATGTTGAAGAAGGTCGAAGCCATGGCCGGCACGCCGAACTGGTTCGACGCGTTCAACACGCCCATGGCCTGCGCCGCCAGCGCCACCAGCAGCAGGAACGGGAACATGATGCGCGTCATGGTGACGGCCAGGCCGAACTTACCCGGCACGACAGCGAATCCCGGCGCCAGAAGTTGTACCAGCGCCGGGCTGAAGACGACACCGAGCAGACAGAATGCGCCTACAAACAGGATCACTGCGGTTGCGACAAGGTTCGCCAGCCGCGCGGCATCCGCCTTTCCTCTTGTAGCGAGGTATTCGGTGAAGGTGGGAACGAACGCCGCACTCAGCGCGCCTTCGGCAAACAGGTCGCGCGCAAGATTCGGGATGCGGAAGCCCAGAAGAAAAGCATCATAAGCCGCGCCGGCGCCGAACAACCGGGCCATAACCATCTCGCGGACAAGACCCGTTATCCGGCTTAGGAAGACCGCGGCTGAAACAATGCCGGCCGAGCGGACTACCCTGACGGACTCCGTCACGTCGGAGGCCCGTGCTGGCGACGTCGCCACCATCGGCTCGAGATGATTTTCGTCTTGACTCAAGATATTGGACGCAGACCCAGACTCTAGTGTAAACGTTCGTGCGGCGGAAAGTCCGAAGACAAAAGGTTTGTGGCACAATCAGCAACATGCATTCTCTTTCCCGCCGGTCTCTGGTCGCCGCCGGCATGGCGCCGGCTCTGGTTCGCGCGGGGGGTGGACCCGCCATGCGCCTTCCGAGGAAAGTCCGCGTCGGCCTGCTCGGTCTGGACGGACACATCGCCGAAATCCTGTCCCCCCTGCCCCAGTTGCCGGACGTCGAGCTCGTGGCGGTTTCCGACCCCGACGCCGCGGCCCGCGCGCACCTGGCGCGGAACCCTTTGCTCGCGAACACGCGCTTCTATGGCGGCCACCGCGAACTTCTCGACCACGAGAAGATCGACATCGCCGCCATCTGCAATGCCAATGGCGAGCGAGCAGCTTTGATCCTCGAGTGCCTGGCCCGGAAGCTGCACGTGGTCGCCGAGAAGCCGCTGGCCATCGAGCGCGCCGACCTCGAGAAGATCAAACAGCTTACCGCGAAATCCGGCGTTCGCTTGTCCATGCTTCTTCCCATGCGCTTCGATCCGGTGTACCTGGCGCTCAAGCAAATCGTCGATTCAGGGGAGATCGGCGAGGTGGCGCTGATCGATGCCCAAAAATCCTATAAGGGCGGCTCGCGCGCGCCCTGGTACACCAAGCGTTCCACTTACGGTGGCACCATCCCATGGATCGGCATACACATGGTCGACCTGATGCGTTGGACCAGCGGGCGTGAATTCACCGACGCTATGTCCTTCCAGACTCATATCGCCTATCCCGAACTCGGTGACATGGAGAATGTCACGGCAACGCTTTTCAGAATGGACAACGGAGGCGCCGCCACGCTGCGTATGGATTACCTGCGCCCGGAATCCTGCCCTACCCATGGAGACGACCGGTTACGCCTGGCGGGAACCAAGGGCATAGCGGAGTACATGGCCGCAACGGGCGTCACGGTTCTCAGCGCGGGACGCAAACCGCGCGTGGTCACGCAACTCCCCCCGCGCCGCTGGCTTTTCGCCGAGTTCCTCGAATCGGTTTACAACGGCAAGCCGGAGTCCCTGACGCTGGCCGACATCTATCGGGTGAACGATATAGTCCTCGCCGCCCGCGAAGCGGCCGAGAAGCGGCAAATCATGTCACTCTGAGTAAGAAATCAGCATTCCCGCGTTTGCGAAAAATATATCGCGCTTTGTTTCAGCATATTAGAAATACTCCCGGCGCCTGAATCAATTCGTCCCTCTTATCCTTAGACCGTGATAGTCAACCACCAGTTGACAGCACATCCAAATACATGGGATCCGATCCGATCATCATCATTATCGGCGAATTGTGGTAGGTTCTGTTTTCGAGTAGTGTAGCCAGATGCGCGCCACAGGCGCATATCCCGACATAAGAAGCCACAAAATGGCTTGCCGCATACAGCGGAATTTCTGGTATGATTCCTAGGAGTACTACTGGATAGAGTACTCCTAGGAACTCCAGCTCTGCCGTTCCTCATTTCTACTTAATCCAGGACTCATAAATGAATGGCAAGGCCATAACGGCCTTCGCAACCGCGCTCATTTTTCTTTCGCCGGCAGGCCCTCGCCGGATGAACGGCGCGAATCCGCAGAGATTCGCAACACTGTCTTCACGGGGCGTACAGGATCGGGGTGCGCCCGATTCCGGCAATAGGACCGCCGTTCGATTATTCCAGACCGGCCGCTACATGGAGGCGGCACGGTTGTTCCGCGCCGCTCATCGCGAAGCCTTGGCCAGGAAGGACTACGCCAAGGCTGTTTCGTCCATGAACGACCTGGCGGGCTGCTATTTCGCGACATTCCAATACCGCGAGGCGATGCGCTGCTACCTTGAGGGGAAGCGCCTGGCACAAGCGGGCGATACACGCGGGCACCTGCCGGGACTCCTGGCGAACATCTCTTCCTTGTACCTGCAACTGGGTGAGGTACGAGCGGCGGAGCACGCGGCGGAAGAGTCTCTCGGCAGCCTCGCCGCGGGAGCGGCACCGCAATATCGACCGCTGCTCTTGTTCCAGCTCGGCCAGGTATATTTTCGCGCGGGCAAACAGGACCGCGGCGCGCGAATGTACAGGGAGGGGATCGAAGAGGCCGCGCAACGCGGCGACGTCGAGGCACAGGCTCGCGGTTGGGACCGCTACGGTTGGGAGTTGCTGTTTGTCCGTGACCTTGACGGCGCCGAACGGGCCCTGTGCGAAGCATTCCGGCTGCGCCGGCTGCAGCATAGCTCGAGCATCGCGCTCAGCTATCCGAAGCTGGGCCTGCTGAGATTGGCACAGGGCGATCTGCCATCCGCCGAAGTTCTCCTGGAACGGGCCGTCCAGGCGAGCCGCCTCGCGGCCAACACGATTCCGCCGTGGAGCGTGTATCACGCCCGCGGCCAACTGCGCATGGCGCAGGGGCGCACATCGGAAGCCTTGGACGATTTCCGCGCCGCGCTCGCTCTGGCCCGCCGTTGGAAACTGGAGGTGCTGCCCGCCAACGCCGTACGAATTGCCGCGGGCGTGGGCATGGAGCAGATCTGCTCGTCCCTGGTCTGCGCCGGGAATCGCATTCATGCCGCGCGTCCCAGCCGCGCCCTGGCCGGGGAAACACTGGCCGCAGCCGAGGAGAACCGCGCTTGGGCGCTGCGCATGGTTCTCGCCATCGGCTCGCGGATGGAAACGGCCTTTCCGCAGGAGTACTGGGAGACACTCACCCGGCTACAGCGCGCCGACGCGGCATATCTAGCCACAGGCAGGCCGGAGGCGAACCGGCAGGCCGAGTACCTGCGAGCACGTCTGACCGAAATGGAGACACACGCCGGACTTTCCGGTACAGCCAGCAAACAACCAGCAGCGGCCGCCGAGTCCTCTCTGCTTACTCGCCTGCAGCGGGCGCTCTCGGGCACCCATGCCTTGTTCATCTTCCATACGGATGAAACCGAGAGCTGGGCTTGGGGGGTTACCAACTCATGCTTCGGGCTGTACAAGGTCCCGGGCCGCGACGCACTACGGCCGTTGGTTTTGCAGTTGCGTGAGGGAGTGCTCCGCAACAGTCCCGACGCGCCCATCCTGGGCGGCAAGCTCTATCGCGCTTTGTTCGCGGGGGCTCCGAAGGTGGCGCTGGCTAAGCGCGACTGGATCGTGATAGCCGACGACGTCCTGCACCATGTACCGCTGGCCGCACTAGTGACAGGGCGCGATGAGCGGAATCCGAAATATCTCATTGAGAAGCACAGCTTGCGATCCGTACCTGCGGCCAGCTTGATTGGACAAGCATCGACGGCGACGATCGGAAACCGGTTCGTTGGCATCGGCGACGCGGTGTTCAACACGGCGGATCCGCGCTGGCATGGGACCTCGGAGGCTTCGTCCGCCCACGGGTGGCGGTGGGCCTGGCTCTCTTGGCTACCGCATTTCCATGCCCGGGCGAACGACGCTGAGGCACTGGCAAAGCCGACGCTTCAACTGGCCCGTCTGGCCGGCAGTCTGAACGAGATTCGCGCCTGCGCTTGCGCCTGGGGCAGGCCGTGCGAGGAAACCGTTCTGCTCACGGGGACCGACGCCTCCCCGGTCCGCCTACAGCATGAGCTGGCCCGGCGACCGGGAATCGTTCACATCGCTACACATGTCGTCCGCAGCCGCGAATCGCCGGACCGCGTAGGCTTGGCCCTGAGCATCAATACCCAAGGACATGTAGAACTGCTCACGCCCGAGATAATTGCGGCGTGGCGGTACCCGGTGGGCCTGGTGGTATTGAGCGCGTGCAGTTCCGGCAGCCAACCGGGCGGTGGGGATGCCGCCCGTTTGGTGCGTGCCACGGAGTACTCGGTGCACACCGGCACGGGCGTGCGCCTGGCTCTGCCCGGCGAGGGAATCGCCGGCCTGTCGCGAGCTTGGCTCGCCGCCGGCGCCGAGGCGACCGCAACCAGCCTGTGGCCAACCCCGGACGACACAGGCCAACTCTTTCGTACGTTTTACCTGAGTTTGCGTGGGCCGGCCGGCCCCGGTGTCAGCGTGAAGGCCGCCCGCGCACTCAGGAAAGCCCAGCTCGAAATGCTTCATTCGGCGAGTTGGCGGTCCCAGCCGCGTTACTGGGCGGCGTTCGTCATCACCGGCAAGGAATGAACCGGCATGTTCAGTCTGCACAAAGCGAAATCCCGCGAAACCGAAGCTTCGAAAGCAGATTCCGACCAGATTTGGACTGATGAGACTACCCGGAAGTCCGAAGCCGATGTCCAGGATTGGGCCTCGCTGGTCAAACGCATTCAAACAGGCGATCCGAAGGGCATGGAAACGCTCTACAACGTTTTTGCGCACGGAGTGCGTTTCTATCTATGCCGCCAGTTGGGCCCTCAAGAACTGGACGACAAAGTTCATGATGTCTTCCTCATCGTGGTGAATGCGATCCGGCGTGGGGAAGTGCGTGAACCGGAACGCCTTATGGGCTTTGTGCGGACGGTAGCCCGGCGCCAGGTTGCGGCCCATATCGACCGCGCTGTCCAGAGGCGCAAGGACCAGGTGGACGTCGAGTCGGGCGTCGGTTTAGTGGACTGGCGTATGAATCCCGAGCAGGACGTCATCGCGAAACAAAGGGAAGAACTCATGGAGAGGATTCTCCGGAGCGTCTCCCGGCGCGACCGGGAGATCCTGACCCGGTTTTACCTTCAGGAGCAGCCCCAGGAACAGATTTGCCTGGAAATGCATCTGACGGAGACCCAGTTCCGGCTGCTGAAGTCGCGCGCCAAGAGCCGTTTCAGCGAGCTCGGAAGGAAAACATTGCTCAGAAAACCGATCCCTGCATTTTGTTTGAGAAAAGCTGCCGGCACGGGACACTAGATTGCTGTGGTGGTGTGGAGGCGTAGCAACACAGCATTCAGACAATACATAATCGAGGAGACATCCGTACCATGCCTACCACATACGGTCAGCACGCTTCCGACGACGCGCTGGAAAGATACCTGCTCGGGGGATCGGACGAACCGGAGGTTGCCTCAGTGGAAGAGCACCTGCTGGTTTGCCGGACCTGCCAGGCGCGCCTGGAAGAGACAGAGGTTTTCATTACCGCCATGCGTTCCGCAGCAGGAAAACTGCGCGCGGAGCCTCCTACACTGGGGGAAGAACTTCGAAGCGGGTTTTCCAGACTGATGGCTATGCCGACGCCGGTCTGGGCCACCATAGCGGCGGCGGCGCTGGTCGTTTGCGCGGTGGCACTGGCGCCTTCACTCCTGACTCGTTCTTCGACGGCTCCCGCGTTTGCCATAACCTTGGAGACAGCACGGGGACTGGAGGGCCAGACTGAGAACCACGTGCCGGCGAACGCTCCGCTGGCACTCATGATCGACTTGAGCGAACTGCCCGTGCGCGATTCTTACAGGGTGGAAATCGTGGACGCGGCCGGCAGACCCGAATTTCAACAGACTTTGGCCCCGGACAAGGGGCGACTGGTGGCCAAGATTGGCCGGACTCTGCCGGCCGGACGCCACTGGGTACGGTTGTATGCTTCAAACGAACCGGACAACCCGCTGCGCGAATTCGGCGTTATGTCCCAGTGACGTGATCCCTCACTTTGGGAATTTCCAGATGCGCATGGCGTTGAGGCCGAGCAGCAGGTCGCGGTCGGCGTCTGAATAGAAGTCACAGATCTTCTCCACGAACTCGATCTCCTTGTCCATGGCCAACTCCCAACGCGGCCGGGGATAGCTGGTGCCCCAGATGAGTTGGCGGCCGCCGAACTCCTCGTAGATGGCTTTGTAAAAGGGCAGCGTATCCTCGTAGGGCCAGCGCTTGAGCTCCGACATTTCGTAAGGCTCGCTCGAGCTGATCCAGACGTGCGGGAACCGCTTCAACCGGAACATCTTGCGGAACTCCGGCCAGCAGTCCCGGGCCTTCAGGTCCGGCTTTCCGGCATGGTCGACGAGAATCTTGACGCCGGCAAAGCGTTCGGCCATGTCTTCGAGCATGGGCATCTGGTGAGGCAGGATGTAGAAGTTGAAAACCGCCCCGAGACGCTCGGCTTCCCGCCACAGCGGGTAAGATTCGGGTGCGTTGAGCCAAGTCGATTGGGGATGGTAGATGGGGCTGAAGCGCATGCCCTGGAAGCCGTGCTCTTTCATCCAATAACGCAGCCGGGCCGGAGCGTCCGGCGCCACGGGATTAACCAGGCCGTGCGCCACGAACAGCTTCGGGTACTTATGGAGCGAATAGCTGATGTAAGAGTTGTCCCAGCCGTAGTAGCGTGGGTTGATGAGCACGGCGTAGCGGAGTCCGAACTCGCGCATCACCTGGACTTGGTTTTCGACCGGCGCGGAAATGGCGGGGCGCCTATCGGGGTGCTCGGGATGCCGGAAGGGATAGCGCATCTCGAGTTCGAGGCTCCAGACTTCCAGGTGAGTGTCTATCAGCAGGCGTCTTGATGCGGCGCGGGCTGATCCACTGGCGGCCGCGACCCTGAAAAGGAATTCACGCCGCGAGGTCCCACCCAGAGGAACCGGTGAACGCACACTGTTCATTCCATCCATTTAACCACTTGGGACTGGCCGCAACTTGTTAATCTCTTCCCCGGCACGGAACTCAGGCCTTTCACGGATTGCCACCGGCAGCGAGTCGCCTTAGGCTAAAGGCATGGGACCCCGTGGGGCTATTGTCTTCGTGGTGGCGGCGGGTTGGCTGTTCGGGCAGCAGGAGTCCAAAGAGTCGACCAGGTACGTGTACGACGGCATGGGAAACAGGGCTGTGGCCACGAGATCGTCCTCCACGCGTACAAGCACCGGTGCGCAAAGCATTGAACGCATAGAGTCGGTGAATGGACGTGAGATTCCTCGTGAAACGGTTGAGGAGCGCGTGTTGAGCGAGGGCGATGGCGCCAAAACCATAGAGCGTGTCGTGCGCCGCTACGATACCGATGGCCGTCCGGGGCCCCCCGAAAGAATAAGGATCGAAGAGAGCAAGTCCCCCGACGGCTCAACAAAGACCGTCACGAGCGTTTACCGCAGCGACCTGAACGGCAATTACCAGCTATCGGAAAAGGCCACCGAACGAACCAGCAAGTCCGGCAATGTGACAACGGTGGAGAGGTCCGTCGAGAAGCCGACAATCAACGCCTCGTTCGACGTCGTCGAGAAAAGTTCGCGCAGGACCACGGAAACGGACGGTGGTTCTCACAGCGAAAGCGTCACTTACCGGCGCGATGCGGGTGGGAGCTTTTACGCAGCCGCGCAGGAAGTGGCAGACCGGCAAGAGACGCAGGACGCAGCATCGGAGACCATCACGGTGTTTGAAGGCGCGCCCGGCGGCAAGATGCGATTCTCCCGTCAGACGGTGACGAATGCGCGGACTGCGGCGGACGGCTCCGTACACGCCGAAACGGACGTTTACAACGTGGTGGTCCCGGGCCAGGTGAGTTCCGAAGAGGCCACGCCACAACTGCGGGAACGCCAGATTTTCGACCGCAAAGCCGGCCCGGGCGGCGAGGTGGTCGAGACGGTCAGCGTGCAACGACCTAGCCTGGCCGATCCAAACCGGCTAGGTGAAACGCGGAAGATATCCGAAGTGGTCTGCCGCGGCTGCGATCTGCAGAAGAAACCATAAGGCCGGGCGAAAGCGCCCGCGCCTCCTACGATTTCACTTCTGCGCTGACGCGATCGCGAAGCGCCTTCAGGTATCCCAGCGTGTATTGCCAAAGGCCGCCGGGCGAGTGATCCGGCACAATGGAACCGTTGAAGCCGCTTTCGCGGAGCGCCTTCATCACGGCGTACATATCCAGGTAGCCGTCTTCGATCAGCGTCTCCTTGAATTTGGGCAGGGGGCGGTCGACATTGCGGAAGTGGACCTTGAAGAGCCTGCCCTGGGGGCCGAACTCGCGGATCATCTCGACGGGAGTCGCGCCGGTGGCCGCGCCGCCCTCGGCCCAGGTGCCCACGCAGAGGCAGAGGCCGAGATTCCTGCTCTTCGCGATCCGGAGGGCCTTGCGGTAAGCCTCCACGTTGATGAAGAGCCGGGCAACCCCGCCGAGGGTTGGGAGAGGCGGATCGTCAGGATGCAGCCCGATGCGAACGCCCGCTTCTTCGGCGACTGGCATCACCTCTCGTACGAAGTGCGCGAAGGTGTCCCACAACTCATCGGCAGTGTAAACGCGGCCATGCGACAGCGGCAGCCTGGCTCCGGCCTCAGCGTCGAACTCGCGAGTGGGCACATCGCCCCTTGTATAGGCGGCGCCGGTTTGGTAATAGGCCGGAATCGTGATGTTGGCATTGTGGGCGTACGTAATGTAATGGACTCCCGCGGCGCCGCAATTGCGCAGGTGCGTCTTGAACATCTCCACGTACCGGTCGCGCTCCGGCGTCCCCAGAACGATGGGAACGCAGTTGTGGAGTTCCTCGACCCGGAAGTTGAACAGGCGGATACCGGCGGACTCGAACCTGCGCCGCACCTCGCGCAGGCGTTCGAACGAGGCATCCTGCAGACGGG
>ENA-UOYA01003518-UOYA01003518.1-activated-sludge-metagenome-genome-assembly--contig:-NODE-3518-length-13896-cov-4.765407_pt1 | contig 13896 bp, 12 predicted proteins | sample MGYA00238163_ERZ764804 | MGnify/ENA primary metagenome ERZ764804 (study PRJEB28919, sample SAMN05720223) | activated sludge metagenome | isolation source: Anaerobic digester | place: Hong Kong...
GACCTTGATGATATTTATCGCCGTTATTTTGCCAGGGAAGGAGTGGTTTGATGGACAAATGCAGGAATAGGGATGCCGGGCTTTATGTGCTGTTCCGAAAAGAACTGGCAGATCATTTCAGAAGCAGGAGATTTACGATTGTGCTTATGCTGATTGCCGTTACCTGCCTGGCAAGTATATACAGCGCAGGTATGGGCATAAGGGAAGCGGTATCGAAAGAGGGAAATGAGTTTGTTTTCCTAAGGCTCTTTACAAGCAGCGGAGGTTCACTTCCATCCTTTGCAGCCTTCATATCATTTTTAGGCCCCCTGGTAGGGCTGGCCCTTGGGTTTGACTCAATTAACGGCGAGAGGAACAGAGGAACCCTAAGCAGGCTTTTGTCTCAGCCCATACACAGGGATACGGTAATAAACGGCAAATTTTTAGCAGGACTTGCGGTTCTGTCAATAATGATTATTACCCTTGGACTCTCTGTAGGCGGATTTGGTATAATATTGACAGGTATACCTCCCACACTGGAGGAACTTGGCAGGATGCTGATATTCATTTTCATAACAATAGTCTATATGGCACTTTGGCTTGCAGTATCACAGCTGTTTTCCCTGCTGTTTAAGCAGACTGCCACGTCTGCTTTGTCGGGAATTGCAGTATGGCTGTTCTTTGTAGTTTTTATCAATTTGTTTGCCGGTTTGATTGCTGATGGAATTTTTCCTGTGACCGACCAGGCCGGAGCAGTTGAAATATTAAGAAACCAAAGGTTAAGACAGGGCATAAACCGATTGTCTCCAACTCTTCTATACGATGAAGCCGTAGTGACAATCCTCAATCCCGGAGTCAGGACTCTTGGCCTTGTCTTGTTGGACCAGATAGAAGGGGCCATACCAGGAGTACTGCCTCTTGGACAGAGTATTCTTCTCATCTGGCCTCATATAGTCGGAATGATTGCAGCAACTGCCTTATGCTTTGCAATAGGCTATGTCTATTTTATGAAACAGGAAATAAGGGCATGATGACAAAAGACCTTTTGGAGCAGTGAGGGTGATTAATAGTGTCTGCAGCACCTGGGAAACAGTCTGAACAGTTGGAATACCTTATGAGAAGGTTTGGAGGCAAGGTTCTTAAGCTTGCATACTATCATATCCGGGACCGGCATCAGGCAGAAGACATTGTCCAGGAAGTTTTTTTCCGTGTATTTAAGAACCTTGATAGATTTCGTGAAGAAAGCTCATATTATACATGGATTTATAGGATAACGGTCAATGTCTGCAGGGATTATATCCGCTCTGCATACTTCAGGCGGATACTTCCCTGGGGCGATCCGGGATATACCGACATTTTGAAGAAGTCCGAAGAAAGAATGTTTGAAGCTGCTGAGGGAGGAGAGGTCTTTCAAAAGGTTATGGACTTGCCGCTGAAATACAGGATCGTAATCGTGCTGTATTATTTTGAAGAATTGACGACAAACGAGATTTCGGAAGTATTGAAAATCGGCGAAAATGCAGTCCGTACCCGCTTATGCAGGGGCAGAAAGATTTTGAAGGAATTATTGGTCAGAGAGGAGATTTCACATGAGCGACAGGAAACTGGAAGAATTGTTGAAAAAAGCAAAGGTTGAATCCGAACAGTTCTTCTCAGATTGGAATTATGAATCCTTAAAGGAAAAAGTCATTTCGGAAACAGAGAGCCGAAGATCACATAGAGCTGAGCTGTTTGGCACAGCAAGGAAGCTTGGGATAGCTTTGGCATGCATCCTGGTTGCAGTGTGGATTCCTTACAGATTTGGTGTCTTACCCCTCAAAACCGGTACTTCCGTAACTCAGCAGACAATTAACCTGGACGACAGCAAGCCATCCTACCTGGTTGATTTTATACCAATAGACAAACCGGATCACAGGGGGCAAAGTATTATGGCTGTATTGTGGGGCGAAAGTCCCGGCGGAGAATACAAGGTTTTGTACAGCAGTTTATTTGAAGACAGTGATCGGACTTATCCTGTGTCAACCATAGAATTTCCGGGGACAGGCAGCAGGCTTGCCCTTATATATTCGGAGGACAGCCGGCAGAATTATTTGCATTACAGGCTGATAGGATACATTAACGAGGGTATAAAAGCCTTACTTGAAGAAAACCTGGTACAAGGCGGAAAGTTAAGCATCAGAGACGGAGTATTGGTGGAGCAGAGAGCTGCAAGCAATTTGGGAGATATGGTCACTTATATTATTCCATACCTTATAGACGGAAAGGGAGAACTGGTTTTATCCGCAGACCGCTTACAGCTCAATGTGGGAGAACAGTTGATGCTTATTAGCATTGACGAGAATAAGGGAGTTCAGTTTTTTTCGGAAGAGAACTCAGTAAGAAAAATAAACGAGAAGAATCCCGAAGATATATCAATAGTACGGTACAATGCATTCAGTGCCGGAGAGGATTACTTACTCCTGACTCCGGACTCTGATAAAGCTAAAGTCAAGAACCTGCATATAAGAGTAATAGATAACAGGTGAAGAGAAAAGCGCCAGGCACCGAACATGTTTACTTATTAATGTAGAGAAGCTCTCTTGTAATATTTGACTTTAAATTACAGCAATACTTCCGGCATATAAAGTATAAGTTGGATAAAAACCCGGATATGCTATTGCATTTTTAATTTTGAATGTTATAATTAAAAAAATAATTATAAATGAAAAATAATTATAAAAATAAAAAGTTATAATCTACATAGTACATATGGTGAATTAATAAAACCTTCATTATACGATGTAATTTCTGCTGTATTGCCTATTGCAAAGGCTTGAAATACAGCTATTTTTTAAAAAAGCGGAGGTAAACACATGGAAAGAAAAGTTAAACAGCAGGTTAGAGGTTTTAAGACACAAGACGGTGCAGGAGTAAATTTGGTTAGAGTATTGGGAAAGGGAACTGTTGAGGAATATGATCCGATCCTAATGCTTGATTCCTTTGACAGTAATAATCCCGATGATTACACAGCGGGATTTCCAATGCATCCCCACAGGGGCATAGAAACAATCAGCTATGTGTATCGTGGGTATATGACCCATAAGGACAGTTTAGGCAACGAAGATACCATCGGTGATGGGGAAGTACAATGGATGACAGCGGGTTCAGGTATTTTACATGAAGAAAAACTACCGGCATCCGAAAGGTTGCTTGGGGTACAGCTTTGGCTTAATCTTCCGGCTAAGGATAAGATGGCTCCGCCGGCCTACCGCAGCATCAAGAATGCTGAAATTGAAGAAGTTGAGTTGGAGAACGGAAAGTTAAGACTGCTCGCAGGTGAATATGAGGGCAGAAAAGGGTATATGAGCAAATATCTTCCGCTGGATTATTATGACTTGCACCTAAATGCCAATACCGCTGTTTCCATAAAAACGGAAACAAGCCGCTCGGTAATGCTTTTCACACTTTTGGGGGACGCATATATCGGGGGCGAATTAGTAAAAGAAAAGACGGCGGTAAAGCTCACCTCCGGTGAACATGTGGAGATAAAAGCAACAAACAAGAATGCGCAAGTGTTGTTTATAAGTTCGACAATCCTGGCTGAGCCAATAGCTTGGGGAGGACCTATAGTCATGAATACAAAGGAAGAGTTGAATAAAGCTTTCGACGACTTAAAAAAAGGTACTTTTCTGCAGAAAAAGATTTCATACTGATTCTTGTACTTAAAACTGCATTATGTGGTCTTTTGCTATCTCAAAGTACACCTGCTCATTAATATCAAAAAATTCCTCTTTATTGAACAGAACATCTACTATTAGTTTTGTTTTCCCTGCCTTTACGTGATATCTGATTATACTCCCCTGTGGTATCATATCAGAGATTACCCCGCTGAAGCGAACACTTTCCTCACTTAAATCAAAGGGTTCTCTGGATGCAAGTATCATTTCGGGACGAAAGGCCACTTTACTTTTATAATAGCCATTTCCTATGATTTCAGAGAAATCCTTTCCATCCAGTATATTATAGTCACCTATAAAGCCGGCTGCAAAAAGAGTTGCAGGCCTGGAATAAAGTTCAAGAGGGTTGGCACCTTGTTCTATAACGCCGTTATTCATAAGATATATATAATCAGACATTGTCATTGCTTCGTCCTGATCATGTGTTACAAAAATTGATGTCATTCCCAGTTCTTTATGGATTTCCTTGATTCTTGACTGAAGCGATTTCCGTAATTTAGCGTCAATTGCACTGAAGGGTTCGTCCAGAAGAAGCACCTTTGGCTGAGTCACTATGCACCTGGCAAGAGCAACTCTTTGCTGTTCCCCGCCTGATAGCTGGGAGGGATATTTTTTTTCACTCCCCTCCAGATTTACCATTTTTATAGCATTAGATACTAAACTGAATATCTGATCTTTATTCATTTTTCTCATTCTTAAACCGAAGGAAACATTATTATAGACATTCATAGTCGGAAACAGGCTGTATTGCTGAAAAATCATACCGATATTACGTTTATTAGGACTTTTATATGTAATATCTTCTCCGCCCAGAAATATGCTGCCGCTGTTTATACTTGTAAGCCCTGCCAGGGTTCTCAATAAAGTGCTTTTGCCGCATCCGGAAGCACCAAGCAAAGTTACAAACTGCCCCTTTTCTACCGATAAGTTCAGATTTTTCAACACATGCTGCTTGCCAAAATATTTATCAACATTCTTAAACTCTATATATGACATATTATCCCTCATACTTATTAGTATAGATGAGCCGCGCAGCATGAAGCATGCCGCGCGGTATGCTTTTTCCTAATTGCTGTTTTCCAAAGCCTTCTTCACATATTGAGATGCTACGATATTATCAAATCCAATCCGCTCTTTGATAAGCCCCTGTTCAAAACAAAAATCTTCAACTGTTTGATAGCCTTCAGGATGGATCTCTCCTGTTTCAGTGAAGGAGGATTTTACTGTTTCAAACTTGCTGGCCAGTTCTTCTTTTGTCATACCTTCAAACATAGGGGAAGCCAACTCGGCAATTTCTGCTGAGCTGTGTTCATTAATCCATTTCAACGCTTTAACCGATGCATTTGTGAATTTCTGAACTGTTTCTGGGTTTTCATCCGCAAATTTCTTTGTGCAGGTAACTATTGTCGTTTCACAAAATTCTGTTCCGTAAAGTGCTTTATGAGTTTCCGGATTTGTTGCATCAACCAGTATATTTACTCCGGGGACAGACTCTGTAAGTATCTTCTTGTTGTATATATCAAAGAAAATCCCATCCGCTTGCCCCTGAGCAAGTGCAACTATTGCCGCACCATATTCCAGGTTAATAAAGCTCACATCATTTTCAGATAATCCGGCTTCCTTCAACAATGAGAGGACAAATGAATATGGTGCTGAACCCGGCATACCTGCAAAAACCGTTTTGCCCTTCAGATCCTTCATATCTTTTATATCCGGAGCTGTCGCAAAGGCATAGGTTCTGTTTTTAGTGTTTGTGAGAATCAAATATGACTCCATTCCCTCATCATAAGCTCTCAATACGGGTTCTGCAGAAAGCAGGCAAAAATCCGAGTCCCCGGCATGCATACCCTGAAAAGCTATTGGGCCGTCTTTGTAAATTATGAATTCTGCATCAAGGCCTTCTTCTTCAAAATAACCTAGTAAATCCGCCACATACGCAGACATCCAATTGATCCCTCTGAACTCTGATATGACAATCTTTTTAAGTTCCTTAGCTTCACCTGCTGTATTATCTGCAGGTGTATTCGGCTGATTGACGCTGCAGCCGTTGAAAACCAGCAGCATAATGCATGTGATAATTAATACTGAAGTTGCTCTTTTACTCATTTCCCATTTCCCCTCGCTTTTAATTATTTTGGATGGTATTGTTTTCTATAGAAAGTGATGTCTGAGTGCGCCATCTTAGTAAGAACTTTTCAATTCTATCAAGTCCGGCATTCATCACAATTCCAACCAGAAGCAGTATCACGATGCAGGACATAACCCTTTTAATATTAAAATATGATGTTGCATATGCCACCATCCAGCCGAATCCGGCTGCAGCCCCCATGTATTCGCCCACAATCGCCCCGACCAGGCTGGAACCCAGCCCGGTGCGTATACCCATAATTATCCAAGGGGTACAAGTAGGAAGAACAACATGAATAAGCGTCTGATATTTACTGGCACCTAACAGGCTTGCCGATTCTATCAGATTCTGCTCCATTGTAATGATGGCGTTATAAGTGGCAAAGAAGACTCCAAAGAAGGTCATAAGCCCTGCAAGGAACACCTTGGACGCAAAGCCTATTCCAAACCACAGTATATATACAGGAGCAAGGGTTAACTGTGGAATCCCATGAATTGCCGTAATAATAGGATTGAAGACTCTGCCTGCATTTACAAATTGGCCGAAGAGCAGCCCAATTAGAATACCGGCTATACTCCCATAGAATAACCCGGTGAATGCCTCCTTAAGAGTTATACTTGCATGTTTCATCAGTTCCCCGCTTGAAGTAAACTGGATTAAATCTGCAATCACTTCGCTGGGTCTGCTGGTGTAATAGGTGCTCACCCATTTATATTCCGCCGCTGCCTCCCAAAGGATAAGAAAACCTATAATAATTGCAGCCCTAATAACATTTAAAATCAAATCATCCTTTTTCATATATATCCCCTTATATGCATACTCTCACCTGCAGTTATTGTTGTTCTTCGACAGCCTTATATAGTATGCATCATTATCATATATTCCGGGATCCTCTAATTTCTCACGGGCAAGATTTGCTTTAATAATTTTCTTTGCGGCGTTTTGTTCAGTTCCGTTTATTGTATTATATACTCCGTCTGCTGTTTCTAAAAACTTGGCATAGGGTAATCCTATTGCAATTTCTGATTTCCCCCATCCGGCAAGATAGCGTGTTCCTGAACAGAACATTGAAATATTTATGGAATTGTTCTCAAAAGGATATGCAGTACACTCTGAGCATACTGCCTGATTGCCGGTCATTTTAAAGCCAGTTTGCGTCCCATACTTGTAGGTATAGCCTTGTATTATGCGCATCGTATTGTACGAGTCGGTAACTATTATAACTACATCCGGCTTTTCATTAAAGGATTCCAAGGGCTTTGTCATTACACCATATAGCCTGTGGCTGCAAAAGGTAATGTTATTTACTACATTCTTTGCTACTGCCAGATCCTGATACAGTCCAAAAGAGTAGTATTCACAGCCTGATTCAAACTCAGGTTTTGTATTTTCCAATCCTAATGCCCTTGTCCCTCCCCCACAGGAGGATGTTTCAAGTGTAGACTTCAGGCCATACCCGTGAGTTGCCAGCTTAACCATTACACAATATGGAAGCTTTGCCTTTGCAGCCTTGGCATCTGCCTCTTCATATTCATTTTCCGTAAACAAAAATTTCACACCTACGATTTTCCTGTTCAATTCTAAGGATGAGCTTATTTTTTTCAAGGCCAGTCTATTATTAATCAATACTCTCACCTCCATCATAGGCCGCCTTAAGCAACCCAGTTAATTATATAATTGGATAATTTTATAGTCCAATAGATAGTATTTATACATAAACCGGCTCGTATTATTTTTGTCTATACATAAAGATGGCGTGCACCGAAAAAAATAACAGATGTGCCTGGCAATTACTTCATATAAAATTGTAATTACTGTTTTTCCAATGTATAATCTGAATAAGGGTGATTATGCGAGGTGCGCTATGCTATAGTGCCCTCAATGAATCATAATGCAGTGATGAGGCCCCATAGCATTATGACTAATGCTTTCAATGTTTACGGTAAAATATTGAATTTGGAAGAGGCCGGAAGAACCTGCAAATAAAGAGATTTGTGGAGGTTAATTTACATGGCAGACAAAACAAGAGATGAAGAACGTGCACTTATTACCAGCTTTTTTCATGACCATCAGGATGAACTGCTGGCAGACATAGAACGTTTAGTAAAAATTCCCAGCGTCGTTACTGATCCGTTGCCCGGAATGCCTTACGGAGAGGCGCCTTACCAGGCACTCAAAACGGCTTCGGCGATTTCGGAGCGCATGGGATTTCATACGAAAATAGAGGACGACTGCTGTATGACAGCAGACTATGGCGATCGGCCGGTGCGGCTATGCCTATTGGCTCACCTGGATGTTGTTCCGGCCGGCAGTGGATGGACAAAGCCGCCTTATGCGCTGACGAAAGAAGGGGAGAAAGTATTCGGACGTGGTGTAGCCGACAACAAGGGCCCGGGTGTGGCTTTGCTTTATGCGATGAAGGCTGCAAAAGAAATATACCCCGACCTTCCATACAGCCCGCAGGTCTGGTTTGGCACGGCGGAGGAAATTGGAAGCCCTGATCTGAAAAACTATATGAAGCACACTGACATGCCGCCACTTTGCTTAACACCGGATGGGCTTGAGCCTATCGTGATAGGAGAGTGCGCCAAATACCGCCCGGAATTCTATGCTGAATGGCAAATTACACAGGTACTTCCGCGTATAACATCCCTGGAGGGAGGAAAGGTGCGGAACGCTATTCCCGGTTATGCGGAGGCGGTTGTTGCAGGCCTTGCCGCTGCAGATGTGAAAGCATCGGCAGACAAAGTATCTGAACATACCGAAGTGAAATTTTCCATTAATGATATTAAAGGTGGAGTGCATATTAAAGCGGAGGGCAGAGGTGCTCACATCGGGCGTCCGGAGCTGGGGCGAAACGCTCAGACGGCATTGGTTTCGCTGCTGGCCTCCCTGCCGCTGGCTGATTGCCCCGGCACAAGAGCAATTCGTTCTCTAAGCCGCCTCTTCCCATACGGTGATCTTGCAGGCACCGGACTTGGCCTGACTGTGCGTGATGAGATTATGGGTGGCACACAGACTAACTTTACGGTATGCAGCATGACGGAGACAGAGATTCGCTGCAAGCTGGATTCCCGAGGCCCCCTGGCTGCTAACCCGGAAAATTACAGCAGTGTGATTGACAAGGCGCTGCAGGAAGGAGGCTTTACAGTCATTCCCAGCGCTATGGATGATGCCCATTATGTTCCGGAGGATTCGCCGTTGGTGCAAAAGGTCAAGGAAATTTATGAGGAGTATTACAACCGTCCTGCAGTATGCTGTACCAGCGTCGGTGCAAGCTATGCCCATTATATCGAAGGAGCGGTTTCCACCGGAGTCGCATCGCCGGGAGTAGACACTATGCTGCATAAATCAGATGAATTTATGTTCATAAAGGACTTGCTGCTTATCGGAGAAACATATACCCGGATCATTCTGGATATCTGCCGCATGGAGCAATGCTCAAGCTTGAGATAGCGGCTTCAAAAACACAAAATGAAGGATTTGAAAAAAGCTATGGCAAAACTGGTCATTGGAATATTGGCACATGTTGATGCAGGCAAAACTACACTGTCAGAGAGCATTCTTTATCTGAGCGGTAAAATCGGAAAGCTGGGAAGAGTGGACAATAAGGATGCCTATTTGGATAACTATGAGCTGGAGCGGGCGAGAGGGATAACCATTTTTTCCAAACAGGCAATATTTGAGACAGGCGGAATTCAGATAACTTTGCTGGATACACCGGGACATGTGGATTTTTCGGCTGAAATGGAGAGAACTCTTCGGGTGCTGGATTATGCCGTATTGGTGATAAGCGGTGCGGACGGAGTCCAGGGGCACACCAAAACATTATGGAGGCTGCTTGAAATATATCAGGTACCTGTTTTTGCATTTGTCAATAAAATGGATCAGAATCGGATGGATAAGGGCATATTGATAAAAAGCATGAAAGAACAGCTGGATGACGGGTGCATTGATTTTGGCCAGGCTGAGGCAATGGGATTTTATGAGCAGATGGCCATGTGTGATGAAATAATGATGGAAGCCTATCTGGGAACGGGGCATATTGAAACTGAGCAGATAAAAAAGGCTGTCAGAGAGCGCAAAATATTTCCGTGCTTTTTCGGTTCAGCTTTGAAATTGGAAGGCGTTGAGCAGCTAATGCAAGGTATTGCTAAGTATTCGGTAATACCTTGCTATCCCGACGAATTCGGGGCAAAAATATTCAAAATAACAAGGGACGAGCAAGGAAACCGCCTTACCCACCTTAAGCTGACAGGCGGAAAGCTTAAGGTGAAGGATGTATTGACAAATGGCATATGGGAAGAAAAAGTCAATCAAATTCGCATCTATTCGGGGCAGAAATTCGAGGCTGTGAATGAAATTGAAGCAGGCTCCATATGTGCAGTAACAGGGCTCAGCCGGACCAGGCCCGGGGAAGGCTTGGGAATAGAGGAGGCTTCAACTGCACCGGTTTTGGAGCCTGTACTGTTTTATCGCATAATACTTCCTGAAGGCTGTGACCCAAGAGAAATGATTCCCAAGCTGCGTCAGATTGAAGAAGAGGAGCCGGAGCTTAATATTGTATGGGATGAGCAGCTGCAGGAAATACAAGTGCGAATCATGGGAGAAGTGCAGATTGAGATACTGCAGAGCTTGATAAAAAGCCGTTTCGGAGTGCTTGTGTCCTTTGATGAGGGCGGGATTCTTTATAAGGAAACCATTGCCAATGTCGTTGAAGGAGTAGGTCACTTTGAGCCGCTAAGGCATTATGCTGAAGTCCACCTGCTATTGGAGCCGGGTGACCCGGGAAGCGGCCTGCAGTTTGGAACAGAATGCAGTGAGGATATGTTGGCCAAAAACTGGCAAAGACTGATCCTGGCCTATTTGCAGGAGAAAGAGCATAAAGGGATCCTTACAGGGTCTGTGCTTACTGATGTGAAGATAACTCTAGTATCAGGCAGGGCACATAATAAGCATACGGAAAGCGGCGACTTCAGAGAGGCAGCCTGCCGTGCGGTGCGTCAGGGTTTAAAGGAAGCCGAATCCATATTGCTGGAGCCTTATTATGCATTTCAGCTGGAGCTGCCTGATAAAATGGTAGGGAGAGCTATGACCGATATTAGTAAAATGAACGGCACATGCAAAGTCTTACATACAAATGGTGAAACAGCAGTCCTTGCGGGGAGCGCTCCCGTTGCCGCAATGAGGAATTATCAGAAAGAAGTAACTGCATATACCAAAGGACTTGGCAGACTGTTTCTAAGCCTTAAGGGATATGAAACCTGCCACAATTCAGAGGAGGTCATAGAAAGCATCGGATATGATTCGGATATGGATGCTGAAAATCCGGCAGGTTCTGTGTTTTGCACACATGGAGCAGGATTTTCAGTGCCTTGGGATAAAGTAAAGGAATACATGCATATTGAAAGCTATCTGCGGGAAAAGAACGATTTACCGATGGGAGCATCCAATATACAGACAGTATCGGTAGAGCGGTGGATCAGTTTGGAGGAGATCGACCGGATTATCAATAAAACGTACTATGGGAACCAGGGAAAGAAGTCTCTCTGGAAAAGGCGCAAGACAGCCCGGGAAATTTATTATGAGCATGCTGATTATACAAGCGGGCAGATAGAAATTAAAGAAGAGTACCTCCTGGTGGATGGCTATAATATTATTCATGCATGGCCTGAACTCAAAGAGCTTGCAGATGGGAATATTGAAAGCGCCAGAATGAAGCTGCTTGATTCTCTGAGCAATTACCAATGGATCAGGCAATGCAGGATTATTGTTGTATTTGATGCGTACCGTGTTCAAGGGCACCGGGAGGAAATAACCGATTATCATAACATCCATATTGTATATACTAAAGAAGCGCAGACGGCGGATGAATATATCGAGAAGTTTGCCCGTGACAACCGGAAAAAATATAATATTGCAGTTGCCACATCGGACGGTTTGCAGCAGATAATTGTAAGGGGGGCAGGCTGCTCACTGCTGTCTGCAAGAGAATTGAAGGCCGAAATAGAAGAGGCTAATAGAAGAATAATGGAGATTTATCAGAAAATACAGGAAAAGGACCGCAATTACCTGATTGATGCCTTGCCGGACGAGGCAAGGCGGCAGATAGTGGCGTTGGTTGGAAAAGAAAATGATAACAAATAATCAAAAGGACTTGTTTTCTCCGGTTGATACAATATACCAATAGGATCACTCATACATATAATTATTGTGGGTGATTATGGATGAAGAAAGGTTTTCATGATTCAAAAAAATATACTAAAGAACGTCATATTCTTCATAAGAGAATTGTAGATATTTTTGAGCGCCGCGCATCAGCCCCGAAACAAGGAGAAAGGCCCGTAGCAATTTTGATAGGCGGAGGCACTGCCTCAGGAAAGACAACCTTAAGAAAAACAATCGTCAGAGAAGATATGTATATGAGGGGTATTAATGCAGTTATAGCAGACCCTGATAAAATTAAAAAGTATATTCCTGAATATGAGTTTTTCAGGCAATTACTGCCTGATCAAGCTGAAGTTATAGTTCACAAGGAATCGGTCGATATCTGCGAGTTATTAGTGAAACAGCTTATAAAAAAACGAAGGAATTTTATTTATGAAGGCACTATGGCGAGAACAAGCAAATACAAAAGATTGATCCGGGAGTTGAAAAGCAAAAATTATGAAATTTATTTATATGTGGCTGATGTGCCCCTGAATACTGCAAAAGCCCGGGCTGATAAACGAGGCAGGGTCACAGGCAGAAAAATACCGCATCATATCATAGAAAATACACATAGGATTGTACCTATAACAGTGGAGATAATAAAAGAGATGGTTGATAATTACTATATATTTGACAACCGGGCAGAGCCGACACTTATAGCATCCAGAAACTATATTGACCCTGTAAGATATGAAGAGTTTTTAAAGAAGGCTCAAACTGCCGGGTAAGGGAAAAACATATTTTTATACTATAGCATTTGATACCCATATAAGGTAGAAAATGCCCAATAAGGATGCAACTCAGGCAAGATAACTGATATTTTTAAGTTTGAAAGGCAGCCAAGGGCCTTTATACTATTTAGTGACAGTTGATCCTTAGAGGTTGAAGCTGTCATTATATAATTGCAGCCTGTATGCCTTTTGCCAACAGGACCATAAACAAAATCATATCCATGGTTTATACCCATTCGGCAATTTCGGACAAAGATTTCCCATGCCTTTTCATAGCTGGTCCAGTATACATCCTTTGGCATTGGAAATATCATTCCTTTTAATGAAAGCAGTTGAGTCAGGTCTAAATCAAATGTTAAAAAGACCGGGATTTTCCTATACGGGTGATTCAAGCATTGTGCCTTGCTCATGTTTGTCATTTCCAGTACTTCAGGATAAACATGGGGATTCAGAGCTTTCATCTGCGCCCAGTTTTTTGCCTGCTCAAGGCTAAAAGTTACATAAAAACCTTTCCCATAATCTGTTAGCTTTCTTTGCGCATCCAGCATAATTCCAACATATCGGATTATCATTGCCGACAATAAATTAGTACCATGAAAAACAGTGCAGTTGTTCGTACATGGAAACATAGAGCATACCTTCCTAACACTTATATGCTGTTTTCAATTCCCGTATATAATATATTGTATGTATAATAATCGGTTGTGTGTCAGGCATCCCTGCAGCATTTCTTCTTGAATGCCGCATTAGCAGTTGTGTGCCAGGTACATAACATAAGAACATATTAGAACAAATTGCGATGACTTGGGAGAGGCATGAATGCTATGCTGTAAGACGTGGAGAAACCCGCTAATCTGTAGTGTATAATGGTATTAGACGATAACAAAACACACTTGGCATTTGGTGTAACCAAAGCTTCTGTGCCTGATATAAATGAGGCACATGTATTTATAGATACACTAAAGAGGAAAGATGTCCGGTAAATCGAGGGATAAGAATCAAGCTGAATACAGGCAGTAGGATATTTACACCTATAAACCGGGCAAGTTACGAATGGATAAGAAATTGCTCCTAGTTCTTAGAGTATAATTTTCATTGGCAAGATAGTCGGAAAAAATAAAGGGAAGAGGCA
>ENA-UOYA01003519-UOYA01003519.1-activated-sludge-metagenome-genome-assembly--contig:-NODE-3519-length-13895-cov-3.805997_pt1 | contig 13895 bp, 24 predicted proteins | sample MGYA00238163_ERZ764804 | MGnify/ENA primary metagenome ERZ764804 (study PRJEB28919, sample SAMN05720223) | activated sludge metagenome | isolation source: Anaerobic digester | place: Hong Kong...
ATTCGTGAAGGTGTTGTTCTCAAGAACCTTAAAAATCCAAATATCTCATTTAAAATTATTTCAAATGAATATCTTCTGGGTGAAGAATAATGAAAAATATTAATAAAGATTGGCAAACAATTACAGATTTTCGACATAATTGTATCTGGTTAACAGAAGAAATGACATATGAAGTATGTCATATTCCGACTAGTAAAATACGTATTTTTAAATCAATTCGTCCACCAAATCCATCTGGTGAATTTTGTGCTTATGATATGTTTGTCAAAGCTCCAAATCAAGATGATTTCGAAAATTGGCAACAATACTGGGATGTGTATGACGAATATGTTAAACAGAATTGCAAACCTGCCACTGAATTTAAAGTTCGGTATAATCCAAAAAAGATAGAAAAATTAGAAAAAATTATTGACACTATTCAGATTGGAGATTATGTTAATTTTGGCTCTAGCCGTAGATATAAGTGGAGAAAAGTCTTAAATTTAGATTTTGACTCATTTAAGGCATTTAGTCAATGCTCTAAAACACCTAATGATGATGGATTAGTTTTGCATTCATCAGAAAATAGTCTGTTAACAACCAAGGAAATTTATCGTGATGGAAAAAAAATATTTTAATTGGTTTGTGCTTTTTGCACTATTCGGCAATGTACTTTTATGGTTTGGATTGTATAATCTAATTGTGACTATCACAGAAACTCTTAATTCTATCTTTTAAGGAAAATTTACATTATGTCTAAAACATATTTTATGCGGTCTGGTAACACGTATCGGTTTGCATCTGAGGCCTCAGTTCAAATTTCAGAACGACTTCCAGTAGGTAATTATACAGTAAAGGTTGATATGAATAATGGTCAATTCTTTCTAGAAATGATTGAAGCATTTGAACCTCCTAAGAAGATTTACGGCAACGTTTTAAGTCGAACTGACCGCATTCTTGAAACTTTCATGGATCGACAATATTCGACAGGCATTCTTCTTGCCGGTGAAAAGGGTTCTGGTAAGACTCTTCTATCTAAGAATCTGTCTATTGAAGCTGCTAAGCGATATAATATGCCTACGCTTATTATCAACACACCTCTTTTCGGTGAGGCCTTCAACACATTTATCCAAACTCTGAATCATGAAGCTTGTATCATTTTCGACGAATTCGAAAAGGTATATGCTGATTCTCAGCAACAAGAGAGTCTTCTAACTCTTCTAGATGGTGTATATCCAACTAAGAAGCTTTTCATTCTTACTTGTAATGATCGGTATCGCATTAATGATCACATGATCAATCGCCCAGGGCGTCTATATTATTTCCTAGAATATTCAGGTCTAACAGTAGAATTCATCACCGAATATTGTCAAGATTCTCTGAATGATAAGAGTCAAATTGATACCGTAATCAGTGTTTCTGCATTGTTTAAGGATTTCAATTTTGATATGCTTAAGGCTCTCGTCGAAGAGATGAATCGATATAATGAACCTGCAACGGTAGCCATTGAAATGCTTAACGTTAAGCCTTCAACTCGCAATTCGTATCAGATGTTCAATATTTCTCTTATTGCAAATGGTACTCCGGTTGCAAAAGAAAAGCTAGATGGCGGTGGGGAAGTTAATCTTGATCCTCTATCAGAAAACGGCTTTTATGTTTGCTATTTTGCTGATGAAGAAAATGAAAATTATGTCGAACTTCGCTTTGATCGTGAAAATCTAATTCGTCTAGATGGTAAATCTGGAACCTACGAATTTATGACTGAAGACGGTAAAAATAAAGTTGTTCTGACTAAGCAACGTGCTAAGTCTTACAACATTTATGATTATCTGGTGTAATCATGAATATTTTTCTTAAAATCATCAGCAAGGGGTTGTTTTATGCAACAACCCTACTTGTTGGATTTATTCTTCTAACTCGAATTGGCGTGAATTATCTTTGGGGCTCTCACGTCTTTTATGGTGTACTTGCTGCCCCATTTGTATTAGTATTTGGAATTATCGGGCTAATGTGGCTCGGGAACATTATGTGGAACAATATCAAAAAGGATATCCAAAAATATGATGAACAAGTTTAAGTCTATTCTTCTGATCGGTCTAGCTTCACTTTCTCTAGGTGCGTGTGGTAAGATCGTAGAAGCAGGGTCAGTCGGCGTTAAGATTAGCAATCTTGGTTCTGGTGTGCAAGAAGTTCCTCTCCAGTCTGGTTGGCAAATGACTGGTATCGGTGAACGGATTGTTGAATATCCAGTCACTCAAAAGGTTTATACTTTCTCTGCATCTGGTCAAGATGGTACCAGTGCAAATGAAGAAATTATTTTCAACGATAAGACTGGTCTAACTATGGCAGGCGACGTGGCCGTGACGGCTCGAGTGCAAGCTGCAAAGGCTCCATACATTTTCACAAAGTATCGTATGTCGACAGAAGAACTAATTCATGGTCCAATCCGTAATTCGATTCGATCTGCAATTAACATTCAAGCCGGCAAGCTAACTGCCGAGGAAATTTATACCGGCGGTAAGAGCACGCTTATTGCCCAGGCTCTTCTAGACGTCCAGAAGGAATATGCTAAGGATGGTATTGATATCATCAATCTAGATTGGGTTGGTGCTGTACGATATCCTGAATCGGTAACCGCCGCTATCACGCTTAAGACAACAAAGATGCAAGAGGCTGAAGCTGCAAAGGCTGATGAGGCTCGCGCTATCGCTCAAGCAAATGCCAAGGTAGCAGAGGCTCGAGGTGATGCTGAAGCCACTCGAATTCGAGGTGAAGCACTACGAACAAATCCACAAATTTTGCAACAAATGTGGATTGACAAGTGGACCGGCGATCTACCAACGTATGTTGGTAATGGTCAAACCATGATGATGGTTAACCCTACTCGGTAAAATAGGGGGAGAAATCCCCCTCTTTTCAAAGGAATAAAATATGGAAATACTGTTTTATATTGCAGTTGCAGTCATTACATTTTTCGTTTCGCTATTTATGACGGCATATGATTCGTCTGAAACCAATATAGAATACCAGAGTGCCGATATGGCAACACTGTCCTTACGCTTGCAATTTGGCCGCTTTTAATGCCAGTTGCAATTGGCGCTGGAATTGGATTTGCTTTTAAAAAGATTAAAGGGGATTAACAATGATATTTTATTCTATTGTAGCAATTATCATGATATGTATGATTACGGCTATTACAGTCAAACAAATTCTGGCTAAAGGTCCTACACGTAAATATGAAGATATGACTGATGTATATTTCAATTTTTTTATGGCAAATGCAGCAGGGGTGTTCGCATCTGCTTTATGGCCGTTCACCATACCAGTTTTGATCACATTTCTTGTTGCTAAGTATGTGTGGATTGATAAAAAATAAAGGGAAATAGCATGTTAGTGTTTCTTTATCTTTCAGTATATGTTATTATTATGACTGCAGTTACATTCTTTGGTACAAAGAAATATTTGGCTGAAGAAAAAACACATGATCATAAGAGTATAGCGCGTACTCCTAAAGACAAGCTAGATGATTTAATTTTTTATAGCGCTTGTGCTGCTCTAGCATGGCCAATAACTCTAATTCCAGGCTTAGCATATGCATATGCAAATTGGAAGTTTACGAATAAATAATATCATAGAAAGGGAGAAATCCAATGATTATGATATGTACAAAGCAAACTTTTCAATCTATAATGGTTCAGAATTTAGATGAAGCTCTAGAAACTCTGAAGTCTTTGCATGAAGATGCAACTTTGAAGTCTCTAAACCAAGAAACTCTTTACGAATATTCTCCTGAAACAGGGTTGCAGCAAGTTTTACTTGGATGAGTTACGAAGAAATTCAAAGAAAATTTCTTCCTGATGTTTTAACTCGAGATGAGTTGCCGCAGTGGTTTATAGATATGGCTGATGCCAGATCTAAAGGTAAATGTGAATTTATTGTATGGGATAATCGGTTAGATCATATAATCTATGCCGATTATTTCTATAAAAACGAGTATTTAGAAACTCGTATATTTGAAGTTAGAATGAAAGGATATAAACGTGGCAAAAAAGCGAACTCGGAAAAAGTACATTTCAAAAGGCCGTCACTCGACAGTGACAGCGGGTCTGACTCAAGCAGTTCGAGCTGAGCGAGATCATTTTGATAAGCTAACATTCAAAGCTAATGCTTGGAAAAAGCTCCAAAATCCTTGGCTGACGGTGCAGAACCCCAATAAGTCTGAGACAAATCGTCCATTCATTAAGGTTCGAGCCAATGAATGGTGGGGCGATCCTCGGGCTTCTTATATTAAGACTCTTCCTACAGAAGGCGCTCAGGCGTAATACAACATGAACAACAGAATTGTTGCAATCGGCGATATTCATGGTCGTTTGGATTGTCTAAATGAGATGCTAAAAATGATTGATGCATCTCGTATCGATAACGAAAAATTTGATATCTATTTTCTAGGTGATTATATCGACCGCGGGCCAGATTCTGCACAAGTTCTTGATATGATCATGGCCGGTCCTCAGAATGAAGATCGGTGGTTTCCTATCATCGGCAATCATGAAGATATGATGATTAAAGCATATACATCCGCGGATGAAAGAGATCGTTATAAGTGGCAATATAATTGGCAAAATAACGGTGGAGATGCTGCTTTATTGTCATATGAAGATTTTTCTAATAAAAATGATAAGATTAAAGCGCATCTAGAATGGCTTGTCACTCTTCCTCTTTGCTATGAAACAGACAATTATCTTTTTGTTCACGCCGGATTTATGCCAGGATATTCTCTAGATGAACAAGATGATGAAAGTATGGTATGGATTAGAGATAGGTTTCTAAAAGCAGAAAATGATTTTGCTGGGTGGAAATATATTGTTCATGGCCATACACCACAGTGGGCAGGCAAACCAAAATTCAGTGAACCTGAACTTCTTTCTTGGAGAACTAATTTGGATACTGCTGCATTCCATTGCGGTATTCTAACTGCAGGAATTTTTGATCCAAATAATCCAGGCCCGCCGGTTCAAATTCTTCAAACTGAACTTCTATGAGTGGATTAGAAGCATTTTTCGACGACGAATATTTCATATCTCCAGATTTGATTGAAAAAATTCGTCGTCGAAGATGTCAAATGTTAATCCACTCATATTTGTATTATGTTTTAGATGAAACTTTGATTCCAGATGAAACCTGGCAAAGTTGGGCAAATGAATTGGTTGAACTCCAAAAAAATCATCATAAGATCAAATTTTATGATGACGCTTTTGAAGGATGGACTGGAGACACTGGAGCATTTCTACCAAAGGATGATTGGGTCATAGAAAAAGCTCATCGTTTATTAAATTTAGTATGTACAAATTAGATTATTCGACATATAATAAATATGTTTAATGGTTGTTAAGTCAATTGTTAAAACTGGAAGTGACCGGGGTGCGAATCCCCGCATCTCCACATAGAGTCTCCAGAAATATAAATAGGACATACGAGCCTTATATTTCTGGAGACTATAAACTAAATGTTCTACACGATCTACAAGATAACTAATTTGATAGATGGAAAAATCTATATTGGTAAACACCAAACATCTAATTTAGATGATGCCTATATGGGTTCTGGAAATCATTTACATTCTGCTAAACAGAAACATGGATTAGAAAATTTCAAGAAAGAAATTTTACACGTCTTTGAATCAGAAGATGAAATGAATGCCAAAGAAGCTGAATTAGTTAATGAAGAATTTTGTGCTAGAGAAGACACTTACAATATCTGTCCTGGCGGAAAAGGTGGATGGGGATATGTAAATCAGAATAGAGATTTTGCAGAACATAATTCTAAAATTGCAAAATTACGTGATTATTCAGATGAAACATATCGAAACAGGTTGAGTGAAGCTGTAAAAAAATCCCCTAAACACACAGGATGGAAAAAATTCGATGGATTTAAAGGTAAAAAACATTCAGAAGAAACCAAGCGTAAAATGTCTTTAGCTAGAAAAAAATCTAATCACTCTAGTACAAAGGGGAAAATTTGGATTAATGATGGAATTTCAAATAAAATGATTCCAAAAGAAATGCAACTTCCTTTTGGTTGGGTTATTGGTAGATTAAAACATTGAGTTAACTCGTATAATAATGACCAAATGCATCGGTAGTCGGCACGAAATTGAAAACCTGACTTTGCCAGCAGGGAACTGATGATTTTCGTCATGGGGATGAATAGAATCGAGCTACAGATAATAAGCAAAAGATCAACCCAGGTGACTCTGTAAAAGTCTATATATAATATAACTGCAAACGATAATTCAGTTATGGAATTTGCCCTAGCGGCCTAAGAAATTCCGGGGCATGGTACCGCCTAGCAACAGAACGGGCCATTTTTATTTTATGGAGATATATATGAAAAAGCATTCACTTGCGTATTTTGATGGAGAGCCTTTCACTTCTCCACATTTTAGACTCATCTCAGACAGTTATCTGAGTGAACTTATCGTAAATTCTATTGTTGTCCCGCCCCTAGGTAACATACAGGGCAACATTGATAGCAAGACCGCTAAAGACGCAGTTATTATTGCAACAAGCGGTTCAGGATCAATGGAGGTAAATGGATCAGTCGTGCCATTCACACAAGGAGACGTTTTAGCTGTAACAAAGGCCGAAACATATTCTATTAAGAATGAGCAATTGAACGGCGATCTACAATTTGTTTCAATTATACGGAATTAATTGACCCACCTCCCTTAAACAAGGAGTGAGCCAATGGCCAACCAACTAAATTACGTACTTTTAATTGTATTCATGATGTTTTTCATGATACAATATCAAATGAATAACCAATATCTTAAGCTGCTTGAGGCTGCATCTAAGCCTCAAATCATATATGTAAGGCAAAATCCTGTAAAAACTGCAGCTAAAATTTCAACTAAACAAGTTTCATGTTTAGCCGAAGCTATATATTATGAAGGTCGTGGAGAGCCGATATTGGGACAGCGCGCTATAGCGCATGTCATAGTGAATAGAACAAAATCTGAATTATTTCCTAGCACAGTGTGCGGAGTTATTCATGACAGATGTCAATTCACATATACGTGCAGATCTAAATCTCCTATTAAAGATAAAGATGCATATCACACAGCCAAAACTGTTGCTACATCAGTTATTTCTGGAGAAAAAGATATCACGTATGGCGCCACATTTTATCACGCAAAATATGTTAAACCAAAATGGTCATATAAATTTGATCATACGATAGATATCGGTAATCATAAATTTTATAAAATTTGAGAGTGGATATGAAAGCAACAGACATTCAACATAAAACAGCAGAGATAGAATGGTGCTGGAAAATTTTTGACGAGATTAAGACTGAATTGAATGTGGCTAACATGTCAGATGTCATTAAATCTCGTCTACAATATTTGGTTAATTTGGGTCTAAAAGGCCGACAAGATTCGAGAGAAGATTGATGGCCGTACAAAGTAGATCTAAAGAATTTTTTGAAGCTGTAGATGCTCTGGTTTGGAAGCATGATATGACATATATGGATGCTGTAATTCTATATTGTGAAAAACACAACATAGAACTTGAAGCTGTGATATCATTGATTAAGAATAACGACAATCTAAAATCAAAAATTCAAATGGAAGCTGAAGATTTGAATTTTCTACCTAGAACAGCAAGGTTGCCTATATGAAGAAACCATATCATTGATGGAATCATTCGACGCATTCTGCATGTACATTGCTTTGCAATTACATTTTTCTTCTGATTATGATTATCACAAATATAATGGAAAAAGCTATGCCAATAGAGGCAGAGCTTCTTTTGAAACACGAAAAGACAAATATTATTTCCATAAATTGTCTAAAAAATCAGATCCTTTGGGATTTGTTATTGCTAATATCGTCCAGTTTGGACCAAAAATTTGGGTTGGAGATTTGGTATCCAACGAAAAATATGCGCAAACATATATTTCATGGCTAAAACGTAAAGAATCTTTTTCATATTTCTTTGAGAGTGAATTAGCATTCCTTGATCCTGAAACATGTCTCAAATGTAAAGATGGACAATATCCCGATCTTCTTAAAATGTACATTAAAGAAAAGATCGGGATAGAAACTATAATTGTTTTGGATAAGTACATTAAATTTTTAGATGTGTGGAATGAAAAGATTATCGACACGGCTCTCTGGCCAGAGATATATAATCTATGCAAAAAATATTCTCCTTTCGTTGAATACGATAAGAAGAAAATCAAAGATATAATCATATCATGGAGTGAAAATGGTTAAATTAGTAATTACTGACGATAATGGTCTGCCAAGTCATTTAGGTGGCCATGAAAATGAAACACACGTTGATATTGGTGCCCTTTCATTTTTAGTTGAAAAGTTTGACGTCAAAACTGTTATTGATGTTGGTTGTGGTCCAGGAGGAATGGTTAAGGTTGGACGTGAGCTAGGTTTAGATTATATTGGTGTCGACGGAGACTTTACTGTAGAGAGAGCTTCTGAGGTTCAGCCATATGTTACCATTCATGATTTTACAAAGGAACCTCCGCTATTCAAGACTTCAGATGGAAGTGAAGTTTTCGATTTAGGTTGGACAGTGGAATTCCTAGAACATGTTGATGCTCATTACATTTACAATTTTATGAAGACGCTTAGACAATGCAAATATGTAATCTGTACGCATGCATTTCCAGGCCAACCTGGCCACCATCACGTAAATTGTAGAGAACACCCATATTGGGTTGATATTTTTACAGCATTTGGTTTCGAAGTTGACGTTGAAACCACAAATCAAGTTAGAGATAAGTCAACCATGGCCGAAAGATATATCCGCCAGCAGAGTCTAGTGTTCAAAAACAGAAATCTTTAGACACATCCATCCATGCCATCTTTTATAATATGATGTGTCAATTCCTATTTTAACAATCACTCTTTTTTAGAAATTTACGGTTGACATAATCCTATAAATAGATTATAATACCCAAATATTATGCTGCCATGGCGAAAGGGTATCGTACCTGGCTTCCAACCAGGGGTTGAGGGTTCGAATCCCTCTGGCCGCGCATAGAGTCTCCAGAAATATAAATAGGACATACGAGCCTTATATTTCTGGAGACTATAAACTCCATTTATATTATGATGTTCCGTGAGATTAAAACATAAAACATACATTGCACATACGGAGCTATACAAATGTCTATTAATACATTTTCAAGCCTTAAGGCTTCAGGTCAAAAGACCCTAGATAAACTAACTGCCGAGATCGCAAAGATCCAAGATAAAGGCGGTCAAAGTAAAGAAGATAATCGTTATTGGAAGCCAACTGTAGATAAAGCCGGCAACGGTTCTGCTGTTATTCGTTTCCTTCCTGCACCTCCAGGTGAAGATTTACCTTTTATTCGTTATTGGGATCATGGTTTTCAAGGTCCTAGCGGTAAGTGGTATATTGAAAAGTCACTTACAACTCTTGGTAAAGAAGATCCAGTATCAGAATATAATTCTGAGCTATGGGCTGTCTCTACAGATGATAATTCTCCAACTAGAAAGCAAGCTCGAGCCCAAAAGCGTAGATTGCATTTTGTTGCGAACATCTATGTTGTAAAGGATCCAGGTAATCCGGATAATGAAGGACAAGTTTTCCTTTATGAATTTGGTAAGAAAATCTTTGACAAGATCAATTATCAAATGAATCCTGAGTTTGATGATGAAACTCCAATGAACCCATTTAATCTATGGGAAGGAGCTGATTTTAAGCTTAAGATTCGTAAGGTAGATGGATATCAAAATTACGATAAGTCGGAATTTGCTGATCCAGCTCCTCTTTCTGACGACGATGACGAATTGGAAAAAATCTGGAAGAGCGAACATTCATTGAATGCAGTTCTAGATCCAGCTAATTTCAAGTCATATGATGAATTAAAGAAGAAGCTCAATGCCGTTCTTGGTTTAACTGAGACTGCGTCTAATTCTCTTCCAGAAAGGGAGTCTACTCCTCTTCGCACGAGAGAGGCAGAGGTTCAAAGTAAAGAACAATCACCTCCATGGAATTCAGGAGATGATGAAGATGAAGAAGATGAGAATTATTTCAAGAAGCTTCGTTCTTCACTAGAAGACTAATGAAAAGAGGGGAAATTCCCCTCTTTTTTTATGTGAATGTAGCTAAATCTAAACTTCCTCGTGGTCCAACCGTTGGCATGTTAATGCTATTCTGAACAGAATTTACAACAGAACTTGGTGCACTGATTTGTGTAAGTTGGGGAGGACTGCTTTTTTTGTCTGATTCGAATTGCATTCTTTTATTTTCTTTAGATGCTTGCTTTAAGTTTTGTGCTGCAACTGAAGGACCAGACTGTTTAACTTGATTTACAGTTTCTGGTTTTTTAGGTGTAATTTTTTCAGGCTTATACTCAAAAATTCTTTCATATAATTTTTCTCCAGCTTTTTGACCAGCTAAAGATCCACCGATGCCGCCACTAACAGCACCGACGGCTGTTCCTACACCAGGAGCAACAAATGTTCCCGCTACACCGCCTGCAACTTCTCCACCAATTCCACCAATAAGAGCACCTACACCAGATGATGCAGATTTAGCTACATTGTGAGTTCTGTCATATGTCTCTTTTGCTGCTAAACCACCACCAATTATTCCGCCTAAAACTGGAATTCCTCTAACTCCGGTTTTAATTGCAGCTTTAGATGCTATGGCTCCACCTAGCTTTCCTAAAACTCCTCCTGCAGCTTTTTTCTCTGCTGCTTGAGCAACTTCTTTAGCCACAAATCTCCCTGTGGCAGCATCAATAGATCTGCCGGCAGAATTTTTGACAATATTCGGTCCAGCTTCTTTTACAAAGATGGATTTTAGTTTAGACAAGCCAGATGCAGCTACTTTTCCTAAAGCTTTTTTACCTGCAGCAAGAGCTCCAACTCCGCCTGCCACAACTGATGCTATTCCTCCCAGAGGATTTTTCTTATCAGATGTTGTTGTGTTATCATCTTTATCTAATGGATCATTAGACGATGAAGATGTTTTTATGGCTCTAACTAGTTTTTCTAGAACATCATTTGAAATTTCAACTAGCTCAACCTTAACGGTTTCTTTATTTTCAGTAACAGCTTCTTTAGCTGCATATTTTGATGGCTTAGCAATGGAGGTTTCTACCTCTTCTTGTTCACCTGTTTTTGGAGCCGCTGTAGAAAGATTGGCTTGATTTTCTTCATATTCTGCTAATTGTGCTTTAGCTTCTCTTTGTTTATCTCTAGCACCAAAATATAAGCTTGCTAGATTAGGAGAAATTGCTCCAGCTGCTTCGCGGAGAAATCCTCCAGTTAAAACTCTACCATATTGATCTTTAACACCAGATATTTTTTCCTTCAGTGTTTGACCCATAGCTTTCATTAATGATGGGACCGGAGGAGGTTTTGTGGCTGGTGCCGCTGGAGATTCTTCATTATTCTTAAGAATTACAGCAGAAAGCTTTTCGATAGATTTTCCTAATCTATCGAGCTGTAGAGAAATCTTATTGAGAACTTTAACTTCTATAGTTTCTTTTTTAAATGATGTTGAAGGACCAGCAGATTTTGATGATTCATCTGCTTTGGGTTCTTCATTTTTCATTTGTGCGGCAGCCAGCTCCAGGATTTTAATCAATCCTTCTGGAGCTGGCTTTTTAGTTTTTTTGTCAATCCATTTATCAGACGTTTTGACGAACTCTTGGTCGCCTATTTTAACCGTTATCATCAGACTTCGTTAACTTGTCTTTAATAAAATTTGTAATGTTTTCAGCACCTGTTACGCCAATTCCTGTTAATACAATATATGTAATATTGGAGTAGATAAATTCTTCAATTGTGAAATTTGTAAATAGACTTACAAAAAAACCAATTGTTAGAAGTAAAACACCAATTATTGTGACAACACGTTTAGACGATAAGATTCCAGCTCCGTCTGAAAATAGCTCTTTGAGTATCTTTTTCATTATTCGAATCCATTTTTATTTTCTTCTTCTACGTAATTCTGTATAAATGCAACATAGATATCTCTGTCAAAGACGAGCATATTCTCAATTTCACTCAATGAATATTTATGATAATACATCAAATCTGAATTTATTGAGTAATAATTAGCTAAAGATGTGTAACTTATTCCTACTGAAAAAAATCCTTTATACCGCGCAGAGGAATGGTTTTCTCTGTCCCAGCTGAATCTGTATATTTTAGATCATGAGTCAATACCGGAATCGTATCAAAGAAATCAACAATATTTTCAAATGATGATGCTGGAAGATCTTCAAGCCAACTTAGCACATCTTTATCACTATAATCGTTCATAGTATAAACGTTGTCTGAATCAGCAATATAATCAACACACGCTTTAACATAAGCAATAAGATTATCCGGATTAGAAAAATCTTTGCTGAGATCTTTTTCTATTTCATATGTTGGATACTTCATTTTGATAAAGATATCATTTGATATTTTTATAATATTCGTGTGATTTTCAGGAATATTTACTTCAATAGAATCTAAATCTATTGTAAAACTGTAAATTTTATTATCTGAAAAGTCTCTATACTTCAATTCTACTTCATTGCCAACACTCTTTGATCTAATTTTTAAAAAGGCATACTCTAAATCAAATGGAGGCCATTGCATAATATCATCTTCTATTTGACAGCAATTGTTAACAACCTGTCTTATTGCAAGAAGATAATCGATAGGATCTTCAGATTCATTTGCGATTAATAGAATTTTTTCTTCTTTAACCCTATACGGTCTAAAGAAGACTTGTTCATTGTTTGATGGTCTATTAAATGAAAAGAGTGGTAATTCAATTTTAGGTAGCATTAGTTCTCACTTATTCTATGATTGGTGTAACAGGAAGTCCTGTTCTTAAAGATGGTTTATCTGATCCAACTGGTGTTGTTGATGATTTCAAAGTTATCGCCTTTGGTTTCATCAAGGTATATTTGAATTCTGCTGGAACAATGACGATATCGTCATATGCTCCCCAATTCATTGGAATATCACCTATAGATTCTGGATATACTTCTGAGAATTCATATTCAGCAATAACATTTCCTTCAGGGTCATAATGTTTAACAAACATTTTAGTAACATATTCTGCTTTGTATGCAATTTTGAAATTAGAACCTTCATTAGATCCTGATGTTGGAATAATTATTGACATCCAATCGTGCATAAAATTCATAACATGACCTGAACCATCTGATAAGAAAGATATGCTTAAGTCCCCAAAATTGATTCCAGTAGGAAATGTTTCTAGGTTGGTTGTGGTACCACGTCTTACTGTCGTTGTATCTAAACCTACTCTAGGAATATTTGTAGAAATTGCCATTAGAGAAATAAGCTTAGAATCATATTTTTTAGCCAATGCTTGCGGCAAAAGAATATCGATCGAATAATGTGTTCTTCGGCTAAAGCCATTATTTCCAGCGGCTTTTGCCACAAAATCTGATAATTTAAACCCCATTGATTTTCTTTCTTGAATCTGCCCAAACACGAGATGTTGAAGCGCCTTGGAAATTTTCCAGTGGTAAAAATAATGCAATGTCCCAAGCTTGAGGTTCCACATAAAGGTATCTAGATTTAAAATGCGAATACAGATATCTCTTAATACATGGTTTAAACAATTTATGTTGAGAGATAGTATTTAACAATCTATAGCTTAATCTAATCTTAGCTTTATCAGTAAGCTTAGTATCTGATACTATTGCATATAATGAATCCATCAAGAGAGCTCGAAGCTTAGGTTGCAAATAGTGGAAGTTTAACCCAAGAAACCCATCTTTATATAGTTCTAGAGGAAAGATAACTGGAAATGCATCGAAGTATGGCAAAGTGTCTTTATGCTTTGCATCATACATGAACATATACATAGAGCCGGGAACAATAGATGTTT
>ENA-UOYA01003521-UOYA01003521.1-activated-sludge-metagenome-genome-assembly--contig:-NODE-3521-length-13893-cov-11.595895_pt1 | contig 13893 bp, 8 predicted proteins | sample MGYA00238163_ERZ764804 | MGnify/ENA primary metagenome ERZ764804 (study PRJEB28919, sample SAMN05720223) | activated sludge metagenome | isolation source: Anaerobic digester | place: Hong Kong...
GTTTGCAAGGACTACGGCATCAACCACGTGCGTTTCCACTCATGGTGCCCACCTGAAGCGGCATTCCAGGCAGCCGATGAAATGGGCATTTATCTGCAACCCGAACTGCCATTCTGGGGAGATTTCAACGCGAAAGACTCGGTGCTGATGACGTTTCTCAAGAAAGAAGGAGAAAACATTCTGCGCACTTACGGGCATCATCCATCGTTCGTGATGATGGCGCTGGGCAACGAACTGTGGGGTTCGATAGACGAGATGAAACGCTTCACCGATGATTTCCGCACCCTCGACAGCACCAAACTCTACACATTCGGTTCCAATTTTTATCTTGGTTATCAGGGATGGAAACCGGGTATGGACTATTTCATCACCTGTCGTGTGGGCGGTGAGAAATACGGGGAATATAACACCCACGTACGTGGTTCGTTTTCATTCGCCGATGCAGCCGACGGAGGCCTCATTAATCACGAATATCCAAACACCGTGACCACGTTCGACGATGCCATCAAACCGTGCCCAGTGCCTGTCATCAGCCACGAAACGGCACAATTTCAGACCTATCCCGATTACCGGGAAATCAAGAAATACACGGGCGTGCTCTATCCTTACAACATGGAAGTGTTCCGTTCACGCCTCGAAAAAGCGGGCATGGGCGACCAGGCACAAGATTTCCACAACGCTTCGGGCCGCTGGGCAGCGCAACTCTATAAGGCAGACATCGAAATGGATTTGCGCACCCGCAACATGGCTGGTTTCCAGTTGCTCGACTTGCAGGATTATCCCGGACAGGGTTCGGCATACATCGGCATCCTCGACGCATTCATGGAGAGCAAAGGCATCACCACGCCTGCAGAGTTCCGTCAATCATGTGCGCCTGTGGTCCCATTGCTGATAGCACCGAAATATTGCTATAGCAGCGATGAAACCGCTAATTTTTGCATCAAAATCGCTAATTATAGCGAGCAGTCTCTGCATCATGCAAAACTCTCATGGACCATCAACAAGGATAATGGCGATATTTATGGCAATGGTTCTTTGGACATTCCCGATGACTGCATCGGGCTATTCAGCGTGAGAAATATCATTCAGAAAATCAACGTCGATAAGGCAGGGCGCTACAATCTGACCCTTGCTATCGATGGCACTGCATACAGAAACACCTACCAGCTATGGTTCTACCCCGCCACCAAAGACCTGAAACCGCTCGAAAAGGGCATCATCATCACCACAAAGATGACCGATGAAATCGGCAAAAAACTAGAGAAAGGTGCTCGCGTACTGTTCATGCCCGACTCCACACAATTCGCAAACAACACCGTGGGCGGACTCTTCCAGACCGATTATTGGAACTATCGCATGTTCAAGACCATCAGCGAGAACAACAAAAAGCCTGTTTCGCCTGGCACGCTCGGCATCCTGACCAATCCCAAGCACCCGCTTTTCAATGATTTCCCCACCGACAGTTGCACCTCGTGGCAATGGTTCCCCGTCATCAAAGCAAGCCATCCTCTCATCCTCGATAATTTGCCACAGCCGTATCGTCCCATTGTTCAGGTGATAGACAACATCGAGCGCAACCACAAACTGGGCCTCATCTTCGAGTTTTCCATTGGCAAAGGCAGTCTGCTCGTCTGCATGAGCGACCTGCTAGCCGCCTCCAAATATCCCGAAGGGCGCCAACTCTACAAGAGCATCTTGGAATATATGTCCTCGAAAGCTTTCGCTCCCCAATCCCGTTTCACGTTACATGAACTGATGGACGCGCTCACCAAGAGCACGGAAACAGGCAATATAAAAGAGCTGAAAAACATTTCTTTCGACTGAAAGGTCTTTATGACCGCCCCACTCGATACATACCAGATTGAGAAAGCATTGTTCTCATCTACCAATATACCCCTATATTGGTCGGCGTTTAACATCAAATCGCAGTGCGAAAAGCATCAAACCGCAGACCAATATAGGGGTATATTGGTTGTTAACTGTTATGCTTTGTGCGCTATATACTTATCATATAGTTCGCACAATTGCATCAATTCATTCATTTATTAAAGGTCTACGGTCACGCTCTTGCCCGTATATTCTACGGTTTTACCACTAGTGGCGGTATCACCTGAAGGCGTAGCGGAACCGACAAGGACGATATCGAAGTGACGGGCGGTTATCATACCCTTGTATGAACCGCGGCGGTCGGCGATGGTGAGCTGCTTGGCGGCATCGTTCCACTGGAATGTGATGAGCGAGTAAGCACCTTTCTCATAATTATAGGTGTTGCCGTCATCCTCATAAAGGGTGAAAGTGCCGTCGGCTCCAGGATAAACACGTATTTCGAGATTGTCCCATTGCTTCTCAGCAGCATACTGCACAGCGGGCCCGAAGGGGATGATACTACCGGCACGTACATAGACCGGCATCAATGTGATCGGGCAAGCACGCATCGTTTCCTTGCCACCCTTCAGTCGTTCGTTGGTCCAGAAGTCGAACCAATCAGTGCCTTCGGGCAGATAGACCTTCACAGCTGCCTCTGATTTGGCGATGTCGGGATAGGTGAGATGTCCCTGTTTGCTGTCATCTTTCCATGTATAGAGCGGTTGAGTGACCGGTTTCACAAGGATATTACGACCGAAGAGATATTCGTCGCTCAGGTTGATGGCTTTCTTATCTTTGGCGAAATCCATTACCAACGGGCGCATCATGCTGCCGCTGTTGAGTACCACGTCGCCCGCATTGCTGTAAGTATAAGGCAGCAGACGGTAACGCAAAGTGATGAATTTCTTCTGTACGTCATAAGCCCAGTCGCCCGGTTTGCCCCATTCGTAGAGTTCGTCGACCATCGGTGATGAACAGTGGTTGCGCATGAGCGGCGTGAAGCAGCCCCACTGCATCCAGCGCACCTGCAACTCCTGCATGGCAGGACTCTTGGGGTTATTATCGTAATCCCATCCGAAGAAGCCGCCGATGTCGGTGTTCCAATAAGGGATACCGCAAATCACGTAGTTCAGTCCCGACGGAACCTGCTTCTGCATCTCATCCCATGAGCTGTTGATGTCGCCGCTCCAACTGAACGTGCCATAGTGTTGCAGACCGAAAGCACCGCAACGTGTCATCTGCATGGCACGGGTGTTGTTGCCCTTCATGGCACGCTGATGCTCATAGATACCCATGTTGTGAAGCAACGGGAACGCGTTTTTCACGCTCAGCCATGTGCCATCGTAAGTTTTATAATCGTCATCGCCAGCCTTGGAGAAATGGTCGGGTTCGCTGGAGTCTGTCCACCATGCGTCGATGCCCATCTTGCTCAGACCTTCGAGATATTTCCAATAGATGTCGCGCGCCTTGGGATTGAACACGTCGTAAGGTCTCACACCGCGCTTCATCGGCCATGTCTCGAATGGCAGCAGTGCACCAATCTTATCCAGTTCCTTGTATTGCTGTGTCCAAGGACCGAAGTTTGCCCAGATGGAAATCATCAGATGGGCATTGTTACGATGCAGATAACTGATCATATCCTGCGGAGTCTTGATGCGAGGTTGCACTGAGGCAGAGGTGTAAAGCGACAGGTCTTCACGAGCTTTGTCATCGTAAGGAAGATAACGGAACCACTGTTTGTCGCCCATCTTGTTGATATAATGAGGATTCATGAAGCGCATGGCGTTCCAGTTGGAGTCGCAGCCCCAGTATTGCCAGTCCTGCACCATGCAGTCGAGAGGAATCTGGAGGGTACGATACTTATCAAGCACATTGCAAACCTCATCGCTACTCTTATAACGTTCACGGCTCTGGAAATGTCCCATCGCCCAAAGGGGAAACATCGTAGCTTGACCGGTGAGCGCACGCACCTGTGCCATCACGCCATCCTGCGTGCCGTCACGATACATGAAATAATAATCTTCCATCGTGGCAACTTCCGAAGAGAAACTCGTCCCTGCCTCGTCATCATCGAAATGCGACATTCCGGCATTGTCCCAATACAGGCCATAGCCTTTGACGGATGTGAAATAAGGGATGGTGATATTGGTGTTGCCGCTCCAGATGGTGACGTGCTCGCCACGCTGATTCAGCGTCGGACTCTTGCGCTGGCCGAGTCCGAAGATAGCTTCGTCCTTATCTAATGTGAACGACTGGTTTACTTTCAACTTCCCATCGTTGGCATCTCCCTTGTGGAGTTCATATCCGCAAGTCTTCTCTTTCAGCAGATTATTGCCCTTGGCATCGGCGAAACTGATGGTACCTGTAGTGGCATCAATGTCCACGGTGATGCAATCGCTGCTCACGCTTGTAGCCGAATGACTGAGTTTGGTGGTTTGCGGCGACATAATCACCGAATAGGATTTCTTTTGCGGCATACTCGCTTCGGTGGCTGGATATTTCACCACGCGCACAATCGACGGCGAATAAAAAATCACTTCTTCGCAAATACCGCTTTTTGCGATGTTCACTTTCACACCGTTCTTGGTCTCGGTGATGTCCTGTGCCCAAAGACACGTAGCCATCATCACGACGAACAGAGAAAATAAGGTTCTTTTCATATAGTTATTGGTTTTATAATTTGATGCAGCAAAGGTAGTGAATTAATCGATTCAAGGCGCAAAACAGATGTTGACGAGAATGCAACAAATGTTGAAAATCATTTGTATTCAGAGGGTTTGCAGCCGAATTTCTCCTGAAAACATTTGCTCATGTAACTTGACGAGCAAAATCCCACGGCATCGGCAATCTCGCCGATGCTCATGTTACCACGTTTGAGAAGCAGGGCTGCACGCTCCAAACGGATGTTGCGGATGAAGACTGTGGGCGACTTGTCGAGCATCTGGGTGAGTTTCTTGTACAACCCCGTGCGCTCCATGCAGAGGTCGCGGCTCAACTGCTCCACCGAATAAGCGGGATTGGTGAGGTTCTTTTCCACCAGAACTGTGGCGCGGTTCATGAAGTCTATCTCCTGTTCGCTCATCTGTTCCTGCGGTTCAGGTTCCTCGCTCACACTGCTTTCCAGTTGACTGCACCGTTCCACGAGGTCGCGGATACGAGTCAGGAGGATATCCTCATGATTCTTGCGACGCATTTTCTGTCGCATCAGATGCAGATACAGGGCCATACTGCCGACGGCAAGGAGTATCGCCAACAGGATGTAAGAACAGACAGCAGCGGTGGACAGCCACCACGGCGAACTGATTTTGAAAGTAATGACAGACACTTTTCCACACCATCTATCGGGCTCGGTAGATGCCGACACGCGCAAAGTATAGGTACCGGGACTGAGATCTACAAACGGAAGATGGAGCAGATTGTTTGTGGACAACGACACATTGCGGTAGACCACATTGTCGCCCTTGCAGAGTTGATAGCGGAAATAGGTCTGATAAGGACAAATATAGTTCATCGCCGCAAAGTCGAATGCCAGCGAATTCTGATTATATTTGAACTCAATTGCATGGATATACGGTGGAGCCTCCGGCAACAAAGAACTGCCTGTTGTCAACGGTTTGCCATGCAATTGAACTCCTACAAGCAACGGATGCAACACTGCACTTGCCCGCTTTATCTCCGACGGACGGAACACAGTCCAACCGTCTGTCGCCTGCATGGCTATTCTACCACCACTGAGTTTCACCGCCTTGCCATTCAGATAATCATGTAGATGAATGCCGTAATCGCGTTGGAAGTTGAGTATGGTTAGCGACGGACATGCGATGCGCGATATTCCGAAACTTGTACACACCCATATATTGTGTGCATCATCTTCGGTGATGCTATGTATCAGATTGTTGCATAGTCCGTCTTCCGTGTATATCATCCGTGATTTGCCATCCCTACGCAACAATAATCCGTCATCGGTGGCACACCATGTCCAACCACGGCTGTCTCTGAACACGTCATTGTAATGATCATTTTGCCTGCCATCTACACCTTTTATCTTATCTGCCGAAAGTTTGTCGGCTGCCTCGCCAGCATCCAGGTCACGAACAAATACAAACGGATTGGTCTGTGGCGACGCATAAAAAAGTCCGCGACTGTAGGTACCGAGCCAGATACCACCCTCGCTATCCATGCGCATCGTGTTGAGACCGGTCTTAAGCCAACTGCCGTCGGCGAGTTGTAAGCGGTCGATATATTGATAGGTGTTCCTGTTCAGGTCTATGCTCCAATATCCATTCACACAAGTGATGTATGCACGGTTTTGTCGCGTCACCACCAAAGTGTGCAACGTATAATCTTCCTGCAACAGTTTTTTCCATTGCCGTGAGACTGTGTTAAAGGAGAAGAAGGCTGATTTTCTGCCTGTGCGCAACTGATAGAGCATTCCATGCGGACCTCTCACCACGAGCGAAGTGTTATCAAAGAGCGGCGATTCCTCCTTCGGATATGCCAGGGATGTATAGAGAAGAGGTGTACCATGTTTTCTCTGATGGCACGTCATCGAACCGTCACTATAAAACAAATACAACCGGTCGCCCACCGTTTCCATATCCTGAAGATTGGGACGTGGTAATATAAATCGGCTGTCGGGCTTCCCCGTCTGCATCATGATTCTCTTGCCATTGCCCTCATCGAGCACCAACCATATATTTCTGTCGGCATCAATGAAGAAGTCACGGATTCTGTCTTTCACGCCCAGCCGCCTGAACGTGGCATCGATATCGGAAACATACTTTTCCGTGCGCAAGTCCATGCACAGCAGTTTTCTCGTGTCTTTCACCCATAATCGCTGGTTGCGGTCCACATATAAATGATAATATCCACCGTAATCGGGCAGTGGAAAATAATAACTGTCCTTACGGTGGATATAATAGAATTTGTTACCGTCGTATATATTTACGTTACCCACAGTGGCAATCGCCATTCGGCCGTCTTCCAGTTGCAGCATCTGCAACACCTGATTGTCAGACAATCCGTCGGTGACATCCATACTACGGAACGTAGAAAGTTGCGCCCACACATTGGTTGCCGTGAAGACAAGAAGTGCCATCCACAGTTTCCTGTACGATAAGATATGTAATGGTTTGACGGATGACATACAGAAAGGAATGATGATGCAAAGATATTAAATATATTTGCAATCAGCACATTTTCTGTGCTTAATTCGTCAGAAAATTATTTCTTACCGAATATGCTGTCAAGATACGTATAGAAAGCAGGGTCTTCGCCCTCTACCACTTTAGCAATTTTACCCTTCGGGTCTACGAGTATCTTGGTCGGGAAACCTTGTATGCCATATATCTGGGTGACATCGTTGGCGCCAGTGCCATTGGCAACGTGCAACCATGGCAGTTGATGCTTGGCAACAGCAGCTTTCCATTTGGCTTCGGTATCGTTGCAATCTACACCCAGAATCTCGAATTTGCCCTTATATTTGGCATAATATTCCTTCATCTGCGGCATTCCCTTGATGCACCATCCGCACCATGAGCCCCAAAAATCGAGAATCACATACTTTCCGCGCAGGCTGGAGAGCTTGAGTGGTTTTCCGTGAATGTCGTTCAGTATGAAATCATGAGCCTCGATGCCAATAGCCTGAGCCTTTGCGGCATTCTCGGCTTTTTCCTGCTGTGCCTTTGCTCTATCCAGACAATAGGTGTAGAAATCTTTCATGCGGCCGTTCTTGACCTCAGGAGAAAGCAAATCAACCAACTTCTGCATACTCGAATAATCATCAAAATTGATTACCAGCGATGCGGAAGCCTCATAGTCGGGATGTGCTTTGACGAAATCGAGAATGGTATTTGTGTATTTGGTTTGCAGTTCAGGAAGTTTGCTATTATAGTAAGCCTCTACGGAATCCTGACTTTCACCTTTCTCTATACGATCCTGGCAAGTCTTGGTGAACTCTGTCATTTCTTTCTGTGCATTCTCCATCATGATATCAGCCTCATGATACTGATGATAGAACTTGGAACCGTCGATATCATAACGAGTGGACAAATCTCCATTGATTGTCACGTCTTCACCTGGTACACCGACTATCGTGAAGCTTTTGTTTTGGTCTTCGGAACCAGTAGAAGGATTGTACACATACACCATCGTGACCTTGTTCAAATTAATGGTGAAATCGAAGGCGTCACCTGTCAAATTGAAAGAGTCACGAGAAGCAGCCCTGCCAGCAGCTAAGTCTGCAGTAACCACATAGATTTTGCCACTAAGACCTGTCAGTTTTCCTGACACATGCAACTTGCCATCTGCGGCATACCCTGACAAAACGGTAGCCATCAAGGCAATACTTAACAATAGTTTTTTCATATCTGTTTTGTTTTTAAATGATTTTCGATTATTATATAGACGTTTTCACCAGTAATTAGGGTACAAGAAATAATGGAAAATTGGAAAATGATAATTGGGAATTGGAAATTATGATATGTCATCTGATAGGGTTATTGCGCCACCAGGACAATCATCATTCACCAATTCCCAATTTCCAATCATGCTTTATTTTTTCTTCGGACGACGGCGTGCCCATCCTTCTTCGCTGAAATCTGGGTTCTCACCTTTCAACTTGAAGTTATTGCCCTTCATCAGTTCGCGCCAATCGCCATTATCATCAGAGTTGGCTCTTGATGAGCGCGATGAACGAGGTTTGTCTGAAGAGTATCTGTCTCTTCTGCCTTCACCGCGGGAATCGCGTCCGCCACGTGGACCGCGTGAGTCTCTACCGCCATCACGAGAGTCTCTGCCGCCGTCGCGTGAACCGCGTCCACCGCGAGATCCACCACGTGCGCCATTGCCATGACCGCCCTCATCGGCATCATTGCAACGCACTTCACGACCTTTATATTCTGTTCCTGTCAACTGTTTCATCACGTTGTCGGCATCCTTTTCAGGCACTTCGATATACGAGAATTTACTCAACAGGTCGATATGTCCAATCTCCTGTCTGCCATGCACGTTCTTGTTCACGAACTGCATGATTTCGCCAGGATAGAAACCGTCGTCCTTACCGAGATTGATAAACAGACGTTTGTATCCGGCTTCGGTATCGTGACGGCGTCTTCCGCCCGTAGCACGACCGCCTTGACGGCCTTCACCACGACTGTCTCTGCCATCTCTTCCCTTGCGCGAAGTATCCGGTTTCTCTATCTCTTTGGCATTGGCGTAATAGTCGAGGAAACGACCGAACGTCATGCTTACAATCTTCTTGATGATATCCTCCTTGTCCACGTATTCGAAGTGGCGGTTGATTTCATCCATGAACGGAGCTATCTGGTCTTCGTCCACATCCACCTTCTCTATATCGTCCATCGCCTTGAAAAGCTGTTTGGAGCAAATCTCCTGCGGTGTGGGCAGTGTGCCGTCTACAAAATCCTTGCCTATCTCCTTCTCTATCGCGCGAACCTTGTATTTCTCACGGCTGTGGATGATGGAAATAGATGTTCCCTTCTTACCTGCACGGCCTGTACGACCGCTACGGTGAGTATAGTTTTCGATATCATCGGGCAATCCGTAGTTGATGACATGCGTCAGATCATCCACGTCAAGTCCACGAGCAGCCACGTCGGTAGCCACGAGCAACTGCGTGAGATGCTGGCGGAACTTCTGCATGGTGAGGTCGCGCTGCTGCTGTGAAAGGTCGCCGTGCAGAGCCTCGGCATTGTAACCGTCCTTAATCAGTTTATCGGCAATCTCCTGTGTCTCAATCTTGGTGCGGCAGAAGATGATGGCGAAGATGCGGGGATAATAATCCACGATGCGCTTCAGAGCCAAATACTTGTCTCTGGCATTGACCATATAATAGATATGGTTCACCTTCTCGGCACCCTCGTTACGGCTGCCAACCACGATTTCCTTGTATTCGTGCAGATACGTTTTGGCGATTTTCTCTATCTCCTTGCTCATCGTAGCAGAGAAAAGCAGCGTGTTACGGTCTGCCGGAACGCCCTCGAAAATCTCGTTGATACTGTCGGAGAAACCCATGTTGAGCATCTCGTCGGCCTCATCAAGCACCACATTGTTCACTGCGTCGAGTTTTGCAACCCCACGTTTCATCAAATCAATCAGTCGGCCCGGCGTAGCAACAATAATCTGCACGCCATGGCGAATCGAGTGAATCTGTGTCTCGATGGACGCACCACCATAGACAGGCACCACGTGCATGCCGTCTATGTACTTAGCAAAATCGTTCAAGTCATCGGCAATCTGCAAACACAACTCACGCGTAGGACTCAAAATGAGAGCCTGAGTTTCACGGTTCGCAACATCGATTTTCTGCAACAAAGGGATGCCGTAAGCGGCAGTCTTACCAGTGCCGGTCTGTGCCAGCGCAATTACATCATTACCATTACCAAGCAAATAGGGAATCACTTCCTCCTGAACGGGCATGGGCGACTCAAAGCCCAGCTCCGTGATAGCGCGGCGAATCTCTTCGCTTACGCCCAATTCTTCAAATGTCTTCAATATAAAATTTTATAAATAAATAATTATCCAACAACCCCTCACCCGCAAAATTAATGATAATGAAAAGAGGGTATCTGTTGGATTTCGGGTGCAAAGGTAGTCATTTTTAATGTGTAACAATATTTTAACCGCATTTATTTTGTATTTTTCACCAAAAACATTACCTTTGCACTGCAAATATTAGTTTCTGAGTTATTTTTCATTCGTTAGGCATTCAGAAATTGAAAGAATAATACCCAATGTTATAAACATACAGAACAGATAAAATTTATTAATGTGCAAGCACAAAAACAAATAATATGAAGATAGCAATTTTTTGTTCGGCAAACGACAACATAGACCCCGATTTCTTCACCATGACGGAAGAATTGGGTAAATGGATCGCAGAGAATGGTCATTCTCTGGTGTTCGGAGGATGTAACATCGGACTGATGGAATGTATTGCGAAAGCTGTGAACGAGGCGGGCGGACAGACCATCGGCGTGATTCCGAACATCGTGGAGAAGCATGGACGCACTTCCGATTACGTGAACGTGACCATCCTGTGCGACAACCTCAGCGACCGCAAGGACCTCATCATCGGCAGAAGTGACGTCATCATCGCACTGCCTGGCGGCATCGGCACACTCGACGAGATTTTCACTGTGGCAGCAGCCTGCTCCATAGGATATCACAAGAAGCGTGTCATCCTGTACAACATGAAGGGATATTGGAACAGTCTGATAGCCATGCTCGACGATATGCAATCCAAGAATGCCATCCGGGGCGACTATCACCAGCAGATAGAAGTGGCGGACAGTCTCGATGAACTCGTCAAATTTATCGAATAATCACGGCATTTCCTACGTTTCCAACCAAATGAAAAGGGCTGTCCACAATCCGTGGACAGCTCTTTTCATTTTCTATTTCGATACAGTCAAGCCTGTTTATCTGTCGGCAATGAGACGCTCTGCCATGGCTTTGCCCAATGCCTCGCACGCTGCTTTGGTCTCTGGCGAGAGTGCCTGTTTCATTTCCACAGGTTCACCCACAGCCTCGAAATGCAGACGAGTGTCGTTCCATTCCTTGATTTTGGCTACTGCCTTGCTCGCCCAACCGTAACTGCCGAACCATCCGAGCAGATGATTTTTAATGTCTTTGTTGGAAAGTTCCGCCAGCAGCACATCCATTTCGTGATAAAGTCCAGTGTTATAGGTAGGTGCGCCCACGATCAGTGCCTTATAACGGAACACGTCGCGGATGATATACGAGTGGTGTGTCTTGGAAACATTGTACATCACGATATTCTTGATGCCCGCCTGACTGGCTGCACGCGCAATCACTTCCGCCATGCGTTCGGTGTTTCCATACATCGTGCCATAGCAGATGACGAGTCCTTCCTCGGTCTCATAGCTACTCATCCTGTGATAAAGATCAATCACTTTGCCGATGAAATCGTGCCAAACCGGTCCATGTGTCGCGCAGATATAGGCAAGTTCCACGCCTTCCAACTTCTTCAGTGCACTCTGCACCGGGATGCCATATTTGCCCACGATGTTGCTGTAATAGCGCACCATCTCAAGCCAGAAGGCATCACAGCAAATCCCTGTATCCACAAGTCCGCCGTTGAGTGCGCCGAAACATCCGAATGCATCGCCAGAGAAGAGCACATGCTCCGTCGTTTCCAGCGTCATCATCGTCTCCGGCCAATGTACCATCGGGGTCAGGAAGAAGCTCAGCTTATGATGTCCGAGGTCGATGGAATCGCCGTTTTTCACTTCAATTTCGTCTTTGCAGATGCCATAGAAGCCGCTCATCATGCCGAAAGTCTTCTTGTTGCCAATGACTTTCACGTCAGGGTAATACTTCTTCATCAGTGCCAACGAACCGCTATGGTCGGGTTCCATGTGGTTGATGACGATATAATCTATCTGGCGATCACCGATGACTTCGCGGATATTCTCGATGAATTGGGTGAAAAAGTCCACCTGCACGGTGTCCACGAGGCACACCTTATCATCATCGATGAGATAAGAGTTGTATGATACGCCATTAGGCAGCGGCCACAAACCTTCGAAAAGATTCTTGTTGCGATCGTTGACGCCCACATAGTAGATTTTGTTTGTAATTTCTATCATATCTTTATTAATTCTTGTTTCTATTTCATTTCATTTACCTACAACGCAAGTCCATTCCTTATTTTTATTCCTCATTTTTCATTGAAAGAGGCTTTCATCTGCTTTCCAAACTCCGGCGAAACGTAGTTGAAGATACTCTTGCAGCATTCAGCGGAAAACAACTGGGCGCTAGCCATGAGCTTATCCCACTGTTCAGTGCTGAGTCCGTTATCTATATCATTGCGTGTGATGCCGTATTTCAGCATCCCGTAGATGAATCCCGCATTGAAATTGTCGCCCGCACCGATGGTGCTCACGGTTTCAGTCTCCGTCGCCGGATATTCTCTTTGCACACTGGAATCGGCGCGCAGCACCACTGGGTTGGCACCATTGGTATAGATAAATTTCTTGCAATAGAATGAAATCTCTGCATTATACACCTTGTTGGGGTCGCTCATCTTATAGAGCACCTCGAAATCCTCACGGCTTCCACGTACGATGTCGGCATATTCCAGATTCTCAAGCAGGTTGGGCGTAATCTTCATCACGTCGTTCTTGTGTGCGGCACGGAAGTTCACGTCATAATAGATGATGGCTCCGTGGTTGCGCGCATAGTCGAGCAATCCCGTCACCTGGGGGCGAATCACCGGATTCACGGCATAATATGAGCCAAAAACCACGATATCATCGGGATTTATGTCAGGATAGGCGAAGTCCAGCTGGTCGTGTGGATGGTCTTTATAAAAGATGTATTCGGCATCATTATTATCGTCCAGGAAGGCCAATGATATGGGTGATTTGCTCTCCGGGAAGATGTTCACGTTGTCGGAATCCACTCCGTTCTCTTTCAGGAAGGAGATGATATATTCGCCCACTCGGTCGTGTCCTGTCTCACTAATAAACTTTGTGCTTATGCCTGAACGTCCTAACGACACGATGGCGTTGAACGTAGACCCACCGGGATAAGCCCCTATTGGCTGCCCGTTCTTGAATATGATGTCGAGTACGGTTTCACCGATACCTATTACTTTTCGCATGATTATATGTTAGTTTGTGATTGCAAAGATACACCAAACCACGGGAAAGACAAAAGAACTCGCAATTTTTTTAAAATAAAAGTATTAAAAAGTATGGGCAGACCGATTTCATAAGTAGCCAGACAGTTAATCATCGTTAATTAATTCGATATTATTTGGTTTATAAAATAAACCGTTTTATATTTGCATCATCAATCAGATGGAAGAGCGTTTATACGCTTTTATTTTTCGATTAAATAGTTTATAAAATAAACCGATTTGTCAAACTAAAAACAATAACATGATGGAAGAGAAATCAATCAACGAGAAAGAAAGTCTGGAAATCATCTCACGGATGATTCAGTCAAGCAAGGACAAAATGCAGGTTGGCAGTGGCAACG
>ENA-UOYA01003525-UOYA01003525.1-activated-sludge-metagenome-genome-assembly--contig:-NODE-3525-length-13881-cov-5.298206_pt1 | contig 13881 bp, 11 predicted proteins | sample MGYA00238163_ERZ764804 | MGnify/ENA primary metagenome ERZ764804 (study PRJEB28919, sample SAMN05720223) | activated sludge metagenome | isolation source: Anaerobic digester | place: Hong Kong...
TAGGGAAAGGCAAGCTTACCCATGATATGAACGGGTTTTTATTGGAAGGCGAATACGAAGGACGCCCCTATTCTGTTTCATTCAGTGCCAAATCGCTGTATTCCTGTCATATTGAGTACAATTATCTCGGAAAAAAAGGCGATTGTGTTGATCTGAATACGTTAACTGATACTTATTATATTTATCCGAAATGTGAATACTTTTCGGTAACGAAAATTGCCCTTGCTACCGAGGAAATATATAAAATGTGGCGTACCCCCATTCAGGCAGTAATTCCCGCTTGTCAGGGTGGTTTTGCAACATAAATAACGATAACCCCTTCCCTGCCCTATAAGCTTTGGCGGCTTGTTACAATAATGCAAAATTCGGTATACTGGTATTACCAGGTAGCTTGTTACGATAACTGAAAGGGTTTTATGGAAGAGCAAATGATTTTTTCAAACCGAATAGAGTTTAGAGAGTGGCTTTCCATGAACCATGCTTCAAGCAAAGGAATTTGGATGGTTTTCGGAAAGACCGTTCAACTGTGCACCATAAAGCCGGAGGAAGCTTTGGAGGAAGCCCTGTGCTTTGGCTGGATCGACGGCCAGCTCAAAAGCATCGATGAAACCCGGTACATCAAAAAGTTTACCCCACGGACAAAGAACAGCAAATGGTCTGAGAAAAACCGCAATACAGCCATGCAGCTTATTGAAAAGGGTCTGATGACCGAAGCGGGGTTGGCTGCTATCGAACAGGCTAAAAAGTTAAATCATTGGATTGCTCCAAAGCCGTCATTCAAAGAAGAGCAAATCGCAATCCTGGAAGAAACCCTGAAAGGCTATGAGCCTGCATATACCAATTTCATGAACATGTCTTTTTCAGTACGAAAAACATATACACTTCATTATTTGGATGCAAAATCGGAAGCTACAAAACAGAAGCGGTTAGAGCAAATTGTTGGCAGGCTGAATGAAAACAAAAAACCGATGTAACCTGGATGATGGTTCCATAAAGGAAGCAGCGTTCAGGTTTATCCGTAACATAGCCGAACTTCATCAGTTATTGCTGATCAGAATCATCCCTTCATATTGATCGATTAATTATTTGAGTACAATAACCTTTCCGTCAAAATGTTGCGCATTTCCGTAATCGAAGCTTTTATATTGGATCGTGAATTTATAATGATAGCAGGAATAAAAATCGTTGATTTACCGACAGATGTAAAAATCACCGAGCGGGGTTGCTTCACGTCCCAGGCGGCCGTTTGATGGTTCATAAAAGCAGCCGTATCCGAATATCCCCAAAAAACAATTTTCGTACTGAATAAAAAAAGTGCTTTTAGGGGGATTGTTCCTCGGGGTCTTAGGGCATTTGATAAACCATTCATCTGTGCCGGTCGGGCTATGAAAAATGAGCCTGATCGGCTCATTTTGACTTTGTCGGATTATCTTTGTGGTAACCCCGTGATATTCTCTTTTTTTCTTCGAGGATTTGTGTTTTTCCAATGAACTGGTTTGGATCGGTTTGCTTCACCTTGTTTTTACCCATACCATACCGACTCCTTTCATCGTTTAGTATAATCAGAAATCGGCCAAAAATGCATATCGTGCTGCGCGATTCAGAGGAAGATTGTATGAGTCATTTATGTGTAACTGTGAATCTCATTCATGGTATCTTCATTATCCTGGTAGGCGTTTTCAAATGAACCAGGCAACGATATTTTATCTTCACTTTTTGGTTTTTCAGAACCAACGGTACAAATATCATGGCTGTTGGAATGACATCGACTACATATTGGGCGTCATGACCCGGACCGCTGTACAAAGGAGCACAGAAAAGTAAATTCCTGTCCAGTTTATAATATCAGCTTCGGGGTATGATTTATACAATCGGATATTTCGCCCAATGAAGGCAATGCCGGTATCGCTCCCTTCTTCGTAGTCGTCAGCGCACCCAGTGCATTCGCAAAGTCAGCCATCCGTTTAATTTCAGTTCTGTTGATCAGAGCGATATCTCCGCGGTCTTTTCCTCTCAGGTAGTATAATATGCCTGCAAGGAATGCATCTCCCGCGCCAGTGGTGTCGACAACCTTTACGTCATAAGTATTGAGTCTTCCGGTGTTTTTGCCATGCCTGAAAAATGTGCCCTTAGGTCCCAGTGTTATGAAAACCAGGCCGATACCCATTTCGGATAGGATCTGACTGCCCTTTTCAAGGTCTCTTTCGCCAGTTATAAATAGGAGCTCTTCTTCTGATATTTTTAATATATCTGCATATTCAAGTCCGCGTTTTATTTCGCGCTTTGCATCAACGGCAGACTTCCAGAGAGGCAGCCTCAGATTAGGGTCATAGCTTATGAGCAGACTATTATCCCTGGCTATCTGTAACGCTTTTAAAGTAGCGCTTCTGGCAGGCTCATCAGAAAGGGATAACGAACCAAAGTGAAAAATTCCCGCTTCTTTAATGATTTTCTCAGAGATATCTGTGGGTTTCAACATCGTGTCTGCCCCGGGGTTCCTGTAAAAGCTGAAGGACCTGTCTCCCTCATCTGTCAGGTGGACAAAAGCAAGTGTCGTATTAGCCGTATCGGTCATTACCAGGCCCGAAGCGTCTATATTGTTGTTGGACAGGCAGTCCTTCAGATATCTTCCGAACTGATCATTTCCGACCGCACCAATAAACGCGGTTTTCGCACCAAGCTTTGATAATGCGGCAAGTACATTCGCCGGTGCTCCTCCTGGATTTCTTTCAAAAAGCGGATTACCATTTTCAGATACCCCATAGGGTGTGAAATCGATCAATATCTCTCCAAGAGCAACAACATCAAACATGGTATCCTCCTATCAAATAGCTCACATCCATGGTTTTACGAGTACTTTTATCGAACCTCTCCCCATCTGGGTCTCTATAGCCTCCTGAAGCTTATCAAGCCCAAAGCGGTGAGTTATCAAAGGCTCGGTCCTGATTCTTTTTGAATTGATCAAATCTACAGCCCTCTGATGCGTGTCGGGGTTGATAAAAGAGCCCTGTATATGAAGTTCTTTCTTAAAAACATCATAAAGCGGCAATTCGAAGGTTGCATCCACATCAGGCACACTGAACAAAAGGATGGTCGAACCGGATCCTGCTATCATAAACGCCTGCTTTACAGCGTCTGTCTTTCCAACACATTCTATGGCAACGTCAACGCTGCTTCTTCCTGTCAGTTCTGCTATCTGTTCCTGCAGGCCGGAAGCAAACGGATCTATCGCATAGTCTGCTCCAAGCTCAAGTCCTGCTTTTCTATTTTTTTCTACAGGCTCGCTCAGTATAACGGTGCCGGCGCCGTTCAGTTTTGCAAGCTGCGTCATTATCAGCCCGATCGTACCACCTCCGATGATGCATACCGTATCTCCGCTTCTCACACTCGCCTTGTCCATTCCGTGTATGCAGCATGCAATCGGTTCAGCCAGCGCGCCTGCCTCATAATCTATGTCACTTCCTAGCAAAAATGCCTGCTTTTCAGGGACGATGCTGTACTGTGCAAAACCTCCGTTTTTGTTTACGCCAATAGCAGTAAGGTTTTCACAGTGCTGTTTTTTTCCGGTGCGGCATGGCCGACACTGCCCGCAGTAAATGTTAGGATCTACTGTGACTCTGTCTCCTGTCTTGAACAGACTAACCTTCCTTCCTGTTTTGATTACCTCCCCTGCGTACTCATGACCTAATATAACCGAATGAGGCACTTCCGCCGAGCCCTTGCCTCCGTGATAAATATGTACATCCGTACCGCATATGCCGCAGGCCATGTTGCGTATCAGTATCTCATCGTCTTTCAGCGGCGGTAGTTCCACCTCACAGACAACAAATCCCTTCCCTGTTTCAAAAAAGGTTCCTTTCATCTGTGTCACTCCCTTTCACCAAGCATTAGTTGGCAGGATTCACCGTTAATTTATCATTGTCCTGTCCTGTAGCTCTAAGAACTACGGAAAGTGATTTACACGCTTCCTCCAGTGTGCATTTTATTGGCAGATCATTGGCTACAGCCTCCAGGAATTCCGTATCTTCAGCAACGAACATATCATCCCGCCTGGTAACTCCTTTGATATTTTCCCATTCCCCTTTGGCATTGCCAATATATATAACATAACTGTCCCATGAAGAAAAATCAATCAGTATAGTGCCTTCCGTTCCTATCAGTTCTGTTACGCGTCTCCTCGGTCTCTGATAAAAATCCAAATGTACGCTCGCTGCCAACCGATCTTCAAATTCGATCAGCAACTCAACATTATCCGGTGATTGAAAACCAAGGTCAGTGTATGCGCCAAACACACTATAACTGTTTTTAATATTTTGTCCCGCATACCAGATGGCAAGATCGAGGTCGTGTACCATCTCAAATGCACCGGAGTATTTAACATAATATGTTTGTAAATAATCGGGTCTTACAGATGGCAGGTGTTCGCCTACCATGGCCCGTATGGAGACAAGCCTGCCAATAGTTCCTTTGTCAAGGATTTCTTTTGCTTTAAGGAGTCCCTCATGGTACCGGAAGCAAAAGCCGACCATTACCTTCAGCTTTGTTTGATCGCGGAGTTTGATCAATGAGTCGACACCCTCCATGTCTACAGACAAAGGTTTTTCTATAAATGTATGGATACCCCTCCGAAGTGCTTCGCATGCCATCTCTACATGCAACCTTGTAGGTGTCAGGATAAAGACTGCATCCGTATCATCTGAAAGCAGTTTATTATAGCTTTCAGCAATTTTGATACCCTCATCTGCCTGTTGGACTGCTTTTAGCAATTCGCGGTCAGTATCGAATGCGGTGATCTGTTTTACACCCATCGACCGCAAAATCCGTATATGTCGTTTCCCAATCGAACCGCAGCCTGCGACCGCAAGTTTTAGATCTCTGTAATCCAATATAAACATCTCCTTTATTTGAAAACAGTAAAGCCTCCGTCAACCACCAGATTATGGCCGGTTATATACTCTGCCGCATCAGAGCAGAGAAACAGGATCGGACCCATTATATCACTGTTAAGTTTTCCGGTTCGCCCTTTCATGATCTTTGCGCTTGCATCCCTGTCAAATCCCTCTGAAAGTTCTCCCTTATTGAATAACCCCGGCGAAAGCGAATTCACACACACGCCGGCAGGCGCCAGGTAAGCCGCGAGATCGCGGCTCATACTTATGACGCCTCCCTTTGCAGCTGCATATTCTACAGGCTGCTGATTGCGGCCATTATCCTTGTATATTTTACGATCACGCCCTATCATCCCTGCCACCGATGCTATATTAACAATCCTTCCGTATCTCTGCATAACCATATATTTTGAAACAGCCTTGCAGCAATACAAAACACCGGTCAGGTTGATAGCGATCATGTCTGCCATCGTCTCAACTTCCCTGGCGATGAAGTCTCCGTCACTGAGGCCGGCGCCTCCGCCGGCATTATTCACCAGTATATCGATCCTATTATTGAACCGGAAAGCATTCTTGGCCATTTTTTCAACACTGGCGTAATACCTTTGATCCATCTCAAGCCCCATTGTCCGTACTCCATAAGATGCAGCTATGCGTTCCGCCGCTTCCTTTGCCCGCTGCTCGCTGCGTGATGTTAAAATTACATCCGCACCGGCTTGTGCAAGAGCACTGGCCATATCAAACCCCAATCCGGTATTCCCGCCGGTTACTATTGCTGTTTTTCCATTGAGGCGGAATTTGTCAAGAATGTTGCCTGTCATAATGATCAACTCCTATTGTTGTATAAAATGAATCAATAAACTCTGATTTCGAAGATCTTAGCAAAGTCAGCTCCGTATGTAGATTTGACAGTTACTCTGATGGAGTCGCAGGCCACTTTCTCATCAAGAGGCACCCTAACCATGCGCATGAAATTCTCATTTATACTGATTGTCTTTACTACCTGAGAACCGGAAATAAACTCTATGTCAAAATCTTTCGCGATCTCAGGAGGAACCCCTGGTATCTGATCAGTAAGATGCGACTTGAACAGGAACAATGATATCTCCTTGCTCAAATTTGAATCGAACCTTATAATAACTTCACTGACCTCAATGCCCTTTTCAAAATCAAGCATAATATGCTGCCCGTCTCCTAAAGACTTCGACTGCCAGCAATTGGTTCCGGTCTTGTCACTGCGGTGGATCCCATTGACCACATTGGTCGGCTCACTGCCTTCAATAAACGAGGATGCTGTGATTTTCCTGCATTTTAGCGCTTTATCTGCAGGATCGGTATTTTTGATATTCGGGATATAACAATCATCTTTCAAAAGCTGCTGCTGCAGTTCATCTATGTACATCCCGACTTCGCGCGGACTGCATTTTTTACGCGTTGCTAACGCAGCCGCTGTACCAACTGCCTGGCCGCCTACGGCGCAAGTTCCCATTACCCGTGTCGAGCCGTGCGCCATGTGTGTTACGCTAATACAGCGTCCTGCCATCATCAAGTTTTCAATATTCCTGGAATAATAACATCGGTAAGGTATTTCGTAAATATCAGGCACATGTATATATGTGGTAGGAGGCGACTGCAGATTCCTTATCCCTTTTATCGCATGCATGTCCATTGGCCAGCCGCCATATGCGACTGCGTCATCAAACTTTCTGGAAGACAACAGATCATTCTCGGTCAGTATATAGTCACCGGTTATCCTGCGGCTCTCACGCTTTGCAGGAAAGAATTGGACCCAATCCAATACGTAGTTTTCAGCACCATGGTCCCCGCCATTTTTAATATGATCCCACACGCCATAAAGAACCTTCAGCAACTCGTCTCGGATCTCTTCGGTATCCTTTATTACGTCAAGTTCTCCGCCGCCAAGCTCAATCCACCAGTAGCCTGAATCTATACCGTATTTTGATTTCCATATATGTGCGCCCGCGTAATGACCGCGGTTTTTTAAATCTTCCTCCGTATATGTATACGCCCATGCAGGCTTCACAAATTTTACCGGCTTGCCTGTGTTATATGACTTGAACAGCAGTGTTATCCCCATAACGTAATCATCATGTTCATCGGGTGCGTCCGGCTCATTGAATTTACTTTTAGCCTCACGTCCGGTCATATATTCCGCACCTGCGCTTGCTGCGACAAACCCGTCTCCGGTTGAATCCACAAATATACCGGAGGTAAAAATGAGCTTCTTTTCGTTTGTTGTTTGATATGCCGTAACTGATACGATCCTTCCGGCAACACTCTCCACATCGGTTACACGCGCATTAAGATAAAGATCCAGGTTCTCCTGGAATCTAGTCATCTCCCAGAAAATTGTATCGGAAATTGAAAACGACTGTTCCGGGTTATAGCTCCTGTTTCTGAGCAGAAATTCTTCGACAATACCGGTTTCTCTTGCATTGGCACGGGTACCGTGAGCATCGGCTCCACAAATGCACATCCGCACTTCAGAGCTTGCATTCCCGCCAAGCATGGATCTGTCGTGAACAAGGGCTGTTCTGGCTCCGTTCCTTGCGCTTGAAATCGCTGCACATACGCCGGCGAGCCCACCTCCGACTACTACCACATCATAATGTTTTTTTATTACTTCCATATTACTAGCCTCCTATGAGAAATTTTATTTATCTCTGTTTTATTCTTTGATTGCTCCCATGGTTATGCCGCTTGTAAAGTATTTCTGGAATATCATGAAGATTGTAAGCATCGGTACTGCAGCCACACATGCGCTTGCAATCCTCAGACCGTAGTCGGGAAGGTTTTCCTGTTGCATTCCGGCAACACCCAACTGCAATGTTTTCATATTATCCTTCGTGATCATGACAAGCTGCCATAAATAGTCATTCCATGTCTGAACGAAGGTGAGGATAGCCAAAGCGCTTAATCCGGGCTTGCAAACAGGCAACATTATCCTCGTGAATATCTTCCATTCAGGACATCCATCCAGCCTCGCGGACTCACGGAGTGAATCCGGAACACTTGCAAAAAACTGTCTCAGCAGGAAAACGCCAAAGGGCAATGCAACATTCGGAAGTATTATGCCGATAATCGTTCCCTTCAGGTGGAAATACTGCATCACTTTCACAAGTGGTACAATGTATATTTCCTTCGGGATCATCAATGCCGAGATCAGCACCAAAAAAATTACATCTTTGCCCCAAAAATTCATCTTTGCAAATGCATAGGATGCCATCGAACTGACTAATACGATTGCAGCTGTTGTCCCGATAGAGATGAGAAAGCTGTTAAAAGTCCATATTACCGCATTGCTGTTTTTGAACAGATTCGTGTAATTCTGTACAGCCGGCGGTATCGGTATCCAGACCGGCGGCATCTTGGTAACATCATGAGAGACTTTCAGGGAGCTGCTGATCATCCAATACAGCGGAAACAGGTTAAGAACAGCAAAAATTGTGATCAGAATGTTGCTGATAAGGTCAAACTTATCCAGTTTCTTCAGTTTTTTAATCATGCTATCCCCCTTAATCATCCGACCTGAAATGCTTAAGCTGAGTTGCCGATAGAATAAATACGATCAAGAACATCAAAACACCAATAGCTGAAGCACTTCCAAGGCTATTATTTTTAAATGCCTCCTGATAGCACAGGTACATCATCGTCGTGGTTGCATAGTTAGGTCCGCCTCTTGTCATAAGGTCAATGACTATGAATACCTTGATAATACTGATAATCGTCATGATAGTAACATAAATGGTGGTTTTCTTGGTCATGGGCAGGATGATATATCTTATTTTTTGAAATCTTGTAGTGCCGTCAATATCGGCAGCTTCCAGCACATCGGTGTTGATGCCGAGCATCGTGGCAACAAGCAGAACAACTGCCTGGCCTATATTCACCATCCATACCATAAATATTAATACCGGCATGGCATATTTGGTATTACCCATGAAGTTGATGCGTTCCAGCCCCATAACAGACATATAGTGGTTTATAACACCCATAGCAGGGTTTAAAAGCCAGGACCATATGATTGAAAGCACCACCATGGAGATGATCGTTGGCAAATAATACGTGCCTCTTATAAATGTCATATATCTTTCTGATTTATCAAAGATCGAAACCGATACAAACAGTCCGATAATTATCGTTAATGCGGTTCCCCAGAATACAAACGTCAAAGTGTTTACTGTAGCTTTGCGAAAAACTTCATCACTGAACAGATCAATATAATTCTGTATGCCTACCCATTCTTTATCTAAAAACTTAATATCGTACAAACTGAGACGTACGCCTTCAATTACAGGATAAATGAGGAACAATGCGAATAAAATCAACTGCGGAGCAATAAAAAAATATGCCCATTTCTGTTCCTTCCATGACCTTACAATGTCAATTGATGCTCTCACGAGTATCACCCTCTCTAAAGATTTATGGCCGGCCATTTATGACCGGCCATCTATAAGTCACTTATCATGGGTTTAACAGCTTTGATTTCGCAACGTTCTTCTTCAATACTTCATTACCCTTCTCGACAAATGAATCGAGTGCTTCCTTAGCAGTCTTCTGTCCGGTAAACGCAGCCTGAAGCTCGGGGAAGAACAGCGCTCTCAGTTCCAAATATCCAGGAGCCAGCTGGTTGAATGGTTTGGAATACTTAAGCGACTCTGCCAGTTGGGCTTTGATCAGATCCGTTTCTGCTAATTTTTTTGCAACGGACTTTCTAAATGGAAGCATTATCATGGATGCATCAGCATAAGGTGCTTGTGAGTAAAACTTGATAAAGTCCTTCGCTGCTGCTATGTTGTCTTCCTTGCCGGTTGCAAAAACTGCGCTTCCAAATACATAGGTGAAGCAGACATTCCCATCCTCGTTGGGTATATATGCAAATTTCACATTAAACGGCTTTTGGATGGTTCCTTCATTAAGTCCCTTAATAAGATTGTTGTAATGAAGCACATTGAATACACTCACTGCTGCTTTCTTATTCAGGAACAACTGAGCGGCATCCTCTACAGTCAGCGTTTCACATCCCGGAGCTATAAGCCCTTCTTCCTGCAAGCTGAGCATGAACTCAAGCGCCTTCACACCCTTTTCATCGTTAAGGATGATCTCAGATGTATCCTCATTGAAGAACTGAGCACCGAACATCCGGAGATACATATTGTTCCAGGTGTCTCCGGTCGGTCCGCCGCAATAGAATACCAACGGATAGACATCACTCGGAAGCCCTTTCTTCAGAGCCCGTAATGCTTCACGGAACTGTTCGGGTGTCCATTCTCCAATATCGCCCTTCGGCACATAATCCATAGCGCCGGCCTGTTCAAACAAATCGAGGTTGAGTCCCATATGACCGTCTTCAGATGTAAATGGGAACATGTAGGTTTTTCCGTTTAGCGTAACGTTGTCCCACGCAGCAGCCGGTATATCTTCACGATCCTCATCGGTAATGATATCATTCAGCGGTAGAAGTACACCTGCATGTGCATAGTCAAACAACGCAAAATGTGTGTCGAACATCAAATCCGGCATTTCATTGGACTGTACGGCAACACTGAGTTTTTCTGCACGTTCCTGTGGTCCGACAACAACTACTTCAATATTTACGTTTGGGTGCAGCTTTTTGTATTCCTGTGCTGCAAACCGATGGAAATCACCGAAGTCAGCGCCTTCCTCATTCTGGTCATACACACCCCTGAAGCAGGCTTCAAACCAACAAGTCAGGTTGATCGGTTTGTCGGATGACACAGTTTTGTTGTTTGTGGCGTCTGAAGACTGTCCGGTAGACGGTGGTGTCTGGGTATTATCCTGCTGTTGACTGTCACATCCTGTAAGTCCGAAAACAGTTACCATCGAAATGACAATAATCAAGCAAATTAATCTTTTTGACATATTCATGCTCCTTTTTTTCAGATTTGTTGACCTCATCTGCATTTGATGTTTGTGCACAAACCATCCTCAGTCAAATTCCTGACGACATTTTTATTCTAGAGAATTTGGAAGCCTTGGGCAATGCACCTCACATAGATTAGCTGTACTTTTTATTTATATAAAAAATCTTGATTTTGTATAAAACAATCCCGACAATATAAATCTACAGTTATTTTTCTAGATTTATTATACGATTTGACTGATTTAAATAAATCCACTTTCATTTAGGTATTGCATATTTTATAATTTAAAAGAAAATAAAATATTATTATACGAAATGGCTGATTCTATGCAATATGCATCAAGCAGAAAAATATCACTAAAAGGGCAATTGATTATTTACTTTGCATGCGTAATTCTGATCATAGGATCTACGTTTTTTTATTCTATTACAAAGTAACTTCAAACCAGATACTTGAGAATGCAGGTGAAAGAGAATACCTGCTCGTCTCCAGCAGGATGGAGGTTATTGATAACGAGCTATATCAGCTAAGCAGCTTTATCAACTGGGTGTGCCTGAATGACGATATAAAGGTTTTACTTAATCGCCAAAGTGATAAAATCAATATCTTCGACGACACAAAAAAAAGAGCCTATGAAAATCTGCAAAACAGATATATGTTCTTTACATTGAAAAACTGGATCAGTTCTATGTATATTATAGGAAACAACGGGTTGCTGATTCGATACGGCTCAAATGCATATAATGTGGATATAAGCATGTTTGAAAATGATCCATGGTACATCGAAGGGAAAAAAACAAAAGGAGAGACTATTTACTCACATGCTATACCGAATCATAACAGGATCCCCACCTGCCTTAGAGCTTCACCCGCCGAGTACGTCGTACCTGTATTTAAGCTGATGAAGTACGACTATAATGACGTACCATTGGGGAATCTGGTTATATTGCTGGATTCAGAGATTTTTATTAAAAAAGATGGAAACGAGGAATTAAGTGGTATCAGTCTTCTTGTCAATCCTCAAGGTACAGTGATTACCAGCAGTGACCCTGAAATGTCAGGAAAAAATATCAGCAATGAGGACTTTTACCAGTATGTCCAGAACAATAGCGAGCATTTTTCGGTCCAAAACATTGATGGCATTAAACAGCTTGTGACCGGTAAAAAATCGAAAACGACAGGCTACACTTACATCACGATACATCCGGTAGAGCAAGTCACTCATCAGAGTAAAACAGCTTTTAATACCGGCCTGATTATTATAGTGCTTTCTCTTCTTTTTGCATTGATGCTGTCGTGGTTCCTATCCGTTAACTTTACAAGACCCATCAACAATCTTGCAAGGCATGTAAATGAGATCGCCAAAGGCAATTTCACCGGTAATACATTTGAAGCATCCCGCACAATAACCAATGAAGTCGCTTCTCTGGAAAAAGATATACAGAAAATGGAGATAGGGATACAGAAACTCATTCAGGATAATATACATCGTGCGGAGGAAAAACGTCTTCTGGAGATTAAAATGCTACAATCTCAGATAAATCCTCATTTTCTGAATAATACACTCAACTCGATCCGGTTGATGGCAACTCTCCAGGGATCCGACGGAATAGCAGAAATGATATCTTCGTTGGCGGTCATCATAGATCACTGTACCAGAAATACCGCTGAGAAAATCCCCATCAGAAACGAACTGTCAGTATTGCAATCATATTTTGCAATAGAGCGTATCCGATACAAGGGAAAGGTTAATTTCAGCATAAACTGTGAGAATGAATCGATTCTTGAGTGTATGATACTTAAGTTTGTATTGCAGCCCATAGTAGAAAATGCCATTTTTCATGGGATCGAGCCTAAAAGCTCTGCCGGTGATATAAACGTCAGCCTTCGTTATCATGGCGATAACATTTTGATTATAATAGAAGATAACGGACTGGGAATAGAGAAAAATAAGCTGGAAAAAATACTGGATTTCACCGAGGAAGGGAACAAGGCTTCCAAAGCACATAGTATCGGGCTGTACAATGTTCATAAAAGATTGAAATACGTTTATGGAGAGGAATACGGTCTTCATATCGAAAGCGAGAAAGATCATTTTACCAGAGTAACCGTTACGATACCGGTTGAAAAGCCAGATATAGAGTAAAGGAGTGCAGTCATGAAGGTATTAGTGGTTGACGATGAAATGGTCGTGCGCGTCGGTATAAAATCAATTATCGATTGGGAAAAGATAGGCTTTGAGCTGGTGGGAGAGGCTTCGAACGGTGTTGCAGCATTTCAGTTGATTGAGCAGGCCAGGCCCGATATCGTCATAATCGACATCAAAATGCCGGAAATGGACGGGTTGGAGCTCATCAGACGAGTCAAGGAAGCTGGTTATCCAATCAAGTTTATCGTACTGAGCAGCTATAATGAATTTGATCTCGTAAAGCAGGCAATGAAACTTGGTGCATCTGATTATCTTCTAAAAATGAAAATGACCAGTGATTCACTGCAGGAGGTTCTTTATCAAACAAAACAGCAAATAACCAGCGAGCAAACACACACTTCCGGCAATATACTGCATAGCGACATCTCAAAAAACTTGATTTTTTTACGGCAAAATTTACTGCGCGATTTCTTATTTCATGAAAATCAGGGAAATATGTTTTACGAACTAAAAAACGCACTGAACATCAAACTTGATCCGAACTGTCTTTGCTGTATGGGCATAAGGCTTACACGCACGGGTATTTCCGGAAAGACAAGGCCATCTGGTATAATCAGGAGTTCAATGATAAATATCATTGAAGAAATTATCAACGACAGATTCAGAGGTCACTGTGTTGATCTTCACGACGGTGAACTGTGCGTATTTTTGTCTCCGTTGAATGAAGACAGCGGAATACAGCGATCCACTCTCGATGAACTAGGACAGGTATTATGCGAAATGTTAAAGAAATACCTGAATGTTGATATATCAATAGGTATAGGAATAGCTGTAACATCCATCGATCAAATCAGATATTCATATGACTGTGCCAAAACTGCTCTTTTCCTCTCAGAGAGATCGGAAGAGCGTCGTGTAGGGAAAGAGTGTCTGCCTG
>ENA-UOYA01003526-UOYA01003526.1-activated-sludge-metagenome-genome-assembly--contig:-NODE-3526-length-13868-cov-7.696445_pt1 | contig 13868 bp, 13 predicted proteins | sample MGYA00238163_ERZ764804 | MGnify/ENA primary metagenome ERZ764804 (study PRJEB28919, sample SAMN05720223) | activated sludge metagenome | isolation source: Anaerobic digester | place: Hong Kong...
AAGTGAGCGGAACATAGGTCATGGCGTCCTTGGCATAGGCACTTTCGCCGCGCCCACGCAGATCGACGCAGATGACGCGCCATTCGCCCGACAGGCGGCGTGCGACCTGCTCAAAATCGCGCGCATTGCGCGTCAGCCCCGGAATGCAGATGATCGGCGGGCGCGATTTGTCACCCGGATAGTCGCGATAATGCAGCCGCAGGCCATCCTTCGACCACCAATATCCGTCGGTGTATTGCGCTTTTGTCCCCATGCCCCCCATATCGCCTTATGTCCGCATTCCCGCAAGCTCCGCATTTCCGTCCCGCCCGCGCGATTGACGAGGTCGCCGATTTTCTCGCCGACCCCGTAAAGGCCGCCGATTTTCCGCGCACGCTGCTGCGCTTCCGCAATGATCGCGCCGCCGACGAAGTGGGCTTGGCCGAGCTGGACGACACGCAATGGGCTGCGCATTTCGGTCGTTTCGAGCCCCTGCCCGGCAGCCTGCCCGAGCCGCTGGCGCTGCGTTACCACGGCCATCAGTTCCGCGTGTACAATCCTGAAATCGGCGACGGGCGCGGCTTTCTCTTTGCCCAGATGCATGATCGCAATGGCCGCCTCATCGACTTCGGCACCAAGGGATCGGGCCAGACGCCCTATAGCCGCTTTGGCGACGGGCGGCTGACACTGAAAGGCGCGGTGCGCGAAATTCTGGCGACCGAGATGCTCGAAGCGCTTGGCGTGGAGACGAGCCGGACGCTCTCGGTCATCGAGACCGGCGAGCAGCTCCATCGTGGCGACGAACCCAGCCCCACGCGCTCGGCGGTGCTGGTACGCATGTCGCACGGCCATATCCGCATCGGCAGCTTCCAGCGGCTCGCCAATCTGGGCGAGGAGGACAATCTCCGCCGCCTCGTCACGTACGCGCTCAAACATTATTATGGTGAGGAGGCAGGCGAAGATGGGCCTGTCCGCCTGCTGCGCCATGTCGTTGCGCGCACCGCCCAGCTTGCGGCCAGCTTCATGGCGTCAGGCTTTGTCCATGGCGTGCTCAACAGCGACAATATCAACATTTCGGGCGAGAGCTTCGATTACGGCCCCTGGCGTTGGACGCCGACCTTCGACCCCGGCTTTACTGCAGCCTATTTTGACGAGCAGGGTCTTTATGCCTTTGGGCGCCAAGCCGAGGCGATCCACTGGGATGTGGCACAGCTCGCCAATTCGCTGCTCGGCATTGCAGACCGCGATGCCTTGGTCGAGGCGATAGAGGGCTATGCGCCGGCCTATCGTGAAGCGATTGTCGCACGCGTGCTGTGGCGCCTGGGCGTCGTCCCGCGCGGTCCGCGCGATGACATTGCCGCCGTCACTGCGCTTGAAACTGCGCTCTACAGTTCCCGCACGAGCATTGACCGTTTCTATTTTGACTGGGCCGGCGGACGGATGCGCCGCGACGATGCCGAGGGTCTTTACGAGGGCGACGACTTTGCAGCATTGCGCGCGGCTCTTGCCGATTACAGCCCCGCCCGTCCGCTCGATCATGCCTATTGGAGCCTGCCCCAGCCCTGTTCCATGCATATCGACGAAGTCGAGGAAATCTGGGCGCCCATCGCCGCATCCGATGACTGGTCACGCCTTGAAAATAAAATCTCGGAAATCCGACAGATGGGCGAGGCCATGTCGTTATAGATGGTGAAGGGGTGCGAAACCCTGATTTTAAGGTTAAAGGCTAAATCGCAGGCCGCATTCCGCACTGCTTGCGAGTAATCAGAATCTGTCATGTCGCTGTCCGAACTGATCTCAACAGAACCCGCCACCGGTGCCGAACTTTGGCGCGGCCCCGTGTCCAATGTCGATGCAGAGGTGGAGCTTGCCCGCGCGGCCTGGCCGGACTGGGGCGCAAAGCCGCTTACCGTCCGCATCGAGACGATGCGCCGCTTCGTGAATGTCGTGCGGCAAAAGGCAGATGCGCTTGCAGACTGCATCGCGCGCGAAACGGGCAAGCCCTTGTGGGAAGCGCGCACCGAAGTCGAATCGGTGATGAACAAGGTCGATATTTCGGTCCGCGCCTATGCCGAGCGGACGCCGCAACGGCGGCTGGAGGGCAATCTGGGCGCGCGGACCGCCGTCCGTCACAAGCCGCATGGCGTCATGGCCGTGCTGGGGCCTTACAACTTTCCGGCACATCTGCCCAACGGGCACATCGTGCCCGCGCTGATTGCAGGCAATGCGATTGTCTTCAAGCCTTCCGAAAAAACCCCGGCGACCGGGCAGATGCTGGTGGAATGCTTCCACATGGCGGGCGTGCCGACAGGCGTGCTCCGGCTCGTCATCGGCGGCATCGAGGAAGGCAAGCAGCTTGTCTCGCATCCGCATGTCGATGGCATATTGTTCACCGGATCGGCGCGCACCGGCGTTATCCTCAATCGCCAGTTTGCCGACCAGCCCGGCAAGATGCTCGCGCTCGAAATGGGCGGGAACAACCCGATGGTCGTGTGGGATACGCCCGACATCCACACTGCCGCCGTTCTCGTCGTTCAATCGGCATATCTGAGCGCGGGGCAGCGCTGCACTGCCGCCAGCCGCCTCATCGTGCGCGACGGGTTGCACGAGCCGCTCGTGGCCGAGATTGGCAAGCTGATCGATCGCCTGATCGTCGGAGAGCCCTTCTCTGATCCCGCCCCCTTCATGGGGCCGGTGATCGACAATGAAACCGCAGATGGGCTGCAGGAGAGCTTTCTCGACCTGATGATGAAGGGCGGCATCGCCATCAAGCAACTGCACCGCCCGATGGACAACCGCCCCTTCCTCACGCCTGCGCTCATCGACATGACCAATGTGCGTGACCGGCCCGATGTGGAACTGTTCGGCCCCATTCTACAGATGGTCCGCGTGCCGGATTTTGACGCGGCCATCGCCGAGGCAAATGCCACGCGATTCGGCCTATCGGCCTCGCTCGTGGGCGGATCTCCGCAGGAATATGATCGCTTCTGGGCCAATGTCCGCGCAGGCGTGATCAACTGGAACCGGCCAACCAATGGCGCGCCCTCCTCTGCGCCCTTTGGCGGCGTCGGCCTTTCGGGCAATCACCGCCCCAGCGCCTATTACGCGGCGGATTACTGTGCCTATCCGGTCGTTTCGACCGAAGAAGACCAAGCCCGCGCGTCCATCGGCATTGGCCTGCGCGACCACGCGCCAAGTTTCGCTAAATAGCGGCCAATATTCTCTGCTTTGCGGGCAGGAAGGGGAAGGCGCATCTGCGCTGCCATGAATCCTGGCAAAGTCATCCTTGTGGGCGCGGGCCCCGGCGATCCTGACCTTCTGACGGTCAAGGCCGCGCGCGCGCTCGCGGCCGCAGACGTCATCGTGCATGACGGGCTGGTCGATGACGCGATCCTCGCGCTCGGCAACCCCAAGGCGCGCTATGTGTCGGTCGCCAAGCAGCGCAGCCTGCACACCGTTCCGCAAGACAAGATCAACGCGCTGCTGGTGGAAGAAGCGCAGGCGGGCCGCCTCGTCATCCGCCTGAAGTGCGGTGATCCCTTCATCTTCGGGCGTGGCGGCGAAGAAGCCGAGGAATGCCGCGCCTTTGGCGTGCACGTGGAAGTTATCCCCGGCATTTCGGCAGCCGTTGGCTGTGCGGCAGAGGCGATGCTCCCCCTCACCCACCGCGATGCGGCAAGCGCCGTCAGCTTCGTGGCAGGCCAGTGCAAGGGGCTGACCGATCAGGACTGGTCGGGCCTTGCGGGCAAGGGCCGCACGCTCGTGATCTACATGGGTGTCGCCACCGCGAACGACATTGCCGAAAAGCTGATTGCCGATGGCGTGTCGCCTGACATGCCCGTGGCTGTGCTGGAGCGTGGCACGCGCAAGGGCGCCCGCGCGCTGCGCACGCTGCTGACTGATCTGGGCGACATGATCGCCCGTGAAAACGTGAAGAGCCCCGCGATTATCGTCGTGGGCGAAACGGTTCTGCGTTCGGATGCCGAAGACCGGCTCCAGACGCTCGCAAGACAGGCGGAAAAGACGATATGAAACTGCTGACCGGAAACGACCTCGCCTCGGGCGCGGTCACCTGGTGGACGGGCAATGGCTGGTCCATCCATGTCGAGGATGCCATCGACGTTGATGAGCATGGCGATGCCGTGCTGGCCGTGGAAGAAGCCGCGCGCCGCGTGAATGCGCCCTATATCATTGATGCTGTCGGCACGGCGGAAGGCCCGCGCCCCGCACATATCAAGGACCGCATCCGCGCACTTGGCCCCACTGTGCGCCCCGACCTGACTTTGAAGCCGGCTGATCCCAATGCCGGTGATTGGGTGATCTGATGTACAAGTACGATACTTATGACCAGGCGATCGTCGATGCGCGCGTCGCGGAATTTGCAGATCAGGTGCGCCGCCGCCTTGCGGGCGAAATCACCGAGGACCAGTTCAAGCCGCTGCGCCTGATGAACGGCCTCTATCTGCAGCTGCACGCCTATATGCTGCGCGTCGCCATTCCCTATGGCACGCTTGACAGCCGCCAGATGCGGATGCTGGCGCACATCGCCCGCAAATATGATCGTGACTACGGCCACTTCACCACGCGCCAGAACATCCAGTATAACTGGATCAAGCTGGATGACGCACCTGCCATTCTGGCAGACCTTGCCACGGTCGAGATGCACGCCATCCAGACCTCGGGCAACTGCATCCGCAACATCTCGTCTGACCAATATGCAGGCGCTGCGGCGGACGAAATCGCCGATCCGCGGCCCTGGGCAGAACTGCTGCGCCAATGGTCAACCTTCCACCCGGAATTCAGCTATCTGCCCCGCAAGTTCAAAATCGCCGTCATCGCGGCGGACGAGGACCGCGCGGCAATGCGCCTGCACGACATCGGCATCCAGCTCGTCGAACGTGACGGGAAGCTGGGCGCGGCCTTCTATGTGGGCGGTGGCATGGGCCGCACCCCGATGGTCGCCCCGCTGATCAAGGACTATGTGCCGATCGAGGATTTCCTGAGCTATTCGGAAGCCTGCCTGCGCGTGTACAACCGCCATGGCCGCCGCGACAACATCTACAAGGCGCGCATCAAGATCCTCATCCATGAACTGGGTGCGCAAGAATATGCCCGTCAGGTCGAGGAAGAATTCGCCCATGTGAAGACGCTGGGTATTGATCCCCCCGCGGCGGAACTTGAGCGCATCAGCGCCTTCTTTGCGCCGCCCGCTTTCGAGGCTGGCCTTTCGGACGAGATCGACCGGACTGATCCCGATTTCGCCGTGTGGCTTGACCAGAATGTGAAAGCGCACAAGCAGCCGGGCTATGCCATCGTCAACATCAGCCTGAAGAAGACGGGTGAAATCCCCGGTGACGCTTCTTCAGCGCAGATCGACGTGATGGCCGACATTGCCGAGGCCTATAGCTTTGACGAGCTGCGCGTGACACACGCCCAGAACATCGTGTTGCCGCATGTTGCCAAGCGTGATCTCTACACCGTGTGGCAAAAGCTGGTGGACGCAGACCTTGCGGCCCCCAATCTTGACCTCATCAGCGACATCATCGCCTGCCCCGGCCTTGATTATTGCAGCCTCGCCAATGCCCGCTCGATCCCGATTGCGCAGAAGATTGCCCAGCGCTTTGCAGACCTTGATCGCCAGCGTGATCTGGGTGAGCTCAAGCTCAAGATTTCGGGCTGCATCAACGCCTGCGGCCACCACCATGCCGGGCACATTGGCATCTTGGGCGTCGACCGCAAGGGGACGGAGAACTACCAGCTCTCGCTTGGCGGGTCGGGTGCGGAAGACACCAGCCTCGGCAAGATCACCGGCCCCGGCTTTGATGAAGACGGCGTTGTCGATGCCGTTGAGCGCGTGACTGACAAATATCTGGAGCTGCGCGAAGGCGGCGAGCGTTTCCTCGACACCTATCGCCGCGTTGGCTTTGATCCCTTCAAGGAGGCTATTTATGGGTGAGCTCCGGTTCCGCGACGATGAAGCGCTCGAGCAGCCTGCCGTGACGCTGGACGCCTTTCTGGACCAGTCGAACGCAACCGCCGTTCGCCTTGAGCCCGATGAAGACGCCCGCCTGCTGATCCCGCATCTGGAGCGGCTGGCGCTTGTGGAAGTCGCTTTCCCCAAGTTCCGCGATGGCCGTGGCTATTCCTCGGCGCGTATCCTGCGTGAAGCGGGCTACAAAGGGGAACTGCGTGCGCAGGGCGACGTTCTTGTCGATCAGTTGCTCTATATGCGCCGCTGCGGGTTTGACAGCTTTGCACCCGAAAAGCCGCTTGATGCGGCTGTGGTGGAAAGCACGCTTTCACGTTTCGACAATGTCTATCAGGGTGCCGCCGACGCGGCCGTACCCGTCTGGAAACTGCGCCATGGCTGAAACCACTGCCCGCTCCATCGACCGCATCAATACCGCGCCGCGCTATACCGAGGCCGACGCGATCCGGCTGAACAACATGTTCCGCGGACGCGACACGCTCGAAATGCTCGAGACGGTGCTCAAGGAGCAGATGCTGGGCGATGTGGCGGCAGTGTCGTCCTTCGGCGCGGAAGCGGTGGTGCTGCTGCACCTCATCTCGCGCGTCGATCCATCGCTTCCGGTGCTCTTCCTTGAAACAGGCAAGCACTTCCCCGAAACGCTCGCCTATCGCGACGAAGTGGTGCTGCGCCTTGGCCTGACCGGCGTGCGCAACCTGACGCCCGACGCAGACGCGATTGCCAAGAAGGACGAAACGGGCCTGCGCTGGTCTTACGATCCCGATGGCTGCTGCGAAATCCGCAAGGTCATCCCGCTGGAAAACGCGTTGGCCGGTTTCGATGCGCAGATCACGGGCCGCAAGGCCTTCCAGTCCTCGACACGTGCGGCGCTGCCGCGCTTCGAGATCGAGGCCGGACGCATCAAGTTCAACCCGCTCGCCGATTGGGACAAGGCCCGCATAGAGGCCTATTTCGCCGAGCATGACCTCCCCCGCCATCCGCTCGAAGCGCAAGGCTATCTCTCCATCGGCTGCGCGCCGTGCACCAGCATCGTGAAGCCCGGCGAAGACCCGCGCGCGGGCCGCTGGCGTGGCTGGGACAAGGTCGAATGCGGCATCCACACCGCCGTCACGCCGCTTGATGACAATGGGGCAAACGACCCGGCGTTCTAAGGGCCGCGTCATGCTGAACTTGTTTCAGCATCCATTGCCTCTGCAGTTGACGGACATGAGCCTTGCTTCGTGGCCCTATGTTCATGGATCCTGAAACAAGTTCAGGATGACGTTTGGGCTGTTACCCGACCAATTTCCAGACAAGCTGCCCTGCCACATACAGGATCAGCACCCCCGTCGCGCGCTTGACGAGCGTGGGGGAGAGCAGCGTGATGCCCGCGAAGCTCCCGATCTGCCCGCCGATGAGCACGGCGAGGCCAAGCGGCCAATAGGCAGCGACGTCAGGCAGGCTGCCGGAGCCGCCAAGCTTCAGCAACTGGCCGCTGAGGCCCGCGATGGAATTGATGAGGATGAAGAGGCTCGCCGTCGCTGCAATCTGCTTGGAATGCGCCCAGCGGGTGATGTGGAGATAGGGCGCAAGGAAAATGCCGCCGCCAATGCCCACCAGCCCGGCCAGATAGCCCACGCCCACGCCGGTGAGCAGGTCGGCGATGGTCGCCTTGCGGTTGAGTGTGGTGCCACGGCCCTCCCCCGGCCCCTCCCGCAAGCGGGAGGGGAGCGAGACTTGGTCGGCCGAAGGCTGGCCTAGTCGCAGCGGGGAGGGCTCATCGTCCCCCGCCTCTTCACGTTGCATCAGAAGCGCAAGCCCCGCGATCAGCAGGCTTCCCGCCAGAAGCGAAAGGAACAGCGTTTCCTTGATGGGCGTCAGCCCGCCTGCCCAGGCAAAGGGCGCAGAGATGACAACAAGCGGCAGCGCCCGCTTCCACGGCATCAGGCCCGCCGCATGGAAGCGCCATGTGCCGCCGATTACGACAAGGATGTTGCAGCTCAGCGCAACTGCCGGGAGGATGCGATAATCCACCCCGGCCAGCGCCAGAAGCGCGTTATAGGTCGATCCCCCGCCAAAACCCACGCTCGCATAGAGAAGCGCGGTGAGGAAGAATGCGGGTGTAAGCCAGACCGAAATAGAATCCCCCCTGCCACTTGTCGTGGCGCCCTATAGCTATATACGATCATGCATAGGTGAGGGGCGAAGGATGATGCAATGAAATTCGGAATGCTCTGCGGGCTGTCGGGACTGGTGCTGTCGTCTGCGGCCCATGCTGAGGCGGCAGCCACCTGCCAGCCGCCGCCCGCCTTCAAGGCGTGGAACGCACCCGCTGCGTCAGCGCTGGTGCCGGGCCGCTCGAAAGAGATTGCGCTTGCGCTCACCACCAAATTCCGCCGCACGCCCGGCAAGCTGCCGGTGGCGGGCACCTATGGCGGGATTGTGCCGATGGTTGTGCCCAAGCCTGGTGCCTATCTGATTGCGCTTGATGTCCCCGCATGGATTGATGTGGTGCACGGAGGAACGCTTGTTCCCTCCATCGACCATAGCCGCGCAGAGGCATGCTCAGGCATTCACAAAATCGTGCGTTTCCCGCTCATGGCGGGGCCTTATGTCATCCAGATCAGCGGAAGCCCGAGCCCCAAGGCGCGGATCATGATTGTGCCTGCCGACTGATCAGCGCAGACGCGATTGCAGCGCGCGCGCCGCGTCTCCCGCGACAATAGCATCCATGCCAGCCTCAAGCCGACGATAGTCCGCAAGAACGGCGTCTCCAAAGGGCGTGACGGTCGCCCCCTTGCGCGCACCGGGCGTGGCTGAGACAAGCGGCTCTGCCCAGCAGCGGTTCATGACATCAACGAGCATCCATGCCCGCCGGTAGCTCATGCCCAGTTGGCGGGCGGCGCCGGAGATGGAGCCTTGCGCGCGAATGGCATCCAGCAGGTCCGCCTTGCCCGGCCCCATGGCGATATCCTCGCCATGAAAGAGCTGAAGCTTGGCCTTGAACCTGCCTGTCACAGACGGCGCGCCCGCGTCAGAACGCGCCGTGGCAGTGCTTGTATTTCTCGCCCGAACCGCATGGGCAAGGCGCGTTGCGGCTCACCTTGCCTTCCCATTGTGCAGGGTCTTCACCAAGCGTTTCTTCCGGATCAGGCTGGACGATCTGGAGCGGAGGCAGGCGCGTGGAGACGAGGCCAAGCGAGGCGGCATCAAAATCACGGCTGTCATCCTCGCCGGTCAGCGGGTCGATGTGCGTCGTTACGAAATTGGGCATTTCCGGAAGCTCAGGCGGGGCCTGGAACTGGAACTGCGCATGCGCGAGCACCTTGGTCACATCCTCGCGGATGGCGACGAGCATCCGCTCGAACAGGGCGAAGGCTTCGCGCTTATATTCGTTGATCGGCGTCTTCTGCGCATAGGCACGCAGGTGGATGACGGCACGCAGCGCATCGAGCGTGGCCAGATGCTCCTTCCAGCGATGGTCAAGCGACTGAAGCAGCACGCTCTTTTCGACCTGCTTCCACATGTCACCTTCAAGCTCGGCCTGCTTGGCGGCCATCATGGCATCAGCCTTTTCGCGGATACGGTCTTCGACCATTTCCGGCTCGATTTCGGCTTCCTTCGCCCAGTCTTCCGCCGGGATGTCAAAGCCGAAGATTTCCTCGACACGCGCCTTCAGGCTCTCGACATTCCACTGTTCGGGGTAGCTGTTGGGCGGGCAGGCATCGCCGACGATCTCGTTGATCGTCTCGTAGCGCATGTCGATGGTCACATCGTCCACGGCCTCGGCATCCATGATGTCGCCGCGCTGCTCGTAAATGACCTTGCGCTGGTCGTTCATCACGTCGTCATACTCAACGACCTGCTTGCGGATGTCGTAGTTGCGCGCTTCGACTTTCTTCTGCGCGGTTTCGATGGCCTTGGAGAGCCAGCGCGAACCAATGGCTTCGCCATCCTGCAGATTGTTGTTCATCATCTTGGAGAACAGCGTGTCCGGGCCGAAGATGCGCAGCAGATCATCATCAAGGCAGAGGTAGAATTTTGAGCGACCGGGGTCACCCTGACGGCCGGAGCGACCGCGCAACTGGTTGTCGATGCGGCGGCTTTCATGGCGCTCGGTGCCGACAACGAACAGACCGCCGGCTTCAAGCACGCGCTGCCGTTCGACTTCAATTTCGGCCTTGATCCGCTCGATCTCGCGGTCCTTGTGCGCGCCATCTTCAAGCGTGCGCAGCTCGTCATTGACGCGGAACTCAAGGTTGCCGCCGAGTTGAATGTCGGTACCGCGGCCCGCCATGTTGGTGGCGATGGTGACAGCGCCAAGACGCCCTGCCTGCGACACGATATGCGCTTCCTGCTCATGGTAGCGCGCGTTGAGCACATTATGGTCCACACCTTCCTTGGTGAGGAACTCGCTCAGCAATTCCGACTTCTCGATGGAAACGGTGCCGACCAGAACCGGCTGACCGGCTGCCGCACGCTCCTTGATCAGCTTGGCGATCGCGCCAAACTTGTCGTGCGTGTTCTTGTAGAACTCGTCCTCGTCATCAAGGCGCTGCACAGGCACGTTGGTCGGGATGGTGACGACATTCATCTTGTAGATGTCGAAAAATTCCTGCGCTTCGGTCGCAGCCGTGCCCGTCATGCCGCCAAGCTTGGGGTACATGCGGAAATAATTCTGGAAGGTAATCGAGGCGAGCGTCTGGTTCTCGGGCTCGATATTGACGCCCTCCTTGGCTTCCACCGCCTGGTGCAAGCCATCAGACCAGCGGCGGCCATCCATCATGCGTCCGGTAAACTCGTCGATGATGACGACCTTGCCGTCCTTCACGATATAGTCGGTGTCGCGCTTGAACATCAGGTTCGCGCGCATCGCCTGGTTGAGGTGATGGACGACCTGCGTGTTCTCATAATCATAGAGGTTGGCACCTTCGAGCAGACCGGCCTGCTCCAGCAGGCGCTCCACCTTTTCGGTGCCTTCTTCGGTCAGCACTACCGAACGCTGCTTTTCATCCTTCTCGTAATCGCCTTCAACGACATGCTTCACGATCGCATCGACCGCGATGTAAAGTTCCGACTTGTCGTCGGTCGGGCCTGAAATGATGAGCGGCGTGCGCGCTTCGTCGATCAGGATCGAGTCAACTTCGTCGACGATGGCGTAGTTGAAGGGGCGCTGGACCATCTGGTCGCGCTCATACTTCATATTGTCGCGCAGATAATCGAAACCGAATTCATTGTTGGTGCCGTAAGTAATGTCGGCGGCATAGGCCTCGCGGCGTTCCTGATCCGACAAATTGGGCACGATCACCCCAACGGTGAGGCCAAGGAAGCGATAGACCTGCCCCATCCAGTCCGCGTCGCGGCGGGCGAGGTAATCGTTGACGGTGATGACGTGAACGCCCTTGCCCGGCAGCGCATTGAGATAGGTCGCGGCAGTTGCGACCAGCGTCTTGCCTTCACCCGTGCGCATTTCAGCAATTTCACCACGATGGAGCGCAATGCCGCCCACAAGCTGCACGTCATAGTGACGCTGGCCGAGCGTACGCTTGGCCGCCTCGCGCGCCGTTGCAAAGGCTTCGGGCAGAAGCGCGTCCAGATCTTCACCGCCTTCAAGCCGCTGGCGGAAGAGCACGGTCTGGTTGCGCAGCTCATCATCGGTCATCGCCGAAATGGTCGGCTCGAAGCCGTTGACCTTCTCAACGATCTTGAGAAGCGAGCGGACGTAACGATCATTGGACGAGCCGAATACGGCCTTGGCAATCTTGCCGAACATATGAAATTCCTTGGGATTTATGAGTGCGCAGCACAGGGCCGACGCGAAAATGGGCATGGAGGAACGACGCGATGCGTCGCCGCGCGGCTATTCCAGCGGGCGGTCGCTCAGTTCACTTGCAGACGGGGTAACGGCGGGCGCATCGCCCGGTGCGGGGCCCGATATGGCGGCACTCGCCTGCGCATTTGCAGGCGCCAGCGCGGCATGTGCAGCCACGGCCCGGACCTGCCCGATTGCACCTGTCTCGACCGACTTGCAGGCAACGGCCACCGGCTCGGCAAGCGAGACGTTGCTCGCCTGTGCAGGCGAAAAGCCGACCACAAGGGCCAAAAGATAGAGAAAAAGGCGCATTCAGTCAGTCCGTCTCCGGGATATAGGGAGCATTATCGCCCCCGTCCATCCCGTGACGGCACCTCTAGCGCACACAGATTGCCATTTGCTGAAGGGCGCGCTCAGCGCACCCGGAACAGCACGAGCGAATTGACAGCGCGGCCATCCGGACCGATGCGCGGCTTGAACGTCTGGCTCTGGCCAATACCGCGGCACTGGCGCTCATCCCATTCGGGATCGCCGCTCGACTGGCGGACGCGGCACGAGCGGACTTCACCCTTGGGGTCGATCTCCAGCATGAATTCAGCCCGCGCGGGTTCAGTGGCGGGTGGCTGCGCGAGGGCAGCCAGATCCGGCAGGCGCCAGGCGATGCGCTGCGTGCGCCATTCATCGGCCGACTTGCCATCGGCTCCAGTCGCTGGCTGATAGCGGAAGCGCTGCTCGATGATCGTGCAGGTCTTGGCGTCGAGCGAGGGCGACCCGCTGGTCGCAACGACCGAACAGCGCGAGGTCTTGCCCTTGGCGTCGATCAGGTAGCGGACAGTCGCCACGCCCTCCTGCTTGGCGGACAAGGCCTCAACCGGATAATCCGCATTGCTCATGCCGCCTTCGATCAGCTTGGCACGAACGCCCGCCGCGTCGGGCGCATCAGCAAGGAGAAGAACGGAAAAAAGGGATGCCATCGCAATCATGGTCGCATGCTCCTGAGTCGCAAAGGCGGGAGTGTATTGAGAGTTACCCGCCTTGCCAAATCCGCGCTTGTCGATTGACCCCGCGCGCATGGATGTTATCGCGCAGACATCATGAGCACCGCGACTTCCCCCCTGGCCCGCCCCTTCCCCGCAATGCCGCCGATTGCAGGCGTCACCCCGCGCGTGGCGCGGGCTCGCTACAAGAATTGGGACCGGTGTGACCTGAGCTTCATCACCTTTGATGAAGGCACGACCGTTGCGGGGGTCACGACCAAGAGCAAATGCCCCTCGCCCGAAGTCGAATGGTGCCGCGAGCATCTGCCCACTGGCACCGCGCGCGCGCTTGTCGTGAGTGCGGGCAATGCCAATGCCTTTACCGGGCATAAGGGCCGCGCTTCGGTGGAAGCCGTCACCGCCAAGGCGGCTGCCCATTTGGGTTGCCCGGTTGGCAATGTGTTCGTTTCGGCAACGGGCGTCATTGGCGTGCCGCTGCCCATCGACAAGGCGGAAGCCGGGCTTGAAGCCGCCTTCACCGCAGAGCCCTGTGGCTGGGAAGACATTGCCGCTGCAATCTCGACGACCGACACCTTCCCCAAGGGCGCGATGACGCAGGCCGTGATCGGTGATCGCACCGTCACGCTCGTCGGGGTCATCAAAGGCTCGGGCATGATCGCGCCCGACATGGCAACGATGCTCGGCTATGTCTTCACCGATGCCGCAATTGCGCCGGAACTGCTCCAGCAGATGCTGTCGGCTGCCAACACCGCCACCTTCTCGTGCATCACGGTCGACAGCGACACCTCCACCTCCGACACGGTTCTCGCCTTTGCCACGGGCAAGGCCGGCAATGCCCCGCTGACCCGCATCGACGACGCCGGAGCGGATGCCTTTCAGGCGGCGCTGACCGATCTGTGCCGCCAACTCTCGCACCTTGTCGTGCGCGATGGCGAAGGGGCGACCAAGTTCATCGAGATCAACGTCGCGGGAGCGGTTTCAAACGAAAGCGCGCACCGCATCGCGCTCAGCATCGCGAACTCGCCGCTCGTGAAGACGGCGATTGCGGGCGAAGATGCCAATTGGGGCCGCGTCGTTATGGCCGTCGGCAAGGCGGGCGAACCCGCCGAGC
>ENA-UOYA01003527-UOYA01003527.1-activated-sludge-metagenome-genome-assembly--contig:-NODE-3527-length-13866-cov-19.098617_pt1 | contig 13866 bp, 10 predicted proteins | sample MGYA00238163_ERZ764804 | MGnify/ENA primary metagenome ERZ764804 (study PRJEB28919, sample SAMN05720223) | activated sludge metagenome | isolation source: Anaerobic digester | place: Hong Kong...
ATCGCCTTCTCGACGGGCCTCTACCTCCTGGGCCTCCTGGTGAGCCAGTGGTCCGGGGAGAAGGAATCGGTTTCCGTCGCCGAGTAGGGTGCAACAAAAGGCCCGGCCCCGAAACGGGAGCCGGGCCTTTTGTCCCTCTTGATCAGTTTTTGATCTGGATGCTGCCGATATCGATCGTCACTTTGACTTTCTGACCCAGGAAAGACGATCGACGTGAGTCACGCTTCCCTTTCGCGTCTTTTCAAGGGCGCACCACGATATCGCTGAACTCCGCGGAAGACTTGTACCAGGCCCTCAAGCCGGCGCTGCCGGACAGGTAGGTCGAATCGCGGAGATCCATGACCACCTTTCCATCAACGCTGATGACGTGGTGATCCCCCGTAACGCTGATGGAAACCGCGTGCGGGGCAGCGGGATCGAAGCCGGAAGGGAAGGACACGTACCTGATCGACGTTTCCACTCCATTCGTCACTTTATAAAGCTTGAATCCGTTAGCCCCGAGGTCGATCTGAAAGCTGTATCCCGAAATTCCCGGGTTTTTGAAGCCTGCCTTCTGGTCCGCACGGTAATAAACCCCGTAGCCGCTATTGCCCTTGACGTAGCCGTCAAGGAAACGTCCCGTCAGGGAAAGGGTGTAATCCCTCCAGGACGGGTCCCCGAAAGCCAGCCTTCTTTCCACGACGCCGGTAGTCCTGATAAATCGTCCGTCAGCACTCCAAGCGTTACCCAAAAGCAGTTTGAATTGATCGAGATTCGCGAGGTTGGCCCTGAAAAGAACGTTTTCACCTGCTGCAGCCATGGCCCCGCTTCCGGCGTAGCCCACCGGGTAGACCGCCTCGGCTTGCCCCGCGTAGAGGTTTGCCAGGGCCGTGTCGGAATAGAGGGAAACCGCCTCCGCCATCCCCTTCAGCCGGTCCTTCACCCCCGAGGAGACCCTCGCCAGGTCCGCCTTGAATCCAACGAAGTTCCCGGCTTCGCTTGAGGCCACCTCGTAGCAGACCGGCCCCGAACATTCCAGCGGCCCGTCCAGGTAACCGGAAAGGTCCGTCACGGAAGAGGGCCAGGATCCCGAAGAGGCGTTGTACTGCACCGCCGCCGCCTTCAGGTTCCGCAGGTCGCTCACCACCCGCATCGCCTGCGCCTTGTCCGCTCCCGCCGAGCTCACCAGCAGCAGCGCCCCCGCCAGGATCCCCATGATAAGCAGGGCGATCAGCAGCTCCACCAGCGTGAAACCATCGTTCCTTGGGTTCCGGTGTTTTCTGGCTTTGAAATCCCTCATCTTCGGCCCCCCGCTATTTTGGGCGTTTTTTAAACGCTTTTCAGTATAGCAGGTTAAACCGGGTCCCCCACCTCAGCCTTCGATCATCTCATCCATCCCGGCCCCCGGCGGGATCATGGGAAAAACCTTTTCCTCCATGGCGATACGGAATTCCACCAGCGCCGGCCCGTCCGTGTCCAGGGCTTTTTCGATCGCCGCGCCGATCTCCTTTTCGGTGGAAACCTGGATCCCAGGAACGCCGAAGGCCTCGGCGATGCGGGCGAAATCCACCAGCCCGTCCGTCACCGTGTGCGCGTAGCGCTCCCTGTAGAACAGTTCTTGCCACTGGCGCACCATTCCGAGGGAGCCGTTATTAAACAGGAAGATTTTCACCGGGATGCCGTACCGGGCGCAGGTGTCGAGTTCCTGGATGTTCATCAGGAAGCTGCCGTCTCCCGTGATGCAGGCAAGGGGACGCTCTGGAGCCGCGAACGCCGCGCCGATGGCTGCCGGCAGGCCGAAGCCCATGGTTCCCAGCCCGCCGGAGGAAATGAAGCTCCTGGGGCCGCAGGAATCAAAATGCTGGGCGGCCCACATCTGGTGCTGCCCGACATCGGTCGTTACAAGGGCCCGGTCTCCCATCGCCGCCCGGATGGCTTTCAGGATCCGCCGCGGGGAAAAACCGAGGGATTCCATCTCCAGGCGGGCCTTATCTTCTTCTTTCCAGCCGGAAACGGTCTCCCTCCAGGACACCGGGGTCTTATCCCAGCCCTCGAGCGCCTCGAGGATCTTCCGCAGGACTCCCGCCGAGGTCCCCACGAGGGACCATCGGGACGGCACGTTCTTCCCGATTTCCGCCGGATCGATGTCCACGTGGACGATTTTGCTCCCAGGGGCGAAACGGTCGGCGCGACCGGTGGTCCGCTCGCTGAAGCGGGTGCCCACGGCCAGGATGAAGTCGGCCTCGCGCGCCGCCCGATTGGCGGCAAGAGTTCCATGCATCCCGCACAAGCCGAGAAAGAGGGCATGGTTCTCCGGGAAGGCCCCCTTGCCCCTGAACGAGGCGGCAACGGGAAGGCCGCAGGCCTCCGCCAGCTCCACCAGCATACGGGAGGACTCCGGATCGTTTGCCCCTCCGCCGGCGAGAACGAGCGGTCTTTGGGCCTCCTTCAGGGCAGCCATCGCTTCCGGCAGATCGTCGAGGCGTTCCGGCACCTCCGGCCGATAGCCTGGAAAGAAGACTCTCTCGGGATAGGCGAAGGGCCCCCGGGCCTTCTGGACGTCAACGGGAATGTCCACGAGAACCGGGCCCGGGCGCCTCGTCGAGGCGATCGTGAAGGCTCCCTTCAGCGCAAAGGGAAGGCGGGCCACCTCCCGAACGGGAAAGCTGTGTTTCAGGATGGGCAGGGTCATGCCGATCATGTCGGCTTCCTGGAAAGCGTCCGTCCCGATGACGGCCATGGCAGCCTGTCCGGTGACGGCCACGAGCGGAACCGAGTCGGCCCAGGCGGTCGCCAGGCCCGTGATGAGGTTCGTGGCCCCTGGACCGGAAGTGGCCAGGCAAACGCCAGGACGTCCGGAAACCCGGGCATAGCCGTCTGCCGCATGGGCGGCCGCCTGTTCATGGCGAACCAGGACATGGAGGGGGTTCCGAACATCATGGAACGCGTCGTAAAGGGGAATCACCGTCCCTCCCGGCAGTCCGAAAACCACCTCAACTCCCTCGGCCTGGAGGGAACGGATCACCATCTCGGAACCGGAAAGGGTTTCCATGGGAACGACCTCCTTATTCCTTCGAGATTCCCTCGAGCGAACGGATCACGCCCAGCCCCACCTCTTCCGTGGAAGCCCGACCTCCGAGCTCGACCGGCAGGTCCTCCGGGGGCGATTCGGCCAGGAAGACCTCAACGGCTTTTTCCACGGCCCTTGCCGCCTCGGTCTCTCCCAGGTGGTCCAGCATCAGGGCGGCCGTCAGGATGGCCGCCAGGGGATTGGCCTTTCCCTGGCCGGCGATGTCCGGGGCGGAACCGTGGACGGGTTCGAACATGGAAAGGCCCGGGCCGATGTCCGCACCGGCCGCCATGCCGAGTCCTCCCGAAAGGCCTGCCAGCAGGTCGCTCACGATATCTCCGAACATGTTGGGGCACAGCAGCACCCCATAGGCCGCGGGTTTCCGAACCAGGTGGTAGCAAAGGGCGTCCACGTTGGCCTTTTCCAGGACCAGGCCGGGGAACTCCGATGCGAAAACCGCCTCCGCCACCTCTTCCCAGAACCCGTAGATCTGGGGAAGAGCGTTGGATTTCGTCACGAGGGTCACCCGGTTTTCACCGCGCTTTCGGGCCAGCAGCCCGGCATAGCGGGCGATCCGCTCGATTCCCGGCTTCGTGGCAATGCCCAGCTGGACGGCCATCGGGACGGGCGGATCCGTTTCGGCCGAAACCGACCCTTCCAGGGTATAGGCCCCACGCCTGCAAGCGATCGGGAACTCCGCGCGACCCTCGAGGGAAACGCCGCCGATCCCCATGTAGAAGTCTTCGGTGTTCTCTCTCACGACAACGGTGTCAAGTCTCGCGCCCCCGGGATCCACCGGGAGGGGAACTTTCGGGAAAGCCTTCGCTGGCCGAAGGTTCACGTACTGGTCAAAGGCAAACCGCAAGGTCAGGAGGATCCCCCGTTCCAGGATTCCTGGCTTGACCCTCGGGTCTCCGATCGCTCCCAGGAGGAGGGCGTCGAATCCCTTCGCCTCCTCGAGAAACGACTCTGAAAGAACCTCTCCCGTGGAGAGGTAATGGTCCGCTCCGAAGGGATAATCGGTCCAATCGACAGAAAACCCGAAGATCCGGGCCGCGGCCGAAACGACCTTCTTTGCCACAGCGGTCACCTCGATGCCGATCCCGTCACCCGGGATGACGGCGACTCGATACTCCTTTTCAGTCAATGGGTGCTCCTCCTTTTCTCTTCAAGACGGGCTTTCACGGTCGGAACAAGTCCCCCGCGGGCGACCAGCTCCCTCAGAAACGGCGGGAAGGGCTTGGCGGAAAACGCCTGTCCCGTGTCCAGGTTCAAGATCCGCCCTTCTGCCAGGTCCACCTCGATCCTCTGCCCGGAGCGAATCCCGGAAACCGCCTCGGGGCATTCCAGGATCGGAAGGCCGATGTTCAAGGCGTTCCGGAAAAAAATCCGGGCAAAAGAGGCTGCAATCACGCAGGAAACACCCGCGCCCTTGATGGCCAGCGGAGCATGTTCCCGGCTCGATCCGCAGCCGAAATTGTTTCCGGCGACCAGGATGTCGCCCTGAACCATCCGTTTCATGAACCCGGGGTCCAGGTCCTCCAGGCAGTGCGGGGCAAGTTCGGCTGGATCGCTGGTGGAAAGGTACCGGGCAGGAATGATCACGTCGGTGTCCACGTTGTCCCCGTAAACCCAGGCTCTTCCTGAAAACCGGTCGCTCATTCCTCATCGACTCCTTTCGGGAGCTCTTCCAGGCCAAGGACCTCCCTGGGGTCCGTCACACGCCCGGTGACCGCCGAGGCGGCCGCCACGAGGGGGCCGCAAAGGAGCACCTCGCTTTCCGGATGCCCCATCCTTCCCACGAAATTCCGGTTGCTCGTGGAAAGGCAGCGCTCCCCCGGAGCCAGGATGCCGTAATGTCCCCCCAGGCAGGGCCCGCAGCTCGCGGTGCTGACGGCCGCTCCCGCCTCGAGGAAGGTCTCGATGAACCCTCGCTTCAGGGCCTCGGCAAACACCTCGGCCGTGGCGGGGATGACCACGAGGCGCACCCGCTCGTGGACCTTCCTCCCCCTGAGGACAGCCGCCGCCAGCTCGAGGTCCCGCAGGCGCCCGTTCGTGCAGCTGCCGATGAAAACCTGGTCCAGGTCGATTCGGCCGCACTCGCCCGCCGTTTTCACGTTCGACGGCAGGTGCGGCAGCGCCACGACCGGCTCGAGCGAGGCAGCGTCGATCCGGATCGTCTGGCTGTACGTCGCGTCCGGGTCGGGGTACAACGGTTCGAAGGGACGGGCCGCCCTGCGCTTCGCGTATTCAAGGGTCCGCCGGTCAGGAACGAACAGTCCGGCCTTGGCACCCGCTTCGACAGCCATGTTCGCCACCGTGAAGCGGTCGTCCATCGGCAAAGCGTCGCTGGCCGGCCCCTCGAACTGAAGGGCGGCGTAGCGGGCCCCCTCCACCCCGATCCTGCCGATCAGCGAGAGGATCAAGTCCTTCCCGGTCACCCAGGGGGAGGCCTTTCCGTCCATCACCACCCGGATCGTCTCGGGAACCCGAAACCAGGTTTCCCCGAGGGCCCAGGCGGCGGCGAGGTCCGTGGAACCAACCCCGGTGGCAAAGGCTCCCAGGGCCCCGCCCGTGCAGGTGTGGCTGTCCGCCCCCAGGATCACTTCGCCTGGGAGGATCAGTCCCTTTTCGGGAAGGAAGGCGTGTTCGACACCCGCCCGGCCCACTTCCCAGAACAACATCCCCTGCTTTCGGGCGAAGCCCCGGGCAACCTGCACCTGTCGTGCCGAAGCGATATCTTTATTTGGAGTGAAATGATCCGGAACGATTGCGCATCGAGCCGGGTCGAAGACCGCTTCGGCCCCCATGCGGGAAAACTCGGCAATGGCCGGCGCGGCCGTGATGTCGTTCGCGAAGGCAAAATCCACGCGGACCCGGCAGATGGAGCCCGGCTCCACGGGGTCGGCGGTGTGGGAGGCGATGATGGCCTCAGCCAGCGTTCTCCCCATTGAGGACCTCCCCTTTCGCCGCCGCCAGGGCGTAGAGCCGGTTGACCGCGCTGACGTAGGCCTTGATGCTCGCTTCGATGACGTCCGTGCTGGCCCCTCGTCCCTGGGCTTTCAGCTCTCCAAGCCTCAGCGTGATGACGGCTTCTCCCATGGCGTCCGAACGTTCGCTGGTCGCCTGGATCCGGTAGCTGGTCAGCTCGGGGGAAACCCCCACGAGACGCCGGATGGCGCTGTAGGCTGCGTCCACCGGCCCGTTGCCGGCCGCCGCATCGGTAACCTCGTTGGTTCCGTCCCGCAGCGTGATGGATGCCGAGGCCCGCCCCCTCCCGGCCACCTGGACCGAGTATTCCTTCAGCTCAAAGCGGCGCTCGGGAACAACCGCCAGGACTTCGTCCACGACAAGCGCCTCGATGTCCCCGTCGGAAACCGTTTTCTTGCGGTCACAGAGGTCCTTGAAGAGCCTGAAGGCTTTCTCCTTCTGGTCATCGTCCAGCTCAAATCCAAGGGCTTCCAGGCGCTTGAGGAAGGCATGGCGCCCGGAGTGTTTCCCCAGGACCAGCGCCGTTCCCGGAGCCCCGACGTCCTCAGGCTTCATGATCTCGTAGGTGGCGCGGTTGCAAAGGATCCCGTGCTGGTGAATCCCGGCCTCGTGGGCGAAGGCGTTCTCCCCCACGATGGCCTTGTTCGGCGGAACCAGCACGCCGGTCAGGCGCGACACCAGCTTGCTCGTGGAGTAGAGCCGGCTCGTTTCCAGGCGCGAGGCCACTCCGTACCGATCCGGCCTCGTTCGCAGGGCCATGACGATCTCTTCCATGGAGGCGTTGCCCGCTCTTTCGCCAAGGCCGTTCACCGTGCACTCGACCTGCCTCACGCCGGCCCGGACGGCTTCCAGGGAGTTCGCCACCGCAAGGCCCAGGTCGTTGTGGCAATGGACCGACCAGATGACCTCCGGCGGAGCTTTCACCCCGTCGAGGATCGCCTTCACGAAGCGTCCGAACTCCTCGGGAGCGGCGTATCCCACCGTGTCCGGGATGTTCAGCGTCGTGGCCCCGCACTCGATGGCCAGCGAGTAGACCTTCACCAGGAAATCGATCTCGCTCCGGCTGGCGTCCTCGGCTGAGAATTCCACGTCGGCTACGAACGACCGGGCCTGGGTGACCGCCCTCCGGACCTCTTCCAGGACCTGATCCGGCGTCATCTTCAGCTTGTGCTCCATGTGGATCGGGCTCGTTGCGATAAACGTGTGGATCCGGGGCTTCTCTGCATGCCGGACCGCTTCGGCCGCCGCTTCGATGTCTCCCGGACGGGTGCGGGCCAGTCCCGCGATGACGGGCCCCCGGACCTCCCGGGCGATCGTGGAGACGGCCTCCATGTCCCCCGGCGAAGCCGCGGGGAACCCCGCCTCGATGATGTCCACCCGAAGCTTCGCCAGCTGGTGGGCAATCTGGATCTTTTCCGCTGTATTCAGGTTGACCCCTGCGGATTGTTCCCCGTCCCTGAGGGTCGTGTCGAAAATTCGTACCCAATCCTCCGGCATCCCGGATTCCCCCTAAGCTTCAGGCGGTCTTTTGGCCTCGAGCCACGGCATCATGTCCCGAAGCTCCGCTCCAACCCGCTCGATGAGGTGGCAGCGTTCCCTGGCCTGCCAGGCCCGCATGCGGGGCCTTCCGCACTGGTTCTCCAGGATCCAGTCCTTCGCGAAGGTTCCGTCCTGGACGGCCTTCAGAAGATCCTTCATGGTTTCGCGGGTATGGGAATCCACGACCCGGGCTCCCGCCACGCAGTCCCCGTATTTCGCGGTGTCGCTGACGGAATAGCGCATCCAGGCCAGCCCGCCCTCGAACATCATGTCCACGATGAGCTTGAGCTCGTTGAGACACTCGAAATAGGCGATCTCCGGCTGGTAGCCCGCCTCGACCAGCGTGTCGAACCCGGCCTTCACGAGCTCGGTCACGCCCCCGCAGAGAACGGCCTGCTCACCGAAAAGGTCGGTTTCCGTCTCCTCCGCGAAGGTCGTTCCGATCACCCCCGCCCGGGCGCATCCGATGGCGGCCGCGTAGGCCAACCCGATCTCCTTCGCCATCCCGGTGGCGTCCTGGTAGACGGCCAGCAGCCCGGGAACCCCCTTTCCCTCGGTGTACATGCGGCGAACCAGGTGGCCGGGGCTTTTCGGGGCGATCATGAAGACATCCGCGGTCTTCGGCGGCACAATCTGGCCGTAGTGAATCGTGAAGCCATGGGAAAAGCCCAGGGTCGTCCCCGGCTTCATTGCCGGGGCAACCTCGGATTCGAACACCTTGGCCTGCACGTGGTCGGGCATCAGGAACATGACGATGTCGGCTTCCGCCACCGCTTCCGGAACGCTTTTCACGATAAAGCCGTCTTTTTCCGCGACCGCTTTCGAGCGGCTCCCGGCGTGCAGGCCCACGACCACGGAGACACCGCTATCCCTCAGGTTCTGAGCGTGAGCGTGCCCCTGGCTGCCGTATCCCAGGACGGCCACCTTCCGGTTCTTCAGGACTTCCGGTTTTGCATCCTTCTCGTAGTACACCTTCGCCATTTCCCAACCTCTCCCTTCAATGAGATCAGAATGTGAATGCCACGGACGAAAGGCTGTCCGCGGGAGAATACGCATTTCCTTCCCGTTCATCCCGGACCTCCGCAAAACCGGCCCTTTCCATCGCGACGGAACCGCTGGAGGTCATTTCGAGGATTCCGTAGGGACGGAGAGCCTCCACGCAGGCCTCCACCTTGCCCTTGTCTCCGGTCAGCTCGAGGACAACCGCCTCGGCTCCGACGTCCACCACGCGGCAGCGGAAAATCTCGGCCGTCTGCAGAACCTGGTGGCGCATGTGAATGGGTGCCCTGACCTTCATCAGGAGGAGCCAGCGTTCGACGGAGTTCCCGGGGGAAAGCCGGCGGACGGAAACCACCTCGATCAGCTTGTCCAGCTGTTTCGCAACCTGGTCGATCACCGCGTCATCCCCGTTCACGACCACCGTAAAGCGCGAGAACCCCGGAACGTCCGTCCGCCCTACGCTCAGGCTCTCCACGTTGTACCCCCGCCGATAGATCAAGCCCGCCAGCCGGGTCAGCACGCCCGGGTTGTCCTCCGAGATGACGCTCAATGTCCTTCTCATCACATCGACACCTCCCTGAAACGATTTCTCTCTGTCTCTTGAAAACTTCTGGATGAATAAAAAAAGGCCGGGACCCGCTCACTTTTGCGGGTCCCGGCCTGGGTTTTTCTATGCGCGGCGCTTAGGCACCGGCTGCCCCAGGAGGGAACCCGTGTCCAATAATCAGCGCCAGTACCAGGACGAGCTGCAGGCTAAAAACGCTGCTGGTCTTCACGGTTCTTCCCTCCTTGGTCTCAGGATGCGGGCCTGGGGCTTTCGCCGCCCGATTAATCGATATTGGGGGGAATCATAAAGGGCTTCCAGATTCTTGTCAAGCCCTCTTTTTGCAACGCTAAAAAAGCAAATTTTTCAAATAACTAAACCGATTTTAAACAAATCCCGTTTCTTCACTTTCTTCTCACAAGTTCGACCTCAACCACCCCGGCGTCTCCGTCACACCGAACTTCCGCTCGATCGGACATCATCCCGACCAGGGAGAGTTCGGTATCGAAATCCACCGAACCTGCCAGGGACCAGAGTTCTTCCTCCATGTCCGCCCTGCGCGCCAGGCTGAGAAGCTTCCGGAGTTTTTCCACCTTCCGGCAGATGTTTCCCCGGGTATTCCCCTTGATCGAAACAAGGAAGGCCTCCGGGGTTTCCCGAATTTCCGAACGGATTTCGCTTGCCCCCATGGAAAAGAGAAAGTTTTGCAGTTCCGCAACCATGCGGACAACCCGCTCGTGCTCGTGAATCAAGATTTTTCCCTCCCTGTCCGGATGGCTTCGATGACGGGAACCAGGACGGCCGCGACGATCCCGCCCGAAAAACCGTTGTTGTAAAGATTGAACCCCCCATGGAGCGCCCCGACGTTCAGCACCAGCGAGGAGTGGAGAAAACCCGCGACGATCCCCCAGAAGATCCCGAACTCTCCCGCCACGGGAGCGAGCGTTGTTCCGAAAAGGGCAGCAAGCTGGATCGGCGGATCGTTCATTCCCCAGATCTTCGTGGCGCCCCCCAGGACCACTCCGGCCACAATGGGGGCCATGTTCCTCAGGTGCTTTCCAAAGGCTGAAAAGCCGACCACGGTAAAAATCCCGGCCAGCGTCGGGCCGTTGATATCCCCCCGGACGGCAAGAAGGTACAGGATGGATGCCATTCCCCCCAGCCCCATGTTCATCAGGGTCGGACCGAGTCCTTCCAGGAGGATGAAATCGGTGACGACCCGCCCGGGGTACCTCATCACCGCAGTCAGGCCGGAAACCTTTCTCCCCCCCAGGAAATAGCCCAGCGCGAAATGGGCGAAAAAGAACGCGAAAAAGAGGGGAGCAAGCTGAAGATTGTGCCCCTTGGTCCAGACAAGCCGGCTTTGGGGGAGAAAACCGTAGGACCGGAAGATCGAAAGGACGATCGAACCCACCAGCCCTGAAACAAAGCCGATGTTGTAGAGGTTGAATCCCTGGTGAAACCGCATCATCGCGACTCCCAGGGGAGGAAGGATGAATCCCACCGATATCCCGGCAAGCACGGCAAGAGGGATCCTCAGGGCGGGGGAGACATTGAACCCGAAGAGGATCTGGGTCACCAGCGGAGCCAGGGCTGTCCCGAACAGCGCAGAATAGATGAACCGGCTGAAGGGCTCTTTCCGGTACAAAGCATAAACCCGGACTCCGGCGATGATGAACCAGACATTCAGGAGGTTTTTCCCGAAAAAGGAGAACCCGGCCACCGTCCAGATCGCGGCGAAGGTGATGCCCGTGACTTGCACCTTGAGAAAGCCGAGAAGCGCGACGCAAAGGAGGGAAACCAGGCCACTGTTCACGAAAGCGGCCCCGACACCCCCGATGCCCATGTAGTCCGTGATAAGGTAATCGGGATCCGTGACGATCTTCAAAAGGCCTTTCACGATCCCTGACGGGGTGTCAAAAAGGAAGCCCGCCAGGACCAGAGACAGGAAGGTCGACGCCAGGATCCCGTAGTGAAGCCTGTTTCCTGCAGGAGTCGTTCCCGAGTCTTCCATCGCCAACCCTCCTCCCTGGAATCCTCCGGGTCAGTTGCCCCCCAAAGTGAAACCCTCCTGCCGGAACAATTCCAGGCAGGCGTCCACCGCCCGTTCGTCCAGGGTGATGCCCCTTTGATGCTCGATTTCGGAAAGAGCGGCATCCAGGCCCCGCGACGGACGGAAGGGGCGGTGGGAAGCCATGGCCTCGACGATGTCCGCCACGGTGATGATCCGCGCCTCGAGGCAGATTTCTCCGCCCTTCAGCCCGCGGGGATAGCCGCTCCCGTCAAGAAATTCGTGGTGCTGGTAGACGATCTCCGCCAGCGGCCAGGGAAGATCGATGTCCTTCAGGATCTTCCAGCCGGCTTCCACGTGCTGCTTCACGATGCCCATCTCGATCGCCGACAGGCTTCCCGGCTTGCTGAGGATCTCGGCCGGGACCTCGATCTTGCCGATGTCGTGGAGAAGGGAGGCCCGTTCCACGGCAAAAAGGATCTGCTCCAGGACCCCCATCTTCCTGGCGATGGCCCCCGCGAGCCTGGCGACGCGCCTCTGGTGGCCGGCCGTGTAGGGGTCCCTCATCTCGACGGTGGTGGAAAGGACTCCGATCGTTTCGTCCCAGGCCCGTCTCATGGTCTGGTAGTTCTCTTCGAGGAGGAGTTCAAACCGCTTCTTTTCGGTGATGTCCAGGACGACCCCCTGGTAGAAGGCGATGGACCCCTCGGCCGTTTTCACAACCCGGGTCTGGTCGTTGACCCAGATCGTTTCCCCGTTTTTCTTCACGACCCGGTACTCCTGCTGGAACTCGTCCCGGCCCTGGCTCACGAAGTCCCGGACCTCCTGGAGGGTTTTCTCCCGGTCCTCCGGGTGGATCAGCTCGGAGTAAAGTTTTCGGCCCGAAACCAGTTCCTCCGGTTCATACCCCCACAAGCGGACGTTCTCGGAAACGTACTCGATGGGGGATCCCGTTCCGTTCCCCCATCGGAAAAGGATGACGGGGCTGCTCTTGACGACCTCGTTCGCCAGCCGGAGCTCGGCCTCCCTCTGGCGGATCTCGGTCAGGTCGTGGTAGAGGATGTAAAGGTGGACGTCGCCCCCCTCGAGACGGATAGGGATCCCGATCGCCCGGCAGGGGAACGTCGTCCCGTCCTTGCGGATCCGCTCCGTCTCGATGCTGACCGTCCTTCCCGAAGCCACCTGGCGCGTCAGGGTCATCCCCTCCCGCGCGTAGCCGCCCTGGGCCACGAGGGTATCGATCTGCCGCCCCATCGCCTCCTGGCGCTCGTAACCGAACATCTCCGAAAAACGGCGGTTCAGCCGAAGGATCTGGCCGAACCGGTCCGTCACGACCATGCCGTCCGGCGCGTTCTCGAACAGCATGTCCAGGTAGGCCCGCTCCCGGGCCAGCGCCTCGGTGGCCCGCTTCTGTTCCGTGATGTCCCGGACGAGGACCAGCGTCAGGGCTTCGGGATTCCCGGAAAGGGGGCTGGAGGAGACCATGACCGTTTTCAGGACGTCCCCCCTGCAGGGAAGAAGGCGCTCTTCCTCAGACGCCACCCCCTCGAGGGCCTTCAAGATCCCCGAGGCCGCCTCCGCGGCCCCTTCCCCCCGGGAGAAGGAATATGAAATCGCCGGCGGCTGGAGTTCTTCCAGTTTCCACCCCGTCATGGCCTCCATGGCCGGGTTGAAGACAAGAAAGCGGCCGGTGGAGTCGAACACGGCGATCCCTTCGCCCGCATTCCGGATGAGGGCATCCAGGAAGTCACTCTGTTGCTGGGTTCTCGCCTCCTGCCGCTTGATCTCGGTGATGTCGGTGGAAACCGCCAGCACGGAGCGGACGATGCCCAGGTCCGCCTTCTCGGGAACCAGCACGGTCTGGAGATAGCGAACCGTTGCCCCCGTGTCCAGGTTCACTTCGAACCGCATCCCCTGTCCCGTCCGGAAGACGTCTTTCAGCCGTTCCGTCCACTGCCGGAGAAAAGCGCTCGACAGCCCGGAATCCGCCAGGGTCTTGCACTGCAGCTCTTCCGACGTTTTGCCAAAGAACCGTTCCGTGCTCGGGTTGAGGTAGACGAGCCGTAAATCCTCGTCAACGCGGAAAATCAGCGTCGGGATGTTTTCCGCGAGCCTCTTGAAAGCCGCCTCGCTGTGCAGCAGGGCCTCCTGGGCTTCATGCTCCTGTGTCAAATCCGTCAGGAAGACCAGGTAGGCTCCCTTTGAAAGGCTGACCGCGTCCCACCGGCCCCATCCTGCCTTTCCCGTGGACGTGCGGAAGGGGACCTCGACGCTCAGGTGCCCCCGTGCCGCAAGCTCGCGAAGACGCTTCCGCCCCTCGTCGACGTAGTTCAGAGGGAAGAGGTCCAGGAGCGTCATCTCGAGAAGCTGTTCCCTGGAAAGGCGGAAAAGCCGTTCGGCAGAAGGGCTCACGTCCTGGATGCGCCCCTGCGGGGAGGCCATGATGAGGGCGCTCGGAGCGTTTTCCATGTACTGGCGAAACAGCTCCTGGCTGACACGAAGCCGGTTTTCCATTTCCTCCCGTTCCGAAAGGTCCTGGATCACGCCGAAAAGTCCCGAAGGACGGCCGTTCGGGTTTCGGATCACGTGGACCCGGGCAAAAACCTGGTGGATGACGCGGGAACCAGGCGAAACCCGGTACCGGAGGTCGTAGAGGTCTTCTCCCGCAGAAAACGCCTGTTCCCTCGCGGCCCTGACCCTGGAGCGGTCGTCCGGGTGGATTCGGCTTTCGTA
>ENA-UOYA01003532-UOYA01003532.1-activated-sludge-metagenome-genome-assembly--contig:-NODE-3532-length-13852-cov-4.816192_pt1 | contig 13852 bp, 10 predicted proteins | sample MGYA00238163_ERZ764804 | MGnify/ENA primary metagenome ERZ764804 (study PRJEB28919, sample SAMN05720223) | activated sludge metagenome | isolation source: Anaerobic digester | place: Hong Kong...
AACGACTTCCTGAACGGCACCACCATCCGCCTCGACGGCGCCCAGCGCTTCTAGGATGGTTTCGGCCGCGGCGCCCTTCGCCGCGGCCGCCCCTTCTCCCTCTGACACGCAAGGTCTCGCCCGGCTCCCGGTCACTCCCTAGGCGCCGGCGCCTCATGCTGCCCGATTTGCGGGCGCCTCTTTCGTCGGCGGCGCGCCTTCGGTATTACGATTTCCGCATTTCGTAATACCGAGCCTAGGTGAAGCCATGGACGACGCCACGCCCCATCTCGCCCGGCTGAGCATCAGCCTGCCCGGGGAGCTTCTCGCCGAACTCGACGGCATGGTCGCCGCGCGCGACCTGCCGAGCCGGTCGCAGATGATCGCCGAGCTGATCCGTCACGAGCTCGCCGAGCACTCGGCCTCGGCCGACGCGGCCTCGGTCCTGGCCGGCACGATCACCCTGATCTACCGCGCGGAAAGCGGAAGGGTCCGCCACGCCCTCGCCCAGACCCAGCTCGAGTTCCTGCCCGAGGTGATCTCCTCGCAGCACGCCTTCCTCGAGGACGACCAGTCGCTGGAAGTGCTGCTGGTTCAGGGCGCCGCCGCCCGGCTGCAGCAGCTTTGCGACGCCCTTCGGCGCGTCCGGGGCGTTCAGCAGATCAAGCTCGTCACCACCACCGCCCTCCTGCCCCCGCTGCGCACCCACGCCGAGGTGAATTCATGAGCACCGCCGATCCCTACGGCGCACAGGCCCATGCCCGGGCCATGGCCGGCACGAAGGTCGAGGCCATGCCCACCGTGCCCGCCACAGCCGCCGACGCGCCGGACGGCGTCGCCGCCGCCGACCTCCTGTGTGCCGAGACCATCGCGGCGGGCGGCTACGCGGCCAAGCGGCTGAACCGGGGCGCGCGACTGCGCCTGACGGACCTCTACGGCGACGCCTGCGCCTCGATGCTGCTGTTCAACGCCGAGCGGCCGATCGAGCGCCTGAACGTCGCCGACACGGTCAAGGTGCAGTGGAACGCCTATCTGGGCTCCGGAAAGCTGCTCCTGTCCGACATGGGCAAGGTGCTGATGAGCGTGCTCGAGGACGGCGCAGGCGGGGCTCACGACGCCTTCTGCGGCGCCTCGAACGAGGCGTCCAACGCCCGCAGGTACGGCGACGGCTTCAACTACGGCCCGCATCCCAACGCCCGCGACCGGTTCGCCCTGGCCGTGGCCAAGTTCGGCCTGGGCCGCAAGGACATCCATCCCTGCATCAACTGGTTCAAGGGCGTGCGGATCGCACCGGACGGGGCGACGGTGCTCAACCTCGGCCCTTATGCGGCGGGCCGCGCCGTGACCTTCCGCGCCGAGATGGACGTCATCGTGGTGCTGGCCAACTGCCCTCACGTGCTCGATCCGCGCCCCGACTACCGGGTGACGCCTGTGGACGCGACCGCCTGGCGCGGCGCGCCGACGCCCGAGGACGACCCGATCCGCAACGCCACGCCCGAGGGCCTGCGGGCCTTCCTCAATGTCGAAGAGGACCTTCGCCGATGATGCCCGAGCTGCCCGGAAGGACCGTTGTGGACGTGGTCGTCCCCGCCCGCGCGCCGTGGGATCATGTGGTCCGCAAGGGCCAGACCCTGCGGATCGTGGATCTGGAGGGCAACCAGGCCGTCGACTTCCTCATGTACGCCCTGGCCGACGACGCCGAGCGCTACAGCGCCCAGGACACCATCGCGGCCCAGGGGAACATCTTCCTGCGCGAAGGCTCGGTTCTGATGTCTAACGAAGGCCGCCCCATGGCCGTCGTCACCGGCACCTCGGTCGCCTACCACGACACCATCGGCGGCGCATGCTCCTGCGAGAGCAACACCCTGCGCTATGGCCATCACACCAAGGCCCAGCACGCCTGCGTCGAGAACTTCCTTCAGGCCAATTCCCGCTGGGGACGCGGCAAGCGCGACATGGTCTCGAACATCAACTGGTTCATGAACGTTCCGGTCGAGGCGGACGGCGCGCTTGGCATCGTGGACGGCATTTCGGCCCCCGGTCTCTACGTCGACATCCGCGCCGAGATGGACCTCGTCGCCATCGTCTCGAACTGCCCGCAGATCAACAACCCCTGCAACGGCTTCAATCCGACGCCGGTGCGCATGATCATCGTCGAGTGAGTTGATGTTCTCGAAGGTCCTGATCGCCAATCGCGGCGCCATCGCCTGCCGCATTGCGCGCACCCTGAAGGCCATGGGCGTCGGCTCCGTCGCGGTGTTCAGCGACGCCGACGCCGGCTCGCTCCACGTCTCGATGGCCGACGAGGCCGTGCGCCTGGGTCCGGCCCCGGCCGCCGAGAGCTATCTGAACGTCGAGGCCATCCTGGCCGCCGCCCGCGCGACGGGCGCCCAGGCGATCCATCCCGGCTACGGCTTCCTGTCCGAAAGCGTCGCCTTCGCCGAGGCCTGCGAAGCGGCGGGGATCGCCTTCATCGGCCCGACGCCGGACAACATCCGCGCCTTCGGCCTGAAGCACACGGCCCGGGACCTGGCGCTCGCCAACGGCGTGCCGCTCGCCCCCGGCACCGACCTGCTTACCGACGCCGAGGCCGCCCTGGCGGCGGCCCGCCGCATCGGTTTTCCCGTCATCCTGAAGGCCACAGCCGGCGGCGGCGGCATCGGCATGCGCGTCTGCGAGGACGAGGCCGCGGTCGAGGCCGCCTTCGCCCAGGTCAGACGCCTGGCCACCGGCGCGTTCGGAGACGACGGCGTTTTCCTGGAACGCTATGTCGCCCGGGCGCGGCACATCGAGGTCCAGTTGTTCGGCGACGGCCACGGCCGTGTCGTGGCCCTCGGCGAGCGCGACTGCTCGCTGCAGCGTCGCAACCAGAAGGTCGTCGAGGAGACGCCTGCGCCGCTGCTGCCGCCCGCCACGCGCGAGGCCCTGATCGACGCGGCCGTGCGCCTGGGCGAGGCCGCCGCCTATCGCTCGGCCGGCACGGTCGAATTCCTCTACGACGCGGACCGCGACGACTTCTTTTTCCTCGAAGTGAACACCCGCCTGCAGGTCGAACACGGGGTGACCGAGCAGGTGACCGGCGTCGACCTCGTCGAATGGATGGTGCGCGGCGCGGCCGGCGATTTCGCCTTCCTCGACGGCTTCGAGGCTCGCCCGAAAGGCGCCTCCATCCAGGCGCGCCTCTATGCCGAGGACCCGGGGCAGGACTATCGGCCCAGCTCCGGCGTTCTGACCGAGGTGCGCTTTCCCACGGACGCCCGTGTCGACGGCTGGGTGAACGACGGCAGCGAGGTCAGCGCCTTCTATGACCCGCTGCTGGCCAAGCTGATCGTGACCGCACCCGACCGCAGCCAGGCCGTCGCCGCGCTTCAGCGGGCCCTCGACGACACGCGCCTCGCGGGGATCGAGACCAATCTCGGCTGGCTGCGACAGGTGGCGCGAAGCGAGGCCTTCGTCACCGGCAAGGTGACCACCCGCGCCCTCGCCGACATCGCCTATCGCCCGCGCGCCGTCCGCGTGCTGAGCGGCGGGCCGGGCACCACCATCCAGGACTGGCCCGGCCGCGTGGGTTACTGGGACGTCGGCGTGCCGCCCTCCGGACCGATGGACGCCCTGGCCTTCCGGCTGGCCAACCGCCTGCTGGGCAATCCGCCGGAAGCGGCGGGCCTCGAGATCACGGCCCTCGGTCCCACGCTGCAGTTCGAGGCCGACGGCGAGATCTGCCTGACCGGCGCTGCGTTCGACGCCACGCTGGACGGCGCGCCGGTGGAAGCCTTCGTCCCGACGCTGGTCCGCGCCGGCCAGACCCTGAAGATCGGCCGCGCCAAGGGCCCAGGCCTGCGAGGCTATCTGGCCGTCCGCGGCGGCCTCGACGCCCCCGTCTATCTCGGCAGCCGGGCGACCTTCACACTGGGCGGCTTCGGCGGCCACGCTGGGCGCAACCTCTCGGCCGGCGACCTGATCCATTTCGCAGACCTGCCCGCCGGCCAGACCAGTGCAGCGCCGCCCGCGTCCGCCCGGCCGGCCCTGGCCCGCGACTGGACGATCCGCGTGCTGCCCGGCCCGCACGGCGCGCCCGACTTCTTCACGCCCGACGACGTGGCGATGATCCGCTCCACGGAATGGAAGGTGCACTACAACTCAAACCGCACCGGCGTGCGCCTGATCGGCCCCAAGCCGCAGTGGGCGCGGCGCGACGGCGGCGAGGCGGGCCTGCATCCCTCGAACATCCACGACAACGCCTACGCCATCGGCGCCGTCGACTTCACCGGCGACATGCCGATCATCCTGGGCCCCGACGGCCCCTCGCTCGGCGGCTTCGTCTGCCCCTTCGTGATCATCGACGCCGACCTGTGGATGGCGGGCCAGCTCTCCCCCGGCGACACGGTGCGCTTCGACGTCGTGGACCATGCCGCCGCCGTCGCGGCCCGTCAGGCCCAGGACAGCCTGGTGGAGACCCTCGCGCCGCCAGCGCCTGTCCCCGCGCCGGCCGCCCAGGCCGACACGCCGGTCGTCACGCGCATTCCCGCCCTGGGCGTGCGTCCCGAGACCGTCTATCGCCGGCAGGGCGACAGCTATCTTCTGGTCGAGTACGGCCCCATCGCCCTGGACCTCGAACTGCGCATCCGGGTCCACGCCCTGATGCTCGCCCTGCAGCAAGCCGCCCTGCCGGGGATCCTCGACATCACGCCGGGAATCCGTTCGCTACAGGTGCATTACGACGGCGCGGTCCTGTCCCAGGCGCGGCTGGTCGACGCCCTCGTCGCCATCGAGGACCAGCTCGGCGCTCTGGACGACTTCGAGGCCCCGTCGCGGATCGTCCATCTGCCGTTGTCCTGGAAGGACCCGGCCATCTACCAGACCATCGACAAGTACATGGCGTCGGTGCGGGACGATGCGCCCTGGTGCCCGGATAACATCGAGTTCATACGTCGCATCAATGGCTTGAAGTCGGAAGATGATGTGCATCGGATCGTCTTCGACGCCAGCTACCTGGTGATGGGGCTTGGCGACGTCTATCTCGGCGCGCCGGTCGCCGTGCCGGTCGATCCGCGCCATCGCCTCGTCACCACCAAGTACAACCCGGCCCGCACCTGGACCCCGCCCAATGTGGTGGGCATCGGCGGCGCCTACATGTGCGTCTATGGCATGGAGGGACCGGGCGGCTACCAGCTCTTCGGCCGCACGATCCAGGTGTGGAACAGCTGGCGGCAGACCGACGCCTTCACCGACGGCAAGCCCTGGCTTCTGCGCTTCTTCGACCAGATCCGCTTCTTCCCGGTCAGCCATGACGAGTTGACGGCGTGGCGACGCGACTTCCCCCTCGGGCGCCGCGCCATCGAGATCGAGGAGACCACCTTCCGCCTGTCGGACTACCGCCGTCTGCTGGCCGACAACGCCGAGGCGATCGCCGGCTTCCAGGCCACGCGCCAAGCCGCCTTCGACGCCGAGCGCGCGGACTGGGAGCGCCGGGGCGAGTTCGACCGCGTGGCGGCTCTGACCAGCGAGGCCGACGCCGCCGTCCAGACCGCCGCCATCGAGGTTCCCGACGGCGCCGATCTGGTGGAGAGCCCGCTGGGCGGCAGCGTCTGGAAGGTCAAGGTCGAGCCCGGCCAGCGTGTCGCCCAGGGCGAGGTGATCGCGGTGATCGAGGCCATGAAGACGGAGTGCGACGTGGCGAGCCCTGTGGCGGGCGTCGTGGCCTGCGTCTATGCGGCGGAGAAGCAGCCCATCTCGGCGGGCGCGCCCATCGCCGCCATCGAACCGGCCTGAGGCGCGCCATGGACTTCGCCCGTCTCTCCGCCCGCCGTCTCGCTGCGGACGTCTCGTCCGGGGCCCGTTCCGCCCTTTCGGTGATCGAGGAGACCCTCGCCCGCGTCGCCGCCTACGAGTCCGTCCAGCCCGCCGTCTGGATTTCGCGCTTCACCGCCGAGCAGCTCCGCGCGCGGGCCCGTGAGGTCGACGCTCAGGTCGCTGCGGGGGCCGACCTGCCCCTGGCGGGCCTGCCCTTCGCGGTGAAGGACAATATCGACGTGGCCGGCCTCGCCACGACCGCCGCCTGCCCCGCCTTCGCCTACGCCCCCGCCGTGACCGCGGAGGTCGTGGCCCGACTGGAGGCGGCCGGCGCGATCGTCGTCGGCAAGACCAATCTCGACCAGTTCGCCACCGGCCTCGTCGGCGCGCGCAGCCCCTATGGCGCGCCAGGCTGCGTGTTCAACCGCGCCTATGTTTCCGGCGGATCCAGCTCCGGCTCGGCGGTGGCTACAGCCGCGGGCCTCGTCGCCTTCGCCCTCGGCACGGACACCGCTGGATCGGGGCGCGTGCCCGCCGCCTTCAACGGTCTCGTCGGGCTCAAGCCCACCAAGGGCCGCTGGAGCACGAGCGGCCTCGTCCCCGCCTGTCGCTCGCTCGACTGCATCACCGTCTTCGCCGCCGACGCGGCGGACGCGGCCCTGGTCGACGCCGTCGCCGCGGGCTTCGACGCGGCGGATCCCTTCTCGCGCCGGGAGCCGCCGCGCGCCCCGGCCTTGGGCGAGGCCTTCCGCTTCGCCGTTCCACGTCCCGACCAGCTGCAGTTCCTGGGCGACGAGGCGTCCGCCCGCTACTACGCCGCCGCCCGCGCCCGCCTGGAGGCCGCCGGCGGCACGGCTGTCGAGGCCGACATCCAGCCGCTGCTCGACGCGGCCCAGCTGCTCTATTCGGGTCCCTGGGTCGCCGAGCGCACCGCCGCCATCGAAGACTTCCTAAAGGCCAGGCCCACGGCGGTTCACCCCGTCGTGCGCGCCATCCTGCAGGGCGGCTTCGGGGTCACCGGCGTCGACACCTTCAAGGGCCAGTACGCCCTGCAGGGCCTCGCACGCGAGGCTGAGGTCCTCTGGGCGCTCGCGGACGTGCTCCTGTTGCCCACCGCGCCCACCGCCTATCGCGTGCGTGAGGTGCTCGCCGAGCCCTTCGCCCTAAACGCCAATCTCGGCCTCTACACCAACTTCGTGAACCTGCTCGACATGGCCGCCGTGGCCGTGCCGGCGGGCTTCAGGGACGACGGGGTCGGCTTCGGCGTCACCCTGATCGGACCCGCCTTCACCGATGCGCGCCTCATCGACCTAGCGCGCCGCTACGAGGAGATCACCCCCATGCCGCAAGCGCCCGAACTGGACCTCGCCGGCAAGCCCCAGACCGTGAAGCTGGCCGTGGTCGGCGCGCACCTGGCCGGCATGCCTCTGCACTGGCAACTCACCTCCCGCGAGGCCCGCCTCGTGGCCCGCACCCGCACCGCCCCGGCCTACAAGCTCTACGCCATGGCCAATTCGACGCCGCCCAAGCCGGCCCTCGTCCACGTCGGCGACGGCGGAGCGGCCATCGAGGTCGAGGTCTACGAACTGGCCGTCGAGGCCTTCGGCAGCTTCACGGTCGAGGTGCCCGCCCCGCTCGCCATCGGCACGGTGACGCTCGAGGACGGAACCGCCGTGAAAGGCTTCGTCGCCGAACCCCGCGCCCTCGACGGCGCCGAAGACATCACCGCCCTGGGCGGCTGGCGCGCCTACATCGCCAGCCGGGGATAGCGGCGGCGCCCTCCTTCGCCGCCATCGCGCCTTCGTCTAGGGTCGATCGATCGTCGCCCGGCCGGTCTAAACCGCCTCGGCCACGCGCCGGGCCAGGTCCTTGGGCGGGGCGGGCTTCTTCTTTTCCTCGAGCGGGAAGTCGTAGACGACGGTCGCGCCGAAGCGGTGCGGCGCGTGCGGGTCGTGTCGGCGCTTGTCGAGGGCCAGGACCCGCGTGCCGAGCTTGAACGCCTCCTTGATGTCGTGGGTGACCATCAGGATCGTCAGACCGTGCTCGCGCCACAGCTCGGTGATCAGTTCGTGCATGTCGAGGCGCACGCCCGGATCCAGGGCGCCGAACGGCTCGTCGAGCAGCAGGATCTTGGGGCGGCGGATCAGGGCCTGGGCGATGGCCAGGCGTTGCTGCATGCCGCCCGACATCTGGGCCGGATAGACGTCGGTCGCGTGCTCGAGGCCCACGCGCCGGAGCAGGGCTCGGCCCTCGTCGAGCGCCGCGGCGCGGCGGCGGCCGAACAGACGCCCGAGCAGGGGCGATCCCTGGCATTCGACCCCGAAGATCACGTTCTCCAGCGCGCTCATGTGCGGGAACACCGAATAGCGCTGAAAAACCACGCCCCGATCCGGCCCGGGTTCCGACGGCAGATCGGCGCCGTCGAGCAGCACCCGGCCCCGGGTCGGCGCCTCCTGGCCGGTCATCAGCCTCAGGAAGGTGCTCTTGCCCGCCCCTGACGGGCCGACGATCGACACGAACTCCCCCGCCGCGATGGCGAGGTCGACCTTCTCCAGGACGATCTTCTCGCCGTACTCGACCCAGACGTTGCGAAAGGCGAGCAGACTCATCGACGGGCTCCAAGATAGGCCCAGGGGAAGGCGCGCCGGTTGAGGAAGGACAGCCCGAGGTCCATCGCCACGGCCAGCAGGGTGATCCAGGCGACGTAGGGCAGGATGATGTCCATCGACAGGTAGCGGCGGACCAGGAAGATGCGGTAGCCGAGCCCGACGTCGGCGGCGATCGCCTCGGCCGAGATGAGGAAAACCCAAGCCGAGCCGAGCGACAGGCGCAGCGAGTCGAGCAGGCGCGGCAGGGCCTGGGGCAGCGCGACACGCAGCAGCACCTGCCAGGTCCCCGCCCCCAGGCTCTGCGCCTTGACCAGCTGTTCCTCGGGAATGGCGGCGACGTGGCCGGCCAGGTCGCGGACCATCATCGGCGCGACGCCGACGGCGATCAGGGCGATCTTCGAGGCCTCGCCCAGGCCCATGACGATGAACAGTACGGGCAGGACGGCTATGGGCGGTATTACGGCGATGGTCGCCACCAGCGGCCCCAGTCCTCCCCTCACCAGCGGCAGAAGCCCCAGGGCGAGGCCCAGCGTCAGGGTGACCCCTGTGGCGATGGCGAGGCCCATCCCCAGGCGTTTCAGGCTGGCCCGCGTGTCGGCGACCAGGGGGATTTCGCCGGTCTGCGGATCGACCGTGAAGGCCATGTCCTTGACGGCGGCGGCCATGGCGGGGGGCGTGGGCAGGATCTTGTCGCGGGGATTTTCGGCGTGCCGCGCCGCCGAGGCGCTCACATAGATCAGGGCCAGGATCACCAGCGGGACCAGACCCAGAAGGATACGGCCGCCGCCCCGGGGCTTCACGTTCAACAGACGACGCATGAAACCCTCTCCTGCGGGGCGGCGGCGTTACGCGGCCGGCCCTACAGCTTCCCCTCGGCGGCCATCTGAACATAGGTCGGGTCGAAGCGCAGCTTGACGTTCGCCGGATCGCCCAGGGTCTTGCCCGGGAAGGCGATGCCGATGTCGTCGACCGACTTGGCGCCCTTGCCGAACAGGCCGTTGGCGAAGCTGAACTGGCGCACCCGGTCGTTGGCGACCACGAGATCCGGGCTGGTCATGGCGGCCAGGGCGTCCTTGGGGTCGTAGTACATGTGGGTGGTCTTGAGCTGGGCTTCGTAGCCGGCGAGATCGGTCGCCGACAGCTTGCCCATGGCCTCGCGCGCCGCCTTGCCTTCGGGGGTGTCGGCCTTCATCAGCGCCATGGTCTCGTACCAGATGCCGGTCAGGGCCTTGCCGAGGTTCGGATTGGCCTTCAGGGCCTCGGTCGACACCGCCAGGGTGTCGAGGATCTCGCCCGGGATCTGCGAGGAGTTGAACACCTCGGTCGCCTTGGGCATCCCCTTGATCTCGGCCAGCAGCGGGTTCCAGGTCACGACGGCGTTGGTGGCCGGGGCGCCGAAGGCGGCGACCATGTCGGCGTCGGAGGTGTTCACCACCTTGACGTCGGTCGCCTTCAGGCCGGCCGTTTCGAGGCCGCGGGCGAGCAGGTAGTGCGACACCGACAGCTCGACCAGATTGACCGAGCGGCCCTTGATGTCGGCCAGCGTCTTGCCGTCCTTCAGCACGATGCCGTCATTGCCGTCGGAGTAGTCGCCGATCATCAGCAGGGTCGTGTCCTTGCCGCCGGCGGCCGGGACGGTCAGGCTGTCCATGTTCGTCGCCGTGACCGCGTCGATCTTGCCGGCGGTGAACTGGTTCAGGGATTCGACGTAGTCGTTGATCTGAACGACCTTGATGTCGACGCCGTACTTGTCGGACCACTTCTTCACGATCCCGGCCTGCTCGGCGTAGGGCCACGGCATCCAGCCGGCGTAGATCGTCCAGCCGACCGTGTAGGTCTTGGCGGCGGCCGGGGCCTCGGCCTTTTCGGCGGGCTTGGGGCTGCACGAGGCCATGGCCAGGCCGCAGGCCAGGCCCGTGATCGCCATGCGCAGGCGCGACGTCCAACTCGTCATGTGAGCTCCTTGTGTCGGGCGCCCAACCGCGGCCGGGCTTCGGTATTACCGAAAGCAAAAATCGTAATACCGAGAAGGCGCATCCCCCGGCCCGGCGCATTTTCCCGCGCGGCGCCGCTTTTCTAGGCGCTGGCGCCTCCAGGCGCCGCCTATGCGAACGGCCGCGACGAAAGGCGTCGTCGCGAAGCATTTGCCAAGCACCGCAAAAATTGGCACATCATGTGCCAAATGAAGCGTGACGGGAGACGCGCCGTGAAGCCTTCCCTCTGGTTCCGGATCCGCAGGTCGACGAGACAGCCGCTTCTGGCGGGCTTAGCCCTGCTGTTGGCGGCCCAGCCCGCATTGGCCCAGGGGCCGGCGCCCGCGGCGAAGCGCCCGAACATCGTGCTGATCCTGGTGGACGACGCGGCTCTGATGGACTTCGGGGCCTTCGGCGGCGAGGCGCGCACGCCCAATATCGACGCCCTGGCGAAGCGTGGGGCGATGTTCACCGCCTATCACACCTCGCCCCTGTGCTCGCCGTCGCGGGCCATGCTGCTGACCGGGGTCGACAACCACCGCGCGGGCGTGGCGACCATCGAGGAAATCCTGCCGCCCGAGCAGAGGAACAAGAAGGGCTACGGCCTGCACATCGAGCCGGGGGTCTGGACGATCGCCCAGCGCCTCAAGGCCGAGGGCTATCGCACCCTGATGGCCGGCAAGTGGCACCTGGGACATGGGGCGGGTCAGTTGCCCAACGCGCACGGTTTCGACCGCTCGCTGGCCCTGGACGCCTCGGGCGCGGACAATTGGGCGCCCAAGCCCTACATGCCCTATTACGACGAAGCGCCATGGTTCGAGGACGGCAAGCCGGCCAAGATGCCTAAGGCCTATTACTCCTCCGACCTGCTGGTCGACCGGCTGACCCGCTACATCGACGAGGCGCCGGCGGGCGCACAGCCGTTCTTCGCCTATCTCGCCTTCCAGGCCGTCCACATTCCGGTCCAGGCGCCCAAGGCCTACGCGGATAACTACAAGGGCCGCTTCGACGGCGGATGGGAAGCCGCGCGCGTGGCCCGGGCCGAGCGGGCCCGGCAGGTCGGGCTGTTGCCGGCCGACGCCAAGGTCGAGCCCCTGCCCGCCTCGACCCGCGCCTGGAAAGAGCTGCCGCCCGAGGAGCGCCGCATCTACGCCCGGACGATGGAAGTCTATTCGGGCATGCTCGAGGCGATGGACGCCAACATCGGCCGCCTGATGGGCCACCTCGCCCAGCGCGGGGAACTCGAAAATACGATCTTCGTCGTCACCTCGGACAACGGGCCGGAACCCAGCGATCCCGTCCACGCGCCGGGCATGAACATCTGGATGGCCCTGCACGGCTACGCCTGGAAGCACGAGGGCCTGGGCGGTCCAGGCAGCCTCGCCTACATCGGTCGCGAATGGGCCTCGGCGATCTCGGCGCCCGGGCGGCGTTTCAAGTTCTACACTTCCGAAGGCGGCATCCGCGTGCCGCTCGTCATCTCCGGGCCCGGCGTCTCGCCAGGGCTGAAGGTGCAGGCGCCAGCCTTCGTCACCGACGTCACCCCCACTCTGATGGACTATGCCGGCGCCCGCGCGCAGCCGAAGGCGGCCAGCCTGGACGGGAGGAGCCTGCGGCCTGTCCTCGCCGGCGCGGCCGACACGGTGCGGGGCCCCGACGAGCCGGTCGGCGTCGAGGTCTCGGGCAACGCGGCGCTGTTCATGGGCTCGCACAAGATCGTGCGCGACATGCCGCCCGTCGGCGACGGCCACTGGCGCCTCTACGATCTGGCCAAGGATCCCGGCGAGACCAACGACCTGTCGAAGGCGCAGCCGGACCTCTTCGCCCGCATGCTGCGCGCCTATGCCGACTATGAGGCGCGGGTCGGCGTCGCGCCGCTGCCCGAGGGCTACACCACCACGAAGCAGCTGGCCGGCAACGCGCTCGGCAAGCAGATGAAGTCGATCGTCGCGCTCGGACTTGGCCTTATCGTGCTGATCGTCGGCGGCGTGGTCCTGGCCGTGCGCGCGGCGCGGCGGCGCAAGGCCGCGCCATGAGCGCACCGTCCGCCGGCCGCTACGTCCTGCACGGCCTGAAGCTCTCCTACTTCACGGGAAAGCTCGAAGCCTACCTGCGGGTGAAGGGGGTGCCCTTCGACTATGTGGAGATGGACACGGCGGACTTCCGCGCCTGCGCGCGGGCGACCGGCGTCGCTCAGATGCCGCAGCTCCAGGCGCCGGATGGGACCTGGCTGACCGACACCACCGCGATCATCGCCCGGTTCGAGGCTGAGCTTCCGACGCCGGCCCTCACGCCCTCGACGCCGCGCGGGGCCTTCGTCGCCCGCCTGCTGGAGGACGCCTTCGACGAGTGGCTCTGGCGGCCCGCGCTCTATTTCCGCTGGGCGTTCAAGGAAGACGCGCGCCTGATGGGCCGCCAGATCGCCCGCACGCTCCTGCGCGACGTGCCGGGCCCGCTATGGCTCCGCGCCTGGGTCATTCGCCGCCGCCAGCAGCGCGTGTTCCTGAAGGACGACGGTGTGACGTCCCAGACCCGCGCCGCCATCGAGCAGTCGTTCGTGGATGTCACGACGCAACTCGACACCGCGCTGTCTCAGAGGCCCTACCTGTTTGGCGATCGGCCTTGCATCGCCGACTTCGGCCTGATGGGACCTGTCTTTCGGCACTTCTCCTACGACCCGACGCCGGCCGCGATCCTGCGGGAGAGCGCGCCGCACCTCCTGGCCTGGCAGGCGCGCCTTTGGGCGGCCGGGCCGACAGACCTCGCGGCGACGCCGGCGCCCGAGGACGCCCCCGCTGATCTCGATCCGCTGCTGCGAATGATCGGCGATGACTACCTTCCCTATCTCGCCGCCAACGCTGCGGCCCTGGCCCGCGGCGAGCGCGAGGTCCGCTACACCGCGGCGGACGTGGATTGGCGCGTACCGGTCTTTCCCTACCGGTCGCACTGTCTGGCCGCCCTCCAGGCCGGCTTCGCGTCTCTGATCGCCGCAGATCGGGCGCAGGTCGCCGAGCGCGTGGGCCCGGCCGGCGCGGCGGTTCTCGCGGAGACGGCGCCGGCGCCGGCGCCGCCCACGCCAGGACACAAGACCCTGGACCGTCGCTGGGCCTGATCAGGCGTCGCCTTCCGTTGCGGCGCCATCGGCAACATGAGTCCCAACGACCCGCGAAGGCGGGCGAGGAGGAACCATGGGCGAGATCATCAGCGGCGAGCGTCGGCTCAGTCTTGCGGCGCTGGAGCAGCGCGCCGCGCGGGCGGCGGCCGGCTTCAAGGCGCTGGGCGTCGGGCGCGGCGACCTCGTCGCCCTCTATCTCCGTAACGACACGGCCTTCTACGAAGCCAGCATCGCAGCCGGCCTGGTCGGCGCCTATCCGACGCCGGTGAACTGGCACTATGCCCCGGACGAGGCGCGCTACCTGTTCGAAAACTCCGGCGCCCGGGCCATCGTCATTCACGCCGACCTCGTGGGCCCGATCCGCCACGTGCTTCCGGAGGGCG